>Ga0182736_1001624_pt1 | contig 20593 bp, 23 predicted proteins | sample eDN5th30CKraftBY_FD_128882 | JGI IMG/M metagenome (GOLD analysis project Ga0182736, IMG submission 128882) | Enriched backyard soil microbial communities from Emeryville, California, USA - eDNA 5th pass 30_C Kraft BY (version 2) (version 2) | ecosystem: Environmental > Terrestrial > Soil >... | reverse complement strand
GCTGATATGACTCCCGGTGTCAATCGGGATCGGTTTTCAGTTTTCAAATGCATGTCGCTCCGAATTTCCTGAGGGCGACGTAGCCAGTAAATCTCGACGGTGGATCATGCTGATATCCGCGGGTTGGTTACCGCATTACAGAGGTCCGCCCAATGAGCCTGCCGCTATCTAAGGTCGCAAGTCGGATGCAATCCGTTGCATAGCTCGATCGCGGGTTGCTCGTGTGCCGGGGCTGCGCCGCCTTCAGGAAACTCCTCCTCCAGATGTCAGGGTAGGTCAGGGTTGCTCAAGTGTCGCGTCATGCCGTGACGACGTCGCGCGGCATGGCGAGCGACATGGCGAGCCGGTTGATGTCCCAGATGAACCCGCTGAGTTCGCGGGCGACGGCAACCACCGCGATGTTCTTCTCCTTACCGCGCGCGACGAGCCTCCGGAAGCGCCGGCACAGGCGCACCTGCGCGTCCCAGGCGCGATCAACGATGGGCTTCGGAATACCTTCGTGCCGGCGCTGGATCTCGGGACTCACGCGGGCCGGATGCTGGTAGCTCCAGGCCGCTTCGACGAGCAGCTTTCGCGCATAGCTATTGCCGTTCTTAGTAATGCTGCCCAGCCGGCGCTTCTCGCCCGACGAGTGTTCGGAGGGCGTCACCCCCAACCAGGCCATCAACTGGCGCGGGTGCGCGAAGCGTGAGAGATCGCCCAACTCGGCGAGCATGCCCACGGCCGTGGTGAACTGCACGCCGCGCATCGTCTCCATGGCCAGCACGGCCGGATAGAAACGCCAGCTGAGGACTGCCTCGCGCAGCGCGGCCTCCAGCCGGTCGCATTGCGCGAGGCGGTCCTCGATGGTGCGCCGAAGCTCATCGAACGCCAGTTGCTGCCAGAGGCTGTCGAACGAAAACGCGCTCAGCCAGCGCCGGTGCGCGGGACCCCAGTCGGCCCGGCCCGTATAGTGCACCCCATGCGAGAGGAGAAAGGCCTTCAGTCGTTGGCGCGCACGCTTCAGATCGTCTTTGGCGCTTACCCACGCGCGGGCCAGATCGCGAAAGGCTTCGTCGTCCACGCTGGGCACGTACACCGCCGACAGGTCTCCGGCGCGAAGCGCGCGCACCAGTTTGATCGCATCGCGGCGGTCAGTCTTGACGCGTTCGCCGGGTTTGCGCGGAATTAGTGAAGGCGCGCACACCATGCAGTCGAATCCCTTCTGCACGAGCTGCCGGTAGAGCCCGTATCCGCACGGCCCTGCCTCATAGACGATGCGCACGCGTTTCCCTTTGGACTGCAGGCGCATGCACAGGCGATCGATATCCGTCTTCGTTGTACCGATCTTGCCGAGCAGTTCGACGTCGCCCATTCCGATCGCGTAGGCAACCGTGATCGAATCCTTGTGGACATCAAGCCCCACATATACCGTGCTATCGTCTTCCACGCTGGCCTCCGCCTCGGAAATCGCCGGGTGTGGCCCTGTCCACACCATGCGGCTCTGGCAGTCATGCTAACCCGCGTTTGATTCCTTCGCGGCAGGCCAGCCTCTCTGCCCCACGGGAGTCATATTGACTAATGGCCTAGGAGGATTGACATCGGCCGCATCAATCACAAAAACGTCACATCTTGCCCTTACTGTGGCGGCCTCCACAGGGCATTCAAAACACATAAGGCACCTTGATAGACCAAGGCAGGCGCACGCGCCGGGTACAGTGCCGCGACTGCCATCGCAGAAGAAGGCGCCACGCGCGCGCCGACGTCCAGATCCCCTGGCCGGAATCTTCGACCCTGAGATCGTTCCGCTGCCGCAGTCCGCTCCCGGCATCCGCCCGGTGGCGGTGCTTGACGATATGCTTCGGCGCCATCTCGACCTCGCGTGCAACGTGCGCCGCACACTGGAGCGGCGTATTCGCGACTGGCGCGCATTCCACGGCGAGGATCGTGGCGTCATGTTCCGCCAGGTACACGAGCCCGGTCGCCTCGCATTGTCCGACTTCACCGAGATAGACAGCCTTTGATTTCGCTAACGCGGCAGCATTTCCTGATATCTTTCGCAGACCACAAAATGTGGTGCAGCGAGGCACGAACCGGTCGCGTGTCGGTCACATCCTGAACGACTCATTCTGTCGTCGCCGGTTGGCTCGTCGGGTTGCCGATTTGGCAAGGGGCTTTGAGGACGGGCAGGTCGACTCCAACTGGTAACAGGCATTGCATAGCATAGAAATGCTTGCCGGATTATCGTTAAACGGGCTACGGTTCTCTTGTGCCCATTTATCGCCTGACCGCTGTAGGCAATTTGAAGGCGTGCGCGATGGAGAGTGCCAAGAACGCATCGCTGGCGCGCCAGAGCGTTCCGCGTTGAGCTTTGTCGCATGCACAAACTGGCACTTGCGAAGCTCTCCAGGCCGTGTTCCTTGTACTTGGCAGTCGAGGCGGCCGCTTGCCGCGGTCCTGGCTGAGTCGCCGCCAATCATGCGGTCGTCATGGCACGCGCCTGTATTCTACGGAGATCGGCAATGTCGAAACTGATCAAAGGGATGGCATTGTCCATCGACTCGCTGCTACCTGAACTCGAGGCGGTCTACAAGGATCTACATCAGCATCCGGAATTGTCGATGCAGGAAGTCCGCACGGCTGGAATCGTCGCCAGTTACCTAGAAAAGTTCGGCTACGAAGTGACCCGGGCCGTCGGCCTCACGGGTGTGGTGGCTATCTTGCGCAACGGCGCAGGGCCGACTGTGATGCTGCGCGCGGACATGGACGCGCTGCCAATGGCCGAGGCCACGGGACTGCCGTACGCAAGCACGGTGAGAGCCAAAGACGAGGAGGGCGTCGAGGTGGGCGTCGCGCACTCGTGTGGACACGATATGCACGTCACGTGGCTCATGGGCGTCGCACGCCTGATGGCTGAGCACCGGAAGGATTGGCGCGGCACGCTGATGGCCGTGTTTCAACCCGGCGAGGAAGTGGCGCGCGGCGCTCGCAGCATGATCGACGACGGCATGATGACCCGTTTCCCAAGGCCCGACGTGATACTCGGTCAGCACGTGATGGTGGGCGCCGCAGGCACGGTAGGTTATCGAAGCGGCACGATTCTCTCGGCCGGCGACAGCCTCAAGGTCAAGCTCTTCGGTCGCGGCTCGCATGGGTCGCAGCCGCAGACATCCATTGATCCGGTGATCATGGCGGCTTCGACGACGCTGCGCCTGCAGACGATCGTCTCGCGCGAGGTCTCGCCGCGCGACAGCGCGGTACTCACCATTGGCGCGCTGCAGGCAGGCACTAAAGAGAACATCATTCCCGACGACGCGACCCTCAAGCTCAACATGCGCACCTTCGACGAGGACGTGCGCGAGTACATGCTGGGCGCGATCCGTCGCATATGCTGCGCGGAGGGCGCGGCGTCCAACGCGCCGCGCGAGCCCGAATTCACGACGCTCTCCAGCTACCCACTCACGATCAACGACGCTGACACGAGCGAGCGCGTGCGCGAAGCTTTCGAAGCACAGTTCGGCGAGCGTGCTTACGAAACTTCCCCCGCAGCGGCGAGCGAAGACTTTAGTGTTTTCGGGCGCGAATGGGGCGTGCCTTACGCGTTCTGGTTCATTGGCGGAACGGATCCCGACACGTTTCAAAAAGCGTTGAAAGAGAAGAATCTCAACGAGATTCCGAGCAACCATTCTCCGAAGTTCGCTCCGGTGCTCAGCGGCACCCTGCGAACGGGTCTGGAGGCCATGCTATGCGCGGCGGGAGCGTGGTTGGACGCGGGGGATGCATCGGCGTGAATTCTCACACCGTATATCTTGCCTTCGATCTGATCGGAACATTTGCATTCGCCATCAGCGGAGCCGTCGCCGCACGACAAAGACGGCTTGACCTGTTCGGCATCGTTTCCATTGCCTTCATGGTGGCATGCGGCGGCGGCATCGTCCGCGACGTCTGCATCGGCGCCACTCCCCCGGCGGGGCTCTCAAACTGGCGGTATCTGGCGGCTTCGTTGCTGGCCTCCGCGGTCACGATTCTCGCGTATGCGCCCGTGCGCCGCCTGCGACAGCCCGTTCTTTTCTTCGATGCGATCGGGCTGGGCCTGTTTGCCGTGGCAGGTGCGCAAAAGGCCCTGAGCTTCGGGCATAGTGCGGAACTTGCGATCCTTTTGGGCATTGTGAGCGCCGTCGGCGGCGGCGTCATGCGAGACGTCGTGCTCTCTCGTGTGCCGGCCATCCTCGATCGAGAGATCTATGCATCGGCGGCTTTGGTCGGCGCGAGCGCGCAGGTGCTGTTTTCGTACATGCACTGGACACAATGGTGGACGCCATGGTTCACTACCTTCCTATGCGTCGCCATTCGGCTCGCTTCACTTCGTTTCGGCTGGCGCCTCCCGGTGTTTCGCGGGCGGCACGGGAGCGTGGTTCCGGAAGAGCAATAGTCGTGGCATGGCGGCCCCAAAGATGCGGCGCGATGTAATACTGCCCGGAGCCGATGTCTCGACCGACTCTGCAGCCATTCTCTGGCACCGCCTGGCTCGGTTCGAGTTCGCTTTGGCCGAATCTACAGATGAACCTCAAACCCCTTCAGAAGGCGTCGCGATCTAATCCTGATCCACGCAACGATTTAACATAAAGGAATTTAGCGATTTTTCATAAGCACTCCAAATTGGGGTGGCTTTGATTTCGGTGTAATTTCCGGGTTAAGGCGCTCTATCTACGAGAAGGCCTTGCCTTCCGGCACTAAATTAATAATGTTCAAAATCAGAGGCTTGCTGTCTACCAGAAAACGCGTCGTCGCTTCCGGCCGGCGATCCACCCGCAGCGCTGGCGAGTCGGACAGCTGGTCGGAGCCGCTGCTCTGCTAAGATGGCCGTACCGGCAAGGAGTGCGACAATTACCGAAAGGCGATGAGCATACTTTCTTGTCAGACGTCAGGCTAAGATAAGCAATGATCCAAGCAATCCGGCCGGAGCGTCGAATCCGAGGTCTCGTACATCCAGGCTTGCAAAAGGTCATCGTAGTCGGAAACATAGCGTGCAACGAATGCCACTCGAGCGACAAGCGAGCCGACACAAATCACAATCGCGACGTCTGCCTCGGCGGTAGCGCGCCCGAGGCCGAGCACATCGGCAACCGACAGAGCGGCAATCACCGCCAACAAGAAAATCGACGGAGGCAGCGGTATAACAGCATCTTCAATCTGAATAATGGGTTTGCCGGCACTAAAATGTCGTTGACCGCAAACGATTCCCGATAAGCCTGCCGCCTAGCATGCCGATCATCGCGCCTGCGGCGAGAGGCACACCGACCTGCCAGTTCATTCGCCCCGTGAGCGCTGTTGCGTGCAAATGGTTTATTCCACGCTGGGCGGTTGACGAGGTGCGTCTTCATGCCCGTTGCATGGTCGCTTTCGCCCGCTCCGCGAGTTCGAAGATGACCATGCCAGCGATCATCGCCGCCACGAAACCGACGGCTTTCGGATAGCCCGCGCCGAGCGCGATCAATGCCGGGCCTGGGCAAAATCCGGCTAAGCCCCAGCCGATGCCGAAAACAGCGCTGCCGAAGATTAGTCTCGACGTGATGGCCGTGCCGGCCGGAAGTTGCATAGGCGCTCCAAGGAGCGAACTGTTTCGGCGATTCGCGACAAAAAATGCCATAGAGCCGACCGCGATGGCACCGGCCATCACAAAGGCAAGCGATGGATCCCAGCGGCCCGCGAGATCGAGGAAACTCAGCACCTTGGCGGGAGTCGCCATGCCGGAGACCATCAACCCAATACCGAAAAGCAATCCAGCGAGTAGTGCCGCGAGGCGTGTCATGAGGGCAGTCATATCAGCCTCCGATCAGGTGACGTTCCACGAAAACAGTCACGATTCCGGCCAACATGAAGGTAGCGGTTGCGGCCAGCGAGCGCACCGACCCACGCGACAGGCCGCAGACGCCGTGACCGCTGGTACAGCCGCTGGCGTAGCGGGTGCCAATACCCACGAGAAACCCGGCAGCGAGGATAGCTCCCCAGCCTGCTTCAATGTCCACGTGAGTGGGCCTGCCGAGGACGCTTGCTGCGACGGGCGCGCCTAGCAGACCGGTGAGGAATGCAATCCGCCAGCCAATGTCATTGCGCGGCCAGCTCAGCAGGCCGCCGATGATGCCGCTTATTCCCGCGATTCGGCCGTTGCAAAGCACGAGCAATGCGGCGGCGATGCCGATCACGAGTCCCCCCGCCAGCGACATGCCGGGTGTGAAATGGATGACGTCAATCAGCATGATGGATCCCCTTACTGCTGCGGGCAGAATTGTTCATAAAGTACCGCCATCACCGCGAGGGCTTGCGGACTGGCCACCGAATAGAAGATGTTTTTGCCCTCGCGGCGCGTATTCACCAGGCCGCTTTCCCGCAACACGCCCAACTGCTGCGAGAGGGTGGGTTGCCGGATGCCGAGCAGTTGCTCCACTTCGCCGACGGACAGCTCTCCTTGGGAAAGCTGGCACATCAGGAGCAGGCGGTCCGGGTTGGCGAGAACCTTCAACAGGGCGCATGCATTTGCGGCGCCGGCCTGCATCGTGGCCAAATCGAGCGTCGGATTGGGATTGGAGGGTTTCATAAAATGTTCACGATCTATCTGAACATAGTATATTGCAAAACATAATGTTTGTGAATAGAATGCGCGCATCCAAGGAGCTCCACATGAAGCCCATCATTCACCCGTTCTTCGACTCAGCGACCTGGACCGTGACCTACGTGGTTTACGAGGAAGGTGATTCAGCGTGCGCGATTATTGACTCAGTGCTGGATTACGACCCGAAATCGGGCCGCACGTCTACGGCCAGTGCCGACAAGGTGATTGCTTTCGTGCGCGAGCGCGGGCTGCGTGTCGAGTGGATTCTGGAGACCCATGCGCACGCCGACCATCTCTCCGCCGCCACGTATCTCAAGCGAGAAGTCGGTGGCCACATCGCGATCGGCAAGAACATCTGCCGAGTGCAAGGCGTGTTCAAGAAGCTTTTCAACCTGGAGCCTGAGTTTCGCCTCGATGGGTCGCAGTTCGACCATCTTTTCGCCGATGGCGAAACGTTTGCCATCGGAGGCTTGACAGGAAAGGCGATGCATGTGCCCGGTCACACGCCAGCTGACATTGCCTACCGGATCGGCGACGCCGTATTCGTCGGCGATACGCTCTTCATGCCGGACGTGGGCACTGCTCGTTGTGACTTTCCGGGCGGCGATGCGCACGAGCTCTATCGCTCCATACGCAAACTGCTGGACCTGCCGTCGCACACACGGCTCTTCATGTGCCACGACTATCCGCCCGTGGGGCGCGAACCCACATGGGAAACGACAGTGGGTGCGCAGCGCGATGGCAACATCCATGTGCATGAGGGCGTGAGTGAGGAGCAGTTCGTGGAGATGCGTCAGGCACGCGATGCGACCTTGGCGATGCCCACGCTGATATTGCCGGCGGTACAGGTCAACGTCCGGGCGGGCGACCTTCCTCCGCCGGAAGAAAACGGAATCCGTTACCTCAAGATCCCGCTCAATGCTGTTTGATGCAGTGCTTGCCTGGCGTGGCGTCGAGAACGCTAGGCCGGCGCGTGCTTCAATGCTTTTAGGAATTACCTCATGATTGTGCATCCCCTCGCCACCGATCTTTCGGTACCTCTTCAAATCAGTACTACTGCTGATGCCTCAACTCTACAGGAGCTCCGCTTTCGGTCGATTGTGTGCCTCCAACCGGACGGAGAGGTGCGGAACCAGCCTTCGTTCAGAGAGATGGCTCACGCAGCGAGGCGGATGTCCGATCAATCACCACAAACTGCCGAATCACGACAACGCTGGCACTTTACTGCAGAGCGTCACCGGGACCCAGTTCCGGGTCCCCGTCTTTTGAAGTGACGCCACCGGCGTGCTGCTTTGACTGATGGAGCGGTTCTAATCGGCACGGTAACCTTGCGGTCGCCCGGTTGCCGATCAAACCGGCCAGGGCTCTGTCATTTACCTGTCGGCGCGACGTCAGCTGATCTGTCGTCGGTACGCGGCGTTACTCGCCATACAGCGTTGCCGACGTCGTCAGCCACAAGCAAGGCACCATGCGCGTCCAGTGCGACACCAACGGGTCGACCCACGGCGTAGCCGTCTGCCGTCAGGAAGCCGCTCAGGAAATCCTCAGGTACGCCAGCAGGTTTTCCATCGACAAATGGGACGAACACCACCTTGTAACCGGTACGCGGTTTACGGTTCCATGATCCATGCTGGCCAACAAATGCTCCTCCACGATAATGAAGCGGAAAAAGCGTCCGGTCGTAAAAGACCAGACCGAGCGAAGCCGTATGATTGCCGAGCGCATAGTCCGGTACGATGGCCTTTGCATCCAGATCGGGGCGTTGTGGTTTGACGCGGGTGTCAATGTGCTGGCCGTAATAGCTGTAGGGAAAGCCATAGAAAGCGCCATCCTTCACCGCGGTCATGTAGTCGGGGACAAGATTGTTGCCGAGATGGTCTCGCTCATTGACTACCGTCCACAACGCGCCGCTGTCCGGTTGCCAGGCAAGTCCGTTGGCGTTACGCAATCCAGTCGCATAGGGCCGCACATGACCGGTGTCGATGTTGAACACGAGGATGCGCGCTCGACCTTCTTCGGCGTCGACTCCATTTTCCCCCGCGTTGCTGTTCGATCCCACCGTGATGTATAGATGCTTGCCGGACCGATCGGCCAGGATGTTCTTGGTCCAGTGATGGTTGATCGGCCCTGCCGGCAAGTCGGCAACCTTGACCCCGGGGCTTGTTATCTGGGTGGTGCCCGTCACATAGTTGAAACGCAGCAGAGCGTCCGTATCGGCAACATAGAGTTGATTGCCGATGAGCGCCATCCCGAACGGCGAGTGGAGGCCACCCAGAAACACGGTCTGAGTCCTCGCGACGCCGCTGCCATCCACATCGCGCAACAGCACAATGCGATCGGGGCTCGGCACACCGGCGCCGGCGCGCTTCATGACCTGCTTTCTGACCCAGCCGAACAGGCCGCTGCCTTTATCGTGTTCTTTTGGCGCGTCGCTCTCCGCGACCAGCACGTCACCATTGGGCAGCGTGTAAAGCCAGCGCGGGTGGGCGAGGGCACCGGCAAACTCCGTGACGCGAAAGCCTGCGGGAGCAGTGGGCGTGAAACCGTCGGGGCGGCCTGAACAGGCGCGATGTTGACCATGGGAATCAAGGACGATTCCGGAGCCGGCATGACGGGCGACGAGCCGAAGCCGGCGTTGCTTGAAGCTGATGGCCCAATCGCACAAGAGGCCAGCGGCAAAACCAGTGAAATAGCCAGACGGTTTAGCAGGCGCATGTAGGTTCCGAGTGAAGAGCGTTAATCGACGGTGCCCGGGACGAACAGCAATAAACCGGCCATGACGTTGCCTGTTAAATGCGCAAACTATTCCGTGATTCAAGTGGAAAACCTCGGGCTCCCGGCTTCGGTCGTGCTGACCCCCGTTGGCGGTCGTGCGGGAATAGCAGCGGAGTCGAGCGTCCGAATCGCTCCTCCCCGGCGTCAGCTTTCCTTAAGATAAAGTCGCTAGCATCTATCGGATTTGCGTAGTGCTTCTTTCAGGCCATCAACTCAAGATTCGCAGGCTGCGCATCCCCATCAATTCATCAAGTCGTGACAACTTGAGGAGCAAGAATGGCGAAGGTCTACAAAACGCAGCGTCCGGCATATGACGCGGTCGCACGCACACTGCACTGGCTAACCGTCCTGTTGGTCGCAATGCAATTTGTGATCGGCTGGACGATGCCGGACGTTCACAAAGACACGCAGCCGGTTGATCTGATCGCGTGGCATCTTGGGGTGGGCGCGACGCTCGTCGCCGTCATTGCAATCCGGGTGATCTGGCGATTGACGCATTGGCCCACGCCGGATGAACTGCCACCGCTACTCAGCGTCGTCTCGCGCATAACGCATGTTCTCCTCTACGCCGCCCTGGTGCTGGTGCCGCTGCTCGGCTGGATCAACGCGTCCTCACGAGGCTGGACGGTCCGCTTGCCGGGCGTGGTGTCCTATCCGGCGCTGAGCGAACCGGGCTCGGCCTTCGGCCACGCAATGGGGGATGTGCACGGCATCCTCGCATGGGTGCTCTTCGCGTTGATTAGTCTGCATGTCGTCGCAGCGCTGTTCCACCGCTTTGTCCTGAAGGACCATGTGCTGCAAAGGATGCTGCCCCACGCAGGCCCGTCGCCTGATCAGGGTCGAGACCGCTAGGGCCCGCCAACGCCCAAGGCTCACAAGAAACCGCATCGAATCAAGGCGATCGGGTGGCGACGCGCGGCGGTCCTTGGCGCGAACGACGGCATCATTTCGACCGCAAGTCTGATAATCGGCGTCGCGTCCGCGCACGCCGAACACGGCCATCTGGTGCTGACCGGCCAGGCCGGACTGGCAGCCGGCGCGATGTCGATGGCGACAGGCGCGTACGTATCGGTCTCATCGCAAGCGGATACAGGACCTGCGGCGCTCGCCGAAGAGCAGGCAGAGCTCAATGCGGAGTCGTCTTGATCGATGCAAAAGTCGGGTTCGGAGAACCTAAACGCGACGCGGTTTGCGAGATGTCTCTATGCAGAGTCGCGAAACATCAATGGTTTGCTGTTTGCAAACAAATCGGCAGGCAATCTTGGAAAAAAAATTGTGCAGTTCGCCCAACTTAGATTTCGGCTCCGCTCCAGCACACCGGGGCGGGCGGTGCTGATCAGGCGGGGTGGCCGCTCTGTCAGAGGATCCGACACGCTGAGGTGCAGCAACGCTGAAACCTAGCGGTTTCATTCGGATGACTCTCTAGCTTTCGCCTTGCCGACTCGATTCGTGCCGTACTGAGGGCGCAGCGCGTCGTGATTGTTCGTTCAATACCGACGAACTGGAGCTCGAGCGGGCGATGACCCGATTCGCCACCGGCTAGCCCGCTGCCCATTCAAGCCAGTGGTCGAGCTTTGAAGTGTTTCTTTCGGGAAGCCGAGCTTTCAATTTTCCTCTCGCCAAAATGTGCTTACCGACGGTCAGGATCAACGATGCGCAGCGAAAGCACTTGCCAAGTGCGTGAGGAAACGATATCGGTTTGCAACTGCCAAGCATCAATTCTGCGTGTACTTCGCCGCGGCGAGGGCACGCGCGACGTTCATTTGGTGCATACGTCGGTCGACATTTAGGGGAAGAAAATGAACCTCGGTGCATGCTTTACGGCAGTGGCGAAGCCCGTAACACGCGCACCGTTCGCCCTTGTGGCGGCCGGCCTGTTGAGCGTGGCAGTCAGCGGGCAAGCCCAGACAAGCTCGCAACAAAGCTCGAAGCCAAACATCATATTGATCGTCGGAGACGATGTCGGCTGGGGCGATCTCGGCGTCTATGGCGGTGGAGAGGGGCGCGGCATTCCCACACCCAATCTCGACAGAATGGCCGACGAAGGCATGACCTTCTTCGATTTCTATGGGCAGCCGAGCTGCACGCCGGGGCGTGCAGCGCTTCAGACCGGCCGCAACCCGAACCGAAGCGGCATGACGACAGTCGCGTTTCAAGGGCAAGGCGGAGGGCTTCCGCACGCCGAGTGGACTTTGGCCTCGGTGTTGAAGCTCGCCAACTACAAGACGTATTTTACGGGCAAGTGGCACCTTGGCGAAGCGGATTACGCGTTGCCCAACGCGCAGGGCTACGACGACATGAAATACGTCGGTCTCTATCACCTGAACGCCTATACCTACGCCGATCCTAAGTGGTTCCCGGAAATGGATCAGCCGACCCGCGACATGTTCATCAAGGTGACGACCGGCATGCTCTCCGGGAAGGCTGGTGAAAAGGCTCACGAAGACTTCAAGCTGAACGGTCAATACCAGAACGAACCGGACAAACGGATCGTCGGCATTCCGTTCGTCGATCGCTACATAGAAAAGGCCGCGCTCGACGATATCGACGAGGCCGCGCAGAGCGGGCAGCCGTTCTTCATCAACGTGAACTTCATGAAGGTTCACCAGCCTAACATGCCTGATCCCGATTACATCGGCAAATCGCTGGCGAAGTCCAAGTACGCGGATTCGCTCGTCGAGCTCGATGCGCGGGTCGGCCACATTCTCGACAAGCTGCGAGAGAAAGGTCTCGACAAGAACACGCTCGTTTTGTTCACGACCGATAACGGCGCCTGGCAGGACGTCTATCCCGACGCGGGCTACACACCGTTCCGTGGCACGAAGGGCACGGATCGCGAGGGCGGCACGCGCGTGCCCGCCATAGCGTGGTGGCCCGGCAAGATCAAGCCTCACTCACGAAACTACGACATCCTCGGCGGTCTCGATTGCATGGCGACGTTCGCCGCCGTGGCGGGCGTCGACTTGCCGAAGAACGATCGTGACGGCAAGCCGATCATCTTCGACAGCTACGACATGTCACCCGTACTGTTCGGCACGGGCAAGAGCAAGCGCACGGCGTGGTTCTATTTCACGGAGAACGAGTTGACGCCGGGTGCCGTGCGCGTCGGTCAGTTCAAGGCGGTGTTCAATCTGCGCGGCGACGCCGGAGTGAAGACGGGCGGCCTCGCAGTGGATTCGAACCTCGGCTGGAAGGGGCCGGAGAGCTACGTCGCGACCGTGCCGCAAGTGTTCGACCTTTATCAGGATCCGCAAGAGCGCTACGACATCTTCATGAACAACTATACGGAGCATACGTGGACGCTGCCGGCCCTGAGCGGGGCAGTCAAAGAGGAGATGCAGACCTACGTAACATATCCGCCGCGCAAAGCGCAGAGCGAAGCCTACTCGCGCCCGATCACACTGAGCCAGTTCGAGCGATTCAAGTACGTTCGCGACGAACTGGAGAAAAACGGGTTCAGCATTCCCTTGCCGACCGGAAACTGATGAGCGTCGCGATCATGAACGCGGCCCGTTTCCTGATCGACGGGAACGGCCGCGGCGCGTGAAGCGGATAGGCCCGAGACGAGAGGGTACGGATGCGTTCGAAAGCACACATCGCGCCGAGACGACGCGCGCTGCTCAATCTGGCGAGCCTGTTCATATGCGCGTGCGTCGCGCTGACAGGATGCGCGAACCACGAGCAGGCGGCTCCCGCCAGCGTCGGCGCGCAGCAGCAATCTTCCGCAACATTGCCTTCGTGGCAGAACGGCGCTGCGCGCGCGGCGATTCTCAAGTTCGTTTCCGACGTGACGCGCGAGGGTACGCCGGGCTACGTGCCGCCGGAAGCACGCATTGCCGTATTCGATAACGACGGCACACTATGGAGCGAGCAGCCGATGCCGTTCCAGCTGCTGTTCATGATCGATCAGGTGAAGGCCGCTGCGCCGCGGCATCCGGAATGGCAGAATAATCCCGCCTACAAGGCCCTGCTTGCGCACGACGCTGCGGCGCTCGCGCAGAACAAGAAGGCCCTGATACAACTGCTCGCGGTCGCAAATAGCGGCATGACCACGGACGAATACGACCGCGCGATCAGCACCTGGCTTTCCGGCGCCCGGCATCCCACGCTTAACCGGCCTTTTACAGAACTCATCTACCTGGCGCAACTCGAGTTGCTGGATCTCTTGCGTTGGAACGGCTTCAAAATCTGGATCGTTTCGGGCGGCACGGCCGAATTCATGCGCGTCTGGGCGAGTCAGGCGTATGGCATTGCCCCGGAGCAGATCGTGGGCACGGAAGAAAAGCTCAGCTACGCCCTGCGCGACGGCAAGCCCGCGTTGATACGCGAACCGGGCTTCGCTTTCGTCGATGATGGTCCGGGCAAGCCGGTGGGCATCTTCCGCGCAATCGGACGGCGTCCGATCCTCGCGTTCGGCAACTCCGACGGCGATCGCGAAATGCTCGAATACACCGCGGGCGGACCCGGCCAAACGCTGGCGCTGCTGCTGCATCACGACGATGCCGAACGGGAATTCGCCTATGACCGGCAATCGGCGCTTGCGCGGCTCGACAAGGCATGGGACGAGGCGCTCGCGCGCGGATGGGTGGTCGTCAGCATGAAGCAGGACTGGAAGACGGTGTACCCCGCGCCGAAACCATAGCGGGGACCGCAGGCAATCCGGAATCAGCAGGAGTCGACATGCATGAGATCAGCGGCAGTACGCGCGAGCAGCCGGTCTTCTTTCACGCGACGCGCCCGCGCGCGCCCGAACCCGCCGCGCCCGCGCAGAAAGGCCGATTCCACACGATGGCCAAAGCCATCGGCTCGACGTGCAATATCGACTGCACTTACTGCTATTACCTGCACAAGGAACATCTGCTCCATGCGCATCGCGGCCGCCGCATGGAAGTGTCGATGCTGGAGCGCTACATCCGCCAATACATCGAGGCGCAGAACGGCGATGAGATCATCTTCTCGTGGCAGGGCGGCGAACCGACGATGCTTGGCGTTGAATTCTTTCGCGACATCGTCGAGATTCAGAAGATGCATACGCCGGCCGGGCGTCGCATTTCGAACGATCTTCAGACTAACGCGATGCTGCTGGACGACGAATGGTGCGCCTTCCTGAAGGAGCAAGATTTCCTCGTCGGCGTGAGTATCGACGGGCCGCGCGAATTGCACGACGCGTTTCGCCAGGATCGCCGTGGCCAGCCGACCTTCGACAAGGTCATGGCGGGCATCGGCTGTCTGAAGAAGCACGGCGTGAAGTTCAACACGCTCACGGTCGTCAATCGCGTCAACGCCAAAAGGCCGCTCGACGTCTACCGCTTCCTGCGCAATGAACTGGATTCGCGCTACATCCAGTTCATCCCGTGCGTGGAACCGAAGGACTTTCACAGCGTCGCGCCCCAGCACTGGTCCGCCGAGTCGATGCCCATGCTTGGCAGCAGCGCCGCCAGACCGGGCAATGCCGATTCGGTCGTGACGGACTGGTCGGTCGACCCGGACGATTGGGGTTACTTCCTGTCGCGCACTTTCGACGAGTGGCACAAAAGAGACGTCGGCCGCGTGCTGGTGAACCTGTTCGAAACAGCCGTCGTCCAGACGATGGGGCGTCCCGCGCAAACTTGCGTAACCGCCGAGTTTTGCGGCAAGGCGCTCGCGATCGAACATGACGGCGAAGTCTACGCGTGCGATCACTATGTCTATCCGGAGTGGTCGCTCGGCAATATCCACACGACGCATCTCGGTGAGATGGCGTTTTCGCAGAAGCAACAAAGCTTCGGCTATGCGAAGCGGGACAGCCTTCCGGCGTATTGCCATCAATGCAGGCATCTGAAGCTGTGCTGGGGAGAATGCCCGAAGAATCGCTTCGTGTGCAGCCCTGATGGCGAGCCGGGTCTGAATTACCTTTGTCGCGGAATCAGGCGTTTCCACGATCACGCGGGGCCGGCGCTCAGGCAACTCGCGAGGCAATGCGCGTGAAGGATCATGTCGCCCACGCGGCGACAATGACGCACGGGGAGACCGGATATGCTTCCTTGCAGATTCTCGATCCGGACAACGGCGCTGCGTGCTTCTGCCGAGGCCGCTGACGTGCAAGCCGCTCAGCCTGTCGAGCCCGCGTTCGCGCCGGCCGCTGCGAGTACATCGCCGGCGTCGTCTGTCCCAGCCAGGCAACTGAGCCTGACGACCAAGCCATGGACCGGCGATTTCGATGCGATGCTCCGCTCTGCCAAGCGGATTGACGGTGCCTCGAAGGAAGCGCCCAGCCTGCGCGCGGCAAATCAGCAGATTTTCGCCGATGCCAACTGGCCGCGACTCTGGGCTGTGTTGCTCGTGATGTTGCTCTTCATGCATTGCGTCATCACCGAGCTGTCGCGGGTGATTGGCCGCCGGAAACTCCAAGCGATGTTCTTCGGACCTTACACGCGCGGCCGGAATGAGCCGCTCCTTCTCAACCTGCATCTCAGGTAAATCGAATGACAGTGTTCGTTGATCACCCGGCCGTGCTTTTTTTAGTTCTTCTTGCGTTGTTCGTCGGTGCGGTGGCGCTCGGTGCGTTCGTGCTGCGTCGTCTGGCGGTGCTGCCAGAGAAGGACCGCGAAGACTTCGTCATCATCCAAACGTCCACGCTGACGCTGCTCGCGCTGCTGGTGGGTTTCAGTCTGTCGATGGCGGTGAACCGCTACGACCTGCGCAAGACGTTGGAGGAAAGCGAAGCCAACGCCATCGGCACTGAGTATTCCCGCGCGGATCTCGCTGATGCCGCCACCGGCGAGAAGATCAAGTCTGCGCTGCTCCGCTATACCAGATTGAGACTGGCCAACTACCGGACGCGTGCGCCCGAGGAACTCGCGAAGATCGTCCGCGAGACGGCTAATATCGAAGCGGAATTATGGCAACTCGCGACGCAGGTGGCCAACGGGCAGCCGACACCAATCGGTGCGCTTGTCGTCGCCGGCATGAACGACGTCCTGAACTCGCAAGACTACTCGGAGGCAGCGCGCATCAATCATATTCCGCTGGGCGCGTGGTATCTCATGATCATCATCGCGTTGCTCGGCTGTGTTGTGCAAGGCTATGGCGCGAAGGGAAGCCTGCGCAAAGGACTGCTCATCACGATTCTTCCGGCGACGGTCGCGCTTTCACTAGCGCTCATTGCCGACATCGACAGTCCGAAAGGTGGACTCATCCGCGTCGAGCCCCGGGATCTTACGCGGCTCATGCAGTCGCTCGAATCATGAACAATGGCCTGTTTTGAACGAAGAGAGACGCAACCGTGATAGTAAGTCAAACGGCACAACTGCTTGGACAGTCAAGTTCCTAGACCAAGTCGCTCAACACCCCGGTCGGCGGCGCGATGTGTTGCTCGATTTTCCAGTAGCGCCAATCCTCGCGCCAGTCGTACCAGCGCTCATCCCAATTCACTCGGTCGAATTGCCGCAGGTCGACGAGATCCAGGCGGTCAGCGACGGAGCAGAGGGTGCAGGCGGAAGGAAAGCGGCGGTCTGCGGATGTTCACCCAGCGCCGTCCATTCCTCCAAAGACAGCTCTAGTCGGAACCGATTCCATGCACCGAATCTATCAACAAACGATCAGTCAATTGGCCGACCGCTGCGAAGTGTTGATGAATACGCCGATCGGTATCGGGCCGAGAAGTATCGGGATGCTTTGCTTATTGATGTGCCCCGGTATATGCGGGAGATTGAACGACTGATGACGCTCGAGTCATCCGAACGCGAACGTTTGATTAGTACCCTTTACCTCTTCGAGCAAGGCGATATTAAAAAATGCGATGTTTGAAGTCCATTCGCTCCTCCAACGACCATCTTAAGCAGATGGTAAAACATAATAAGGACTATTATTCAAAGCATTGGTTACTATTGTTCTCGCGCGGGGCGATTGAAGAGGACTTTGATCGGACACTCTAGTTTCTCTCTGAGCACAGGCCGGTGCGGGACCGTGCAGCTGAGCGCGTCGACAACTTCGTGCGCGGCATCGACCACTGCAGCTTGAGCTTGAACATGCCGGCGCCTCTAAGACGCGCTCCACAACAACTTTACGAGCTACGAACAAGGCACTGACCTCCAGCTCGAGGTGGCATCGTTCGCCGTTGGATGCGGTGGCCGGATGATCGATATGCAACCGAGAACTTCCAATGCCTTTGGATGCCGATGCAATCGCCTGCTGCAGCATTTGCCGGCACTGAACGCGAAATCGAGGGCTGATCCTTACACCGACAGCCATCGTCCGATCGATGCGTGAGGCATGCCGCGTCGATGCTCGCCTTGGACCGCGGTTTGCTTCCACGGAAGCATTAATCTCGCAATTTTTAGGGGCGCGCGATGGGGACGAACACCGGTACTAGGCAAGCGATCATTCACCGTATGGTGATGCCCGAGCACGTTTGCCCATACGAAATCAAGTCCATGGACCTGCTTCGTCGAGAAGGATTCAGGGTTGAAGACCATTGGCTGCGCACACGGGCAGAAACCGACGCTTTCATGGCCGAGCAACAGGTCGAAACGACACCTCAAACTTATATCGACGGCCAGCGCGTGGTGGCTACGACGAACTGCGACGTTACTTCGGCCGATCAGTAAGAAATCCCAACGCGACCAACTATCAACCGGTCATCGCGGTATTCACAATCGCAGCGCTGATGGCGTTCGCGGCGAGTTGGACGGCTTTTGGCGTGGCGGTCACGATGCGCACTGTCCAATGGTTCATCTCGATGAGCATGTGTCTGCTCGCCATGCTCAAATTGCAAGATATCGAAAGCTTCTCAACGATGTTCCTCAACTATGATCTGCTTGCTCGGCGGTGGGTACGCTATGGCTACCTTTATCCTTTCGGCGAGGCTCTTGCTGGTGTGCTGATGATTGCAGGCGCACTGGAGTGGGTGTCGATACCGATTGCATTGCTGATCGGGTCAATCGGTGCAGTGTCCGTTTTCAAAGCGGTGTATGTCGATAAGCGCGAACTGAAATGCGCTTGTGTGGGCGGCAGTAGCAACGTCCCTCTTGGGTTTGTGTCGTTGACCGAAAACCTGATGATGATCGGAATGGGCCTCTGGATGTTAATTGAGTAGCTAGGGGAGCGGTGATTCCGTGGTGGTTCTCGGTCGCCGCGGCGTGTTACGGCGTCGACTATCGACTCTTTTCAAGCTGTATGGTAAAGAACTGATGTCAGGTTGCCGTCCTTCTGCGGCGGAGCGAGCCGGCCGACGTGAAAGGAAGCTTTCACGCTACCACGAAATCTCCTGACCTTTACGGCTAAGGCGAATGACGACGTTTTACCCGAGAGAATCGACGTTGGATACCAGCGTCCGAGACTGGCCTGATCGAGACATCGCAAAATTCACCATTGAGCTGCGGGCGGCGATCATATCTTGGCGGCAGGCGATCTGAGCAACCGACGCCGATGCGAACGCTTCAGCGCCGTTGCGGTTGCCGGACCAGCGGCATTGAAGTTGCCGTATTCACCGCACCTACGCAGACCGATGGCATGGCGGTCGTAAAGGTCGAGCGCTTCCTGCCGATGCTTGCTTCGTGGCGGCATGCGGTGCGGCGGCACTTGTGCAACGGGTGCTGTGGATCGCGCAATTTGAGGACGGGCGGTTGAGCTGCGCTTGTTTGCTGCGCGTCCGGCCTTTCTTCTGATGCCGCGGACTTGGCCCAATGTATTTGTACCTCAGGCTTTCCCGAGCCTTTCGCATGAATCAACCGGCGAACCACAGCCTTCGTCGCGAAGGCTGGGATCAAAATCAAGAGGACGGACTGTTGAAGCCTCAGAGCGGGTGTGGATCGGAAAGAAAGACCGCCGTTGCCGAGCACCGCAGCCGCGGATTGCCCGTCTTTAGAGGAAGAGGAATGCCGCGCCTGCGGTGATGGTGGGCGCGAGCGCGGCGCCGAGCAATCTCAGGGGGCTTACCGCGCCTCCAGAGAACCGATGTCCCAGTATCGCCAAGCCGGCCGGGTTGGGCGCGTTAGCAATTACGGTCAATCCGCCTCCGGTAACAGCGCCTGCCACGAGCAGATACTTTGCGCTGTCAGACAAACCAGATATTAGTGACCCCAGATAAGTGATGGCGGCATTATCCATCACCGCGGTCAGCCCGGTAGCGCCAAAAAAGAGAGTCAGCGCATCCATAGAACCCACGACAGGCCCCAGCCACCATTGTTGCAGTCCGCCGAGCACAATCAAGCCGCCGAGGAAGAATGAAACCAGGAGGCTTTCACGAAGCATGAGCGGCGATTGATGGTGCTCGTAAGCCTGGGTATATCCAAGGAAAAAGAGAAAGGCTCCGATGAAAACGACCGCATGATGTGAATTGACGACGACCAGCGCAAGAAATCCTAGATGGACAAGTGTCACGCCGACAGGGACGCGCTTCAGTCCCGAAGTCCCATCGTCTTTGCTGATCTGTAGCCTCGGTATGCTTTTCCCGGTTAGCATAACGAAGACAGTTGCGTTAAGAAGGACAGCGGCCGCCGCTTTCCAACCGAAAGTCGCCGCCATGAACGCGGTGTTCCATCCCCACGCATTTGCAACCATTAATACCGGCGGGGCCGCATATGCAGTTATAACGCCGCCGATCGAAACATTAACGAAGAGCAACGCAAGGCCAAAATATTTGACGCGCTCCGGCGTCTGAGCAACGAACAACCGGTCACGTAGCAAGAGCGCAGCGAGCGTCATAGCAGCCGGCTCCGTTACGAAGGAACCGAGAAGCGGGATGGCAGACAAGGAGAACCAGACGATCGCCACTTCCGTGCGCACCGGAAGGAAACGAGACAACCAGATCACCGCATTCGTGACAAGCACCAAGATCGGCCGGCTCGCCGCCATGACCATGATCACAAAGACAAAGAGCGCTTCTGTGAACTCGCGATGCTCTAGGTAGCCGACGGTCGCCTTGGCCCCAACAACCACCCACATGACAAGACACAGCACAAGCGCCCAAAAGCCAAAGATGACCTCGACCTCTGCAAGAAAGTGAAAGAGACCTGAGTGCTTAGGAAAGCGCCGGGCGAGTGTCTCGATTCGTGCTACGGCGAAAGTATGGATGAGTGCGAGTGCGAAAATGACAGCGGCAGCAATTTCAATGGAATGAGGCATCGGTGGAAAGCGTGTGCGGAAGCGAACCCGCGAGTTCATTGAATTTATATCTTACAACAACCATTCACCGCGGAAAGCGGACGGGCGCCAGTCCATTGAGGCAGTTCGTGAAACACGAGC
>Ga0182736_1001623_pt1 | contig 20593 bp, 24 predicted proteins | sample eDN5th30CKraftBY_FD_128882 | JGI IMG/M metagenome (GOLD analysis project Ga0182736, IMG submission 128882) | Enriched backyard soil microbial communities from Emeryville, California, USA - eDNA 5th pass 30_C Kraft BY (version 2) (version 2) | ecosystem: Environmental > Terrestrial > Soil >... | reverse complement strand
TCTAACGCAAAACGCCCGCTTTGTCGACCGCTGGCAGGAGTGGAGGGACTCGAACCCCCAACCCCCGGTTTTGGAGACCGGTGCTCTAGCCGATTGAGCTACACTCCTCCGGCGGTCAACAGGCGGCGGAAACCCGCCACCTGGATCGATATCAGTCCATCACGGCGGCGACGACGCCGGCGCCGACGGTACGGCCGCCTTCGCGGATGGCGAAGCGCAGCTTCTCTTCCATGGCGATCGGAGCGATCAGCTCCACTTCCATCGTGATGTTGTCGCCCGGCATCACCATCTCGGTGCCCTCAGGCAGCTTCACCACGCCGGTCACGTCCGTCGTGCGGAAGTAGAACTGCGGACGGTAGTTGCCGAAGAACGGCGTGTGACGGCCACCCTCTTCCTTCGTCAGGATGTAGGCCTCGGCCTTGAACTTCGTGTGCGGCTTGATCGAGCCGGGCTTGCACAGCACCTGGCCGCGCTCCACGTCCTCGCGCTTCGTGCCGCGCAGGAGAACGCCCACGTTGTCGCCCGCCTGGCCCTGGTCGAGCAGCTTGCGGAACATCTCGACGCCGGTGACCGTCGTCTTCTGCGTGTCGCGCAGACCCACGATCTCCACTTCCTCGCCGACCTTGATGATGCCGCGCTCGACGCGACCCGTCACCACCGTGCCGCGGCCCGAGATCGAGAACACGTCCTCAATCGGCATCAGGAACGGCTGGTCCACCGGACGCTCCGGCTGCGGGATGTAGCGGTCGACCTCGGCCATCAGCTCGAGCACCCGGTCGCGGCCGATCTCAGGCTGGCGGTCTTCCAGAGCGCACAGGGCCGAGCCCTTCACGATCGGAATGTCGTCGCCGGGGAAGTCGTACTTCGACAGAAGCTCGCGCACCTCGAGCTCGACCAGGTCAAGCAGCTCGGCGTCGTCGACCATGTCGACCTTGTTCATGAACACCACCAGGGCCGGCACGCCGACCTGACGCGCCAGCAGGATGTGCTCGCGGGTCTGCGGCATCGGGCCGTCGGCCGACGACACCACCAGGATCGCGCCGTCCATCTGCGCCGCGCCCGTGATCATGTTCTTCACGTAGTCGGCGTGGCCGGGGCAGTCCACGTGGGCATAGTGCCGGTTCGTGGTCTCGTACTCCACGTGCGCCGTCGAGATCGTGATGCCGCGCGCCTTCTCTTCCGGCGCCTTGTCGATCTGGTCGTACGCCGTGAACGTCGCGCCACCCGACTCCGCCAGAACCTTCGTGATCGCTGCCGTCAGAGACGTCTTGCCATGGTCCACGTGACCAATCGTCCCAATGTTGCAGTGCGGCTTAGTCCGCTCAAACTTTTCCTTCGCCATTGATCTCTACCTTGCATAGGCCAGGAACAAAAAACCCAGGGGCGTCCGATATTGCGGTTATGCTCTTTGTGCAAGAGCGAATTTCGATATTGCAGAACGTTATGCCGGATAACCCGATCCTCGAACCTGCGGGAACCGGATTGTCAGGCACCTCCCCGCTGGGCAGGTTCGGCCTGTATAAAGGCACTGAGGCCTCCGATTACAAGCTGAGCGGCTGGGATCGCGGAAGGTGGAGCGGGTGAAGGGAATCGAACCCTCGTATTCAGCTTGGAAGGCTGCTGCTCTACCATTGAGCTACACCCGCGTGCCCTTCTGATTGGGTGGTGGGGGAAGTAGGACTCGAACCTACGAAGGCATAGCCAGCGGATTTACAGTCCGCCCCCTTTGCCGCTCGGGACATTCCCCCTTGAGACCCAACCCGAACGCAAAACGCCGAGGCTGTTCTGCGAAGCGCCCGACGTGGCCAAGCGCTCCGTGGCGCTCTTATGGTGACCTGCATGGCCGGTGTCAACTCCAAAGCGCAACGAAATCTGACGGGTCGTGAACAGGCGCTCCCTGTGCTATGGCGCTCCCTTCACCAAGCGAGATCGAAACAGCATGAGCGACCGTCCCTTCCAATCCCGCAAGCCGAGATTTCAGCGCCCCCATGGGAAACCCGGTCGCCGCGATCCCCATGCCCGACGCCCGAATTTCGAGATCGACACGACCATCCTTTATGGCTGGCACCCCGTCGTCGAGGCGCTTCGGAACGGCAAGCGGACGATTCGCCGGCTCCTGGCGACCGAGAACTCTGCCCGTCGCCTCGGCGAGGAGCTGGGTTCTCCCCTGCCCCTGGAACCCGAGATCGTCCGACCGGACGAGATCAACCGCCTCCTGGAACCGGACGCGGTGCATCAGGGCCTTTACGCAGAGGCCGATCCCCTGCCCTCGCCATCGGTGGACACCCTGAGCGGCAAGCGCGTCGTGCTCGCCCTCGACCAGATCACCGATCCGCACAATGTGGGCGCTATCGTCCGCACGGCCGCCGCCTTCGACGTGGAAGCCATCATCACCACGGCGCGGCACAGCCCTGCCGCCACGGGCGTGCTGGCCAAATCGGCGTCGGGCGGGCTCGAGCATGTCCCCTTCATGATCGTGCGCAACCTCGGCGACACGCTCAACGCCCTCGGCGAACGGGGCTTCCAGCGAATCGGGCTCGATTCGTCCGGCGATGCCAATCTCGACGAGGTCGAGATCAAGCTCCCCGTCGTCCTTGTGCTGGGCTCGGAGGGGAAGGGATTGCGGCAAAGGACGCGCGAATGCTGCGATGTCATCGGCCGGCTTGATATGCCCGGAGCCATCAAGAGCCTGAACGTCTCAAATGCGGCTGCCATATCCCTTTACGCTGTGGTCAGAGGGGCTGCCAGAAGCGCTCGATCATGAAGCCGGACACAAAGTTAAGTATATGATTCTGCTTTTAAATATCATTGGTCGCACGGCTTCTTAGACGGAAGTCGCAAATACCAATTGTGAATTGTGGAAAGGAAGGTCGGAGCTAGCCTCCCATTCGTTGGATTCTTGGCTGCCACGAGCAGCCACGATACCGCGGTCCAAGCCTGCAAGGCATAGCTTGGGCTCAGAACCCGGAAAACCGGGAATGAATGGAAGGGAACCCTATGGCAACAGCAGCAACTACGCCTCGGTCGGATGCCGCCATCCGACCGATGAGCCGGGAGGAGAGGAAGGTCATTGTGGCCTCCTCGGCCGGCACCGTCTTCGAATGGTACGACTTCTATCTCGCGGGATCGCTCGCCGCGAATATCAGCCAGAACTTCGTACCGGGCACCAACGATACCGCCAAGTTTATCTTCGTTCTGTTCGGCTTTGCCGCCGGCTTCGCCGTGCGCCCGTTCGGCGCGCTGATCTTCGGCCGGCTCGGCGACATGATCGGCCGCAAGTACACCTTCCTCGTCACCATGACGATCATGGGTCTGGCGACCTTTGTGGTCGGCCTCCTGCCCGGCTATCAGACGATCGGTTACCTCGCCCCAGCCATTTTCATCATCTGCCGCTTGCTCCAGGGTCTGGCGCTCGGCGGTGAGTATGGCGGCGCGGCGACCTATGTCGCCGAACATGCCCCGCATGGCCGGCGCGGCTTCTACACCTCCTGGATCCAGACCACGGCGACCGTGGGCCTGTTCCTCTCCCTGATCGTGATCCTGGTGCTGCGACTCAGCATGTCCCCGGAGGCCTTCGCGGATTACGGCTGGCGCATCCCGTTCCTGCTCTCGATCATCCTTCTCGGCTTCTCGATCTGGATCCGGTTGCAACTCAACGAATCGCCGGCATTCCAGAAGATGAAGGAAGAAGGCACCCAGTCCAAGGCGCCGCTCACCGAGGCTTTCGGCCGCTGGGACAACGCCAAGGTCGCCCTGGTCGCCCTGCTCGGCGGCACGGCCGGCCAGGCGGTGGTCTGGTACACGGGACAGTTCTACGCGCTGTTCTTCCTGACCCAAACCCTCAAGCTGGACGGCACGACGGCCAACCTGATGATCGCCTTCGCGCTCCTTCTCGGCACGCCGTTCTTCATCTTCTTCGGCTGGCTGTCGGACAAGGTCGGCCGCAAGCCCATCCTGCTGATCGGCTGCCTCGTCGCGGCGATCACCTACTTCCCGCTGTTCTCGTCGCTGGCGCGAACGGTCAATCCGAAGCTGATCGAGGCTACGGATCAGGTGAAGGTGGACATCACGGCGGACCCCGCCAAGTGCGGCTTCCTGTTCGATCCCGTGGGCGTGCGCGTCTTCACCGAGCCCTGCGACGTCATTCGCCGCACCCTCGCCAACAGCTCGATCCACTACAACCTGACCGAAGGCCCCGCAGGCACGCCGCTCAGCGCAAAGGTCAACGGAACCGATGTTCCTGTGGCCGACAACACCGGCGCGGCCCTCGTGGCTGCGGCTCAGGCGGCGGGCTACCCGAAGGCCGGCGACCCGACGATCCTCAAGGCTCCGTCCCTCGGCACCGTTCTGTCCGATAGCCGGGCGCTCACCGGAATCGGCATCCTGTTCATCCTGGTCCTTTATGTGACCATGGTGTACGGCCCGATTGCGGCCATGCTGGTCGAGCTGTTCCCGACCCGCATCCGCTACACCGGCATGTCGCTGCCCTATCATATCGGCAACGGCTGGTTCGGCGGCTTCCTGCCTCCGACCGCCTTCGCGATCGTGGCAGCCTCCGGCAACATCTTCTCGGGCCTCTGGTATCCGATCGTGGTCGCTCTCATGACCTTCGTCATCGGCCTCCTCTTCATGCCCGAGACGAAGAACCGGGATATCTTCTCCTACGATGGCGAGAACCAGAAATAGGCCTGAAGCAGACCTCGTTGTTTCGCAAACAGAAGCCCCGCCTTTCGGCGGGGCTTTTTCTGTCCAGGATCGAGCTAAGACTGCAAGGATCAGTAGCAGGTCGGTACGCGACGGACGATCCAGCCCTCGCCTTCCACGAAAAGGCGCTTACGGGAAATGCTGCAAGCGTTGTCGCTCACGGAATTCGTCCCGATGGAGGACGTGGTCTCCACATCTTTTGCTGCCATCGTCGCCGCGGCCTGGTTCTCCGGCTTTGCCGCCGTACCGTGGCCCGCATGAGTGGCTTGAGCCGGCCCTGCAGCCATGCCGAAACCAAAGGCGACCGTGAGCACAGCGAGAGCCTTGACGGCCGCAAATGACAAGTTCTTTTTCCCAGCCGAAGCCCCTGAGCCCTTCATACCATCAACTCCATGACCATGTTTTCCTGACAATTCCATAATCGGGTCATAGTTTCGGTGCGCTGGAACACTAAATATTTACGTCTGTGTGGAACTTGCGTCCTGCTCCGCAGGCTGCTACCTGAGCACCGTGGGTCGGCCGGTGTAGCACAGCGGTAGTGCAGCGGTTTTGTAAACCGAAGGTCGGGAGTTCGATCCTCTCCACCGGCACCATTCCCACCTCGCGAACGGCGAAAACTCTTTCGCTACCATAGCGCCCTCGTGCGGCCTCGTTACAGACCCGACTTCCGGCAGCTGCAGGAGCGGGCAAAGCGCCTCAGTTCAGGGCGAAACTCAGATAGACCGCGACAAGCAGGGCCAGGAAGCTCAATCCGAGGGCAGCCATCAAGGCGAGCCAAAGAGATTTCGTGTCGTCGGCATCCATTACGCGCCCCCATCACAGCTTTCCCGGTAAACGATGGGCGGCCCCGGCTTATTCCCGGCGCTGGGACTAAATCTCCGCTGTTTGGAATTTCACGAGCAGATCGCGGTGGGCGCACCAATCCGCCAGCGTCTCCTGCATCCCCAGCAGTTCCGCCTTGGCGCCTGTTGTCGTCTGGGCTTCCCAGGCGAGCTCCTGGATAAGGGTGACCTGATCGGAGATCCGCCGTTTGAGGTCGTTGATGTCCTTCGTGAGTCGTCCCAGTTCGTCCCGCAGATGGGGTGCGGAGCCGTTCGTCCCGAGGGCTTGGCCGGATAGACCTTCTTCAAGCTTGAGCATATCCCGGCATAGCGCGTCAGCCGCTCAGTGCCAAGCTGCGGACCTTCCCGGCGCCGGGAGCTAACCGCCCCGACCTCCACCACTCCCGCCATTCCCCGAGCCGCTGCCATCTTGCCCGCCGGAATCCCGGCCGCCCTGCGAACCGCCGCCCACGCTGCCGGTGCTGTCCGAATTTCCGGTGTCCGGAGCGTTGCTTCTCGACCGGCCGGGCGACCGGGTCAGCGGCTGGCATATTCCGCGGATCTCCTGCTCGCCCTGCATGCAGGCCCGCGTCGCCGGATCCCCTTGGGCCAGCGCGACACCCTGCGGCATAGCCAGCAGCAGGGCCGCAAGCATCGACACGCTCATTACTTTCGTCATTCCATGTCCCTCGTTCGGAGCCTCTTTCAGACAGATGAGCGGTCTAACCCGATCAACGCTTTGTGGCTTGTCCGCTGGAGTTAGTCCGCCTGCCCAGGCAGAGCGTCCATGAAAGAGCCTTAGGCTACGCATCATGTCGTGATGGAGGCGCAGATGGATGTGCTCTTGCTGAACGTGATGGGCTCGGCGGCCGTGGCCTCTGCGGCCGTCGCTGCCGTCATGGCGAACCGGCTGTCGAAGGAACTTGCCGGTTTGCAGGTCGGAGATCGTATCCCTGATCGGGCCAAGCAATGTCAGTTCCATCGCTGACGAGCATTGGATCTGCCCCGTGCCCTGATGTCCCGGCGACGGGAATCTCAGCGAATCTGCTCCTTGCCCCAGTTCTCATGGGCAACCCGATCGGACACTTCCTGCTCCACTCGGCTCAACCTACGACGCCGGCTGCTGTAAACGGCCATGAAGATGCCGATCAGCAAAGGTCCGCCGATGATCACCAGGGCCCATACCCAACCGTCCGCGATATCCCAATCCATATGTCGTCTCCCTGCGGAGGACTGCATACGGCAGTCCAAGCGTTCTCACGGGGCTAACAGGAATGCCGAGTCGTTGTTCCCGGTACGCTTGCGCATAGGCAAAGGCGCCAGCGAGGATTAGACAGGCACGACGTAAGACGCTCCAGCCCATAGAGATCCATGCCGATTCCAGTTTCAGACCCTGACGATCCACGGATCGAGGCCTATCGCGCTGTTCGGGAGCGCGACCTCGCCGGGCGGGAGCACCGCTTCGTGGCAGAAGGAGAAGTGGTTCTAAGGGTTCTCCTGAAGCAGTCCCACTTCAGGATCGAATCGGTTCTGCTGGCTGAAGGCCGGTTCGAGGCCCTGAGCGATGCCTTGGGCCTGCTTTCTCCGGACGTCCCGGTCTATACGGCAAACCGGATCGTGATGGATGCCATCGTGGGCTTTCCCATTCACAGAGGCATCCTGGCCATCGCTCACAGGGCTCCGCTCCCGCCAATCGAGGAACTGCTCTCGCAAATGCCCGAGAAGGCGCTGGTGGTCGGGCTGGTCGGCTTGGCGAACCATGACAATGTCGGGGGTATTTTCCGCAACGCCGCTGCCTTCGGCGCCGGCGCGGTTCTGCTCGACCGGGAGACCTGCGATCCGCTTTACCGCAAGGCCATCCGCGTTTCGGTCGGAGGAGCGCTGGTGGTTCCCTACACGCGGGTATCGTCCGCCGATGCCATGGTGCAGGCGCTGCAGGCAGCCTCCTTCGACGTGATGGCACTCTCCCCGTCGGGCAAGGAAATCCTCTCTCACGTCCAGCCCTCACGGCGGACGGCCCTGCTCCTCGGGGCAGAGGGGCCCGGCCTGCCGCCCGACCTTCTTGCCCGGACTCGCACTGTTTCCATCCCCATGAGTGGAGGGTTCGATTCGCTGAATGTGGCGACCACCAGCGGGATTGCCCTGCATCACTTGGCGGGCGCGGCGTCACGCCCTCCTCTCTGACTTGTGAGGATCCCGTCCCTTGTCTCCAAACGTAGCCGTTCTAGGCTTCTGCTCCCATGCCTGGAGACGTCCATGACAATAACACGCCGTACCGTTCTTGCCGGCACCGCCTTGGCGGCTGCTCCCTTCGCAGGCCCCGCTCTGGCTCAATCCACCTCGCCTGCCTCCATGGCTGCGCAGGGATCAGGCGCCCGCCAAGCCCCCGGGTTCTATCGCTACAAGGTCGGCGACATCGAGGTGACCGCCATCAATGACGGCTCAGCGCCGCGCCCGCTCGAAGGTTTCATCCGCAATGCGGAACTCCCGGCCGTTCAGCAGGCGGCCCGTGAGGCCTTCCTGCCTGAGGACACCATCCAGAACACCTTCAACGGCCTTGTTCTCAACAATGCTGGCCGTCTGACCGTCATCGATACCGGCAATGGCGACTCGGGTGCCCCGACGACCGGTCGCTGGATGGCGAATTTCCGCGCCGCCGGCTTCGACCCCGCTCAAGTGAACACCGTCGTCATCAGCCATTTCCACGGCGACCATATCAACGGCCTGCGCCTGAAGGACGGCACGGCGGTCTTCCCGAATGCCGAGGTCATGGTACCGGCGGCCGAGTGGGCCTTTTGGATGGACGATGCCCGCATGAACCAGGCTCCGGAAGGAGCACGAGGCGGTTTCCAGGGCGCGCGCCGCGTCTTCGGCCCCATTGCCAAGGACGTGAAGCGGTACGAGATGGACAAGGAGGTCGTGCCCGGCCTGACGAGCATCGCGGCTCCCGGTCATACCCCAGGCCACACGGCCTATATGCTCTCTTCAGGCACTGGCCGGCTGCTGATCCTGTCGGACACGGCGAACCACCCGGCTCTCTTCGTCCGCAATCCGGATTGGTCGGCCATTTTCGACATGGATGCGGACCAGGCACGCACTACCCGCCGCAGGATGCTCGACATCGCCGCGTCCGAGCGGGCACAGGTCGCCTTCTATCACGCCCCCTTCCCGGCTACAGGCCATATTTCGAAGGACGGCAACGGCTTCCGCTTCGTGCCGGTGCAATGGAGCCCGGCCGTTTAAGGCCCGGCTCCAGTCGTTTCCCCGATAAGCCACTCCAGGGTGGCCGCATCTGCGCCGGTCGGCTCGATGAAGAGGATGACCGGCGTCTCATAGAGATGTCTTTCCTTCAGCGCCCGATGCACCTGATCCTGAAGGCTCTTGACGGTCTTCAGGACGGCAACCGCCTCTTGGCTCCGCTCGATGGCCCCCTTCCAGGCATAGACGGATTGCATCCCCGGCAGCACGTTGATGCAGGCGATCAGCCGGTCCCGAACGAGGGCCTCCCCCGTCGCGAGGGCCGTGTCCACATCGGGAAAGGTCGTATAGACGAGAAGTGGGCGATCCATGCTATGCCTGTCCTTCGATCCGATGGGACGCCACGAGGGTAACTGGGCATGGCCCGCCGTTTCAACACTATCGCATTCGTCGCCAGCGACGCGCCCGACGCTCAAAGCGCGCTGAAGACCCTGCAGGGCCTCTATTCCAATGCCCTTCCCGAAGAGGCCGATGTCATCGTGGCCCTCGGCGGCGACGGATTGATGCTGCAGAGCCTTCACAGGTTCATGGGCACGTCCAAGCCGATCTACGGCATGAACAAGGGCACGGTCGGCTTCCTGATGAATGATTATCGGGAAGAGGACCTGTTCGAGCGATTGGAAGAGGCCGAGCGCAGCGTCGTACACCCCCTGCTGATGGTGGCCTGGGATGTGCATGGGGTGGCTCATACCGCGCGGGCCATCAACGAAGTCTCCATGCTGCGGCAAACCTATCAGGCCGCAAAGCTCCGCATCAGCGTCGATTCCCATGTCCGCATTGCCGAACTCATCGCCGACGGGATCCTGGTTGCGACGCCGGCCGGATCGACTGCCTACAACCTCTCCGTCGGCGGGACGATCCTGCCGCTCAACGCGCCCCTGCTGGCCCTGACGCCGATTTCGGCCTTCCGTCCAAGGCGCTGGCGCGGAGCGCTCCTGCCTGACTACGCCAAGATCCAGATCGAGGTTCTGGAATCCGCAAACCGTCCTGTCAGCGCGGTGGCCGACCACACGGAATTCCGCAACGTCTCCCACGTGCATGTTTCCATGGATCGCAGCGTCGATCTGGTGATGCTGCACGATCCCGGCCACAGCCTGGACGAACGCATCCTGCGGGAACAGTTCGGCTATTGATGCAGCAAAGGCATGGGCTCCGACATGCCATTCGATACGATGAGGTGACGCCATGAACGATGAAAGCAGGCACCCGAGAGGAGGCCTTTATTTCGAGGATTTCGTCGTCGGCACGACCATCAGCCACCGCCTGACCAGAACGGTGACGCAGATGGACAACATGCTGTTCTCCAACATGACGTTGAACCCGCAGCCACTCCACATCGATGCGCATTTCTGTGCCACCGAGACGGAATGGGGCAAACCGCTCATGAACTCCCTGTTCACTCTCGGCCTCCTCATCGGCATCTCCGTCAACGACACCACGGTGGGCACGACCATCGCCAATCTCGGCATGACGGACGTGAAGTTTCCCGCACCGCTATTCGAAGGCGACACGATCAACGCGACAACGGAGATCGTCGCCAAGCGCGAGTCGAAATCACGCCCCGATGCGGGCATCGTCGACTTCATCCACCGCGCCTACAAGCAGGATGGCACGCTCGTGGCCGAATGCCGCCGTCAGGCCTTCATGCGCAAGAGGAGTGCGTGATGCGCTCAATGCTTTTCGTGCCGGGCGACAGCCAGAAGAAGCTCGAGAAAGGCATGAGTTCGGGCGCCGATGCCCTCCTGATCGACCTGGAGGATTCGGTCGCCCTCGACGCCAAGGAGGAAGCCCGGCGCATCACCGCGGCTTTTCTTGCCGATAAGGGCAAGGAGCCTCAACGTCCCCGTCTCTTCGTGCGCGTCAACGGCCTCACGACGGGCCTCATCGATGCGGATCTCGACGGCGTCATGCAGTCTGCCCCCGACGGGATCGTGCTGCCCAAGACGGTCGGCGGCCCTGACGTGGCGCATCTCGGCGCCAAGCTGGCGGTCAGGGAAGCGGAATTCGGCCTGGAGGATGGTGCCACCCGCATCCTCGCGATTGCGACGGAGAACGCCGCCGGCGTCTTCGCGCTCGGCACCTTCGCGGGCGCGAGCCATCGCCTCATGGGCCTGACCTGGGGCGGCGAGGATCTGTCGGCGGATCTCGGCGCCGAGACCAATCGCCGAGAGGACGGAGCCTATACGGATCCGTATCGCCTCGCCCGCTCCCTCACTCTTCTCGGCGCTGCCGCTGCGGGAGTCGATGCGATCGACTCAGTCTTCACCAATTTCCGCGACACGGTCGGCCTCGAAGCCGAGTGCTTGGCCGCCCGGCGCGACGGCTTCGTCGCCAAGATGGCGATCCATCCGGCCCAGGTGCCTGTGATCAACGAGGCCTTCACGCCCTCTGCCGAAGCAATTGAAAGAGCCGCTTCCGTCATAGAAGCTTTCAAAGCCCATCCGGGGGCCGGTGTCGTCGGTGTCAACGGCGAAATGCTCGACCGCCCACACCTCCTTCGTGCCGAGCGACTGCTGAGGCGTGCGGGCCGCTTCGCTTAGGTTGCGCAGGATACAGCGATAAGTTGGTGATGCCGCTGCAAGATTGATCACGATAACGGAAGCGCTGTTTTGACAAAGCGACCGCTGTCATGCCTGCGACGTCCGCAGTTCGCAGGCATGGCTCAGACGATGGTCAGGCTCGTGCCAGAAGCCTTGTTACGTCGGCGCCTGATCCTTAAGCGCCTGCGACTGGCTGCTGACGTCGCCCGGCTCCTCCCGCCGTGGGAGATGGCTTCCGCTTACCCAGCGCACGATGTCGAGCATGACGACCGACAGGGCCTCGTCGAGGGCGCGGGCGGCGTTCGGGGCATCCACGGCGCTGGCCGGGACGCTGGCGCGGAAGATGCGTCCGTTGACGATGCGACCGTTCTGGTCGGCGACGATCTTCACGGAGATTTCGGCGACGGCTTCGTTATCCGGGGTCGCGATCTCGAACCGACGCAGCTCGGAGATCAGCTGGGCATCGGCCACGGCACCGCTGCTCGGGCGGGACACGCCCCGGAGCTGGGAGGCATTCTCGAAGGTGTTGATCAGGCGCGTCTGAATGAGGCGCGGCAGGTTGTCGGCCCACTGCCCTCCCCCGATGAACGATACGGATCCGCTCGCGTCCTTCACCAAAATCTGCTGGGTCGAGAGCGCCTGGAGGGCCGCCGGTTCGTTGACCAGCAGCTGAACGCCGGCCGCTCCACGGATCCGGGACGTCGGAGCCGAGAGGTCGAAGGTCGCCGGTGCCGGCCCCGACGAGCAGGCGCCGGTCAGGGCAGCCAGAACCAGCACCGGGGCAAGGCACCGGAGCAGGCTGGCTCGTTCAGTCTGGGGGAGAGACACTGAGGATCCACGCATGAAGGTTACTTAACGGCGTCCATTGTATTGGGGGAGATTGGAGCTGCCACCGAAAATAAACTGCTGTGGATTACGTTCAATGCTGCGGACCGCCCGGCTGATGTCCCCAAGCGTTTTGCGCCCTTCCACGGCCAGAGCCTCGTATTCCCGCAGCCCCGACTCCGTGAACCGGTTGACCCCGCCGAGGATGCCCTGAATGCCCGCGGTTCGGGTGTTGAGGTCGTTGGCGAGCTCGCGCACGGCAATGGCCGCCGAGCGGATCTCGTCGAAAGCCCCCTTGCCGGCTTCGCCGGAAGCCGAGCCGAGGAACTTCTCGGCACCGGCGAGAACGCTGTCGATCTTGTCGGCCGAATTATTGAGCTTCTCGGTGATGGAGCGAGCTTCCTGGATGGCCTTGTCGATATCCGGACTGCGACGGCTGAGGGTCTGGGTGAAGGTGTCCACGTTGTCGACCGTACGGCCGATCTTCGCCGGATCGACCGCCTTGGTGATCTCCGCGATCTCCGCGACCGCCGCATCGAGCTTCGGCGCGGTTTCGTTCAGCCGGTCGACCAGGCTTGCCGCATCCTTGAGGGCGTCGCTCACGACCTGACGGTTCTCGCCCAGGGCCGTGGTGAAGTTGTCGACATTCTCGACGATGCGGGCAACCCGCTGGCGGTCGACGGCGCGCACCACTTCATCGACATTCGTCGCCAGTGTCTCAAGCTTCTCCGCCAGGGGGCCCACCTTCTCGGCGGCCTGGCCGACCTGGGCCAGGAAGCGGTCGATGCCCTCGGCGTTCTCGCCCAGTGCCTGCGAGAAGCGCTCCACGTTCTGGACCGTGCGGTTGATGGATCCCTCGTTATCGGCGATGACCCGGCCCACCCGCTCGAGCACGTCGTCGGCCCGTCGGGCGATGTTGCGCGCGGTTTCGATGAGGTCCTGGAAGTCGGAACGGTCGGCGAAGATCGTCGGCATGGGCTGGCCCGGGCCGGCCACGAGCGGCGGAGCGCCCGCCTCGCCGCCCGACAGGCCGACATTGGCCACCCCGGTCAGGCCCTGATACTCCAGGCGGGCGCGCGTATCGGAGCGGATCGGCGTGTTGCTGTTGACGGTGGCGATGGCCACCACGCGGCGGGGGTCTTCCGGCAGAAGGTCGAGGCTCGTCACCTCGCCGACCCGCAGGCCGTTGAAGGACACGCTCGATCCCTGGGACAGGCCCGAGACGGAGCCGGAGAACACGATGCGGATGTTCTGGCGCGCCTGTCCCCGCTCCCCACCGGAGAACCAGTAGACGAAGCCGAAGGCGGCTGCGATCACCGCCAGGGTGAAGAGGCCGATCAAGGCGTAGTTTGCGCGCGTTTCCATCGTTACCCTTACGCGCCGCCGGCCATGACCGCGCGTGCCCGTTTTCCATGAAAATAAGAGCGGAGCCACGGGTGATCCGATTCCAGCATCACCTCGATGGGACCCTCCGCGAGAATTTTTCCCTCGCCCAGAGCCGCTATGCGGTCGCAGACCGAATAGAGGCTGTCCAGGTCATGGGTTACCATGAATACGGTCAGGCCTAAAGTCCGCTGTAACGTCGCAATAAGGTCGTCGAACTCGCCGGCGCCGATGGGATCCAGACCGGAGGTCGGCTCGTCGAGGAAAACGATCTCAGGGTCGAGGGCCAGAGCCCGTGCCAGGGCCGCGCGCTTGATCATGCCGCCGGAGAGCTCCGAGGGGAGCTTGTCGGCCGCATCCGGGTTGAGGCCCACCATCTCGATCTTGAGCATGGCCAATTCGTCGAGCAGTCGGTCCGACAGGCGCAGGTATTCCCGCATGGGGACCTGGATGTTCTGCTTCACGGTCAAGGCCGAGAACAGCGCGCCCTGCTGGAACAGCACGCCCCAGTGCCGCTCGAGCTGGCGGCGCCCTTCGGCAGACAGCTCATCGAGATTCTGGCCGAGCACCTCGATGGTGCCTGCCCGCTTGGGAACAAGGCCCAGGATGGCGCGGGTCAGAACCGACTTGCCTTGGCCCGAGCCGCCGACGAAGCCCAGGATCTCTCCTCGATACACGTCGAGATCGAGGCCCTTCAGGATCGTTCTCTCACCGAAGCCGACCTCGACCCCGCGGACGCGGATGATCACGTCGCGGTTCTCCAGGGATTCGGGGTGGTGCCGGTCGAGCATCATCTCAGTAATTTATCGCTGCAAAGAACATGGCAAACAGACCATCGAGCACGATGACCATGAAGATGGCCTTCACCACCGAGGACGTGACGTGGCGGCCCAGGGATTCGGCGGAACCCTCAACGGCGAGGCCTTCCAGGGTGGCGATGATCCCGATCACCAGGGCCATGAACGGGGCCTTGATTATGCCGACCAGGAAGGTGTTCATCCCCACGGCGGCCCGGAGGCGGTTCAGGAAGATGTCCGGGCTGATATCGCCGTAGACCCAGGTCGTGAGGCCGCCACCGACCAGCGCCGCGATGGACGCGATGAAGGTCAGGAGCGGCAGGCCGATCACCAGCGCCATGATGCGCGGGACGATGAGGACCTCGATGGGATCGAGGCCCATGACCCGGAGCGCATCGATTTCCTCCCGCATCTTCATGGAGCCGATCTCGGCCGTGAAGGCCGAGCCCGAGCGGCCCGCCACCATGATGGAGGTCAGCAGCACGCCCAGCTCGCGCAGGACCAGAATGCCGATCAGGTCGATGACGAAGGGCGTCGCGCCGAACTTCACGAGCTGGAAGATGCCCTGCTGCGATACGATGCAGCCGACGAGGAACGAGATCAGGACGATGATCGGAACGCCGCGATAGGCGATCTGCTCCAACTGGTTGATCACCGCCGTGGCCCGGAAGCGACGGGGATGGAGGATCACGCGGATCATGGCCGAGACGAGTTCGCCCAGGAAGCCGACGCCGCCGACCATATCCTTGCCGGCACCGGCCACGCTCTGGCCCACATCGACGAGAAAATCCACGAACCGGGAATGCCGCGGCTTCGGCTCGCCCTGAAAGTCCCGATAGGCGGCCTCGTCCAGGAGGATCTTCTGCTCGGGCGTGGCATTGGCGAACTCCACCTGCCCCTTGGCGGAGAGTTCATGCCGGGTCCGGTTGAGCGTCCAGGCGCCCAGGGTATCGAGACGTTCGACGCCGCTCAGATCGAGAACGAGGGGAAAGCTCTCGGCCTCGGCGGCTATGTCGTCGGCAAGCGCCTCGACCTTTTGGGCATGCGGAGCCGTCCAGGGACCGGAAAGCCGGACCGCCATCGGCCTTCCGGCACGGTCGATTGTGACTTCCGGCTCTCGAGCCAAGGTGCTCTGCGCCACGATCATCCCTTCGGCATTGATTCCGCTTGGTGATAGCGTGCCATTGAGCCACAAGTCGAGACGAAGTTAAGCAGAGACCGAAGAGAATGCGCAAGCTCACCGTTTCCATCGACCGCTTCCCCATTGCCGGCAAGTTCACGATCGCCCGCGGCTCCCGCACGGAGGCGGTCGTCGTGACGGCGACGATCTCCGAGGGCGGTGCTGTCGGGCATGGGGAATGCGTGCCCTACCCTCGCTACGGTGAGACCGTCGAAGGCGTGGCGGCGGCCATCGAGGCCATCCGCTCCCAGATCGAAGCGGGGCTGACCCGGGAGGGGCTCCAAAGCCTCATGCCGGCAGGAGCCGCCCGGAATGCGGTCGATTGCGCCCTCTGGGATCTTGATGCCAAGCGTTCCGGCATCCGTGCCCACCTGACCGCCGGACTGACCCGCTGGCCCCCGGTGACAACGGCCTACACGATCAGCCTCGACACGCCGGAAGGCATGGCGCAGGCCGCGACCAAGGCAGCGGCACGCCCGATCCTCAAGGTGAAGTTCGGCGCCCCCGACGGAGACATCGAGCGGATCAGGGCGGTCCGCCGGGCCGCGCCCGAGGCGACCCTGATCGCCGATGCCAACGAGGGCTGGACCGAGGAGAACCTGGAACGGCACCTCGCCGCCTGCGCGGACGAGGGCTATGCCCTCGTGGAACAGCCCCTGCCCGCCAAGGCCGACGGCTATCTGAGCCGGATTTCCCGTCCCGTCCCGATCCTCGCCGACGAGAGCGTGCATGACCGGGCAAGCCTCGACCGGCTCGTCGGCCTCTACGAGGTCATCAACATCAAGCTCGACAAGACCGGCGGCCTGACGGAAGCCCTGGCTCTCGCCGACGCGGCGGAAGCCAGGGGCTTCTCGCTCATGATCGGCTGCATGGTCGGAACCTCGCTCGCCATGGCGCCGGCCCTGGTGCTCGCGCCGCGCGCCCGCTTCGTGGATCTCGACGGCCCGCTCCTTCTCGCCAGGGATCGCGAACCCGGCCTGCTTTACGAGGGCAGCGTCGTCTATCCGCCGGAGCCGGCCCTCTGGGGCTGATTTTTCTGCAGGCGGACGACCGCCAGCATCAGCACCAACCCGATGGCTCCCAAGGGGGCCATCGCGGCGAAGACGCCGGCGCCCGCCTCGGCATAGATCATGCCGCTGACGACCGTCGATGCAGCGGTCGTCAAGGCGGCCAGCGAGCCGTAGATCCCCTGCGCCCGCCCCCTCGCGCTCATGGGGGCGAGGGCCGCCAGGGCCGCCATGGTGCCGATATGGGTGGCCGCGAAGGTCAGGCTGTGCATGGTCTGCAGCACGACCATGACCTCCGCCCCCGGCTGCAGGGACATGATGGTGAAGCGGATGATCGCCGCGGCCGCCCCGATCAGGATCAGGCCGACGCCCGAACTCCGGCCCACATGGCGGCCGAGATAGATGAAGACCAGGATCTCGGCGATGACGCCGGAGGCCCAGAAATAGCCGATGACCGCATCGGAGAATCCGATGGAGCGCCAGTAGATGCTGGCGAAGGCGTTCAGGGCCCCGTGGCTTCCCTGAACCACAGCCCCGGCGATCAGCACCAGCCACAGGATTCTGGACAGCCTGGGAGAAGCATCCTCTCTCCGGGCCTCTTCCTGGCTTGAGGGCTCAGGCCCCTCGTGCGGAACCGCCACCAGGGTCGCCGTGAGCCCGAGAAGGGGAATCAGCGTCAGAGCGACGATCACGACATTCGGCCCGAAGGCGCCGACCAGGTACCCGCCCACGATGTTGGTGATGAAGAACGCCACGGAGCCGGCGCCCCTGATCCGGCCGTAGTTCAGGCCGGGATGCCTTTGGACCGCGTTGGTGGAGACGAGGTCGTTGCCCGGGATGATGCAGGACTGCGCGACGGCCACGAGGGCCACGAGGGCCATGATGGCCCAGGTGGAATCGACCAGCAGAAACAGAGGAAAGCCGATCAGCTGGCCGAGATGGCTCGCCAGCAGCAGCCGCCTTGCGCCGAACGACCGGTCCGCGAGGCTCAGGAGCGGCGCGGTCGCCAGGATCCGCACGATGATGGGGATGGCGACCACGAACCCGATCACCGTCGGTGACAGGGCCTTGCTCTGCAGCCAGAGCGGGAAATACGGCAGATACATCCCGTGGCTGGTGAAGCTCGCGGCCTGCAACGCACCCAGGCGGATTTCGATGGCTTTGAGCGGATGCATCAGGATTATGGTCTTCTGAACTCGACAATCGGAACCGCACGGGCAAGAACGCGGTGCAAGAATCGCCCTGAAAGCCTTACAGGGGTTGAGCTTGCAGGCACTTTGCGCACATCTGTTGGAGACAGGAATCAAACCCGGCAGAGATGGATTGCGACACCATGCCCGATGAAGACACCCACGTCACGTTCGGCGATCTGGATTTCGACACCATCGAGGCGGCCGTCATGGAGACGGCGCGCGGCCGCTGGTTCCTGAAGGAATATGCCCGGCGCAACCGCAACGCGGACACCCAGGCCGTCCTCGAAGCCCTGGAACGCCTCAAGGTCCTGCCGCCGGATGCCCGGATGGCCGAGGCTTTCAGAGCCTGCCTCGAGAGGATGGCCACCTCGATCCGGCAGACCAAGGAAGAGGTCCGCTCCTTTCCGGCTCTGGAGGCCGGCGATCCCTTGAACTCCCTTTCGGAAGCCGAGTTCCAGGAAGCGGCCGAGCAGCGTATCCGGCTCATGGTGTCGACGCTCCATGACCTGGAAAGCGAGATCCAGGGCATGATCGATCACACCCGGGTCGAGGTCGAGCGGACCGAGGTTTCGGTGGGGTCCGGCCCTTTCGAGGGTGAGAAGGCCCAGCATCTCCACCCGCGTCCCGCCTTCCTGATGTAGGCGGTCATCGTCCGGAACGGGCCTTCTCGATATCGGAGGAGAACTGCCGGCGCACCTCCCGGGTCCGGCGGAAATCCGTTTCAAGCCCGGATCGATTTGGCGTAGAGGCCCTGCTCAATCGTAAACCCCTGCGCCGGGTGCATGGGTTTAGGCGTCGATTGGGGGTTCACGGCGAGCCCCGTCCGTGGTTGGTTGCAACCTTCAAGCGACGCCATCCGTGAAAACCCTCCTCCCGTGAAACCTCTTCTGGGGATCTCCCTCAAAGTCATCTCCGCCGTCGTCTTCACGATGATGTCGGCGACCCTCAAGACCCTCGCCGCCCGCTATCCCGTTGGAGAGATCGTCTTCTTCCGCTCGGCCTTCGCGCTGCTCCCGCTGCTCATCTGGCTGAAATGGCAGGGGGATCTGATCAACGCCGTGCGCACGAAGAACGTCGTCGGGCATTTCAAGCGCGGCTTCATCGGCACGAGCGCGATGTATCTCGGCTTTTCCGCCCTCTCCTACCTGCCCCTGCACGACGCCATCGCCATCGGTTACGCCTCTCCCCTCATCGCCGTGATCCTGGCGGCGCTCCTTCTCAAGGAGACGGTGCGCGCCTATCGGTGGACCGCCGTCGGCATCGGCTTCGTCGGCGTGCTGATCATGCTGTCGCCCTATCTGAATGTCGGCACGTTCGCCGGAGGCCTGAACGCGGGGCCGACGCTCGGCGCGATGCTGGCTTTTGCCGGGGCCTTCTGCTCGGCCGGTGCCATGATCCAGGTCCGGCGCCTGACGGAAACGGAGAAGACCGGCGCCATCGTGTTCTATTTCTTCATCATGGCGTCGGGGCTTTCGCTCTGCACCCTGGCCCTGGGCTGGCGCATGCCCGATGCCCAGGATCTCGCCCTGTTCATCCTCATCGGCATCCTGGGCGGCATCGGGCAGATCCTGGTCACGCAATCCTACCGCTACGCGGATACCTCCGTGATCGCGCCGTTCGAATACACCACCATGATCTGGGCGCTGCTGTTCGGCTGGTTCCTGTTCGGCGACCTGCCGACCTTTACGGTGCTGACCGGCGCCGCCATCGTGGCCGCGACCGGCCTGTTCATCGTCTGGCGCGAGCATCGGCTCGGGCTTCTGCGAACGAAAGAGCTGCAGGCCATGCCCCAGAGGCCAGGCGTCTGAACCGAAAAGAGGCGCCCCGCCTGCTCCGGCGCTTGACCCGTCCGGATGATTCCCCCACAACCGTTTTGAGGAACGAACGTTCTCTTTTACGGAACAGAGGCAGTTATGGGCGTCGAGGGCAAAGAACGGAGCCGGGACCTGGAAACAGGCGCACAGGTCCTGTCCGGGAACATGGGAAAGACCATTCAGCGGCTGCGCAAGGCCTACAACCTGTCCCTGTCGGAACTCGCCGAGCAATCCGGCGTCGCGAAGTCGATCATCAGCCAGATCGAGCGCAACGAGACCAATCCGACCCTCGCCACCATCTGGCGCCTGAGCCAGGCCCTGGATGTCTCGATCGAGCGGGTGCTCGCCTCCGGTGACGAGGAGCCCTTCATCGAGAAGTCCTCCAAGGCCGACACGCCGATCCTCGTCTCCGAGGACGGCAAGATGCGCCTTGCCATCATCGGCTGGCTCAAGACCATCGAGTGGCTGCAATGGTACGACGTGCAGTCCGAGCCCGGCGGCGTGCTCGATTCCGACAGCCACCAGCGCGGCTCGGTGGAATGCCTGTCCGTCCTGGAGGGCGAGTTCGAGGTCGAGGTCGGCGGCGTGATCCAGCAGGCGAAGGCCGGCGAAAGCCTGCGTTACCGCTGCGACCGTCCCCATTCGGTGCGCTGCGTCGGCACCGCCCCCGGCCGCGCCACCATGGTGTGCATCCTCAAGGCCGCCGTGATGGATTGAGGCCTGGACCGGGAATTCAGCCGGTTTCCAAGGCAGGGGTGGCCGGACCGAAACCGGTCATGACGGCGGGTGCGGGATGGAGCGCTGGGCGCTCAACGTCGTCATTCCCGCGCAGGCGGAATTCTGATCCGCTGCCGTCATCGAATTCCGAATGACTGGCGTTACCCCCCCTCTCCAGCTCTCCCCCACAAGGGGGGAGAGGGTTGGTGGCGCGTCATCCTGCATCCGATCGGATCGTCACAGAGGCTCCGCCCGAAACGACACCCTCTCTCGTCATGCCCGGCCTTGTGCCGGGCATCCACGTCTTGGTGGCGCTGCGGCTTCGAAGACGTGGATGGCCGGGACAAGCCCGGC
>Ga0182736_1001622_pt1 | contig 20609 bp, 21 predicted proteins | sample eDN5th30CKraftBY_FD_128882 | JGI IMG/M metagenome (GOLD analysis project Ga0182736, IMG submission 128882) | Enriched backyard soil microbial communities from Emeryville, California, USA - eDNA 5th pass 30_C Kraft BY (version 2) (version 2) | ecosystem: Environmental > Terrestrial > Soil >... | reverse complement strand
GCCTGTGCTTAGGGAACTGTAAGCCAACCTCTCCGAAAGTGGAATTTCGTCCACTCATCACCAGATGGTGGGCACCAAACGATAGCGAGTGCGCTCGGTGTACTCGCGGTAGCCGCTGAGCTCGTCGGTGAGCAACTGCTCCTCGTCGCGGATGCGCGCAACCAGCAGGGCCACCCCCGGCAGCACGAAGACCAGCCCCCAGTAGGAGCCGAGCGCCAGTGGGGTCCCGACCATCATGATGACGTTGCCGGTGTACATCGGGTGTCGCACCAACCCGTACAGACCCGTCGTAACCAGCGTCTGGCCGGATTCCACGGTGACATTGGCGGCCGCGTAGCCGTTCTGGATGATCACCAGCATGGCCATGCTGAGCCCGGTCGCCACCAGGGCGGCGCCGAGCAGGCACACCGCTGTCGGCACCGTCGACCATCCGAAGCGGTGATCGAGCGCGCTGAGCACGAACATCGCCGGGAAACAGGTGAATAGGCCGGTGATGACCACCCTTTGCAGGGTCCGGGTCTCGGCCATCGGCCCGGCGCGCAGCCGCCGGTCCAGCGCGGCCGGATTGGTGCGCATCAGATAGATGCTGGGCACCCAGGTGGACGCCGCGAACACCGCGAGGAACACCCATGCCTGCCAGTAGTGCAGGGTCCCGGCGGGCACGAACAGCAGCAGCCCGAATGCGATCAGGCCTAGAACAGCTGAAATAAGTACTTTGCCAACAGCTTTCACCTTCGTCTCCTCAGCTCTGCAGGTCTCTGCGGCGGAATGCCAGGACACCCAGGGCGATCAGCGCGGTGTCGATCATCACCAGCACCGCCAGCGGCAACGTGCTGAAGGTGCCGCCGCCGACCAGCGGGACATGGGTGAACGGTTCGAGGTCCAGAACCCACTGCGGCAGGCCGGAGAGGGCGCCGAGCAGATACAGCGCGACGAACCCGATCAGCACCGCCCACGCGGCGGGCGCAAACCGGGGGACGACACCGAACAGTGCCACCGCCACCGCCGCGGGCAACCAGATCGCCGGCAACTGCACGGCGGCGCTGCCGATCACGGTGGCCAGCGGTCCGCCGAGGTCGCCGAGCGCAATTCCGTAGACGGTCCCGGCCACCACGCCGGCGAGCAGGATCGCGGCCGCCGATCCGGCCAGCGCGATCACCAGATGGCTTGCCAGCCAACGGTCTCGTCCGAGCGAACCGGCGAGCAGCGTCTCGGCGCGCGCCGCGGCCTCCTCCTGCTGCAGTCGCAGCACCAGCGACACCGCGAACGCGGCCGCCACCATGCCCAGCATGGTGAATGCCACCGCGACGAACGCCTGCTCCAGCGCCTCGGTCCCGCCCAGCCGTACGACGATGTCGCGGGCGCTGTCGCTGCCGACCTCCTCACCGATGCCGTGCACCACGCTGCCGACCAGCAGCCCGTAGAGCACCAGAGCGGTCGTCCACAGCAGCAGCGCACCGCGATCGAGCCGCCACGCCAATCCGAACGCCCCGGCCAGCGTCGGCGCCGCCCGGCGCGGCCCCGGACGATCGGGCAGCAGCCCGGCGCCGACGTCCCGGCGGGCGGCGAACCGGTAGGCGAGCCAGGTGAGCGCCGCCGTGGCCGCCAGGTGCAGCAGCAGCACCCACCAGCGATCCCCCGCGTATGGCCGCACCTGCAGCGACCAGCCCAGCGGTGAGAGCCATGACAGCGCCCCGGAGCCGGCGTCCCCGACCGCCCGCAGCGCGAAGGCGGCAGCGAGCACTCCGAACGCGGTGCCGCGGGCGAACCGGGCGCCGGGGGACAGCTGCGCCGCCACCGCGGCCACGGCGGTGAATACCAGCCCGGAGCAGGCCAGCGCGGCCCCGAACGCCCACGAGCCGGCCGCCGGAACCTCGGTGGTGAGCAGGCCCGCCGCACCGATGACACCGGTGGCCGCCGACGCCCCGAATGCCAGCAGCAGCGCGCCGGTCAGTCCGGCTTGGCGGCCCACCGCGGTCGAGTCGAGCAGTTCGGTGCGCCCGTTCTCCTCGTCGGCGCGGGTGTGCCGGATGACGGTCAGGATGACCGCCACCGCGATCAGCGTGTGGAAGATCCCGGCCTTCCAGATCCCCACCGCGCCGAGCGTGTCGTTGTAGACCTGGCCGTACACCGCACGTTGCGCCGGGCTGGCCATGATGGTCGCGGCCAGACCGGCGCGGTCGGCGGCGCTGGGGTAGATGGCCTCGATGCTGGCGATGTAGACGCCGGCCAGCGGCAGCGACAGCAGCAGCACCCAGAGCGGCAGGACGACCCGGTCGCGGCGCAGATAGAGCCGAAGCATGGCCAGGGTCCCCAACAGCTCGGACCTGCGCCCGGAGGGCCGCGGCCCCGGATGCGCTTGGTGGACAACGGCGGTGGTCATGCCCGCGCCGTGTCGTAGTGCCGCAGGAACAGCTCTTCCAGCGTCGGCGGCCGGCTGGTCAGGCTGCGCACTCCGGCCGCGCCGAGCACCGCGATGAGTTCACCGAGGCTGGCGCTGTCGACCTGCGCGTGCAAAACGGTGCCGGTGTAGTGCACGTCGGCCACCCCCGGTATGCGGGTGAGATCGCCGGGATCGCGCATCAGGTCGGCTTGGATCGAGGTGCGGTGCAGGTGGCGCAGCGAATCCAGTGAGCCGCTCTCGACCACGCGGCCGGCCCGGATGATCGTCACCCGCTGGCACAGTGCCTCGGTCTCGGCCAGAATGTGGCTGGACAGCAGGACGGTGACCCCGCGTCGGCTGGCCTCGGCGACACACTGCTGGAATACGTTCTCCATCAACGGATCCAGGCCGCTGCTGGGCTCGTCGAGCAGCAGCAGCCGGGCATGCGATGAGAACGCTGAGACCAGGGAGACCTTCTGGCGGTTGCCCTTCGAATACGTGCGGGCCTTCTTGCTCGGGTCCAGATCGAAGCGCTCGATCAACTCGTCGCGCCGCCGTTCGTCGATTCCGCCGCGCATCCGGGCGAGCAGGTCGATGATCTCGCCCCCGGACAACGACGGCCACAGGGTGACATCGCCTGGCACGTAGGCGATCTCACGATGAAGATCCACCGCGTCCGCCCACGGGTCGCCGCCGAGCAGGCGCACCGTTCCGGCGTCGGCTTTGATCAGGCCGAGCAGGATCCGAAGGGTGGTGGATTTGCCGGCGCCGTTAGGGCCGAGGAAGCCGTGGACTTCGCCGCCGTACACGGTCAGGTCCAGCCCGTCGAGCGCTATGACCTGACCGAAACGCTTTTCCAGGCCGCGGATTTCGATGGCCGGCCAGTGGTTGTCAGGTCGCATCGGTTTCCCCCTGTTCGGCTTCCGCCAGGAAGGCGTCGTACATGGTGCGGTCGGCCAGCAGGCCTTCGGTGTAGATCTCCAGCGAGGGCAGCACCATGTCGCGGGCGTAGTCGCGCAACACCGCACGCAGATCCGTCGGGTTGTCGTGCATCTGCAGGTACAGCAGGAAGCCGCCGCCGCCGGTGATGGCCAGGTACTTCGCCCTGGCCTTGGGGTCGCGGCTGGGTTTGAGGGTGCCGGCGCGCACGCCCTCGTCGAGGTACCCCTCGGTGTTGTCGACCATTCGGCGCCACAGCGTGTTGGCCAGGTCGCCGCCGGACTGCATGGTGCGGACCAGGTAGGCCATCAGGGGCGCGTAGGACTCGATCTCGGCCATCGCGGCGAACCAGGTGGCCGGATCCGCCGAGCGCATCGCCTCGGACTTGCTGCTGCGGATCTCCTCGGCGACGAACTCGTCGCAGGCCCGGCGCAGTCCGTCTTTGGAGCCGAAGTGGTGAATGACCAGTGCGGCGCTCACCCCGGCGGCTTCGGAGATCGCCCGGACGCTCACGCCGAAGCCGTTGGCGCCGAACTGGTCGATCGCGGCGTCCCGGATTTTTGCACTGGCCGTCAGATCGGCTGAACGCATGTTCAAAACACTAAACACGTGTTCAGCCGTCGTCAAGCGCTTCGGGGCGAGCGTGCGTGTTTGTCCGTCAGATCGCGGCGTGTCGCGTACAACTGCGCACGCTCACGGAACGGGAGAGAGTCAGTCGCGGACGGCGGCCAGCAGCCCGTCGCCCAGCGGGATCAGTGCAGGCGTCAGCCGTTCGTCCTCGGCGATCAGCCGGGCCGCTTCGCGCACCGCGACCACCTCGGCGTCGTTGGCCGTCGGGTCTCCGGCCCGGCCACCCAGCGCGGCCCGGTGTAGCACCACCACACCGCCCGGCCGCAGCAGACGCACGGCCTCCAACACGTATCCGGGCTGGTCGATCGGGTCGGCGTCGACGAAGACCAGGTCGTAGGACTCGTCGGCGAGACGGGTGAGCACCTCCTGGGCGCGGCCGCTGATGAACCGGGTTCGCGACGGACCGATGCCGGCATCGCCGAAGGCCTGCTTGGCGGTGCGCTGATGTTCGGGCTCGATGTCGATGGTGGTCAGGACCCCGTCTTCGCCCATGCCCGACAGCAGCCACAGTCCGCTGACGCCGGCCCCGGTGCCGACCTCCACCACCGCCTTGCCTCCGCTGAGCTTGGTCAGCAGGCTCAACAACGCGCCCACCGCCGCGCTGACCGATGCGACGCCGATCTCCCCGGCCCGGTCGCGGGCGGCGGCCAGAACCGCGTCTTCGGACATCGAGCCCTCGGCGTGCGCCAGGAGTGCGTCGGCCCGGCTGTGCGGCGGCTGCGGCCCGGAAGTGTCGTCGGTGCTGGCCATGTGCGCAGCGTAGGACAAACCCACCGGCGGTGGTGTATCGGCTCGCCCGCGCGACACGCCCGGGACGCGGCCCGTGTCCGAACTGTTATCCGAGTGCAACGGCGCACCGTGCGGCCTATTCGAACACAAGTTCACAGTCGCCGTTCAGGGCCGACACAGAGCTGACACACCGCGATACGCAACGGTATCGGCATGGAACGAGGTAGGAACCGGCCTCGAGACGCTCGGAATACCAGGGGCCTGGAGCACGTTGACAGCGATATCACGCTGCCGTCGCCTGATGGCTGCCCGGAAACGGAGGACGTCGCCATAACCACATTGCCGCCCCCGGTCGCCATGTCGCACCCGACCACCCACTCGGAGCGCTACTCCGACACCGACTGGGTCGAGCCTTCCGACGAGCCGCAGGGGACCGCGGTGTTCGACGCCACCGGGGACGTGGCGGCCATGCCGTCGTGGGACGAGCTGGTGCGCCAGCACGCCGACCGGGTGTACCGGCTGGCCTACCGGCTGTCCGGAAACCAGCAGGACGCCGAGGATCTGACCCAGGAGACCTTCATCCGGGTCTTCCGCTCGCTGCACAACTACCAGCCCGGGACCTTCGAGGGTTGGCTGCACCGGATCACCACCAACCTGTTCCTGGACATGGTGCGCCGACGGGGACGCGTCCGGATGGAGGCGCTACCCGAAGACTATGACCGGGTGCCGGCCGACGAGCCCGATCCCGAGCAGATCTACCACGACGCCCGGCTGGACCCCGACCTGCAGGCGGCGTTGGACTCGTTGGCGCCGGAGTTCCGGGCGGCCGTGGTGCTGTGCGACATCGAGGGTCTGTCCTATGAGGAGGTCGGCGCCACCCTCGGGGTGAAGCTGGGCACCGTGCGCAGCCGTATCCACCGGGGCCGGCAGGCGCTGCGCGCCTACCTCGCCGAGCGGTCCGGCCAGCCCGACGGTGCCGCCTTCGGCGGTGCCGCGGCCGGCTGAGTCGGCCCACCAGCACCCCGGTTGCCGCGTCGAGGCGTCATATCGCGCTACATTCTTATAAGGACGATTCTTATAAGGCATGTTCCGGTGTGAACACCAGGCCTGTGACCGTGTGACGGAAGGAGTCCGGTGGTGACGGAACGGGGAGGTGTCTTCCGTCGCGCATTCTCCTGGCTTCCCGCCCAGTTCGCCTCGCAGAGTGACGCACCGGTCGGCGCGCCCCGCCAGTTCGGGTCCACCGAGCATCTCTGCAGTGAAGCGATCGCCGCCTACGTCGACGGCGAGTTGCGGATGAACGCCCACCTGCGTGCCGCCCACCACCTGTCGCTGTGTCCCGACTGCGCCGCCGAGGTGGAGTATCAGGGCCGTGCGCGGTCGGCGCTGCGCGATTCGCACCCGATCCGGATCCCCTCCGCACTGCTCGGCCTGCTGGCCCAGATCCCGGATTGTCCCGCCGACTGTCCCCCCGATGAGGCCGCCACGCCGCGGCCCGCCCCGTTCGCCGACGGCAAGCCGCAGGATCGCCGCAAACGTCGGTAAGGTGGATGCGATGCGGCGCCAGCGCCGGGAGTAGCGCTTGGCTTGTGACGCCTGGAAGCCGACGCGGGACCGGAAGAGGAATAGGTGAGCTCCAACAACGAGAACGCCGGCGGTAACCGCCTGGCGCCGCGGCCGGTCTACCGGCCCCCGGTGGACAACGCCTCCAGGAGGGCCTTCGGCCGGCCCGACGGGGTGCCCGGATCGTTCATCCCGGCCGAGGTGCGGCCCAAGAAGTACCGCGAGCAGGGCGAGTTCACCCCGCGTGACCTGCCGCCGGACCCGGTGCTCAAGGAGGCGTTCGGCCGCCCCTTCGGGACCGGCCCGTCGTTGCAGCGCCATCCCGCCGACGCCGGTGCGCTGGAGCGCAACGGCAAGCCGGACGAGTTCACCGAGACCGACGACCCGTGGCGTGATCCGGCCGCGGGCGCCGCACTGGGCGCGCCCGCCGTGGTCCCGCCGCCGCCGCTGGCGCCCGGTGACGTGGGCGGTCGGCTCGGCGTGCGTGACGTGCTGTTCGGCGACCGGGTCTCCTACCGCGCGCTGGCCGTACTGGCCGCGATCGCGCTGGCCATCGGGATGGCCGGCGGCTGGGTCGGGCGAACCACCGCCCAGGTCGTCGAGGCGTTCACCACCTCGAAGGTGACGCTGTCGACCAAGGGCAACGCCGAGGAGCCGGCCGGGCGGTTCGCCAAGGTCGCCGAAGCGGTCGCCAATTCCGTGGTGACCATCGAGTCCGTCAGCGACGACCAGGGCATGCAGGGCTCGGGTGTGGTCATCGACGGCAAGGGCTACATCGTCACCAACAACCACGTCATCTCCGAGGCGGCCAACAACCCCAGCAAGTTCAAGACCACCGTGGTGTTCAACGACGGCAAAGAGGTGCTGGCCAACCTGGTGGGTCGTGACCCGAAGACCGACCTGGCGGTGCTCAAGGTCGACAACGTCGACAACCTGACGGTGGCCCGCCTCGGTGATTCCGACAAGGTCCGCGTCGGCGACGAGGTGATCGCCGCGGGTGCCCCGCTGGGGCTGCGCAGCACCGTGACACACGGCATCATCAGCGCCGTGCACCGGCCGGTGCCGCTGTCGGGCGAGGACTCCGACACCGACACCGTCATCGACGCGGTGCAGACCGACGCCTCGATCAACCACGGTAACTCCGGTGGCCCGCTGATCGACATGGACTCCCAGGTCGTCGGGATCAATACCGCCGGAAAGTCGTTGTCCGACAGCGCCAGTGGCCTGGGTTTCGCGATCCCGGTCAACGAGATGAAGACCGTCGCGCAAGCGCTGATCAAGGACGGCAAGATCGTGCACCCGACCTTGGGGGTCAGCGCCCGGTCGGTCAGCAACGCCATCGCCTCGGGCGCGCAGATCGCCAACGTCAAGGTGGGCAGCCCCGCGGAGAAGGGCGGCATCCTGGAGAACGACGTGGTGGTCAAGATCGGTGACCGCACCGTCGCCAACGCCGACGAGTTCGTCGTGGCGGTGCGCCAGCTGACCATCGGCAAGGAAGCGCCCGTCGAGGTGGTCCGCGACGGGCGCAACGTCACCTTGAACGTGACCCCCACCGGCGACGGCTAGATGTTCGGCTGATGTTCGCCAATGTGGGCTGGGGCGAGATGCTGGTCCTGGTGGTGGTCGGGTTGGTGATCCTGGGCCCGGAGCGGTTGCCGGGGGCGATCCGCTGGACCGCGACCGCGTTGCGGCAGGCCCGCGAGTACGTCACCAATGCCACCGATCAGTTGCGCGACGAGATGGGCCCGGAATTCGATGACCTGCGCGTGCCGCTGAGCGAATTGCAGAAGCTGCGCGGCATGACACCGCGGGCCGCTTTGACCAAGCATCTGCTCGACGGGGACGATTCGCTGTTCACCGCGGTCAGTTCACTGGCCGAGGATCCGCGCTCCGCGGCAGCTGCGCCAGACATGGCTCCCACGGCCCCCAGGCGCCTGCCCGGGGCGCCCGCACCGTTCGACGCAGACGCGACCTGACCCGGAGGCGGTTCAGCGCTGGGTGTTGCCGGTGTTGAGCCCCAGCGACATGCCGACCAGGCCGCGTCCCCGGGTCGCCAGCTGATCGGCGATGCGGCGCAGTTCCTTGCCGGCCACCGAGTCGGGGGTGAGCACCACCGGAGACCCGGAGTCGCCGCCGGTCACCATCTCACTGTCGATCGGCACCTGGCCCAGCAGCGGCACGTCGCGGCCCATGGCCCGGGTCAGCCGTTCGGCGACCCGTTCACCGCCGCCCTCGCCGAACAGGTGCATGGTGGACCCGTCGGGCATGGCCAGCCCGGCCATGTTCTCCACCACGCCGACGACCTGCTGGCGGGTCTGCAGGGCGATCGCCCCGGCCCGCTCGGCCACCTCCGCGGCTGCCTGCTGCGGGGTGGTCACCACCAGGATCTCGGCCGGGGGAACCAGCTGGGCCACCGAGATAGCGATGTCACCCGTTCCCGGCGGCAGGTCGAGCAACAGCACATCCAGGTCGCCCCAGTAGACGTCGGCGAGGAACTGCTGCAACGCGCGGTGCAGCATCGGGCCCCGCCAGACCACCGGGGTGTTGCCCTTGGTGAACATCGCGATCGAGATCACCTTCACGCCGTAGCCGATCGGCGGCATGATCATCGAGTCGACCTGGGTGGGCAGCGCCGTGACGCCCATCATCCGCGGCACCGAGTGGCCGTAGATGTCGGCGTCGAGCACCCCGACCGACAGCCCGCGCTCGGCCAGTGCCACGGCGAGATTGACTGTGACACTGGACTTTCCGACGCCGCCCTTGCCCGAGGCGATCGCGTACACCTTGGTCAGTGAGCCCGGTTGGGCGAACGGAATGACCGGTTCCTTGGCGTCGCCGCGCAGTTGTTTGCGCAGTTCTGCGCGCTGTTCGTCGCTGAATACGTCCAGGCTCACCTTGACCGGGCCGGTGCCGGGGACGTCGCTGACCGCGCGGGTCACCATGTTGGTGATCTCGGTTTTCATCGGACAGCCGGCGATGGTCAGGTAGATCGTGACGTGCACGCTGCGGTCGTCGGCGATCTCGATGCTCTTGACCATGCCCAGGTCGGTGATCGGACGCTGAATATCGGGGTCCAACACGGTGCCCAGCGCGGCGTAGATCGCGTCGTGCAGGGCTGCGGTGTCGTCTTGTGTCTTGGACATCGAAGACGAGTCTAAGCCAGTGCGCGTCAGCCCCGGACTGCGCTCTTGGTCACGCCGGTGGGGCCGCCTGCGGTGCCTCCGGCGGCCCCGCCGCGGGGGCCTGTGCCGGTGCGGGGGCGGGCGCCTGAGCCGGTGCGGGGGCGGGCGCTTGAGCCGGTGCCGGGGCGGGCGCCTGAGGCGCCTCGTCCGGGGCCCCTGCCGGCGCGACGGCGTAGGGCGGCATCGGCGCCGGGTGCGCGTCCGGCGCGGTGGCCGGCGCCGCCGGGGTTGTCCCGGCCTGCGGCTCGAGGCAGATCATCCGGCACGCCGCCGAGGGACGAGGCAGCTGCTGCTCGCCGGCGGTCATCCACTGCGGGGCCCACGGCAGGGTGCTCGACTGACCCAGGTCGATCAGGGAGGAGCCCGCGGTGTGGTCGAGCTGGGCCATGCCGTGCAGGCTGATCGATTCCGGGCCGAGGCCCTCCGGGTGTTCCAGGTGTTCGAGGTGAAGGTCCGCGATCGGCGGTGCCGGTCCGATGATCGGTGGCAGATCCACCGGAGCCACCCCGGTGGCGTAGGCCGCCGCCCAGCCCATCACGTTCTCGGCGTAGGCCATCGAGTTGTTGTAGCGCAGGATCGCGGTCAGCACCTGTGACTGCTCACGCAGGTTGAGACCGCCGCTGCACAGGTACCGGGCCGCCGCCAGCGTCGCGTCGTAGATGTTCTGCGGGTCGGCCTTGCCGTCGCCGTCCCCGTCGGCGGCGTAACGCGACCAGGTTCCGGGCAGAAACTGCATCGGCCCCATGGCGCGGGCGTAGACGACGCGTCCGGGGGCGCTGCTGGCCACGATGACTTCGTTTCCCGGTAGCGAACCGTCCAGCGTCGGCCCGTAGATCGGCTGCAGCGCCGTGCCGCGCGCGTCGGTGGCGCCGTCGTTGGCATGCCTCGATTCGATGCGGCCGATACCGGCCAGCAGATTCCAGCTGATCCCGCATTCGGGGGCGGCGACCGCCATCTGTTGTTCGGCGTTGCGGTAGGCCGCCAGCGCCGTCTTGGGAATGCCCAACGTGCCCGGGGCGTAGACGACGGCCGCCGGCTGCGCCGACGGGGCGCCCGCCGCCACATGCAGGTTCGGCTGCTGGCGCGGCACCGCGACGACGGCCGGCCCCGAGGAATGCCCGGAGGAACCGGTGCTGACCGCTGCCGCCAGCGGGGTCACCGCGGCGTTACGCAGGGGCAGCGACGTCGACGGGGAACGTGGCGCTGCGCCCACCGCACCGGCGAACACCAGCGGGGTGATGAAGGTCAGGCCGAACGCGGGCCGCAGCGCAGCGCGGGCCGCCCGCCGGCATCTGGCCGCGCGTGACAGGTGCTCGGCTGCGCCGCCCCCTGTAGGCACTCGACCGCCCCTTGTCCGCCTTGCTACGGCAGTGGTAGAGCCTCGGTGGAGCCGGGTCGACTCCGTGAACTAGGTCACCATACCCAACACCGGTCCCGCTGGTGCCGGTTATGAGCGCCCGTCGCGGGGTAAAACCGGCCGGCCGCGTGCGGGCTCCGAGGCGGCGGGATCGGGCTCGGGCCGCATGTCCTCGAGCAATTCCCGGACCCGCTCGAGTTCGTGGTGCAGGTAGTCGCGGGTGGCCACCTCACCGACCGCCAACCGCAACGACGCCAGTTCCCGGGCCAGGTACTCGGTGTCGGCCTTGGTCTGCGCGGCCCGGCGGCGATCCTCGTCCAGGCTGACCCGGTCGCGATTCTCCTGCCGGTTCTGGGCCAGCAGGATCAACGGCGCGGCGTAGGCGGCCTGGGTGGAGAACGCCAGGTTGAGCAGGATGAACGGGTAGGGGTCCCAGCGCAGGCTGACCGCATAGACGTTCAGCAGGATCCATCCCGCCACCAGCACGGTCTGGATCGCCAGGTAGCGCCCGGTGCCGAAGAACCGTGCCACCGATTCGGTGAACCGGCCCAGGGCGTCGGGGTCCATGCGCAGGCTGGGCAGTCGCGAGGTGCGCGGCGTGGAGAGCCGCTGCGATGACGAGCGGTCGGTCACGACGGCCTCCCGGCGAGTTTCGGCCCCAGATCCGGCTCGGGGGTTTCGCGCCAATCACGTGGCAGCAGGTGGTCCAGCACGTCGTCGACCGTCACCGCGCCCAGGAGGTGATTCTGCTCGTCGAGCACCGGCCCGCAGAGCAGATTGTAGGCGGCGAAGTAGCGGGTCAGCTCGGCCAGCGACACCTCCGGATTCAGCACCGGCAGGTCGGAGTCGACGATCCCGCCGATGAGGTCGGCCGGGGGCACCCGCAGCAGCCGCTGCAGCGGGATGCAGCCCAGGTAGTGGCCGGTCGGGGTGGCGGTGGGGGCTCGGGTCACAAAGACCAGCGAGGCCAGCGCGGGGGTCAGGTCGGGGTCGCGGACCCGGGCCAGCGCTTCGGCGACCGAGGTGTCGGCGGTCAGCACCACCGGATTGGAGGTCATGAGCCCGCCCGCGGTGTCGGGGGAGTGCTCCAGCAGCCGGCGCACCGGGTCGGAGTCGTCGGGGTCCATCCGCGCCAGCAGTGCCTCGGCCTCGGTGGGGTTCATGACCCCGAGCAGGTCCGCGGCGTCGTCGGGATCCATCTCCTCCAGCACGTCGGCGGCGCGTTCGGTGCCCAGCTGGCCCAGCACGACGGCCTGGCGCTCCTCGGGCAGCTCCTGCAGGATGTCGGCCAGCCGCGCATTGTCCAGCGCGTTGATCACCTCGTAGCGGCGCTTGGGTGGCAGTTCGCGGATGGCGTCGGCCACCTCGATCGGCCGCCAGCCCTCGAATTGCTGCAGCAGCTGTGCGACGCCCTGCCCGGGCATGGCCAGCGCGGACGGGGTCAGGCCCTGCACGTTGTGCCAGTCCACGATGTGGACGGCGGCGCGCCGGCCCAGCCGCCGGGAGTGCCGGACCGCGATCCGCGTGACCAGCCAGTCGCGAGTGCGGCTCTGCTCGAGCGCCAGGTCGGTGATCGTCACGTCGACGCCGGCCAGCTCCGGCAGCTCGGGATCGGTGACCCGCACCTTGGTGTCGAGGACCTGCCCCAGCGCCAGGACCTCACCGGGCCGCTGGTTGAACTTGCGCAACGACACCGTTCCGGTGTTGAGGGTGACGGCGTTGGGCTCGATCGCCGCGACCCGCAGAATCGGCACGAAGATGCGTCTGCGGGTGGGCAATTCGACGACGAGTCCCAGGACACGCGGCTGCTGACGCACAATGCTGAGACTGAGTACGACGTCGCGAACCCGCCCGACGGATTCACCGAACGGGCCCAGCACCAGCATCCGCGCGAGGCGCGCTGCGTAAACCCTGTTGCTCGACGCCATGGTTGAAAGGGTAGGAGTGTTTAGGTGACCAACGCATATCGCCCCCGCCGTACCTGCCTGTCGGTACCGGGCAGCAGCCAGAAGATGATCGAGAAGGCCAAGGGTCTGCCCGCCGATGAGGTCTTCCTCGATCTGGAGGACGCCGTCGCCCCCGCCGCCAAGGAGCAGGCCCGGGCGCAGGTGGCCGAGGCACTCACGGCGCAGGACTGGGCGGCGCCGCTGCTGGGCGTGCGGGTCAACGACTGGACCACGCCGTGGACCCACGCGGATCTGATCGAGGTGGTCGCGGCTGTCGGCGCCGCCGGCACCCGACTCGACGTGATCGTGCTGCCCAAGGTGTCCGACGCATCCCACGTGCAGGCCCTCGACCTGTTGTTGACCCAGCTGGAGACCGTTCACGGGCTGCCGGTCGGGCAGATCGGCATCGACGCCCAGATCGAGGACGCCCGCGGGCTGATGAACATCAACGCGATCGCCGCGGCGCCGCGGGTGCAGGCGCTGGTGCTCGGGCCGGCCGACCTGATGGCCAGCCTCAACACCCGCACCCTGGAGGTCGGTGAGCAGCCGGAGGGCTACACCGAGGGCGACGCCTATCACCACGTGCTGATGACCATCCTGGTCGCCGCCCGCGCCCACGGGATCGCCGCCGTGGACGGGCCCTACCTCAAGGTCCGCGACGTCGAGGCGTTCCGACGGGTGGCAGGGCGCTCCGCCGCCCTCGGTTTCGACGGCAAATGGGTGTTGCACCCGGACCAGATCGCGGCGGGCAACGAGATCTTCAGCCCCAGGCAGGCCGAGTACGACCATGCCGAGCTGATCCTGGAGGCCTACGCCTGGCACACCTCACATGCCGGCGGCGCCCGCGGCGCGGTGATGCTCGGCGACGAGATGCTCGACGAGGCCAGCCGCAAGATGGCATTGGTGGTGGCAGGCAAGGGCCGGGCGGCCGGAATGCGCCGCGAGGCGCCGCCGTTCGAGCCGCCGGCCTAGGCGTATCCGGGCTGATCAGTTCAGCGCGACCATCGCGAGGATGAAGGACAGAACCACCGCGGCCACGCCGACGGCGGTGCCGGCCACCGCGATGCCATGCCCGGCCTCGCCGGTCCGCTTGATCTGGCTCAGCGCGACGACCCCCAGCACGGTGCCGACCAGCGCCAGCGGCCAGAACACCAGGCCGAGCAGTGCGACGATCAGGGAGCTGATCGCCAAGACGTTGGTCTTCTGCGGCTGGCCCGGATTGAAGTAGCCGCCCGGATACGGCGTGCCGTAGCCCCCCGGCGGGTAGGCCGGTGGTGGGCCGTAGCCGGGTGGGTAACCGGGTGGTGTGCCGAAGCCCGGGTACTCGTTCGGTGCGCCGTAGCCCGGGGGAGGCGGCGGGTAGCCGCCGGGCGGTGCGTCGAATCGGGGCGGATAACCGCCCCCCGGTGGGGGCGGTGGAAATCCGCCCGGGGGCGGCGGTGGAAATCCGCCCGGCGGGTAACCGGGAGCCGAGGGAGGATAGGAGTCGAAGCCCGACGGATAGGGCCAGCCACCCTGTTCCGGCCCGGACGCACCCGCGTCCGCCCAGGGTTGATCGGCATTGGCTCGTGGATTCTCGCCAGAATCCTCGCCGGGAGCTGTCATGCTGTTCAACCTAGCGGATGCGCCTTGGCCCACGATGTGCACGCAGTGCCCGCCCGCCATCCCGGAGACTTCCCGGAGCGAGGAGAGTGAAACCCCATGACTAGCCCGTTTCAGCCCGGACAGACCCCTGATCCGCTCGGCGCGGCGGCACCCCCGGGACGCCGTGACGTGGGCCGGCTGCCCACGCCGCCCAAGGGCTGGCCGATCGGGTCCTATCCCACCTACGCCGAGGCTCAGCGCGCGGTGGACTACCTGTCCGATCAACAGTTTCCGGTGCACCAGGTGACGATCGTCGGTGTCGACCTGATGCAGGTCGAACGGGTCACCGGCCGGCTCACCTGGCCCAAGGTGCTCGGCGGCGGGGTGCTGACCGGGGCGTGGCTGGGCCTGTTCATCGGGCTGGTGCTGGGCATCTTCAGCGCCAACCCGACCCAGGCGCTGGTGACCGGCCTGATCGCCGGCGTGTTCTTCGGATTGATCACGTCGTCGGTCCCCTACGCGATGGCCCGTGGCACAAGGGATTTCAGCTCGACCATGCAATTGGTGGCGGGCCGCTACGACGTACTGTGTGACCCGCAGAGCGCCGAGCAGGGCCGAGACCTGTTGGCGAAGCTGACGCTCTGACCGCGTTGTTGCGCAGCGCGGCCGGACGGCTTTACCGTTTGGGCAAACGGCGACGGGAGGCAGGTGGCGTGGCGAGTCGGCGCGGTCGCGTACGGCGGCTGGGCGCGGCTGCGCTGGCGGCGCTGACCGTCGTTTCGGGCGGTGCGGCCTGTTCGGCCGGGCAAGCCGGCGACGGCCTGGTGATCAGCGTGTACACCCCGGCCAACGACACCGCCACATTCCGTGCCCTCGCCCGGCGCTGCACCGAACAGGCCGGTGGCCGTTACCGAGTCGAGCAGTTCAGCCTGCCGCGCGCCGCCGACGACCAGCGCCTGCAACTGGCCCGTCGGCTCACCGGCAACGACCGCAGCCTGGACGTGATGGGCCTGGACGTGGTGTGGACCGCCGAGTTCGCCGAGGCCGGCTGGGCGCTGCCCCTGTCTGAGGACCCGGTCGGCAGGGCCGAGGCCGACGCCGTCGACGACACCCTGCCGGGCCCGCTGGCAACAGCCCGCTGGCGAGGGCGCCTCTATGCCGCCCCGGTCATCACCAACACCCAATTGCTGTGGTACCGGCCCGATTTGATGAGTACGGCGCCGTCGACGTGGGATGCGATGGTCGCCGAGGCGGCCCGGCTGCACGCCGCCGGGGAGCCGAGCTGGATCGCGGTGCAGGCCAAGCAGTACGAGGGTCTGGTGGTGTGGTTCAACACGCTGCTGGCCAGCGCCGGGGGCCGCGTGCTCGACGACGACGGCAAGACGGTCACCCTGACCGACACCGCCGAGCACCGGGCCGCCACCGTTGCCGCACTGCGGATCATGCGCGCAGTGGCGTCCGCCCCCGGTGCGGATCCGTCGATCACCCAGAGCGACGAGGGCACCGCACGGCTGGCCTTCGAGCAGGGCAAGGCCGCCCTGGAGGTCAATTGGCCGTTCGTGTTGCCGTCCATGCTGGAGAACGCGGTCAAGGGCGGCGTCGGGTTCCTGCCACTGGACCGGCGCCCGGATCTGGCCGGCAGCATCGACGGTGTCGGTTCGTTCGCGCCCAGCGACGAGCAGTACCGGGCCGCCTACGAGGCCAGCCGCACGGTGCTCGGGTTCGCGCCGTATCCGGCGGTGACGGCGGGCCACCCGGCCAAGGTGACCCTCGGCGGGCTGAACCTGGCGGTGGCCAGGACCACCCGGCATCGCGCGGAGGCGTTCGAAGCGGTGCGGTGTTTGCGCAACGTGGCCAACCAGAAGTACGTCGCGATCGAAGGAGGCCTGCCCGCCGTGCGCGCCTCGGTGTATTCCGATCCGCAGTTCCAGCAGAAATACCCGCACCACAACCTGATTCGCGACCAGCTCACCAACGCCGCGGTGCGCCCGGCGACCCCGGTCTATCAGGCGGTGTCGACCCGGATATCGGCGACGCTGGCGCCGATCACCGCCATCGACCCCGAGCGCACCGCCGACGAACTGACCGTGCAGGTGCGCAAGGCCATTGACGGCAAGGGGCTGATCCCGTGACCTCGGGCCTGGACGACATCAGATCGCAGCGGCGCCTGGCCATGACGCTGGTCGCCCCGGCGGTGATCCTGATGCTGGCGGTGACGGCCTATCCGATCGGCTACGCGATCTGGTTGAGCCTGCTGCGTTACAACCTGACCACTCCGGACGACACCGCGTTCGTCGGCCTGGCCAACTACCAGACCACCCTGACCGACTCGTACTGGTGGACCGCGTTCGCCGTCACGCTGGGCATCACGGTGATCTCGGTGGCCATCGAGTTCGTGCTGGGTCTGGCGCTGGCCCTGGTGATGCACCGCAGCCTGTTCGCCAAGGGAATGGTGCGCACCGCGGTGCTGGTGCCCTACGGCATCGTCACGGTGGCGGCCGCCTACAGCTGGTACTACGCCTGGACGCCGGGCACCGGCTACCTGGCGAACCTGCTGCCGGCCGGCACCGCGCCGCTGACTCACCAACTGCCGTCGCTGGGAATCGTGGTGCTCGCCGAGGTGTGGAAGACGACGCCGTTCATGGCGCTGCTGCTGCTGGCCGGGCTGGCCCTGGTCCCCGAGGACCTGCTCAAGGCGGCGCAGGTCGACGGCGCCGGCGCCTGGCGGCGGTTGGTCAAGGTGATCCTGCCGATGATGAAACCCGCCATCTTGGTGGCCCTGCTGTTCCGTACGCTCGACGCGTTCCGGATCTTCGACAACATCTACGTGCTGACCAACGGCTCCAACAACACCGGATCGGTGTCGATCCTGGGCTATGACAACCTGTTCAAGGGCTTCAACGTGGGGTTGGGATCGGCGATCTCGGTGCTGATCTTCGTCTGTGTCGCGCTGATCGCCTTCGTGTTCGTCAAGGTGTTCGGGGCCGCGGCGCCGGGATCGGATCAGAAATGACCGATGTCCGCCGCCGCACCGCCTGGCTGATCATCGACCTGGCGGTGGTGGTCTACGCGCTGGTGCCGGTGCTGTGGATCCTGTCGCTGTCACTGAAGCCGACCTCGACGGTCAAGGACGGCAAGCTGATTCCCTCATCGGTGACCCTGGACAACTACCGCGGCATCTTCGCCGGGGACGTGTTCGGCTCGGCGCTGGTCAACTCCGTCGGCATCGGGCTGATCACCACGGTGATCGCGGTGGTGATCGGCGCGATGGCCGCCTACGCGGTGGCGCGGCTGGACTTCCCCGGCAAGCGGCTGCTGGTCGGAGCCGCACTGCTGATCGCGATGTTCCCCCAGATCTCGCTGGTGACACCGATTTTCAACATCGAGCGGGCGACCGGCCTGTTCGACACCTGGCCGGGCCTGATCATCCCCTACATCACGTTTGCGCTGCCGCTGGCGATCTACACGCTCTCGGCGTTCTTCTCCGAGATTCCGTGGGACCTGGAGAAGGCCGCCAAGATGGATGGCGCCACTCCCGGCCAGGCGTTCCGCAAGGTGATCGCGCCGCTGGCGGCTCCGGGAATCGTCACCGCCGCGATCCTGGTGTTCATCTTCGCCTGGAACGACCTGCTGCTGGCGTTGTCGCTGACGGCGACCAAGGCTTCGGTGACCGCACCGGTGGCGATCGCGAACTTCACCGGCAGTTCGCAGTTCGAGGAGCCGACCGGCTCGATCGCGGCCGGCGCGATGGTGATCACGGTGCCGATCATCATCTTTGTTCTAATCTTCCAACGACGGATCGTGGCGGGACTGACCTCCGGCGCGGTGAAGGGATAAGCCGATGGCAGAGATCGAACTCCTCCACATCACCAAGAGCTACCCCGACGGCGCCGTGGCGGTCAAAGACCTGTCGCTGAGCATCGCCGACGGTGAGTTCATCATCCTGGTGGGCCCGTCCGGCTGCGGAAAATCCACCACGCTGAACATGATCGCCGGCTTGGAGGAGATCACCTCGGGGGAGCTGCGCATCGGTGGCGAGCGGGTCAACGAACGCGCGCCCAAGGATCGCGACATCGCGATGGTGTTCCAGTCCTACGCGCTCTATCCGCACATGACGGTGCGGGGAAACATCGCATTCCCGTTGACCCTGGCCAAGATGAAGAAGGCGCAGATCGCCGAGAAAGTAGCCGAAGTCGCCAAAATCCTTGACCTGACCGAGCTTCTGGACCGCAAGCCGTCGCAGCTCTCCGGTGGGCAGCGTCAGCGGGTCGCCATGGGGCGAGCGATCGTGCGGCACCCCAAGGCATTCCTGATGGACGAGCCGCTGTCGAACCTGGACGCCAAACTGCGGGTGCAGATGCGCAGCGAGATCGCCCGGCTGCAGCGCCGGCTGGGCACCACCACCGTCTACGTCACCCACGACCAGACCGAGGCGATGACGCTCGGCGACCGGGTGGTGGTGATGCACGGCGGGATCGCGCAACAGATCGGCACCCCCGACGAGCTCTACGAGCGGCCGGCCAACCTGTTCGTCGCCGGATTCGTGGGCTCGCCGGCGATGAACTTCTTCCCCGGCTCCTTGACCCCGACCGGTGCCCGACTGCCGTTCGGTGAGGTGCCGCTGAGCGCGACGATTCGCGAAGCGATCGGCAAGCATCCCGCGCCGGCCGGCGGTGAGGTGGTCATCGGGGTGCGCCCCGAGCATCTCGGAGACGCCGCGCTGCTCGATGACGCCCAGCGCGGCCGGGCGGTGACGTTCGGGGCGCGCGTCGACCTCGTCGAATCGCTGGGCGCCGACAAGTACCTGTACTTCACCCCGAACGAGCCGGCCGACACCTCCGCTGACAGCGAGCTGGTGGCACGGGTTCCGGCGGCGTCGAGGGCGGTCGGCGGGCAGCCGATCGAGCTGGCCCTGGACCCCGCACAGGTGGTGGTGTTCGACGCCGCGTCCGGGGTCAACCTCAGCGTCGCCCCGGTCGGCCGGTGAGCGACGATCTGGAGCGGGTGCGCGAACATCTGCGGGCGCACTTCGCCGCCGCGGGCATCACGTCGCAGCCCGATACCGCGCGGGTGACGTTCCTGGGTGTCGAGCCCATCGAGGTGTTGCGGTTCGGTCCCGGCCCCGACCGGATGGTGCACTACGTCTCGGTGGGCTGCTCGCGGCATCCGATGGGGGATCCGGGCCAGATCCTGGCCGACCCGGTGCATGGACCCCGTGGGGAAGTGGTTCTGCGGCTGCGGGTTTCGGGTTCGGATGCCGGGCTGGCCCGAAGCCTTGCCGCGGTGGCGGCGGCGCCGGTGGTGGAGGGCGTGGTGTTGATGCCCGACGCGCTGATGGACCTCGGCGGGCCGCTGTGGAGCCGGCAGTCGGGGGCGGTGCCGTTCACCGCGATGCTGTTGGGGGAGAGTGACATCGCCGAGCTGCCCCTGGAGCCCCCGCGCGAGCCGGTGCGGTTCTTCTCGGCCACCCCGATCACCGCCACCGAGGCGGCCTGGGTGCGGCTCAAGGGGGCTGATGCGATGCGGGAAGCCTGGCGGACCGACGGGGTGGACGTCTTGGACCCCGATCGCCGGGCCGCCGAACCGCGCTGATTCTCCCCGCGAGCAGACGCAGAATCGCACTAAAGGAATCCATTTCGTGCGATTCTGCGTCTGCTCGCGGCTGAAGGGATGCGGCTCAGAGCCAGCCGTTGCGACGGAACGCGCGGTAGAGCACCGTGCAGATGGTGGCCATCGCCACCAGGACAAGCGGATAACTGAACACCCAGTGCAGTGCGGGCATGTGGTCGAAGTTCATGCCGTAAATTCCGGCGATCATGGTGGGGACGGCGATGATCCCGGCCCAGGCCGACATCTTGCGCATATCGGTGTTCTGCTGCATGCCCACCCGCGCGAGCGCCGCCTGCACCAGCGAGCTCAGCATCTCGTCGTAGCTGGCGATCTGCTCGGCGGCCCGGGTCTGGTGGTCGCCGACGTCACGCAGGTAGCGCCGGACCTCTTTGGAGATCAGGTCCTTGTAGTCGGTCTGCATCCGCTGGAACGGAACCGACAGCGGTGCGACCGCGCGCCGCAACTCGACGACTTCGCGCTTGATCTGGTAGATCGGTTCGACGTCGGTGCGAGTACCGGGCGCGAACGCCACCTCCTCGATGGTGTCAATGTCGCTTTCCATGAGGTTGGTCACCTCGACGTAACGGTCGACCACGTAGTCGGCGATCGCGTGCATCACCGCGTACGGGCCCAACCGCAGATGCTCGGGGTCGGCGTCCATGCGTTTGCGGACATCGGAGAGCCCG
>Ga0182736_1001620_pt1 | contig 20625 bp, 20 predicted proteins | sample eDN5th30CKraftBY_FD_128882 | JGI IMG/M metagenome (GOLD analysis project Ga0182736, IMG submission 128882) | Enriched backyard soil microbial communities from Emeryville, California, USA - eDNA 5th pass 30_C Kraft BY (version 2) (version 2) | ecosystem: Environmental > Terrestrial > Soil >... | reverse complement strand
TTTCTTTGATGATTGCGCTGCTTGCTATCCGTCGCAAAAATATACGCATGCACCGAACCTTTGTGTTTCTTGCGTTTTCATTTACTTCCTTATTTCTGTTTTCGTATTTGCTCTATCATTTTTCCGCCCCTTCTACCAAATACGGTGGAGACGGTATACTGCGGGGAATTTATTATTTTGTTCTGCTTACCCATGTTTTTTTAGCGGCACTCATCGTGCCTCTTGCGCTATTAACAATGGCTTTCGGATTGAACAATCAGATTAACCGGCATCGTAAAATTGCCAAATGGACGATGCCGATCTGGTTGTACGTCAGTTTTACAGGTGTTATTGTATACCTACTTATCTCCCCTTATTATCACCATTAAGCATGATGGCAACGCTCATATATATAGCAAAACAGCTACTGGTGAATTTTGACTCATCGCTCATTTTAGTACACATTTCTAATATATCAATTCAATTTTTTATGAAAAAAAATCTGTTACATGGAATGATAATTCCAGCTATCATATTTTCTTCCTGCACGTCGGGAAACCACCAGGCGCAGAACACGACAGCACCTCAGGTTCCGGTGATAATAGTAAACCAGACCGATGCGGTCGTTTATACAGAATATCCGGCAAAACTTGAAGGTTTAACCGATGTGGAAATACGCTCGCAAGTCAACGGGATTCTGGAAAAAATTTTTGTAGAAGAAGGTGCCTATGTCGAGAAAGGAACACCCCTTTTTCAGATTGACTCGCGCCCATACCAAGAAGAATACAACAATGCCCAGGCCGAATTATTAGCTACCAAGGCAGAGGTGGCAACAGCAAAAATTGAGGTCGAAAAACTTACGACACTCGTACAAAATAGAGTAGTTTCTCCATATCAGTTGAAAACCTCACAGGCCGCTTACGATGCTGCGGTTGCTCGTGAAAGACAAGCATTGGCAAAAGCCGAGAATGCCAAAATCACCCTTGGTTTTGCAACAATCAAAGCTCCGGTAAGCGGTTATTTTGGTCGCGTAGGAAAGAAAACCGGCAGCTTGGTGGCTCCGGCGGATTCTCAACCATTATCTTATCTATCGGACAACAGGAAAGTACATGCTTATTTTTCTATAGCTGAAGCAGATTTTGCCATCTTCAAAGAGGGATTGAAAGGTACTTCTATCGTTGAAAAATTGAAAAACGCGCCTGCTGTGACCATGATGCTTTCGGGAGGAAATCAGTATCCACAGACTGGCTCATTGGATATGGTCGATGCGGCTTTCGATAAAACTACCGGAGCAATTACACTTCGCGCCACATTCCCGAACAAGGAAGGTTTACTTCGTTCCGGAAATTCCGGCCGGATAAAACTGGGAGTTAAACAATCCGGAGTGATCGGAATACCTCAGTCTGCAACATTTGAAATGCAGGACAAAATCTTTGCATTTATAGTTGATCAAGGCAACGAGACCCGACAAGTAGCGTTAACCGTTTCCGGTTCAATCGGAAATACCTATTACATCTCCGATGGCCTCAAGACAGGTGACCGGCTAATATTAAAAGGACTGGAATCTCTCAAAGATGGTATATCTGTTAAACCGGAAATAGCTAACGATAAAATAGCTAACAATTAACTCCTAATTATTATATCATGTTAAAAGTTTTTATCGATAAGCCGGTTATCGCTACGGTAGTTTCCATTATGCTGGTAATTCTCGGTGCGGTGGGTCTCATGGACCTGCCTATACAACAATTCCCTGATATAGCACCTCCTGTTGTGCAGGTGTCGGCAAATTATCCTGGTGCAAATGCTGAAACCATGGTACGCGCGGTAGCACCGCCTTTGGAAGAAGCCATTAATGGGGTTGAAAATATGACTTATATGAGTTCCACATCGAGTAACGACGGAACGCTAATCATATCAGTTTATTTTAAATTAGGTACTGATCCCGATCAGGCGGCAGTGAATGTACAGAATCGTGTTTCTTCTGCAACCGGACTTTTACCGCTAGAGGTGGTTCAGGCGGGCATCACCACTCAAAAGGTACAGAATTCGCTTATCATGGCCATTAACCTTATGAGTGAAAAGCCTGAATTGTATGATGCGACTTATCTTACAAATTACGCGCAAATAAATATAATTCCAGAGCTTAAACGTATACAGGGTGTTGGCCAGGTGACTTTCTATGGCAGCAATAGGGATTATTCCATGCGCATTTGGTTCAATCCGGCACAAATGGCCGCCTATAACATTACCCCAACTGAAGTGATGACTGCTGTCAAAAGCAAAAACCAAGAAGCCGCTCCCGGAAGATTTGGAGAGTCAAGCGATAGAGCTTTTGAATACGTGCTCAAATATTCAGGAAAGTATACCAAACCGGAAGAATATGGGAATATGATCATCAGAGCGAACGCCGATGGTAGTATGCTCAAATTAAAGGACGTTGCTAAGGTTGAATTGGGAAGTTATACTTACAATTCGTTAAATACGGTAAATGATAAGCAAAGTATTCTATTCCAAGTAATACAACTGCCAGGCTCTAATTCAAGAGAAATACAAATAAAGGTTGCTGAATTTCTAGATAAGGCAGAGAAGGATTTTCCGCCGGGAATTAAACAGCAAATACTTTACAATACTAAAGATATGCTGGATCAATCCATCGATCAGGTTGAGCATACTTTACTGGAAGCCTTCATCCTCGTTTTTATCGTCGTGTATATATTCTTGCAGGACTTCCGCTCAACGTTGATTCCTGCGATAGCTGTCCCTGTAGCCGTGATTGGTACTTTCTTCTTTATGTCTGTATTTGGATTTTCTATTAATCTGCTCACCTTATTTGCGCTTGTACTGGCCATAGGGATTGTGGTGGATGACGCTATTGTGGTTGTAGAGGCTGTGCATTCCAAGTTGGAGAATAGAAATATTACACCCAAAAAAGCCACTATGTCCGCCATGCATGAGATCACTGGCGCGATCATTTCAATCACGCTGGTAATGGCAGCTGTATTCCTTCCTGTTGGCTTCATGAAAGGTTCGGCAGGTGTGTTTTACCGACAATTTGCATTTACGTTGGCAATAGCGATTGTCATTTCTGCGCTGAATGCGTTAACGCTCAGCCCGGCTTTATGTGCTTTATTATTGAAGGATGTAAATCATGACCATCATGAAAAACCAACAAATTTTAAACAGCGATTTTTCTTTGCTTTTAATAAGGGATTTGAAAATGTGACGGGTAAGTATGTGGGAGCCGTAAAAAAAATGATCAAATTTAAGTGGGCCAGTCTTGGGGGGCTCGTACTTATTGTTCTACTCACGGGCTGGCTTATTCGTAGAACGCCTACAGGTTTTATTCCATCGGAAGATTTAGGTTTTATCGCGATTTCAGTAAACCTTCCCCCGGGTTCTTCGATGAACAGAACGCAGGCAATTCTCGATGAAGCGGCTAACAAAGTGAGAGATATGAAGGCAAAATTCGCTTTCAATGAAGTGGCAGGTTTCAATGTGTTAACTAATTCAACTAGCCCATCTTCCGGTGTAGCTTTTTTCAGGATGAAAAAAGATGGGGAACGTGGCGAAATGAATGATGTCTCCGCAAATATTGCTGAACTGCAAAAACGCCTCAACACTATAAAAGGTGCGCAATGCTTTGTATTTTCTTTTCCGACGGTGCCAGGCTTCAGCAATGTTGATGCACTTGATCTGGTCTTAGAAGATAAGGCAGGTGGCAAGTTGGATAAATTTGGTGGTATCGCGAACCGCTTTATAGCCGAGTTAATGGAACGCAAGGAAATTGCTGTTGCTTTCACCACATTCCGTGCAGATTATCCTCAATATGAAATGATGCTTGATCACGAAAAAATCGAGCAATTAGGGGTTGATGAGAAAGATGTTTTAAGCACGATGCAGTCCTATTTCGGCAGTGCTCAGGTTTCCGATTTTAATCGGTTTGGCAAGTATTACCGGGTAATGGTACAGGCAGAGAAGGAAGAACGTGCTGATCCGGCCTCTATGAATGAAATCTACGTAAAGAACAAAACTGGCAACATGGTGCCGCTTAATACGATGGTAAGTTTGAAAAGAGTATTTGGACCAGAAGCGATCACCCGTTATAATCTTTTCAACTCAATAGGTGTCAATGCCGTGCCAAAACCGGGTTATAGCACAGGAAGTGCGATTCAGGCAGTTCGGGAAGTAGCTGCAAATGTGCTACCCGCAGGTTATTCTTACGAGTTTTCAGGAATGACAAGAGAAGAGATCTCTTCTGGCGGCCAATCGGTGATCATTTTTATCCTCTCCCTGCTATTCGTGTACTTCTTATTGTGTGCCCAGTATAACAGCTATATTCTTCCTTTGGCAGTTGTGCTTTCTGTGCCTACTGGTATCATCGGAGTTTTTACAGCAATTGGAATAACAGGCATTGATAATAATATCTACATCCAGGTGGCACTTATTATGCTAATCGGACTGCTAGCAAAAAATGCTATTCTAATCGTCGAATTTGCGGTGCAACGTAGACATGCTGGTCAAACACTGGTGCAATCGGCACTGGAGGCTGCCAAACTACGTGTTCGTCCGATTATTATGACATCAATTGCATTTGTGGCTGGTATTTCCCCTATGATGAGGGCTACCGGTCCGTCTGCTATGGGCAATCATTCTATCAGTATCGGCGCTGCTGGAGGAATGGCAAGTGGGGTCGTCTTAGGACTATTTATAATACCGGTTCTGTTTGTAGTATTCCAAGCCTTGCATGAAAAAGTTGCTGGTAAGAAAGTTCATTCGGAACCCAAGCCTGAACCGGTACTAGAAGCTTAAGCCGTCAATTAAAAAGTATTTAAGTCATGAAATATTCAATGAAAAACTATAATCGAATCACTTTAATTATCGGACTACTTTTTTTGCTTGCCGCTTGTAAAATCTCTAAAGATGTACAGACACCCAAACCAGAATTGCCGGTTGCCTTCAATAATGAAGAGGTGAAAGATACTGTGAGTATAGCTGCTCTGCCATGGAAAAGCTTTTTCCCTGACGAAGGATTACAGATACTGATCGACAGCACCCTGAAAAAAAACTTCGACATCGGTATCGCGCTGAAAAACATAGAAGAAGCTCACCAGCTTGTAAGGCAATCAAAGTGGAACAATGTGCCTGTTCTCAACTTCAATGTCTCAGCTAATACGAGTATTCCGTCGAAATACAGCCTCAATGGCTTGACCGCCAGCCAGTTTTTAGGATCCAATCATATTGAGGATTATTCTGCCGGTACAAACCTCTCGTGGGAAGCTGATATCTGGGGAAGGATACGCAATACCAATAAGGCGGCGTTTGCTGCCTACCTGCAAAGTGATGAAGCAAAAAAAACCTTGCAGACTGATCTTGTTGCCAGCGTGTCCAAAGGATATTTCAACCTGCTCATGCTAGACGAACAGTTACGAGTCGCACAGCGTAACAAGGCGTTAAATGATAGTACATTGCGGATAGTAAATGTGCAATATAATGCCGGGCAGGCTACATACCTAGCTGTTCAGCAGGCGCAAGCGCAGCTACTTACAACGGCAGAGTTTATTCCACAACTTGAACAAGAGATTGCATTGCAGGAAAATGCACTACATATCCTCGCTGGCCAACTGCCAGGGATCATCCACCGTCACGCCATCCTTGATGAGATTAAGTTCGCCGACGAACTTTCAACAGGTGTTCCGTTGGCTATGGTACGCCGAAGGCCGGACGTCAGAAGCCTTGAGTTAGAGTTAATCATCGCGAATGCGAAAGTAGGAATCAGCAAAGCTCAAATGTATCCTGGACTTCGGATAACTGCCAGAGGCGGTGTCAATACCCTTAAAGCAAGCGATTGGTTTAATATTCCTAATGCACTCTTCGGCGTTGTAGGCACAAATGTACTACAGCCATTATTTCAGCATAAGGAATTAAGTACACAGTATAAATTAGCCAATATCGAGCGGGAGAAAACGGTTATTCTTTTTCGGCAAACCGTATTGAAAGCAGTTGGTGAGGTATCCGACGCTATGGTAAAGATCGAGAAATTAAAGCATCAACACCTTATTGCGGCTGAACGCGTTGCAACGCTTCATCAAGCGACCGCAAATGCCAATTTACTATTTCAAAACGGAATGGCTAACTACTTGGAGGTGATCACGGCACAGGGAAACGTGCTACAAAGCGAGCTTGCGTTGGCTACTGTCAAGCGTCAAGAATTATTTGCTATTACTGATTTGTACCGCAGTCTGGGCGGCGGTACAAATTGATTGGAAATGACTAATAAAGTTGACTATAAAAATTAAAATACTATGATACAAGAAGAATTAAAAAAACAAACTACAGTAGCACATCAGCAATTAGAAAAACTGGTAGTTTCTCGATTAAAAAACATTCGCAGCAACGAAGATTATGTGAAACTTCTGAGAATATTTTATGCTTATTTCAGCCAGCTGGAAGAGGTGATCAGACCTTATATATCTGCTGAAATACTGCCTGACTATGCGGAAAGGAGACATGCCATCAGCCTTGCGGATGACATCGCATGCTTTGGAGCCTCGTTAACAGGACTGCTGGAAGTACCGGTTCCTTCCATTGATAATCCGGTTAAAGCGCTTGGCGCGCTTTACGTAATGGAAGGTTCAGTCATGGGCGGTCCAATCATTGTTCAGATTTTAGCAAAATATGGAATAACGAAGGGAACCTCGTTTTTCTCAGGTTATGGACCGGAAACTGGTAAAAAATGGACTGCCTTTATCGATGCGCTTAATGCAAATCTTTCGGAAGAACTTTATCCGGATGTCATTAATGCCGCAATAGAGACTTTTTCGCGATTTGCTGACACATTTGAATATTCAGTTGAATGAATTGGAAGAACACGAATTGATTACGAAAGTTATTTACCCTGTTGTTCCGCCAAAAGTGGAATACAGCCTTACTGAATTCGGCAAAACCTTAATCCCTGTGATTGCCACATTAGGACAATGGTGTAAACACAATGAACGATTGCGGAATGTGATATTGAAACGTAAAGAATGTTTGGCAAGCGAATAAAGGCATGCCAAACTACTTGAAATACTTATGGTATTATCAAATATTTGTTTACAGGCTTTCTTGCTTACGATGGTCTCTCGTTTTTTACGGGATTTTTCGACACATTTCGTATTACCTGTCTAGCAAACGAAAAAAGTTATAAAATATACAGCAAAGCAAACCCAATAGCCGATGATATAATCAGCTTAAAAACAGGTATTTGTATGGGGAAATAATTTTTTTTTGGTATCCTTGCGAACAAAAGGGTATTGCGCGTATTTTATGAGTTAGCGGTCATCGTAAGACGACCGCACAGCCCGGCAGGTAAACTTGATTGAATGAAACTTTATAAAGAGATTAAACTATGACAAAAAACAAATTACTAAGAATGGATAACGTCGGTGTCGTTGTAGAATCTCTCGATAATGCCATTTCTTTTTTCACGGAGATAGGTCTGAAGCTCGAAGGGCGAGCCACTGTCGAAGGTGAATGGGCTGGACGAGTGACCGGTCTGGGTTCCCAGTGTGTAGAGATCGCTATGATGGTTACACCCGATGGACACAGTCGCCTTGAACTTTCACGATTTCTCACCCCACCTGTTATATCAGATCACAGGACTGCTCCTGTGAACGCCCTCGGTTATCTACGCATGATGTTCACCGTGGAAGACATTGACGAAATGGTATCCAGACTTACCAAACTTGGTGCTCAACTTGTTGGAGAAGTGGTTCAGTATGAAGACTCGTATCGGCTCTGCTATATTCGCGGAACTGAGGGGCTTCTCATTGGACTGGCAGAAGAACTCGGTAATAAATGAGTAATAGAAATTTTATAAAAACGTTGTTATAAAATTTGCTGCTCACCTTATTATATCGAAAGAAAAAATTTAATCAAATGGCTAAGCAAGTATTATTTATTCAAGGCGGAGGCAACGGAGGCTACAAAGCAGATGCAGAGTTGGTAGTTTCGCTGCAAACGGAATTGGGTAACAATTACAAAGTGCATTATCCTCACATGCTACCTGATGAAACAATTGAGGATTTCGCCCCTTTTTGGCTAAGCCAAATAGACAAAGAGATTTCTTCTTCCAAAGGTGAACTTATTTTGACAGGGCATTCCCTTGGTGCATCAATGGCGCTAAAATATCTTTCAGAAAATAGTGTCAAGAAAAACATTACAGGAATTTTCCTTATTGCATCACCTTTTTGGAGCGGAAATGAAGATTGGGTGCGGCCTCTTAAACTACAAGAGGGTTTTTCTGAAAGCCTACCGAAAGACATACCTATTTTTTTCTATCAATGTAAGGATGATGAAGTTGTTCCATATAAGCATTTCACATCCTATAAGCAACGCATTCCTTGGGCGACTTTCCGAGAAGTAGAAAGCGGGGGACATCAATTCAACAACGACTTGGCTTTGATAGCTAACGATATAAAATCTATTTAAAAAAGACTATATGGATATGAAATTTGAAGCAGGAATTAATATTGCAATAAAAATCCCTAAAAGTAAGTACGAAAAGACAGTTGCTTTTTACAAGGATATTTTGAAGTTGGACGTTGAAGAAAAACCCATAGACAACCCAACCGTTTCCAGAACACACGAAGTGAAATTCGGCAACAATATTATATGGTTAGACTGCGTGGACAACTACACACATTCAGAAACTTGGTTACAACTTACAGTTCCTGACGTAGAAGAAGCGACAAACTATTTGCAATTGAACGGTATGGAAACCTGTGACGAACTTGAAGAACTTCCGAAAAATATGCATTGGATTCAAGACCCAGCAGGAACAGTATTCAACTTACAAGAGAGAGAAACAACGTAATTTGAGTTAAAAAACAGCGAACCGTTAGCGGTGATTGTGAGAAACCTCAATGGTCAAAGAACAATCGAATAAATTGATTTATAATAATTAGCAGACAAATAATTAAAAAAATGGAATTCAGTCCAAGCAACAGTATTGTTAAACGCTGTCTTCAAGGTATGGACATGGAAGGGAAAGGCAACCCAAAAGAAGCATGCAGACTATTTCTTCAAGCCTGGAACGAAGCGATAAGCGACTTTGAAAAATTTCTTGCTGCTCATTATCTAGCTCGATATCAAACGAATGCTCCCGACAAATTAAAATGGCTCCAAACTGCTTTGCAATCTGCATTAAAAATTAGTAATGCTGCTGTTCTGGGAATTTTTCCTTCTCTGTATTTAAACATTGCCGAATGCTATGAAGACTTAAGCGACTTTGATAGCGCAAAAAAGAATCATGAAATAGCAATTTCATTCATGAACAAAATATCTGACAACGGTCCCTTTTACCACGGGACAAAAGCGGATTTGCAGATTGGCGATTTGTTGACAGCTGGCGACAATTCTAATTACAAATCTGAACTCAAAATGAATCACATTTATTTCACAGCCATGGTTCATGGAGCAGGGCTTGCTGCATCATTAGCTAAAGGTGACAGACGTGAACGTGTATATATAATTGAACCGACAGGGGCTTTTGAAAATGATCCGAACGTTACAGACAAAAAATTCCCAGGCAATCTCACACGCTCTTATCGCTCTCAAGCACCACTAAAAATAGTTGGAGAAGTAACAGATTGGGCGAGACAAACACCGGAGGAACTACAAGAATGGCGCAAAAAATTGGCAAATAACAAAGGAGAAATTATTAATTAATTCCCGAGATTACCATACCGTGACTAACCTTCGGAAGTAAATTAAACGAAAATAATACTAATATTATTTTCAAAACCTTTCGAGTGATTGAGTTTGCCATGAAATTATCGTTTTTTGGTAGAAAACAGAAACTTGATCGAAAGCACTACTCAAGCCAAACTTGATAGTCGTTTAAATTCAACCCTAAAAAACTGCTAATAAACGTAGAGAGAATATTATGAGGCACTGATTTCGCCTACCAGATGCAGAAAAAAGAAAGTGGCCCTTAGCTATCCACCGTGAGATTCGAAACGACCAGTTCCTTTCTTCGATGTTGATCTATGATTTCTCTTTTATTTAGTAGAGATCTAACTCCTGTAAAAAAGATATGTATTGTTTCAATCTTTAGTGACAAATTCACCTTTTTCACTAACAATCCGATTGCCCCATTCTGTAATAGCTTCTAAGACAGGAATAAAACTTTTGCCAAAATCAGTTAAACTATAAACGACTTTTATAGGAGGTTTTTTACCCTGCACTTTTCTCGACACCAGACCATCCTTCTCTAATTGTTTCAATTGCAAACTCAAAGTCATTTCGGTAACCGTGAGCATTTCTTTACGGAGTTCGCTATATCTTTTTTCGTTGTCTTTTAAATGGTATAGTATGACGGCTTTCCACTTCCCACCAACCAAATCCATTGTTAGGCTTACTGTACACGGATAAGTTTTTCCTTTAAGTTTTACGAAATCACCAATACATTCTGTTTTCATTTTACAATTTTTCCGACCTATCGGATTTGATAGTTATTGCAAATGTAAATGACTAAAGATAGTTTTGCAACTATAATTTTTATAGTTTATTCAACTAAATAACAAAAACATGGTATTTGATTTAAAAAGACAAAAAGAAAATATGCAAATAGATAAACCGCTCATCACTATTGTTGGCGTTTTGGGTAAACAGGGACGAAGTGCTGCACGCACGCTTTTAGAGAGCGGGCATTATCGTGTCCGTGGCATTACCCGACGAGTTAATTCACCAGAGGCGGTTAATTTGGTCGAACAAGGGGTTGAACTTGTGAGCTTACCTCTTGATCTGGGATATAAAAAAGAGTTTGTGGAAGCATTCTGTGGTTCGGATGGAGTTTTCATGATGACGCCAAATATAGCCCCACCGGCAACGCACGAAAGGGAATTGGGTAAACAATTGGCGGATGCGGCAGTTGAGGCGGGAGTACAGCATCTTGTTTTCAGCAGTTTGGAGAACGTGGATAAAATTACAAAGGGAAAAATGTTTGCTCCACATTTTACAGACAAGGCCAAAATTGAAGAATATATTCGTACGCTACCAATTACAAGTTCGTTTATTTACATGTCCTTCTTTTACACTAATCTATTGGAGTTTTACCCTCCTGTTATGACGGGGGATACGCTTGTATTTCCGATTTACTTACCCAAAGACTTTCGTGCACCTTTTGTCGACCCTCTTACTGCTACAGGACCTGCTGTTTTGGAAATTTTTTTAAATCCAAGTCAGTATGCCGACAAATCGTTGCCAGTGGTCGGTGATATTATTTCACCCCAGGAGATGGTGGATACGTTTATCGAAGTAACAGGTAAAAAAGCTGTCTACAGTTCAGCATTTTCACAAGAGAGGTTGCTATATCATTTTCCCGAATTTAGTTCAAATGAGACTTTAGTACGGGAGATTTTGGGGATGGCGGAGTATACTGTTGATTATGGTTATTTCAGAAAAGATCGCGACCTGCTCTGGAGTAGAAAAATAAACTCAAATACCCTTAATTGGGAACAGTTTCTGCGTACTACTGATTGGCAGGGTCAAAAGCTTTCATATTGAAAGAATCGGAGCTGTATTTATTTTTTTAATAAATTGGCAAGTAGACGTCATCTTGGTCGCGGGTAGATTGTGATATAACTTGAAGTTAAGATGATTTATTACATGCATTCGGCAATCTTTTATTCAATTAAATCCGTACTATTTTCCTATGATTACTTTTCGATGCTCAGTTCCCCATTCGGCAAGGCTCTGAATGATAGGCATCAAATTTTCACAGTATTGAGTAAGCTCATATTGTACAGTGACTGGCTGTGTTTCCAAAACAGTACGTTTTATGAGCAGGTTCATTTCCATATCTTTCAGTTCACGACTTAACATTTTTCCGGAGATTCCATTCACTTCTTTTAAAATTTCAGAATAACGTTTTTTCCCGAAACCGAGAGAGGAGAGGATAGTGATTTTCCACTTTCCACTCAGTACATCCATGGTGTCATGGATAGCATTGATTCTCTGACTACAGGCTTGATGATTACTTAATTTATCCATAGAAAGTTACTTTGTTACTCAAATGTTACTGTTACTTTTTGATAGTAAGTAACAAAAGTAACTAAATAATGTAGAATTTTGCAGCATCAAAATAAAGATATAAACAATGAATTTACAAGAAACTTTGAAATGGAGATATGCTGTAAAGCAATATAGCGATAAAGAAGTCTCAGATACAGATTTAAATGCCATCATTGATGCCATCAATCTAAGTGCATCCTCTGCTGGAATGCAACCTTACCGTCTTTTTGTTTTAAAGGATAAAAATTTAAGAAAGCAATTGGGAGAAAGTTCATTCAATCCTCAAATTGTACAAGCATCCCATCTGTTAGTATTTGCAGCTTACGAAAATGTAAGCCAAGAAAATATTGATCATTATATCCAATTCGTAGCAGATGTCAGGGAGACTCCTCTAGGACAACTTGCAGAATTTAAAAAAGCTTTGGAGATTGGTTTATTAAGCAGAACTACTGAGGAAAATTTTATTTGGTCCGCCAGACAAGCTTATATCGCTTTGGGAACAGGGTTAATAGCAGCAGCTGATTTGAAAATTGACGCTACCCCAATGGAGGGTTTTGATAATCAATTGCTTGACAAATTACTTGGTCTAAAAGAACAGGGGTTAAAGAGCGTAGTGCTGCTTTCTATCGGCTATCGGGATGAAGAAAAAGATTTTTTTGCAAAACTGAAAAAGGTAAGATTACCAAGAGAAAAGTTTGCAACGATCATTTAATTTATGCACCTAATGTAAAAGCTCCATCATATGGCCAGACAAAAGGACACTTTTGGCTTAAGTTTCATTATTTGAAAACCGATAAGACCCGATGTCAGCAGGTTCTAATAAGGTATCGCATTTTGCGATACCCTATTAATCGGTGGTTTAAACCCTATTGACCCGTGAGGCTCTCAGTTGTTATTGAATCTTTGTTAAAAAAGACTATTGGCAAAACAACGTTAATGTAATGGTACCAAATCGTCCAATTCTTTCATATCATCAGCAGTCAATTTGATAGTTGTAGCGTTTACATTCTCTTCAAGGTGAGCAATGTTAGAAGTGCCCGGAATCAGAAGAATGTTGTCCGCATGATGTAATAGCCAAGCCAAAGCCAGTTGATGCATGCTTACTTGTTTACGATTGGCAATAACCTTGAGCTTTTCTGCTAACTGAACCATTCCACCACCTATTGGGAACCATGGAATGAAGGCTATATCTTGCGATTTGCAGTAATCTAATACGGGCTCCCATTGCCGATCAAGCACACTATAGCGGTTTTGAACCGAAACGACCTGGAAATGTTGCTGAGCAAGCTTAATGTCCTCAACGGAAACCTCAGATAATCCTAAGTGCTTGATCTTGCCTTGTTGTTGTGCTTTAGCCAGAAAGTTAAAGGTAATCTCAGCTGGTACTTTAGGATCAATACGGTGAAGCTGGTAAAGTGCTACCTGCTCCAATTTAAGCCTGCGCAAACTGCCGTCGAGCGCATCCTGCAAATGCTGCGGACTAGCGTCGTTATTGATGTCGGCCCAAGGGCCAAAGCGTACAAGGCCACCTTTTGTACCCACAACTATGTTTTCCTTGTAAGGATGTAACGCTTCGGCGATAAGTTGCTCGGAAGTGAATGGACCGTATTGATCGGCTGTGTCGATGAAATTTACACCTAATTCAACAGCTCGTTGCAAAACGTTAACCGAGTTCTTTGGATTTTCTGGCATACCCCAGATTTGAGGGCCGGTAATGCGCATGGCACCATATCCCATACGATTGATTTCAAGATCGCCTCCTAATGAAAAAGTCGATTTAAAACTTAATGATGTCTCCATAATAGCATTTTTATACAGGCAAAGCTATGGTGGCAAACACTTCCGGTCAAGGACTTTTCAATGTGTTATTTATACTTTTCAAAGTTTTTCCGATAATCTGATGGTGTAACACCGGCGTACTTCCTGAAAAATCGATTGAAATAGCTTTGATATTCGAAGCCAAGTCCTGATGCTATCTCTGCCACGCTGTAATCTGTATGACTCAACAGGGATTTGGCTTCGGCAAATAGCCGCTCGCTGATGTGCATGGTGGTTGATTTACCTGTCGCTTTCTGAACTGCCGTATTCAAATGATTAACGTGCACCGCAATACGGTCGGCATAATCAGATGCTTTTTTTAGCACTATAGGCTGTAAGGGTAGATCTACCGGAAATTGATAGCTAAGCAAGCGGATAAATTCGGCGGCGATACGGGGAATACCGTTATCCCTTATATTTTCTGTGCTCCGCATCAGTATGGCCTCATGAAATAGCAGGCTGAGATGACTGCGGAATAACTCATCCTTATCAGCATAATCCCTATCTACCTCGGCACGCATTCGGGTAAATAATCCCGTTAAAAACTGTTCTGTAAGCGTATCGGGAAAGTAAACCGGCGACTCCTGCGTAGTGAACAGGCGTCCCGCAAGGCCAGAAAGTTGCGCGCTGGCACGAATAAATTCATCGTTAAAAACGCAAAAATAACCTACGGCAGGAATCAGTCCTTCAGGTAGCGTCCAGGTATAGGGCACCATTGGGTTGACGAACACAAGGGCCGGTCTGTCAATTTTAATGTCCGGCAATGAACCATAGCGTAAGTTGCATGGCGATCCCTTAGTAACAAGGCTGATTTTATAAAAATCTCGTCGGTTATATGATTCCAATGTACATTTAGCCTCACTAATTCCAGCTACCCTGAATTGTCCCTTTGCCCGTTTTATTGCTATTATTGTCATGCTCAAATTTATACAATTCAAAGAACAATTCAGCGTTCAAAAGACAAATGAGTACTTCAAGGAACTTAACCCGAATTGACGGAGCTCTTTGTATTCATCAGGATGTCGATTTGTTGTTGCTTTTAATATACCCAAATTTCCCTTATAACATCAGATCAGTGAAATCAGTTCAGCGATTCGGTTAGAAATGCCTACTTCGTTGTCATACCAGGCAACAACTTTCACTAGTTTGCCGATAGCCTTGGTCATTCCGCCATCTACAATCGAAGAATGCGTATTACCCAGGATATCCGAGGATACGAATTGTTCTTCTGTGTACTCCAATATGCCTTTTAGCGAGGTTTCCGCATAGCGTTTCAGTGTCGCGTTGATCTCGGCCGCGGTCACCTCCTTTTGGAGGTTAATGGATAGGTCAACGATTGACCCATCGATCACGGGTACGCGGTATGAATATCCATCCATCTTTCCCAGAAGATTAGGTAGTACATTACCGATGGCTTTTGCGGCGCCGGTTGTTGTCGGTATGATCGAATATGCCGCAGCACGGGCGCGACGCAGGTCTTTATGCGGTGCGTCCTGCAAATTTTGATCTGCTGTAAAGGCGTGAACAGTAACCATGTACCCCGATTCGACGCCATATTCTTTGTCGAGAATGTAGAGAATGGGTGCGATGCTACCGGTAGTACAAGATGCAGTCGAATAGATCTGGTCATCTCCGATAAGCTCATTGTTGATGCCATGGACGATGGTTTTTACGCCACCTGTTGCAGGTGCCGTAATCAGCACCTTTTTTGCGCCGGCATTTATATGTGCAAACGCGGTACTTTTATCTGTAAAACGCCCCGTCGATTCGATAACAGCGTCTACCTGCATGCTAGCCCAGGGTAGTTTAGCGGGGTCTTTTTCTTGAAACATAGTGATGCGTTGACCGTTGACGATGAGGCTATCACCATCGGTGCTAATCTCTTCGGAGAACCGGCCGTGAGCGGTGTCATATTTAAACAAATGCGCGAGCGTATTAATATCCGTCAGGTCATTGATGGCGACAATTTCTACTCCTGACTGATGTTGTAAGGCCCGCAGGGTCATCCGGCCGATGCGGCCGAATCCATTAATTGCAATTCTCATATTTATTGATGTTTTATTTATTTACCAACAGGTCTTCGATACCTGCGTCTTTTAAAGCGGTTCGGAAAACGCGACGGTAATCAGACGGTGTAACCAATAGGTGCCTTAAGAAAATCCGCCGCATAGAAACTAGATTGCCCATACCGCATTGTTCAGCAATTCTTTCTAGCGGTATGTCTGTGTTTTCGAGGAATTTCCGGGCTGCCTCAACTCTTAGTTTTTCAATAAATTTGGCCGGTGGCATACCTGTTTCTTTGTGAAACACACGTGTAAAGTTGCGTGTGCTCATATTCATCTTGCCAGCGATCCGCCCAACCTCTAATGATTCATGCAAATGATCGCGAAGCCAGCTTTGTATTTTACCGGCGATATTTTCGCTTTCATAAACTGGTAGCAAATTACCAAATTGAGCTTGGAAGCCGGGACGACTCAGATAAAATACCAGTTTTCTGGCTACCCGTATGGCGATATCCTTTCCAAAATCCTCCTCGACCATAGCGAGCGACAGGTCGATGCCTGAGGATACGCCCGCAGAAGTGTAGACATTCCCGTCACTCGTAAAAAAATGATTAGCATTCACCTGAACGGAAGGATATTCCCTTTTCAGTTTTTCGCTCAGGTCCCAGTGAGTTGTGGCCCTTTTACCTTCGAGCAAACCTGCTTTAGCTAATGCAAATGCACCTCCGCAAATAGATGCAATCCGGCGTATATTTGTTGCACTGACCCGGGCAAGCCATCTGTAAAAATCCTCCAGTGCAACTGCACTGGATTCGCGGAAATCATTACCGGCGATAATGAGCGTATCGATCGGTGAGGCAATTTCCATTGCATGATACGGACAACGGATCTCAACACCCGTGCTGGCCATGACCGTACGGTCAGTTGTCGGTGCGGCAATTAAAACTTCATATCCCTTTGCGGAACCGGAAGCTAGCAGGCATTTATCGGCATTGGTAAATACATCTGAAGGCCCGGAAAAATCAAGCAACATGTTGCCTGTCATGACAACGATGACTACTTTCTTTTTTTCGTTTGTAGTATTCATATATCAAATGTACCTACTTTATGAGTCGTCTCAAAGGACATAAATTATACAATTTCGGCCAAAAAGAATTAAACTAGCGTGTCAAGAAATCTGGCGCTTACCGGTAGAAAAAACTGAAATAAGGTTGTCAAATAACAATTAGATACTAATAGAATAAAAAAGCAAAGATGAAAAAACAATAATAACGGGAGCTTTCCGCAGTTTTTTATGAGCCATATTCGCTTTTAAAGTTTAAAGCCCCCTAAGTTAAGGATAGCAATCCCTGTGAAACCTGGATGCGCAGGATGTACCGCAGATACGACCAGCGTTTGCCCGTCGGCCGACCATACCGGATGATTGGCTTCCCATTTATAATCCGTAATACGCTGGGAATGTTTTCCGTCTGCAGTGATTATAAAAATGGCATATTTGCCGTCGCTACTTCCTGCTGTAGATTCGTAGGCGATATACTTGCCATCGGGAGACCATTTAGGTGCTCTCCCTTGTGTTTTGACGAGTTGAGTAAGATTTCCCTTTTTATCGAGTATCCAAAGTACATTTTTTGTCTGGTCATAATGCTGGTTGCTGGCAATCTTTTGCCCGGCAAAAACAATACTTCTACCATCGGGAGATACATCAGGCATGCCACAACGGATAGTTTTTAAATCTGTGAGTGCTTTTGCGCTGCCTGATGATAGTTCTATGTGGTTTAGCACACCTCCCTTTTCCTGCTGATAAGCGACGGTTACAAGCTCTTGACCATTTGCATACCAGCTTGGATACACTGGACCACCAACGATATGCCGAACGTTTATTTGTTGTACGCGTGTGCCAGTGCTGTCTGAAATCCATAAGGAAGGCATACCATTTGCGGAAATGCCTGTAAATGCGATTTCCCCTTTTAAAGAGTTGCTGGCCCTCGTTGCCCCAATATCCGGAGATGGATTTAAAAAAGGTATTGCCTGCCCATTCTTGATGGCTATACGGAACAATTGCCAACGGCCATTAGTTGGTCGCCGACTGAAAATTATATTTTTTCCATCTGCTGAAAAACAGGGCCAATAATCGTGAAGTCCGTCTTGATGAGTGAGAAATTGTGGTACACTAACTGTTTTTGTCTGTGCAAAAGACGAGAGGCTTAAGAAAGCCAATATTAGGAGGCAATTTGTTTTCATTTTTTTAAAACGGTGATTTAGAAGAGTGTATTTTTTTGCGAAAAAATACACTCAAATGTATGTAAATGGGGTGTTATCATAAGTCATGAAACAGTCTTTTTTATCAGTGAAAAATCAAAGAACTGTTCTTTAAAATTCAAGGGCCATCCTTTTAGGATGGCCCTTGAAAATTTCCCTCTTCATCTTTGCTTTATGCTCAAAAAATTATAATAGCAACTCGGGTTTGTTAGCGACTGCAATCAGCCGTCCATGTGCCATTATCGTTGGCTACCAGCATCTTTAATGAACTGGCTGTAACCGTAATCCCTGTTAAACCTTCGCCAACACTTATATAGGTGTTGTCATCTTGCTTTTGAAATTTTACTCCAGTAATGTTAGGGATACCGCTGCCAAAATCAAATGAATAAGAATCGTCAACTTTCACCACGGTTACACGTCCATCATCGTCGGTGATGGTTTCACCATCACCACTGTTGTATGTAATTGTTCCATTATAGGTTCCTACAAAAAAATCATTATCTGCAGGATCGTCGTCTTTACTACATGCAACCGCTAGCATCAACGTAGCAATGATCAATGTTCCTAATACCCTAATCTTATTTTTCATACATCTCCTTTTGTACATATAGGGCAAGCACTATGCCAAAGCATAAAAAGCTTTTGCATATGGCCAATATAAATTAGAAATATTTATCTAGGGCATATTAAATGGATATGAAAATAGTTAAATTTTATTTATAAATTAAGTTCTTAATGGAAGATGAGAGCGATGGATAAATGCATTTATATGTCGTTTTTATATTTTGCGTATAAATGCAAAATAGCTAAGTTTACTTGACCTTCATAACGAATAATATGATACAAAAATATTCACTTGCTATACAACCATGCGAGCCAATACTATCCACCGTAAAGGAAATGAAACAGCGGCTCCGGCTAGCGATGGGTGGATATTATGGTAGTGCAAATTCAGTAGCGCACATTAGTTTATTTGAGTTTAAAATAGCAGATGAAAGGTATTCGGTTGTTTCTGCTCACTATAAGAAGCTCGTGGCCGGTCTGGCTCCGTTTGATATAACCTTTGATGGATTTGGCCATTTTCAACATGCGGCGCATTTTACTTTTTATGTAAAGCTGAACGAAGATGCTGCTCAAACCATAATAAATTATTGCAAACAGATTAAAAGCGTATTACCTTATTCACATATAAATAAGTTCAATTTACCACACATGACGATAGGTAGGAGATTAACCAAAGAGGGGTTGGATTTGGCGTATTCTTTATTCACCGAATTCAATTTTACCTATTGCTGTGAGGCATTTGTTATTCGCAAATTCAATAGTAAAAAGAGACAATATGATATTGAGGAGATCATACCTTTGCTAAATAGGGGGCTTATTGCTGACGCACAGATGGCCCTCTTCTAATCCTGTGGAATCAATCGTAAATTTGGTGAGGTTATTGCGAACAGACATAAGTAAAGGCACAAACGTTGGAAGATTCTGGTAACTTATCTTTTTTGATCGGAATGAAGAAACCACCATATCAAAAGCTGGAGTCAAAGCGAAGCATGTATGTTTGGCGTGCCAGATATTACTTGATGAAGGTGTAGATGGGCTTAAACTAAATATTTTATAAATGAGGTGTGAAGTAAAGTGCTGGTTGTTGGACATTTTTAATACCTATAGGCCTTAAATTGATAATGAAAGATCATTTAACATTTGCAGAAAAAGTAATTGCCTATAACCAGCAATTACATTATACGGGCGAATTGCCCGATGATTTTGCGGTCATTAACCCTTTCAGGGAAAATGTGGAAACAAGTGAAGTGATGAAACTTTTTTATCGGAAATTTTATAACGATAATCATCAACGGAAATTTATTATTGGTATCAATCCCAGCAGGCACGGAGCCGGGATAACGGGAGTTCCTTTTACTGATACGAAACGGTTAAGGGATATCTGCGGAATAGAGATGAAAACGGCTTACTCACACGAAGTTTCTTCCGTATTCATCTATGAGCTTATTTCGCAATATGGTGGGGCGCAACAATTTTTTCAGGACTTTTATATTAATTCTCCCTTTCCGCTCGCAATCATTAGACGGAATGAAAAGAATAGATGGATAAATGCCAATTATTATGATGATAAGTCTCTCTTTAACTGTGTCAAACCCTTTATGATAACCACGTTAAGACAGCATCTCGCTGCGGGTATAGATCCTGAAAAGGTTTATGTGCTTGGTAAAAAGAATGCCGATTTTATAAAGAAAATCAATGCCGAAGAGCACCTATTCGGAGAAATAGTAACATTAGAACATCCCCGTTTTATTCTGCAATATAAATCAAAGCAGAAAGAAGAATTTCTAACAAAATATTTGAAAGCACTCTCTGATAGCTTACCTAGTTAAGGCTACGTGATCTATTTCGTAAGCTTGTGCCTTGAGAAAGGCTAACGCTAATAATTTATTATGTAAACCGGCTGCTCTATTACTTTGCAACATAGCACCTAAAATGGAGAGCTCTCTCA
>Ga0182736_1001619_pt1 | contig 20647 bp, 17 predicted proteins | sample eDN5th30CKraftBY_FD_128882 | JGI IMG/M metagenome (GOLD analysis project Ga0182736, IMG submission 128882) | Enriched backyard soil microbial communities from Emeryville, California, USA - eDNA 5th pass 30_C Kraft BY (version 2) (version 2) | ecosystem: Environmental > Terrestrial > Soil >... | reverse complement strand
TCACCGACATCCAGACCATCCGCAAGCGGGCCCGCGAGTACCTGCAGTGCGGGCCGGTGACGCCCGACTACGAGGGAAACCTGGAGCTCGCCTTGAAGCTCCTCAACGAGGCCCTCGCCACCGAGATCGTCTGTACGCTCCGTTATCGGCACCACTACATCGCCGCGCAGGGGATCAACAGCGAGTCGGTGCGAGAGGAGTTTCTCGAACACGCCCAGGACGAGCTGGAGCACGCCATGGACATCGCCGAGCGGATCAACCAGCTCGGCGGAAACCCGAAGTTCGATCCGGCGGACATGCTCACGCGGAGCGCCAGCGAGTACGTCGAGGGCGACAACCTGGTGGAGATGATGCGGGAGGATCTGATCGCCGAGCGGATCGCGGTGCAGACCTACCAGGAGATGATCCGCTACTTCGCAAACCACGACCCAACCACGCGGCGGCTCTTCGAGCGGATCCTCGCCAAGGAGGAGGAGCACGCCAGCGACATGCACGACCTCCTGGTGCGCCACGAGGGCAAGCCCATGCTGGACAGCTGATCCTCGCAACTGGCGTCGCTCCGTGGCATCCAAGCCCTTCGCAACGAGGTCGCGTCCGCGGCCTCTCGGGAAGCGAGGACACGATGGACGAGGCGATCCTGGGGACGGTGCCGCTGGGCTTCTTGTGGGAGACGCAGGACCCGTTCCTGTTCTGCGCTCACCACGACGACGCCTACCCGCGCGGCAACGAGAAGCAGGGGCCCGACGCGTCGCTGGCGGGGCGCAACCTGGGCAACGACTTCGAGCCGAAGGACGGCTGGCGCATGTACCACGGCCGCGAGGTGCCGGGGTTTCCGAGCCACCCGCACCGAGGCTTCGAGACGGTGACCATCGTGCGCCGCGGCCTCATCGACCACTCGGACTCGCTGGGCGCCGCGGCGCGGTTCGGCCGCGGCGACGTGCAGTGGCTCACCGCGGGTCGGGGCATCGAGCACTCGGAGATGTTCCCGCTGGTGCACGGCGATCGGCCGAACCCGGTTGAGCTCTTCCAGATCTGGCTGAACCTTCCACGCGCGGACAAGCGGGTGGCGCCCCACTTCACGATGTTCTGGGCGGACGAGGTCCCGCACCGCGAGATCGTCGACGAGGCGGGCAAGCGCACGCGTCTGTCGGTGATCGCGGGGACGTACGCCGAGGCGAAGCCGCCGGCCCCGCCGCCGGGCTCGTGGGCATCGCGGCCCGACGCCGACGTGGCGATCTGGACGCTGCGGATGGAGCCGGGCGCGACGTTCACGCTCCCCGCCGCGAAGGAGGGCACGAACCGCACGCTCTACTTCTTCGCGGGGAGCTCGATGAAGGTGGGCTCCACGCAGGTGGGCCGCTCCACGGGCGTGGCCCTGCGCGGCGATCGAGCGGTGACGCTGGTGAACGGCCCCGACGAGGCGGAGCTGCTCCTCCTGCAGGGCCGGCCCATCGGCGAGCCGGTGGCGGCGCATGGCCCCTTCGTGATGAACACGGTGGACGAGCTGCGCGACACCTTCGCCGAGTACCGGCGCACGGGCTTCGGCGGCTGGCCGTGGGAGAGCCACGCGCCGGTGCACCCTCGCGAGTCGGGGCGCTTCGCGCGGCACGCCGACGGCAGGGTCGAGCACCCGAAGGACGAGGGCGCCTGACGCCGGGCGACGGCGCTCGAGGATGACGAGGCCTGGCAGGGTGTCGCCGCTCGAGCCAGGCGCGGAGGATCAGGCGCCGGCGCGGGCAGCGCGGTTCGCTGCGAAGACGAGGCCCTGCGCGTTGAGCTGGACGTCCATGTCGAGGAGCTTCCAGTCGTCCGCGTCCAGCGTCAGGCCCACCGCGTCCGCCTCCTGCTGCATCGCCGCGGTGAGCTCCTTGGCGAGCTCGGCTTCGGCGCGCGCCGGATCGAGGGACGGCACCTTCTCGAACAGCGCCTGCGAGCGATCGATCCAGCGGCGGAGCTGGTCGGCCATCACGTCGAGCTGGTCCACCTCGCCGTAGTGGGTGAGGCAGGCGGTGGGCGTGCCGAGGGACAGGATCCGATCGACGCTCTTGCGGGCCTCGGCGGCGTCGAAGTCGGTGGGGCTGGTGGAGGCGAAGGCGAAGCGCCCGGCTCGTTGCAGCCGCGGGTATGCGAGGCCGAAGGTGTCGCCGGTGTACACGGTGCGCCGCTCCGGATCGTGGACGGCGGCGTGGTGGTTCGCGTGCCCGCGCGTGTGGAGGAAGTGCAAGGGCGCGCCGCCGAGGTCGATCGCGTCGCCGTCCTCCACCGTGCGGACGCGCTCCGCGGGGATCGGTTCGAGCCTGCCGTACATCTTCTCGAAGGCCTCCGCGCCGTAGACCGCCGTCGCGCTCGCCACGAGCTTCGACGGATCGATGAGGTGGCGGGCGGCGCGGGGGTGGGCGACGAGCGTCGCGTCGGGCAGCTCCTTCAGCAAGGCGGACGCGCCGCCGGCGTGATCGAGGTGGGCGTGGGTGACGATGACCCAGCGGACCTGCCTGGGATCGAGGCCCTGGTCGCGCAGCGCGGCGAGGAGCCGGGGGGCGGCGTGGGCGTTGGCGGTCTCGATGAACGCCGCCTCGTCGCCTTGCACGCGCAAGTAACAAGCGGCGAAGCCGGGGCCGAGGTAGTCGCTGTCGATCGTGTACAGGCGTGGAGTGCTCATGGGCCTCGGGAGCATATCCACGCGCCCTGCAGGCCGCTCGACCTTTCCCGAAGAGACCGTCAGGGATCGGGCGGCAGGATCCAGGCCTTGGGCGCGAAGCCGTCGGAGAGCCGGGCGAGGTCGACGTCCGGATCGATCAGGCGCCGCCCGGGCCTGCCGTTGAGCGCGACCCAGGTATCGGCGCGGACCTCGGCGTCGTCGATCCCCTTCTCGCGGAACGACGCGGCGAGGTGGTGGGCGTACTGCAGGATCATGTCCGGTTGGGTGGACATCATCCGCGCCTGCAGCGGCGTGAGGTGCTCGCGGGGGTGGACGACCCACGTCCGTCCGGTGGCCGGATCCCGCACCTGGAAGTCCACCTGTCCGTTCTTCTCGATGAGCATCACCCGCCACGAGAAGCGGAAGCCCTCCTCGGTCCACGCGACGGGGCCCGGGTAGGCGAACGCGCGCAAGGGGATGGCGATCTGCAGCAGCGCCCAAGCGGCCAGCGCCACCGCAGGGACCCTCGCGTCGCGCGCGGTCGAGTACGCGGGCTCGGTCGCGCGGACCCCCAGCGGGCGAAGGATGCGACGAGGCCACGAGGGGGAGAAGAAGATCGTGGTGATGACGATCATCACCCAAGGAAAGACGCCGATGTGGAAGAGCCGCCAGGTCACCACGTGGAAGAAGACGACCGCGAGGTAGGCGAAGGGCCGGCTGCGCCGCCACAGGAGGAGCGGGAAGACCGAGAGGTCGAAGAGCGCGCCGGCCCAGCTCATCGTGAACGCGACCCACGCCTCGCCGAGGAGCGGGCCCACGAAGGGCAGGTCCGTGTGCGCAGGCAGCCAGCTCCGCAGGGGCTCCGCGCGCAGCAGCCAGTCGGGGTTCAGCTTGGCGATGCCGGCGAAGGAGTAGACCAGCCCGATCTGGAAGCGCAGCAGCCCGAGGATCCACGCCGGCTGCGTATCGGCCCGAAGGGACGGCTCGCGCCACGCGTCCACCGAGTACGCGCGGTGGAGCGGGAGGAAGCACATCAGGAACGCGAGCAGGCTGATCAGGTAGTAGTGGTTGAGGTAGGTCGACTTGTCGATGAGCTCGACGTAGGTGAACGAGACGAAGAAGAGGACGATGCTCGCGCGGTAGAAGAGCCCGATCGCCACCAGGAGCGCGAGGAGGGCCATCGCCGCGAAGTGGACGTGCATCCACGGCGACGGCCACGGGCGGATCCAGTCCAGGCCGAAGTAGGGGAAGTGGAAGGCCGGCTGGACGTAGAGCTCCGTCACCCAGCCCTTGGCGATGAAGCGCAGGGTGCTGCCCAGCATGAGCAGCCCGAACGCGACGCGGAACACCGCGAGCGAGGCGCCGTCCACGGGGCGGGCCAGCAACCCGTGCAGCCGACTCTCAGAGCCTGTGAAGAAATCGCCCCCGCCAACGGCGGGAACGATTTCTTCAGCTCGCGCTCCGCGCGAGAGGGCTCTTTCTCGTTTGCTCGCCTTCGGCTGCGCGAGAGCCCGTGACTTCTTCACTGGCTCAGTCGCCATCGGAGTCGTTGAAGGTGACGGTGAGGGCGAGGGCATTGGCCACGTCGACGCCGAGGATCCGGTGGACGCTCTTCAAGGCCCGGTAGGCCAGCTGTGTCTCGAGATCGCGGGGCGTCAGGTGATCGGCGAGGGGCTCCTGCACCGCATCCAGCGCCCGCTCCGCCTCGACGAAATGCTCCGACACGACGGGATCCACCGCGGAGCGTCGCAGCCGAACGTAGTCGGCGAGGCCGACGCCGACGACGCCCTCGTGGACGCCGGCGTAGACCGCGCGCAGCCCCGCCAGGTCGTCTCGGAGATCCTGGAGCGAGCGCCCGCTGTACGCGGACTCGAGGAGGGCGGGACGGGGATCGCCGCCGGACGACATGCCCATCGGCTTGCCGAGCTTGAGCTCGCGCATGTTCTCGGCGAGGAAGACCATGCGGTTGAGGAGCTCGCCCACCGCCGCGTCGAGGGACGCGAACGCCTTGCTCCCGGCGCCGGCGTTCGCGAGCTCGTCGAGGTAGGTCGTCTCCCAGGCTTCCACCATCGCGTGCGCGTTCGTGCGCAGATCCCGGCTCGCGGCCACCAGGTAGGCGCAGCGCCGCGCGCCTTTCGCGCCGTCGGCGAAGGCGGTCTCCGCGCCCGGCGCGTAGAGGAGGTACTCGATGACGGGGAGGCCGCGGTTGCTCGCGCCCTGCGCCGCGAGCGCCGCCTCGTCGAGGGGTGTGGCGCCCTGGAGCAGACCGTCCACGTTCTTCTCGCGCACGGGCCAGGAGTCGATCTTGGGGCCGAGGCGCCAGGGCAGATCCGAGTACGGCCCGAAGGAGAAGACCTCCGCCTTCTTCCACGGCGCGCGCGCGGTCCACCACGCGGCGCGGACCTCGTCGAGCGGCACCTCCGCGGGCGCCGCGCAGTAGGCTTCCGCCGCCGAGACGAGGGCGCCGGCCTCCGCCTCGAAGTGGCGGTACAGCGGGAGCGCCACCGTCTCGCCGATGGAGCGGAGCATCGCCGCGCGATCGAAGTCGCCGAGGCTCGGCCCGGGGCGCGCCTCGTTGCCACAAGAGATGCTGAGGATTGCGACCAGCAGGAGGGCAGACCTCGCCCGGTTCATAAGGACTCCAGAAACGCGATCAAGGCGGCGCGATCGTCCTTCGGCATGTGCCGGAACGCCTCGCGCGCGCCCTCCGCTTCGCCGCCGTGCCAGAGGATGGCCTCCGCGAAGCCGCGGGCCCTCCCGTCGTGGAGGAACAGCTCGTGGCGATTGACCTGGCGGACGCGCCCGATGCCCCACAGCGGCGGCGTGCGCCACTCGCGCCCGGTGGCGCCGAAGACCGGCCTGTCGTCGGAGAGGTCCTCGCCCATGTCGTGGAGGAGGAGGTCCGTGTAGGGCCAGATGACTTGATGTGACAGGGCCGCGACCTCGTGTTCGCCGGTGCGGTGGCGCGGGACGTGGCAGCGCGAGCAGGACGCTTCGCGGAAGAGGGCGCGGCCGCGCAGCACCTGCGGCTCGTTCCAGCCGGCGCGCTCGGGGACGGCGAGGGTCTGCGAGTAGAGCACCACCTTGTCGAACGACTCGTCGTCGATCTCGGGCTCGCCGCCGCTGGGAGAGTCGAGGCACTCGGACTGGGCAGAGGTGCAGGGCTCGGTAGGCGCGAGGCTCGAGGTGATCCCCATGTCGCCCTGGAAGGCGCCGGCGGACTGCTGCCGCACGGAGGGCTCCTCCGCCTTCCAGCCGAAGCGGCCGATCCGCACTTCACCGGCGGTGGAGTCCCACACGCGGTTGACCTTGCCGACGATGCCGTCGCCCACGGCGAGGTTCTCGTCCACCCGCGCCACGATCTCGTCCTCGGGGACCGCCTCGAGGAGGCCGAGGCCGATCATCGCCGGGGCGACCCGGGGCGAGAGGCGCACCTGCGGATCCAGGGGGCCGTAGGCGAGGTCGACGAGCTCGTAGCGCGGGCGGCGCAGCGAGTAGGTTTCACTGTCCGCGAAGGTCCCTGGCACCTCGTCGTACCGGATGCGGACCTTGCCCTCCGCCGGGACGTCGGGCAGCGCGAAGGGCTGGAACTGTCCGCCGTACACCGGGTCCGGCACGGGCGCGCCGTGGGGGCCGGTCCCCGGGATCGAGAGGCGCAGGAGCAGGCCCTCGAGGGGCTCCGTCTCGTCGAGGGGCGGCCTGCCGCGGCCGTCCTTGAAGTGGCAGGTGGAGCACGACCGCGCGTTGAAGATCGGGCCGACGCCGTCCCGCGCGGTGGTCGACGACGGCGCCGCCACCCACGCGAGGTTGAAGAAGCTGTTGCCCGTGAAGAACGCGGCCTTGGAGGCGGCGTCCAGGTTCGCGGCGGGCAGGGTGAAGGCGTTGCTCCCGAAGAGGAGACGGTTGGTCGTGTCGCCCCCGCCCAGCGCTTCCAAGGGATCCGGTTCGTCCGGTTCGACGACGGGCGCGCCGCCCTCGCCGCAGGCGCTGAGCCACGCGGCGAGGAGCAGACAGGAGGGGGCGAGGCGCGACACGTCGACTCCTACTCGAAGGACGGCACCGAGAGGCCGAACTGGCCGAAGATCTCGATCAGCATCTCCTCCTGGTGGCGAAGCGCGTCGATCACGGCCTGCACCCGCTCGTTGCCGGCGGGGTTGTCAGCGGCGATCTCCCGATCGAAGGGAGGCTCGATGAACTCCGCGAACTCGACGCTCTCCCTCACGTGGTCCGCGATGTGGTCGGCGAGGTGGTCGTCGATCGACGCCAGCACGTGGTAGATGCCCGTGCCCGACACGGTGCTGCCGTCGGTGCGCACGTAGCGGCCCAGGTAGAAGTTCGCGATCCCCATCGCGTCGGTGACGACGTCGCGGTGGGTGTTGTCGCTGAAGCAGGAGTGCTCGTCCTCCTGGTCGTGGTTGTCGAGGGCCACCTGCAGACGCTCGCCGGCGAGCTCGGCGCCGGAGAGGACGATGAGGCTGGTGAGCATGCGGCGCAGGCCCTCCGCCGCCGGCTGCGCCTCGAAGGACGCGCGGTAGTTGGAGGGATCGTTCTCCTTCCACGCGTCCACCACCTGCTCGAGGTGCTGCACGAGGAGATCGCCGAGGAGCACCAGGTACTCGCCGCGGCGATCCTGGTTCTGCGCCGTCCCGTCGTCGCCGACCACGTAGTCGGTGTAGGGCCGCTTGCCGGGGCCGTCGGCGTAGAAGTCCTGGCCCCAGAGGAGGAACTCGATCGCGTGGTAGCCCACCGCGATGTTCTCCTCGCCGCCCTTCTCGTTGAGCGCCTCGATGGTCTCGGCGTCCAGGGCGATGGAGGTGTCGTTGACGATCCCCACGTGGTCGGCGGTGAAGGTGGGGTTGCCCTCGCCGTCGAGCACCGGCTGGCCATCCTCGTCGAGGACGGGGTGGAGCACGTAGTCGATGTAGGCCTCGTCCAGCGGCCACGCGTTGAGGAGACCCTCGACGCCGGTGTCCGGGTGATCGATGGGGCCGTCGACGAAGCGCAGCGCCTCGGACTGACCGTACGGCTCGCGGGCGGCGAGCCACGCGCTCCGGGCGGCGGACAGGTTCGCCTCGCTCGGCGCGGCGACGAAGGCCTGGAGGGCGTCGCGCAGATCCTTCGCCGCGGCGAGGGAGTCTTCGTAGACCGCGAGGGCGAGCTTCGAGTGGGTCTTCATCGCCTCGGCGACGAGGGCCTCGGGGATCTTCGACTTCGTGCCCGGGTCCTTGGATCCGTCGTCGCTGGAACCGCAGCCGACGACGAGGGCGATCGCCGCGGTGGTGGCGAGCAGGCGCTGCATCATCCGAATGCTCCTTCTGAAAATGAGAGTGATTCTCAAAATTGCCGATGGGACGGGAAGGTAGGGGATCGCGAGCGGCAGCGCAAGCCCGTTCGTCTGTGCTTCTTGAGTTTGACTTTGATTTGCAAGATCGAATAGGGGTGCGAGTGGTCCGGCCCGGCCGATCCGCTCCCGCTTTCCCCCCGGAGAAGCTGCCGGCCGGAGAACGGACCATCCAACTAGCCGCCATCCTTTGGTTTTTCCGGGGAGGCGGCGCCCCGGCGGGGAGATCCCGCATCGAGGTGCACGTGTTCCGATTCGATTTCCGCAAACCTGGCCTGGCCATCGCCCTGTCTCTCTTGGCCGCTTCCTGCGCGCCTTCGGATGACGCCGAGGTGCGCCGCCCCGACGCCGTCGGTCCCCAGAAGCCGCAGGAACCCGAAGAGCCGCAGGAACCCGAAGAGCCACTGGAGCCCGAAGAGCCCGCCGACGTGACGCCGCCGGTGGTGACCCTCGCGTCCTCCGCCTGCGCGCCGGTCCTCCCCACGCGGCGCGCGATCCTGACGGGCTCGGCAGCGGACGACGTCGCCGTCGCCTCGGTGACCTGGCGCCTGGGCGACGGCGACGAGCACGCCCTCGACCTCCGCGCCGACGGGAGCTTCACGATCGACTTCCCGCCCCACCTCGGCGTCAACACGGTGCGTGTGACGGTGATCGACACATCCGGCAACGTGGCGGCGGAGGAGGTGTCGGTCGCCTACGGGAACTTCGCCGCGGCGGGTGGCTCGCACAGCGGCGTGATCCGGGACGGCCGCGTCTTCACCTGGGGCCGCAACAACCGCGGCCAGCTCGGCGTCGGGAGTGGCGACGCGCAGGATCACCGCAAGTCTCCCACCGAGCTCGTGGAGCTGGAGGGCGCGGCGTGGCTCTCCTTCAACCAGAACGCGTCGATGGCGATCCGGCCGGACGGCTCGCTCTTCACCTTCGGCGAGAACAAGAACGGCCAGCTCGGCCTGGGCGCAGCCGAAGCCGAGCTCCGGTGGACGCCCGGCAGGGTGGAGGCGATCGCCGACGCCGTCTCCGGCGCCATGGGCTTCGATCACGCGCTGGTGCTCCGGGCCGACGGCTCGGTGGTGGCGTTCGGGAGCAACGCCAGCGGCCAGCTCGGCGACGGCACCACGGAGGGCCGCAGCGCGCCGGTGGAGGTCGTCGGCATCGACGACGTGATCAAGGTCGTCGCCGGCTCGGCGCACTCGGTCGCCCTGCGCCGCGACGGGACGGTGTGGGTCTGGGGCCGCAACACCTACGGAAACCTGGGCGGCGGGACCCAAGACGGCGACGCCCATCCGATCCCGCAGGCCGTGCCGGGGCTCGCCGACGTCGTCGACGTCGCCACCGGGCGCGACCACGTCCTCGCCCTGCACGGGGACGGGACGATCTCCGCGTGGGGCCTCGGCACGAGCGGACAGGCCGGTGACGGCCGGAAGGAGAAGCACGACGTCCTCTCGCCGGCTGTCGTGGTGGATGTGAACGACGCATGCACTGTCCACGCGAACGGCAACGCCAGCTTCGCGAGGCGGCGGGACGGCACGCTGTGGGCGTGGGGACAGAACGCCAACGGGCAGCTCGCGACCGGGACCAAGGACGACACCGCGATCCCGGTGGCGTCGGCGGAGGAGCTGAGCGGTCTGCTCTCGATCGGGATCGGCGCCACCCACGTGATCGCCCACCGGCAGGACGGGACGATCTTCGGGTGGGGCTGGAGCTTCAAGGGATCGCTCGGATCCCCGGAGCTCCTCGAGTCCTGGTCCTACCCGGCGCCGCAGATCATCGCGCTCGAGCCGAACGCCGACGCGGCGGAGGAGTGATCGTGCCGCGGCAGTGGTGGACGGTGCTGTTCGCCGTGGCGATCGCTTGCGGGACCGGCGCGGACGACGCGCCGAGCGGATCCGTTGGCCCGGGAGGCGCCGGTGGATCCGCCGGTGAAGGCGGCTCGGGCGGTGTCGGCGGCACCGGCGGCGGCGCAGGCGGCGGGGGGGCTGGAGGGACCGGCGGCGGTGAGGGCGGATCCGGCGGATTCGATCCGACCCAGCCAGAGGAAGGAGAAGATCGTCCAGGAGGCGATCTCTCCGTCCTGGGGCGCGGCGCCCTCGCCTTCACCCGACCCGGCGCCAATCTCACCCTCGAGCGGCGCTCGTCCTTCACGGTGGGTGAAGGCCTGTTCCAGGCGGAGTGGCTCGCCACGCCCGTCGAACAGTCGAACCGCGGCGGCCTCGGCCCGCTCTTCCACGCACGCTCCTGCCTGGGCTGCCACGTGCGCAACGGCAGGGGCGCAGCGCCCGCACCCGGCGCGGACCATCCGGCCTCGCTCCTCGTGCGGCTCGGGAACGCAGGCGCGCCGCATCCGGTCTACGGCGATCAGCTCCAGCCGCTGGCCGTCGCCGGGGTGCCGGGCGAAGGGCGCGTCCTGGTCGAGTACCAGCCGATCGAAGGCTCGTTCTCGGACGGAGCGCCGTTCACGCTCCACGCTCCCTCGGTGCGAGTCGCGGACCTCTCCGCAGGTCCCCTCGGGGACGCGCCGCTCTCGCCGCGGATCGCGCAGCCGATGATCGGCCTCGGCCTCCTCGCCGCGATCCCCGACGACGCGATGGAGGCGCTGGCGGATCCGGACGATCGCGACGGCGACGGGATCTCCGGCCGCATCAACCGCGTGTGGAGCGAGCGGCTGGGTGGGATGGTCGCAGGGAGGTTCGGATGGAAGGCGAACCAGCCGGATCTCGAGCAGCAGAACGCCGCGGCGCTGGTGGGCGATCTGGGGCTGACGTCTCCGCTCTATCCGGCGGAGCCGTGCACCCCTGCGCAGACCGAGTGCCTCGCCGCGCGCTCGAAGACGATCGAGATCGACGAGCGGAAGCTCGCCGCGCTCACCTACTACACCCACACGATCGGCGTGCCGATCCGCGACCGCGCAGAGGACGCCGACGTGCTGCGCGGCAAGGCGATCTTCCATCGGATCGCCTGCGCGAAGTGCCACGTGCCGTCGTTCACCACGAGAGACGTCGTCGGACTCCCCGAGGTGTCGGGCCAGCGGATCTTCCCGTACACGGACCTGCTCCTCCACGACCTGGGCGAAGCGCTCGCCGACGGGCGGCCGGACTTCGAGGCGAGCGGTCGCGAGTGGCGCACGCCGCCGCTCTGGGGGCTGGGGCTCGCGGCGGACGTGGACGGGACGGTCCGCCTGCTCCACGACGGGAGGGCGCGATCGATCGAGGAGGCGATCCTCTGGCACGGCGGCGAGGCGGAGGCCTCGCGGGAGGCGTTCCGCACGCTCCCGGCGGACGAGCGCCGGGCGCTCGTCGACTTCCTCGGGTCGCTGTGATCGTGGGGGATCGCGCGATCCCTCGCCGGGTCAGGCCTGCCGGCGCGCGCGCTGCTCGGCGAAGACTTCCGCCTGCGCCTCGGGCGCCATCAGCCTCCCGATGGCGGGGAACAGGATCCGCTCCTCCATCTCGAGGTGCACCGTGAACTCGTCGACGATGACCTTCGCCGCGGCGGCGAGGGTCGCGCGGGCGGCGCGATCGCCGGGAGCCTCGCGAACCGCCTTCGTGGCGGCGAGGAGCGCCGCGATCTGCGCCTCGTGCCCCTCGTGCTGGTCCTCCATCAGGGCGAGCGCGCGATCGACCTCGGGATCCTTGCCGGCGAGGCGGGGGAGGACGCTGTCCTCCTCGTCGCGCACGTGCAGGGGGAGGGCGATGGAGAAGTAGCGCTCCACCCGCGCGCAGGCGTCGCGGCGCTCGTCATCCGAGGCCTCGTCGCGGGTGCCTGCGGCGAGGGCGAGGTTCGAGAAGGTGCGGATCCGGCCGTGGCAGTGCTCGAGCATCTCCACGGGATCGCCTTCACGTCGCCTGGCGCGGTTGGCGCCGATCGAGATCACCATTCGTTCTTTTCTCCGAGAGCGCCCTGGAGGGGCGCTTCGTCATGGATGTCTTCAGGAAGCGTGCCGGTCGTCACCCGAGTAGCCGCGGAGCTTGCGCCACAGGGTGTTGCGGCCGATGCCGAGGATCCGCGCCGCTTCGGTCTGCGAACCTCCGCACGCGTCGAGGACGCGGAGGATGTGCTCGCGCTCCACGTCGGCGAGGCAGCGAAGATCCGGTCCCGCCAGGGAAGGACGGGCGTCCGCCGCGCCGCGGTGCAGCTCCTCCGGCAGGTCCTCGAGCGTGACGAGGGGACCCGACGCCAGCGCGGCGCCGTGGCGCACGGCGTTCTGCAGCTCGCGCACGTTGCCGGGCCAGGGGTGCGACAGGAGCTTCTTCTCGGCCTCGGGGGAGAAGCCCTCGAGGTGCCGCCGCTCCTCGCCGAGGAACTGGCGGGCGAGGGGCAGCACGTCCTCCCGGCGCTCGCGGAGCGGCGGAACGTGCAGCGTCAACACCTTCAACCGGAAGTAGAGGTCCTCGCGGAAGAGCCCCTGGCGCACCCGCTCCGCCGGATCGCGGTGGGTGGCGCAGACGATGCGGGAGTCCACGGCGAAGGAGCGGTTCTCGCCCACGCGGCGCACCTCGCCGTCCTGCAGCGCGCGCAGGAGCTTGGCCTGCAGCGGCAGCGCCATCTCGCCGATCTCGTCCAGGAAGAGGGTGCCGCCGCTCGCCTCCTCGAAGAGGCCGCGGCGCGGACCCGCGGCGCCCGTGAACGCGCCCTTGCCGTGACCGAAGAGCTCCGACTCGAGGAGCTCCGCCGGGAGCGCGGCGACGTTCACGGCGACGAAGGGCTTTCCGGCGCGCAGGCTGTTGGCGTGGAGCGTGCGGGCGACAACCTCCTTGCCCGTCCCCGTCTCCCCGAGGATCGCCACCGGCGCGTCGCTGGGCGCGAAGCGCGAGGTGCGCTTGAGGAGCTCCTGCATGGCCGGGCTCTCGGCGATCACGCGATCGTGCCGACGCAAGCCCGGGGCCAGCGGCACGAGGCCGCAGACGGAACAGCTATGAGGCAATTCGCGCTCCATTCGCTCCACTATGGAGCTGCGGGTGGAACAGTCAAGGCGCGCCCGTTCGTCCTGGGGACCCCCGGACGCTCGCGACGGGGATGGCGCGTGCCCTGCAATCGCTCCGACCGAACCCTCATCCGTTCGGAGGAACCATGATCGACTCCACCCAGTCCGTCGCCCAGCTCGTGCTCGACCACTCGGCCCTCGCGCCCGTGTTCCAGCGTCACCGCATCGACTTCTGCTGCAAGGGCGAGATGACCCTGCGCGACGCGTGCAGGCAGCGCGGCGTCGCCGAGGAGATCGTCCTCGCGGACCTCGAGCGAGCGCTCGCCGAGCGCACGTCCGCCGGGGAGAAGGATCTGCGCGGCCTGTCCACGCCCGCGCTGGCGGCGCACATCGTCGCCACGCACCACGCGTACCTGCGCCGGGCGCTGCCCTTCGCCCGCACCCTCGCCGCCAAGGTGGGCAAGGTCCACGGAGGCAAGGATCCGCGCCTGGAGGAGCTCGCCGACGTGGTGGCGGACCTCGAGGAGCAGCTCCTGCCGCACCTGGACGACGAGGAGCAGGTGCTCTTCCCCGCGCTGTCCTCGCGCGAGCCCGACCGGGCCGCGGTCGGCCGCGAGCTCGCCACCATGCGCGACGAGCACCTCGCCGTCGGCAAGCTCCTCGAGCGGATGCGGGAGCTCACCAACGAGTTCTCGTCGCCCTCGTGGGCGTGCAACAGCTACCGCACGCTGATGAGCGAGCTGGAGCAGATCGAGGGCGACACCCTCACCCACGTGCACGTCGAGAACCACGTCCTCGCCCCGCGCTTCTCCTGATCCGAATGCACGCGCTCTGGGTCCTCTCGGTGTGGCTGCACATCCTCGCCGCCGTCACGTGGATCGGCGGGATGTTCTTCCTGGTGCTGGTGGTGGTGCCGTGGCTCCGCCGCGGCGATCGCGCCAAGGCCGCCGCGTTCCTGCGCGACACGGGCCTCTCCTTCCGCAACGTGGGGTGGACCTGCTTCGCGATCCTCCTCGTCACCGGCACCTTCAACCTGTGGGTGCGGGGCGTGCGCCTCGGCGATCTGATCGATCCCGCCTGGCTCTCCACGCCCTTCGGCAGCGCGGTGGCGTGGAAGCTCGGCGCCTTCGCCGCCGTCCTCGCCGTGAGCGCGTGGCACGACTTCCGGCTCGGCCCGCGCGCCACGGTCGTCGCCGAGCGCGATCCCCACGGCCCCGAGGCGGAGAAGCTGCGCCGGCTCGCGTCGAAGGTGGGCAGGCTCAACGTGCTCCTCGCCCTGGCGCTGGTGGCCTTCGCGGTGATCCTCGTCCGCGGTTGGCCGGGCTGACGGATCACGGCGCGGAAGGATCCTCCAACACGGCTCGATCCTTCGCGTAGTGGTAGACGAGCTGCGGTTCGGAGTAGCGGCTCGCCCGCCCCACGGGACAGGCGTCGCGGGCGGCCAGCCAGTCGCGCCAGGTGGCCGCGGCGCCGGCGGCCATCGCGCGGTCGAGGGCGTCCCTGCACGGAGCCGGACACCTTTCGCAAGGCGGGATCCGCGAAGGCCCCGCAGCCGGCGCGTCCTCGTCCACGACGACCACGGCGCGCAGGCCGATCCAGGGGCCGTGGGTCGGATGGATCGCGAGGTGTGCAGGACCCACGTGCGCGAGGCCGCTCGTCTGCGCGGCGTGGAGCATCGACACCAGCCGCGCGCCGCCCTCGTGCGAGAAGCGCAGCTCGGCCCTCCAGGGCAGGGCGCCGAGGCAGGAGGTCACGGCACCGGCGACGTAGCGATCCAGTGGGTGCGGATCCCGCTGCAGCTCGACCCGGGAGCGGAACGCCGAGAGGAACCTCGGCCACAGCGCCCGGGTGTTGCCTATCAGCAGCGCCAGCGCGCTCCCGCGATCGAAGAGAGGCAGCGGCGCGAGGCGCGGGTTGCCGCGGATGGCGTCGTTGTAGCGGGCGGCGTCGAAGGCGTGGAAGAGGTCGAGCCCGGTCTCGCGGAGTCGGGCCTCGATCCGGCCCAGAATCTCCTGCCGCTCACTCTCCATCATGGCTCACCACCTCCCTCGGCCATCCTCGCACCGGCGCGGGTGGACCCGACATCGAATCGTGGTAGATGGGCGGGCAGCCACTCGCGCGCTTCGATGGCGGCCCGGCGGATCGAGCCGGGCCGTAGAGCGCCGTCGGGTGGCGCGCGCGACCGGCTCCACCTGGCGACGACCCCTGGTCGCGTGGAGCGCCGCGATGGCCGCCGAACTTCCCGTCCTCGACTTCGTCCTCACCCACTACAAGAACTTCAACGCGCGGGCGACGCGCGACGCCACCGTCGCCTACTGGCGCCACATCCAGGGCGGCGGCCGCATGTTCTGGGCGGTGGCCGGCGCCATGTCCTCCGCGCAGCTCGGCATCGCCCTCGCCCCCGCGATCCGCGCCGGCCTGATCCACGGCCTCTCCGTCACCGGCGCCAACCTCGAGGAGTCCCTGTTCCGGCTGGTGGCGCACCGTTCGTACAAGGACTTCCCCGAGTACCGTTATCTCACCAAGGACGACGACACCCGCATCCTCGAGCAGCGGATGCGCCGGGTCACGGACACCAGCATCCCGGAGGACGAGGCCTTTCGCGCGGTGGAGCAGATCGTCGTCCCCATGTGGAAGCGCGCGACGGCCTCCGGCGAGCGGCGCCTGTGGCACGAGTACTTCTACGAGGTCATCCAGGCCATCGAGCCCTCGGCCTACGAGGGCGATCCCGAGGCGTGCTGGCTCCTCGCCGCCGCCAGGGCACGCCTGCCGATCGTCGTCCCCGGCTACGAGGACTCGACCTTCGGCAACATCTTCGCTTCGTACGTGAAGTCGGGGGAGTGCAGCGCCTCCATCGCGAAGTCGGGCATCGAGTACATGGCGGACTTCTACGACCGCTACCGCGAGCTCTCCGCCGGCGCCGGGGTGGGGTTCTTCCAGATCGGCGGCGGCATCGCCGGCGACTTCCCGATCTGCGTGGTGCCGTCGATCAAGTACGACCTCGGCGAGAGCGTCGAGCCCTGGGCCTACTTCTGCCAGATCAGCGACTCCACCACGTCGTACGGCTCCTACTCCGGCGCGACGCCCAACGAGAAGATCACGTGGGACAAGCTGACCGCCAAGACGCCGATGTTCGTGATCGAGTCGGACGCCACGCTCGTCGCGCCGCTCGTCCTCCGCGCCCTCCTCGAGTGCGCGGCGAATCCCGCCGCCGCCGACGAGCTGATCGCCGCGCGGATGGAGTGAGGGTTCACCCGGCGCAAACGAAAACGGGGTGGCCTCTCGTGGCCACCCCGTGATCGCGCGCAGGCGAAGGGGTCGGCCTACTTCTTCATCGCGTTCAGCTTGCGGACGATGTCGTCGGCGGGCTGGCGCACGCCCTCCACGCGGCCGGCGACGGCGCCGTCACGGTCGAGGAGGGTGATCACCGAGGAGTGGCCGATGGCGCCGTCCGGCGTGAAGCGGTAGCGGATCCCGAGCACGGCGGCGAGCTCGCGCACCGTGCCGGGATCGGTGCGCAGGAACGTCCAGCGATCCTTCTCGACCTTGTGGAGATCGCGCAGCTTGGACAGCGCGTCCGGCGTGTCCCGATCCGGGTCGAAGGTGACGAGGACGATCTGCAGCTCCTTGCGCAGCGCGGGATCGAGCTCGCTCTCGATCCGCTTCACGTCGCTCACCAGCATCGGGCAGGCGTGGGGGCAGGTGGCGTAGAACATGGAGATCAGCACGGGCTTGCCGCGGAACTTCGCGAGCGTCACGGCCTTGCCGTCCTGATCGGTGTACTTGCCGTCGAGCACGTAGAGCGAGTCGCCGCCCGTCTCCACCTTCGACGCCGGCAGCGTCGGGTGACCGTCGGCGGCGAAGGCCGCGGTGGGAGCCAGAAGCGCGATCGCCAGGAGCCAGGACCTCATCGGAATCGATCTCCTCTATCTGGCGCAGCGAAAGCCCAGGTTGCCCACGGTGTAGGGCCCCTGGAGCGAGCTGCGGAACGCGTACCGCATGAAGGCGGCGTAGTCTTCCTTGTCGCCGGCGTTGATCGCGCTGGCGCCGCAGAAGCGCATCTTGTCGGGGTCGCCGTCCTCGCGGCTGTCCGAGCTGACCATGGTGCTGCCGAAGTCGAGGACCCACTCCCACACCAGGCCGTGCATGTCCTGGGCGCCCCAGTGGTTGGGCGCGCCCTGGCCCACCTTGGGCAGCACCTTGGGTGTCGGCCTCGAATACCATCCCAGGAGCCTGGCGGTGAACGCGGGATCCGAGCGCCCGTCCGGGGAGGTCTCGCTCGCCGCAGCGGCGTACTCCCACTCGTTCTCGGTGGGCAGGTGCTTGCCCTGCGCCTCGCAGTACGCCTTGGCGGCGAACCAGCTCACCCTCGTCACGGGCGCGTCTGGGTCGGCGTCGGGGCCCAGCTCCAGCGGGCCCTTCCAGTGCTGCAGGTAGCGGGCGTCCGCCAGGAGGCGGGGCACCTGGCCGCGGCGCCACTTCGGGTTCTTGGTGACGAAGGCGAGGTAGTCGCCGTTGGTGACGGGGAGGCGGTCGATCTCGAAGGCCTTCATCGGGATCACCGCCTCCTCGGGGCTCGGCGGGTAGACGGGGAGGTGGTTGCCAGCCCCGACCGCCACCATGCCCCCGGCCTTCTTTCCGGCAGCGCGGGAGGCGGCAGGAGCGGGGCCGGCCTCCGCCGCCATGGAGACGGCGGGGGCCGAGAGCGCGCACGCCAGCGCGCAGCAGGCTGCGATGGCGGCGCGCTCGATCAATGCGCCGCTCCGGCGGGGCGGGTGGTGGTCTTGCGGACGTTCTCCACTTCCTCTACCGACACCGCGTCGCCCTTGTTGCCGAACGAGTTGCGGACGTAGGTGAGGATGTTCGCGATCCCGTCGTCGTTGAGCTGGCTCATGGGCGGCATCACCGAGTTGTACTGCTTGCCGTTCACCGTCACAGGACCGCTCAGGCCGTTCATCACGATCTCGATGGAGCGGCGCTTGTCGGCCATGAGGAAGTCCGACTTCTCCAGCGGGGGGAACACGCCCTCCATGCCCTTTCCATCCGCGCCGTGGCACACCGAGCAGGTGCCCTGGAACAGCGTCTTTCCGGCCTCGATCTGCTCGGCGACGGTGAGCTTGCCGGCGACAGTGGCCGCCTGCGCCTTCTCCACCGCGCCCGTCGGGTGGGCCTTGTCACCGAGGTACACCTCGTCCAGCTCCTTGCCGGAGTAGACCACCTTGTTCTCGGGGCCCTCCACCTTGAGGATGCCCAGCGCGCCCTTGTTGAAGGCGCGGAAGAGCGAGTGGTCGACCAGCACGTAGCTGCCGGGGACGTCGAGGTGCATGTCCGCCATCATCGCGCCGCCGGCGGGGATCAGCGTGGTCTGCACGTCCCGCTGGCTGACGAGCGAGCCGCCCTCGCCGTAGATGTGGTCGAAGATCTCGCCGATGACGTGGAAGCTCGACACCAGGTTCGGGCCGCCGTTGCCGACGAAGAGGCGCACGGACTCGCCGACGTTGGCCTTGAGGGCGTTGTCGCCGAGCAGCGCGTTCTCCGAGCCGTTGAACAGCACGTAGGTGGCGTTCTCCTCGATGGCCTTCTGCATGTCGAAGGGCTGCAGGCCCTTCTCGCGGTACTTGCCCACCGTGTAGAAGTCGCCCTGCATCACGTAGTACTCGCGGTCCACCTTCGGCAGGCCTTCGGCCGGCTCCACGAGGATGAGGCCGTACATGCCGTTGGCGACGTGCATGCCCACGGGCGCGGTGGCGCAGTGGTAGACGTAGAGGCCGGGGTTGAGGGCCTTGAAGGAGAACTGCGACTGGTGGCCGGGCGCGGTGAAGCTGCTGGCCGCGCCGCCGCCGGGACCCGTCACCGCGTGCAGGTCGATGTTGTGGGGCATCTTGCTGTCGGGGTGGTTCATCAGGTGGAACTCCACCTCGTCACCCTCGCGCACCCGGAGGAAGTTGCCGGGCACCTGGCCGCCGAAGGTCCAGAAGGTGTAGTCCACGCCTTCGGAGATCGGCTTCACGACCTCGCGCACCTCGAGCTCGATGACCACCTTCGCCGGCGTCTTGCGCGTGATGGGCGGCGGCACGAGCGGCGGCGGCACCAGCTCGAGCTTGATCGGATCGCCCTGCGGCGGGCCGAGGTCCCGCGGCGCCGTGCGGGCGGCGGGACCGGCGGGCGCCTTCGCCGCGGCGATCTCCTGGCCGCCGGAGGCCTTCGAGTCGGAGCAGCCGGCGAGGGCGAGGGGCAAGGCTGCCGCGAGCAGGGCAGTCAGGGTACGGCGGACACGGACCACGTCGAACTCCTTTTCCCGGCGGCTGCCGAGGGGTGCTGAGGTGCGAACTGACTCATAAGCTGTGCAGCGTTCGGTTGCAAACATCGTAATCCCGTCTAATCCTCTGCCTGTGAAAAACTGCTCGTACGTTCGGTGACAGGGCGCAAGGGGGCGGCCGATCCATCCAGGCGGTGATCGACGGCCCGCTTCTACGCGGGTTCGTCGGAGCGTCGGTATGATCTGGATGCGCCCCTCGTGCCAGCGCCTCGGGAATACGCGCTCACATCCCGAAGAGGCGGTCGTAGAAGCCCGGAAACGACACGTCCGCCCACTCGGCTCCGCGGATCGTCGTCTCGCCGGAGGCGATCCTGCCCGCCACCGCGAGGCTCATCGCGAGGCGATGGTCGGAGTCGGCGTCGACCGTCGCGCCGGCGAGGGGGGTGGGGCCGTGGATGCGGAGCCCATCGGTCGTCTCGTCGATGGCGGCGCCCATCCGCCGCAAGGAGGCCGCGATCCCGGCCAACCGGTCGGATTCCTTCACGCGCAGCTCCCCCGCGCCGCGGATCGTCGTGGTCCCCGTCGCCTGCGTCGCCACCACCGCGAGGATCGGCACCTCGTCCACCAGCGCGGGGATCTCCCCCGGCGACACGTCGGTGGCGACGAGCGCCGCGCCGCCGCCGGCCCGGATCGTCCCCGCCGGCTCCCCTGCGGCGACCCCGCGCGCTTCGGTCTCCACGCTGGCGCCCATGCGCCGCAGCACCTCGATCCAACCGGTGCGGGTGGGATTGAGGCCCACGTTCTCGAGCTCGATCGACGCGGCTGGCAGCAAGATCGCCGCGGCGATCAGGAACGCGGCGGAGGACGGATCGCCCGGGATCCGGATCGAGCCCGGGGAGCGGAGGGCGCCGGGCCGGATCCCGATCCACCCGTCCGCGTCGCGGCGCAGGTCGGCGCCGAAGGCCAGCAGCATCCGCTCGCCGTGATCCCGGGAGAGCTGCGGCTCCCACACGCGGGTCGGTCCGTCCGCCCGGAGGCCGGCGAGGAGGAGCGCCGTCTTGAGCTGCGCGCTGGCGACGGGCAGCCGGTGATCGCGGCCGCGCAGGACGACGCCGCCCTCCAGCCGCAGCGGCGCGCGCTCCCGATCCCCGCCCTCGGCCCGGGTGCCGGACGCCTTCGCTCCCATCGCCCGCAGCGGCTCCAGCACCCGCCCCATGGGCCGGCGCCGCAGGCTCTCGTCCCCGTCGAGCGTCGCGGCGATCCCCGCCCCAGCCAGCACGCCGGCAAGGAGCCGCATCGTCGTCCCGCTGTTGCCGCAGTCGATCGCCTCCTCGGGCGTCTCGAGGCCCTTCGCCCCCGCGCCGTGGACGATCACCCGTCCGCCCGTCTCGTCTACGCGGACGCCGAGCTGCCGCAGGGCCCTCGCCGTCGAGCGCACGTCCGCGCCGGTGGCGAGGCCCTCGATCGTCGTCTCCCCCTCCGCGAGCG
>Ga0182736_1001618_pt1 | contig 20649 bp, 17 predicted proteins | sample eDN5th30CKraftBY_FD_128882 | JGI IMG/M metagenome (GOLD analysis project Ga0182736, IMG submission 128882) | Enriched backyard soil microbial communities from Emeryville, California, USA - eDNA 5th pass 30_C Kraft BY (version 2) (version 2) | ecosystem: Environmental > Terrestrial > Soil >... | reverse complement strand
CGATCATGAGCGACGACACGGACCTCCGCGCCATCCTCGGTGCCGACGCCGTCGGCGGCTGGCTCCAGCTCCCGGGCACGGCGACCGCCGAGATCATCGGCTCGGCGGGGTTCGACGCGGTGTGCGTCGACACCCAGCACGGGCTCATCGGCGAGGACCTCGTCCTGCCGATGCTGCAGGCGCTCAGCGCGACGGGCGCCCCGGCGCTGGTGCGCGTCGCGTGGAACGACCCCGTCGCCATCACCGCTGCGCTCGACCGCGGCGCGCACGGCGTCGTCGTGCCGATGGTGAACTCCGCGCAGGAGGCGGCCGCTGCGGCCGCCGCCTGCCGCTGGCCCCCGCACGGCACCCGCAGCTACGGCCCGACCCGACTGGGCATGATGACCGCCCCGCCGGCGGACCCGGTGTGCGTCGTCATGGTCGAGACGACCGAGGCGGTGGCCGCGGTCGACGACATCGTCGCCGTCGACGGGGTGGACGCCGTGTTCGTCGGACCCTCGGACCTCGCGCTGAGCATGGGCAAGGCGACGTCGGCGCAGAACGGCGACCCGGAGTACGACGCGCTGCTCGAGACCGTCGTCAAGGCGTGCCGGGCGCGGGACCTGCCCGTCGGGATCTTCTGCGCGTCGGCGGGCCATCTGCACCGCTTCCGCGACCTGGGCTTCACCTACGGCTTCATCCGTGGCGACGGCTCCCTGCTCGCGGACAAGGCCGCGGAGGAGCTGGCCGCGAGCCGGCCCGGCAGCACCACGCCGCCGATCACCCCGGTCTGACGTCGCCGCGGGCGGGCCGGTCCCCGCGACGGCCCGTCCCGCCCGACGTCCGCGCGCCCCGGACACCTCCTCGACCCGGTCGCCCGGCGCCGGCTCCGACCGGTTTCGGCACGCCGCGACGCCGGGCCGCGAGGTGAGCGAGGGGCGCGCCGTGAGCGAGGGCCACTCACGGGGTCGGGTCGGGGTCGTCCTCGGCGGGCTCGCGGGCGGCGAGGGCACCCCGGCGGTCGTGCAGCCGGGCCGGCCACAGCGCCTGGATCGAGGCGTTGAGATGCGCGCCGAGGACGATCGCGAACCCGATGAAGAACGCCGCCAGCAGGAACGCGATCGGCGCGGCGAGCGCACCGTAGGTGTAGCCGGTGCCGGTCACCCAGTTGATGTAGACGCGCAGGCCCGTGACGCCGGCCAGGAACACGACGGCGGCCAGCAACGCACCCGGCAGCCCGCGCCACCACGGCGGCTTCGCCGGCAGCGCGACCTTGTACAGCGTCGTCAGCGCGAGGACCAGGATGACGCCGATCACCGGGTAGTAGAGGTCGGCGATCAGCGTGATCGCGGCGGGCCGCCACGACTCCGGCAGGATCCCCGGCAGCCGGTCGGGGCCCAGCGCGAGCAGCGGGAGCGAGATGATCCCGCCGACGAGCGCGACGACGTAGAGCAGCAGGGCGAGGATGCGCTGCCAGACGGGGTTGCGGATGCCGTACTGGCCGTGCGCGCGGGTGATGGCGTCGACGAACGACGACATCGCCGACGAGCCCGACCACAGCGAGATGACGAAACCCAGTGAGACGAGCTCGCTGCGCCCCGTCGTCAGGATCTGCGAGACCGTCGGCGCGATGATCTGGTCGACGGCGTCGCGGGTGAAGATGCCGCTGGTCGCGGCGATGATCCGGGCCTCGACGATCTGCGCGGTGTTCGGGCCGAACCACTCGCCGATGTAGCCGAGCGAGCCGAGCAGTCCTAGAAGCAACGGCGGCAGGGACAGCGTCTGCCAGAACGCGGCCGAGGCCGACTCGGAGAAGATGTTGTCGTCCCAGGCGCCGACGATCGTGCGGACGGCCAGCTGCTTCGCCCCGCGCTTCGGCGCCGGCTCCTCGTTCCGGTCGGACTGCTGCGTCGGGCCGGGCTGTTGTTCGGGCTCCTGGTCCAGGACCTGGTCCGGCTGCTGTTCGGCCGCCGGCCGCGGCGCGGGGCCCGGCGGTGCGGCGGGCGCAACCTGGTCGTCGTCCGGCGCGCCGCCGGGAGCGGTGTGGTTGCGCCCGGTGTCGTGGTCGGGGGCCGGGTCGTCCGGCGCGGGCGCACCGCCCGACGGGGTGTGCGCGGCCCCTGAGCCGGGGCGTGACCGGTCGCCCGGCAGGGCCCCTCCCCCGCCGGTGCCCGCGTGCACGTCGGTCACGTCGTCCAGGATGCTCCACCGAGGCCGTCGGTGCGCGCTCCGACGCGCGGCCGTGACCTGCGACGACCCGAGGGTGACCGGCCGGTGACCCGTCCCGGTGGGTCAGGAGAGCGCCTCCAGCAGCGTGCGGGCGGCCAGGCTCGGCGGCATGTCCCCCGCCCTGACCTCCTTCTCCAACGCCGGCAGCGCCGCCTTCACGCCGGGGTCGGAGCGCAGCCGGTCCATCAGCTGGTCGCGCACCATCGCCCACATCCACTCGACCTGCTGGTCGGCGCGCCGGGCGGCCAGCTCCCCGCCGGCCTCGAGCGTCGCGCGGTGCTTCTCGACGGCCGACCACACGTCGTCGAGACCGGTGCCGGTCTGCGCGCTGCACGGCAGGACCGGCGGGCGCCACGACTCGCTCGACGGCGTCATCAACCGCAGCGCCGACCGCAGCTCGGCCGCCGCGGCGCGGGCCTCCTTCTCGTGCGGCCCGTCGGCCTTGTTGACCGCGACCACGTCGGCCAGCTCGAGGATGCCCTTCTTGATGCCCTGCAGCGAGTCGCCGGTCCGGGCGATCGTGAGCAGCAGGAACGTGTCGACCATCGCCGCGACGGCGACCTCGGACTGCCCGACGCCCACCGTCTCGACGAGCACGACGTCGTAGCCCGCGGCCTCCATCAGCACGATCGTCTCGCGGGTCGCGCGGGCGACCCCGCCGAGCGTGCCGGCGCTGGGCGAGGGCCGGACGAACGCGTTCTCGTCGACCGCGAGCGCGGCCATCCGCGTCTTGTCCCCGAGGATCGAGCCCTTCGTCCGGGTCGACGAGGGGTCGACGGCCAGCACCGCGACCCGGTGGCCGGCGCCGGTGAGCCGGGTGCCGAGGGCCTCGATGAACGTCGACTTGCCGACGCCGGGCACCCCGCTGATGCCGACCCGCACACCGGCACCCGCCCGCGGCTGCAACCGGGACAGCAGCTCCTGGGCGGCGACCCGGTGGTCGGGCCGGTTCGACTCGACCAGCGTGATGGCCCTGGCCAGCAGCGACCGCGAACCGCCGAGCACACCGTCGGTCAGCGCGTCGACGTCGATCGACCGGGCGGGCATCTACGACGCGTCGCCGGAGTGCAGGGCCGCCGTGAGCTTGCCCAGCAGGTCGACCGCCGCCTCGGCGATGACCGTGCCCGGTCCGAACACCGCGACCGCGCCCATCTCGAGCAGCTCCGGGACGTCGGCGGGCGGGATGACGCCGCCGACGACGACCATGATGTCGGGCCGGTCGAGCTCGGCGAGCGCCCCGCGCAGCTCGGGGACCAGCGTCAGGTGCCCGGCGGCCAGCGAGCTCACCCCGATGACGTGCACGTCGGCCTCGACGGCCTGGCGCGCGACCTCGCCCGGGGTCTGGAACAGCGGGCCCACGTCGACGTCGAAGCCCAGGTCGGCGAACGCGGTGGCGATGACCTTCTGCCCGCGGTCGTGGCCGTCCTGGCCCATCTTGGCGACGAGGATGCGCGGCTGGCGGCCCTCCTCCTCGGCGAACTCGTCGACGAGCTCGCGGGCACGGGCGATCGCCGGGTTCTGCCCGGCCTCCTCGGAGTACACGCCGGAGATGATCCTGATCTGTCCGGAGTGCCGCCCGAAGACCTTCTCCAGCGCGTCGGAGATCTCCCCGACGGTGGCCTTCGCCCGGGCGGCGTCGACGGCGAGGGCCAGCAGGTTCTGTCCGGCGTCGCGCTCGGTGCCCTCGGCGATGGCCGCGGCGGCGCCGGTGAGCTTCTCCAGCGCCGCGTCGACGTCGCGGGAGTCGCGCTCGCGACGCAGCCGCTCCAGCTTGTCGAGCTGCTCGCGGCGCACGCCGGCGTTGTCGACCTTGAGCACGTCGATCTGCTCGTCGGAGCCCGTGACGAACTTGTTGACGCCGATGACCGGCTGCCGGCCGGAGTCGATGCGCGCCTGGGTGCGCGCCGCGGCCTCCTCGACGCGCAGCTTCGGGATGCCGGCGTCGATGGCCTGGGCCATGCCCCCGGCCTTCTCGACCTCCGTGATGTGCGCCCACGCGCGGCGGGCGAGGTCGTAGGTGAGCCGTTCGACGTAGTAGCTGCCGCCCCACGGGTCGATGACGTTCGTCGTGCCCGACTCCTGCTGCAGCAGCAGCTGGGTGTTGCGGGCGATGCGGGCGGAGAAGTCCGTCGGCAGGGCGAGCGCCTCGTCGAGGGCGTTGGTGTGCAGCGACTGGGTGTGGCCCTGGGTCGCGGCCATCGCCTCGACGCAGGTGCGCACGACGTTGTTGTAGACGTCCTGGGCCGTGAGCGACCACCCGGAGGTCTGCGAGTGGGTGCGCAGCGACAGCGACTTGGAGTTCTTCGGGTCGAACTGCTGCACGAGCTTCGCCCACAGCAGGCGCGCGGCCCGCATCTTGGCGACCTCCATGAAGAAGTTCATGCCGATCGCCCAGAAGAAGGACAGCCGCGGCGCGAACCTGTCGACGTCGAGCCCCGCGTCGATCCCGGCCCGCAGGTACTCCACACCGTCGGCCAGCGTGTAGGCGAGCTCGAGGTCGTTGGTGGCCCCGGCCTCCTGGATGTGGTAGCCGGAGATGGAGATCGAGTTGAACTTCGGCATCTTCTCCGACGTGAAGCGGAAGATGTCGGAGATGATCTGCATCGAGGGCTGCGGCGGGTAGATGTAGGTGTTGCGGACCATGAACTCCTTGAGGATGTCGTTCTGGATGGTCCCCGTGAGCTTCTCGGGCGCGACGCCCTGTTCCTCGGCCGCCAGGATGTAGAGGGCGAGGACGGGCAGCACCGCGCCGTTCATGGTCATCGACACCGACATCCGGTCGAGCGGGATGCCGTCGAAGAGCTGGCGCATGTCGTAGATCGAGTCGATCGCCACGCCCGCCATGCCGACGTCGCCCGCCACCCGCGGGTGGTCGGAGTCGTAGCCGCGGTGGGTGGCGAGGTCGAACGCGATCGACAGGCCCTTCTGCCCGGCCGCGAGGTTGCGCCGGTAGAAGGCGTTGGACTCGGCGGCCGTGGAGAACCCGGCGTACTGCCGGACCGTCCACGGCTGCGTGACGTACATCGTCGGGTACGGGCCGCGCAGGAAGGGCGCGACGCCCGGGTAGGTGCCGAGGAAGTCGACGTCGGCGAGGTCGTCGGCGGTGTAGAGCGCCTTGACGGGGATACCCTCCGGCGACTCCCACGGCTCGGGCTGCTCGCCCACGGGGGTCGACGCGGGCGCCGCGGCGCCGTCGAGGTCGATCCGGGTGAAGTCGGGGACGGTCATCGCGCGTCCTCTCCGTTCGCCGCGTCGAGTGCGGCGTACACGTCGTCGATGACGGCCAGCGCGTCGCAGCCCGCGTGCAGGGTCGCGTCGACACCGTCGACCTCGGCCCGGCCCGCGAGCAGGATGCGGGTCGCCCCCGCCTCGCGCAGGGCGGCGGCGGTCGCGGCGGCACTCTCGGCGTAGGCCTCGTCGGTGCCGCAGAGGACGGCGACCGGTGTCGCCGCCTCGCCGAACGCGGCGACGATCTCGTCGGTGGACGCGGTGGCGCCCGCGTCGGGGGTGGCGATGCCGCCCGCGCCGAGCAGGTTGCGGGCGAACCCGGCGCGAGCGCTGTGCGCGGCGACGGTGCCCAGCGTCGCGAGGAACGCGGCGGGCCGGGCGCCGGTGGCGGCGAGGACGGCGTCGGAGCGGTCGCGCCGCTCCTCGAACGCGCCGGCCAGGCGGTAGACCGGCAGGCCCCCGGCCGCGGCGGGCGCGGGGTGCGGCGCACGTTCGACGGGCCGCTCGTCGAGGTCGGGGAACTCGCTGACGCCGGTGATGGGCGTGCGCCGGGTGGCGACGTCGCGCTCGCGGCGCTCCCGTACCGGCGCGACCCGCTCGGCGACGAAGCCGGAGTCGAGCGCGGCCACCGCGCCGCCGGCGCCCTCGACCTCCTGGAAGAACGTCCACGCCGCACGGGCGAGCTCGTCGGTACGGCTCTCCACGTACCAGGACCCGCCCGCGGGGTCGACGACCCGGGCGAGGTGCGCCTCCATGATCAGCAGCGACTGGGTGTTGCGGGCGATACGCCGGGAGAACGGCTCGGCGACGCCGATGGCCTCGTCGAACGGGGCGACGGTCACGGCGTCCGCGCCGCCGACGCCCGCGGCGAAGCCGGCGACCGTGCCGCGCAGCATGTTCACCCAGGGGTCGCGGCGGGTCGTCGTCATCGGGGAGGTGACGGCGTGCTGGACCTGGCCGGGGGCGTCGGGGGCGCCGCACGCCTCCAGCACCCGCGCCCAGAGCCGCCGCGCGGCGCGCAGCAGGGCGATCGTCGCGAACTGGTCGCCGGTGACGCCGAAGCGGAACTCCAGCAGCCGGGCGGCGGTCGCGACGTCGAGCCCTGCCCCGGTCAGCGCCCGCAGGTAGGCGACCCCGGCCGCGAGCGACCAGCCGAGCTGCTGGGCGTCGGACGCCCCGGCGCCGTGCACCGGCAGCGCGTCGACGACGATCGCGCGCATGGCCGGGAAGTCGTCGGCCACGCGGCGCGCGAGCGGCAGCACGGACTCGACGTCGGGGCCCTCGCCGGTGGCGGCACGCAGACCGACCGGGTCGAGACCGAGGTTCCCGCCGACCTGCGCGGGATCGACGTCGGACGCCGTGACGTGGGCGAGGAAGGCCTCGGCGGCGGCGACCGCGTCGGCCCCGGCGTCGAGCACGACGGGCGCGAGGTCGAGCAGGACGCCTTCGAGCGCGGCGGGCAGGTCGGCGACGGCGACACCGTGCGTCCCCACCCCCAGCCACAGGGAGGTCACGCCGTTGTCGAGGTCCTCGGCGACGGCGGCGGCGACCGCGGCGGGGTCGGCGGAGGTGTGCCGGGCGCGGATGTCCCAGCCGTCGGGCACGTACCCGCCGGCGCGGCTGCCCCGGACGTACGGGGCGGCGCCGGGGACGCCGGTCGCGGCGAGGTCGGGTACGTCGTCGGCGGTGTAGAGCGGCCGGACCCGCAGGCCGTCGAGGGTCTCGCGGACGAGCACGTCCACACCGGACCCGGCCGGCGCGTCCGCGGGCAGCCGGCCCGCCTTGCGCAGCACCCCGTCGACGAGGGCGGCCCACTCCTCCCGCGTCGCGGCCGGGAACTCTGCGGCGAGCGCGAGGTCGTCGGGTTCCTCCGGAGCCCCGCGCTCCAGCGCGTCGGGATCCACCTGCGGGGTGGTCATCGCACTTCCTCCCTGCGTCCGGCGGCCGCCGTGGCCGTGCCGGGGTTTCGCGGAGTCTAGGTGGGTTGTGCGGTACCCGGCACGGTCTGTGTCACCGGGCTCACCCGCTGATCACGGTGTCTCGCAGCACACCGGCCACCGCCCTACTTCTACGTGCGGTAGAACTACTACAGCGTGTAGAAATTCCGAACGGAGGACGGCATGACCGCACTCGACCTGGCCCGCTGGCAGTTCGGGATCACGACCGTCTACCACTTCCTGTTCGTGCCGCTGACGATCGGACTGTCCGCGATCGTGGCGATCCTGCAGACGGCGTGGCACCGGACCGGAAAGGTCGAGTACCTGCGGGCGACCCGCTTCCTCGGCAAGCTCTTCCTGATCAACTTCGCGATGGGCGTCGTGACCGGGATCGTCCAGGAGTTCCAGTTCGGGATGAACTGGAGCAGCTACTCGACGTTCGTCGGCGACGTATTCGGCGCGCCGCTGGCGATGGAGGCGCTGCTCGCGTTCTTCCTGGAGTCGACGTTCATCGGCCTGTGGATCTTCGGCTGGGACCGGCTCCCGCGTCGCGTGCACCTGGCATGCATCTGGGTCGTCGCGGTCGGCACGAACCTCTCGGCGTACTTCATCATCGCGGCCAACGCGTGGATGCGCCATCCCGTCGGTTTCGCCGTCGACCCCGCGACCGGCCGCGCGCGGCTCACCGACATCTGGGCCGTCCTCACCAACGACCAGGCCTGGTCGACCTATCTGCACGTCGTGTCCGGCGCGTTCATCGCGGCCGGCCTGTTCGTCGTCGCGGTCAGCGCCTACAAGATCCAGCGGGCCCGGTGGCCCCGCCGCGGTGACACGGCGCCGCACCCCTCGGAGGGCGGGCTGTTCCGCAAGACCCTGCGGCTCGGGTTCGCCGTCACCGCGATCGCCGGCGCGCTCGTCGTCTTCTCCGGCGACCACCAGGCCAAGCTCATGGCCCAGTACGAGCCGATGAAGCTCGCCGGCGCGGAGGCGCTGTGGGAGGACGAGCAGGGCGCCGGGTTCTCGCTGTTCGCCGTCGGCGACATCCGCGAGGGCCGCAACCACGTCAACGTCCAGGTCCCGAACGTCCTGTCGTTCCTGGCCACCGGCCACCTCGACGGCGACGTGCAGGGCATCAACGACGTCCAACAGCGGCTCGAGCAGCAGTACGGCCCCGGCGACTACCGGCCGGACATCGCCGTCCTCTACTGGTCGTTCCGGCTGATGATGGGCCTGGGCATGGCCGGCGTCGGGATCGGGGTCCTCGGGCTGTGGCTGACCCGGCGCGGCCGGCTGCCCGACCGCCGCTGGATGTACCGCGTCGCCGTCCTCGGGCTGCCCGCGGCGCTGGCCGCGAACGTGTTCGGGTGGCTGCTCACCGAGATGGGCCGCCAGCCGTGGACCGTCGTCGGCGAGCTGCTCACCGCCGCGAGCGTCTCACCGGGGGTGAGCCTCACCGAGGTCGCGATCTCGCTGTCGGCGTTCACGCTGATCTACGCCGTGCTCGCCGTGATCGAGGCGAGGCTGCTGTTCCGCTACGTCGTCGCCGGTCCGGGTGCGGTCATGCCCTATCCCACGGACCCCGCCGACGGCGACACCGGCACCGCCGCGGCCCGGCCCGATCCGGCCGACGAACGCGTCCCCGCGTTCGTCTACTGAAGGGGCCCGCCATGGACCTGACCACCATCTGGTTCCTCGCCATCGCCGTGCTGTGGACCGGCTACTTCGTCCTGGAGGGCTTCGACTTCGGCGTCGGCATGCTGTTGCCCGTCGTCGGCCGCGACGACACCGACCGCCGCGTCATGATCAACGCGATCGGCCCGGTCTGGGACGGCAACGAGGTCTGGCTGATCACCGCGATCGGGGCCACCTTCGCGGCCTTCCCCGCCTGGTACGGCTCGATGCTCAGCGGGTTCTACCTGCCCCTGCTCGCCGTCCTGCTCGCGCTGATCGCGCGCGGCGTGGCGTTCGAGTACCGCGGCAAGGTCGACGACCCGCGCTGGCGGCGCCGCTGGGACGTGGCGATCGTCGTCGGCAGCACGGTGCCCGCGCTGGTGTGGGGCCTGCTGTTCGCGAACCTGGTCCACGGGCTGCCGATGGACGCGGGCCACGTCGTGCGCGCCGGGCTCGGCGACCTGCTCCACCCCTACGCGCTGCTCGGCGCACTGACCACCGCCACGGTGTTCCTGCTGCACGGCGCGGTGTTCCTGGCGCTCAAGACGGACGGCCCGGTCCGCGTGCTGGCCCGCGCGGTGGCCCTGCGCACCGCGCTGGTCGCGGTTCCCGCGCTCGTCGGGTTCCTCGGCTGGACGCTCGCGCAGCGGCCCACCGGCTGGACGCTGCCCGTCGGGGTCGTCGCCGTGCTGGCGCTGGTGGCCGGCACCGGGCTGACCGCACGCGGCCGCGAGGGTCGCGGGTTCGCGGCGACGGCGCTCGCGATCGTCGCGACGACCGTCGTGCTGTTCGGGTCGATGTTCCCGGTGCTGGTCCCGTCGACGACCGACCCGGCGTTCTCGCTGACCGTCGCCGGCGCGGCGTCGGGCGGTTACACGCTGCAGGTCATGAGCTGGATCGCGCTCGTCATGCTGCCGCTGGTGATCGGCTACCAGGCCTGGTCCTACTGGGTGTTCCGGCGCCGCGTGACCCGCGCCCACATCGCGCCCGCCCACTGAGGGGCCGTGCCGTGAAACCACTCGACCCCCGGCTGCTGCGGGCGGCCCGCGCGGTCCGCACCCACCTCGCGGTCACCGCGGTCTGCGGCGTGGCCCTGACCGGGCTGATCCTCGTGCAGGCCTGGCTCGTCGCGCACATCGTCGGCGGGGTCGCCGACGGTCGCGGGCTCGCCGAGCTCGGCCCGCTCGTCGCCGGGGTCGCGGTCGTCGCCGTCGGGCGCGCGCTGCTCGCGCACGGCGCCGAGACCGCAGCGGTGCGCAGTGCCGCGAGCGCGAAGTCGCAGCTGCGGCGGCGCATCGTCGCCCACGTGACCGACGGTCCGGCGCGCGGCCCGGCCACCGCGGGCGAGCTCGCGACCCTGACCACCCGCGGGCTCGACGCACTCGACGACTACCTCGCCCGCTACCTGCCCCAGCTCGTGCTCGCCGCGCTCGTCCCACTCGCCGTGCTGGCCGTCGTCGCGTCGGCCGACTGGGTGTCGGCGCTGGTCATCGCGCTGACCCTGCCGCTGGTGCCGCTGTTCATGGCGCTCGTCGGCATGCACACCCAGGCACGCACCCGACGGCAGTGGACGCTGCTGCAGCGCCTCGGCGGGCACTTCCTCGACGTCGTCGAGGGGCTGCCGACGCTCGCGCTGTTCCGCCGCGCGAAGGCCGAGGCCGCGCTCGTCCGCCGGGTCACCGACGACCACCGCCAGGCGACGATGGGCACGCTGCGGATCGCGTTCCTCTCGGCGCTCGTGCTCGAGCTGCTCGCCACGCTCGCGGTCGCGCTCGTCGCCGTCGAGGTCGGGTTCCGGCTGCTCTACGGCGAGCTGTCGCTGACGACGGCGCTGCTCGTGCTCGTGCTGGCCCCGGAGGCGTACCTGCCGCTGCGCGAGGTCGGCGCCCGCTTCCACGCGAGCATGGAGGGGGTCGCGGCGGCCGAGTCGGCGTTCGCCGTGCTGGAGTCGCCGCGTCCGGTCGTGCCCGGCTCGCGGCCGACGGCCCGGCGCGGGACGGTCGCCCTCGACATCGACGACGTCGGCTTCGCGTGGCCCGGCCGCGACGCCCCGGTCCTCGACGGTCTCACGCTCGCCGTCGGCGAGGGCCGCAGCGTTCTCGTCACCGGACGCAGCGGCGCCGGGAAGTCCACGCTGCTCGCGCTGCTGCTGCGCTTCGCCGAGCCCGACACCGGCACGATCCGCGCCGACGGGGTGCCCTTGCGCGAGCTCGACGCCGCGGCGTGGCGCGCGCGGGTGGCGTGGGTCCCGCAGCACCCGCACCTGTTCGACGACACCCTCGCCGGCAACGTCCGGCTCGGAGCCCCCGACGCCACCGACGCCCAGGTCGACGCGGCGCTGGCGGCGGCGGGCCTCACCGACGTCGTCGCCGCCCTTCCCGAGGGCACCGCCACCCGGCTCGGCGAGGGCGGGGCGCGGCTGTCGGCCGGGCAGCGGCAGCGGGTGGCGATCGCCCGCGCGTTCGTCCGCGACCCCGACCTCGTCCTGCTCGACGAGCCGACCGCCCACCTCGACCCCGACAACGCCGCCCTCGTGCGCGCCGCCACCGCGCGGCTGCTGGAGGGCCGCACGGGGATCGTCGTCGCGCACGACGCGGGCTGGCGCGAGACCGTCGACGAGACGGTCGTGCTCACCGACGGCCGGCTCGCCGAGCGCGCGCCCGCGGCGCTCGTGAGCGGCGATGGTCGCTATGGCGACCATCGCCACTCACAGGGGGTGGCGTCGTGAGGGACCCACTGCGCCGCATGCTCTCCCTCGCCCGGCCGCGGGGCACCCGGTTCGCGCTGGGGGTGCTCGCCGGTGCCGTGGCGACGGCGTCGGGGGCCGGCCTGCTCAGCCTCGCCGCCTGGCTCATCGCCACCGCGGCCACGCACCCGCCGGTCACGGCGCTGTCGGTCGCGGTCGTGCTGACCCGCGCCCTCGGCGTCACCCGCGGCCTCACCCGCTACCTGGAGCGGCTGGTCACCCACGACGCCGCGCTGCGGACCCTCGCCGACGTCCGGGTGCGGGTCTACGAGCGACTCGCCCGCACCGAGCCGGTCCGCCGGTTCCGGTCCCCCGACCTCGTCACCCGGCTGGTGAGCGACACCGACGCGACCCAGGACCTGCTCGTCCGTGGCCTGACGCCGCCGCTGGCGGCGTTGCTGACCGGCGCCGGCGCCGTGGCGCTCGCGACGGCGCTGCTCGTCCCGGGCGGGCTCGTGCTCGCCGCCGGCCTGGTGCTCGGGGGCCTCGTCGTGCCGGTCGTCGCGGCGGCGCTGGGCCGGGCCACCGGCGCCCGGCAGGCCGCGGCCCGCGCCGAGCTGACGACGGCACTCGTCGACGCCCTGCACGGTGCCCCCGACCTCGCCGCGAACGGCGCGACGGCCCGCGCCGTCGCCCGGGTCGAGGCCGCCGACGCGGCGCTCACCGCGGCCGCCCGCCGGGACGCGGGCCTGCTCGGGCTCGGCGCGGGCGCATCGGCGCTGGTCGCCGGGCTCACGCTGTGGGCGACGCTGCTGTTGGGCGTGGTCGCGGTCGAGCACGGATCGCTCGGACCGATCCCCATGGCGGTGCTGGCGCTCACGGCGCTCGCCGCGTTCGAGATCGTCGCGCCGCTGCCTGCCGCGGCGGCCCGCCTCGGTGCGGTGCGCGCGTCGGGCGCGCGCCTCTTCGACGTCCTGGACACCCCACCCGCGGTGCGCGACCCCGGGGGTGCGGGGCGGCTCGTGCCGGGGGCGTTGCGGATCCGCGACCTGCGGGTCCGCTACGCCCCCGACGCGACCTGGGCCCTCGACGGTCTCGACCTCGACGTCGCGCCGGGCGAGAAGGTCGCGGTCGTCGGGCCGAGCGGGTCGGGCAAGAGCACCCTGGCCGCGGTGCTGTTCCGGTTCCTCGACCCGGACGCCGGGACCGTCGAGATCGGCGGCACGTCGCTGACGTCGGTCGCCGCCGACGCGGCGCGGACCGTCGTGAGCGGGGTGCCGCAGCACCCGCACCTGTTCACCGGCAGCGTGCGGGCGAACCTGCTGCTCGCCCGGCCCGACGCCACCGACGAGGCGCTGTGGGACGTGCTGCGCCGGGTCCGGCTCGACGGCGACGTGGCCGCGATGCCCGGCGGGCTCGACGCCGACGTCGGCGAGCACGGCGAACGGCTCTCGGGCGGCATGCGCCAGCGGCTCGCCCTGGGCAGGGCGCTGCTCACCGACGCCACGCTGCTGGTGCTGGACGAACCGACCGCGCACCTGGACCCCGACACCCGCGACGCCGTACTCGCCGACCTGCTCGACGCCGCGGGCGAGCGCGCCGTCCTGCTCGTCACGCACGACCTCGAGCGGCTGGACCGGATGGACACCGTGCACGTCGTCGTCGACGGCCGGGTGGTGCAGCGCGGCCGACCGGCCGACCTGCTGGCCCGCGACGGCTGGTACCGCCGCGCCCACCGGCTGCCCGCGCCGGTGTGACCCGCGGCCGCCACCCGGCCGGCGCGGACCTCAGCGGGGTGCCGAGCGGCGCTGCTCGCGCAGTTCCCGGGTCCGCGCCGACACCGTGGCGCCGAGCAGCCCCGCCGCGGCGTCGACCAGCTGGCTGACGAAGAGCCGATGGTCGTCGCGACCGGACCGGGCGCGCTGCGCGACCTCGACCGCGACGAACCGGATCGCGAGGAAGCGCCGGTGCAGCTCGAGCGCCTCGGGCTCCAGCAGCGGCTCGAGCAGCGCCCGCCACCGGGCCGTGCTCGCGCCGGGCCGGTCGAGCGCGAGCGGCGCGGTCGAGGGCACCGGGCGGGTGAGCAGGTCGGCGACGGTGCGCAGGTAACCCGCGCCCGGCGCCCCCTCGTCGAGCTTCGCGGCCAGCGGCTCGACGAGGGCGGCGGCCAACGCGTGCACCGCCTCGTCCGCGCCCGGACCCCCGGCGACGGCCGCCGCATGCGGGCCGGCCTCGAACGCGTCGAGCATGGCGTGCCGGCGTTGCTCGACGTCGGCGAGGTGGCGGTCGAGCAACGCCTGCACGAGGCCGTCGCGGTCGGTGAACCAGTACTGCGCGGCGATGACGTTGCGCGCGCCCGCGGCCCGGCCGATCTCGCGCAGCGAGACGGCCTCGCTGCCACGCTCGGCGAACAGCTCCTCCGCGGCGCGCAGCAACCGCGTCCGGGTGTCAGCGCCCTCGTCGGTCGCGCGGCTCATCGGCGCAGGCTACCGGCCCGGCCGCGGCCCGATCACGCCTTCGGACCGCCCGCGACGTAGATGACCTGCCCGGAGACGAACCCCGCTCCCTCGCTGACGAGGAACGAGACGGTGTGCGCGATGTCCTCGACCTGCCCGGCGCGGGCCACCGGGATCTGCGCGGCACGAGCGGCCACGTAGGTGTCCCAGTCCTCGCCGATCCGCTCGGCCGTCGCCCTCGTCATGTCGCTGACGATGAAGCCGGGCGCGATGCAGTTGGCGGTGATCCCGAACTTGCCCAGCTCGATGGCGAGCGTCTTGGTGAAGCCCTGCAGCCCGGCCTTCGCGGTCGAGTAGTTGCTCTGGCCGCGGTTGCCCAGCGCCGACGTGCTCGACAGGTTGACGATGCGGCCGTACTTCGCGTCGACCATGTGCTTCTGCACCGCGCGCGTCATCAGGAACGAGCCGCGCAGGTGCACGTTCATGACCGTGTCCCAGTCGTCGGTGGTCATCTTGAACAGCAGGTTGTCACGGGTCACGCCGGCGTTGTTGACCAGCACCGTCGGCGCCCCGAGATCGGCCGCGACCCGCTCGACGGCCGCGGCGACGGCGGCCTCGTCGGCGACGTCCGCGCCCACGGCGAGCGCCCGGCCGCCGGCGGACTCGATGCCGTCCACGGTCGCCTTGCAGGCGGCCTCGTCGAGGTCCAGCACGGCGACGGCGAACCCGTCCGCGGCCAGCCGGGCGGCCGTGGCGGCCCCGATCCCCCTCGCGGCCCCCGTGACGATCGCGACGCGCCCCTGAGTCATCCCCGGAATCCCTTCGCCCGCCGCGACGCCGTGCCGGTCGCGACCCTGCCCGGGCATCGTCGCATTCCCGGACGGGAGCGCACGGGGAGTCCCCGGACGCGACACGGCGCCGCCGGCTCACGAGGTGGAGCCGACGGCGCCGGTTGGGGTGATCCAGTCCGAGTGGCCGGGCCGATCGAGGTCTGGTGGTTGCAGTGCGGGTGGCTGCGTCGCGGGCCTGGTGGGCCGCTGTCCGGGAAGGCTCCGTGTCGGAGCTGTCATCGCGGGACGCTACCTCGTGACCCAGGTCACGTCAACGGGCCGATCGGCTCCGTCCTCGGCGTCGTCGCAGGCAGTCGCGGTCCCCGACCGACGGGTCAGTCGAGCAGGACCGTCCGCAGGTCCAGCCGGCGCAGGACCCGGTCGACCGCCTCCGGATCGACACCGGGCTCCCGGCGCGCCGCGAGCACCTCGGCCCGCGCCGCGGCCAGCGCGTCGGCCTGGATGGCGTCGAGGGTCTGCTTGCGCGCCCGCAGCGCCGCGAGGCGCTCCCGGTCCTCGTCGGTGACGGTGTCGCCGCGCAGGATCGCCTCGAGCCTGCCGATGCGCTGGTGCAGCGCCGCCGACACCTCCTCGGGCAGATCCGCCGCCCGCTCCTGCTCGACGAGGCGGTCCAGTGCGGCCTTCCAGGCCCGGCGGGCGACGACCGTCTCCGCGGCGTGCTCGGCCTCGGCGTTCTCGGCGATCCCCAGCATCCGCACGAGCAGCGGCAGCGTGAACCCCGGCAGCAGCAGCGTCACGACCAGCACCGAGCAGGCCACCACGACGATCTCGGCGCGCGCCGGGAACGGGGCGCCGGTCGAGGTGACGGCCGGCAGCGCGAGGGCCAACGCGAGCGTCGCGAGCCCGCGCATCCCGCACCAGGCGAGCACGACGGCCTCCCGGACGGTGCGGGGCGCCGCCGACGGGTCGCCGCCCCGGCGCAGGTTGACCGTCGCCACGGTCATCCAGACCGCCCGCAGCCCCACCACCGCCGCGCACACGATCAGCGCGTGGACCAGCATCCGCGGCAGGTCCGCGCCCGCGTCGGACACGACCTGGCGCAGGTCGAGCCCGATCAGGCCGAAGGCCACCCCGGTGACCAGCAGCTCGACGACGTCCCAGAAGGAGCGCTGCACCAGCCGCTCGGCCGCCTCGTCGGCGTCGGCGTGCACCCGCAGCTGCAGCGCGACGACGACGACCGCGACCACGCCCGACGCGTGCACCTCCTCGGCCAGCAGGTAGACGGCGAAGGGCAGCACCACGGTCAGTGCGCTGCGGCCCGTCGTGCTGGCGACCCGGTCCGACAGCCACCGGGCGACCCGTGCCACGACGACCCCGATGACGACGGCCGCCACCACACCCAGGACGAACCGCCACAGCAGCTCGGTCACGCGCAGCTCGGCGCCGCTCACCGTCGCGAAGACCGCGGTCTGGAAGATCACCAGGGCGGTCGCGTCGTTGAACAGACCTTCGCTCTGCAGCACCGCGAGCAGCCGCCGCGGCATCCGCACGGATCCGGCGACGGCCTCGACGGCCACCGGGTCGGGCGGGGCCACCATGGCACCGAGCGCGACCGCGGCCGAGAGCCCGATGCCCGGGATCAGCGCCGTCGCGGTGCCCGCCACGACCGCCACCGTGACGGCCACGAGCGCCACCGCCAGCGTGACGATGCTGCGCCACCGCGCCCGGAACAGCGCCCACGAGGTGCGCTGGGCCGTCGCGAACAGCAGCGGTGGCAGGAACAGCGGGAGGATCAGGTCGGGCTCGATCTCGAACGCGTCGGGCAGCCCCGGCACGAACGCGACCACGGCACCGAGGACCACCATCAGCGCGGGCCAGGGCAGGTGCAGGCGGTCGCCGATCCCGACGAGCACCACCGCGGCCAGCATCAGCGCGACGATCAGCAGCAGCAGCTCCACGTCCGACAGCGTGCCGTACGACGGCGGCGGCGGCGCCCACCCCGGCGGTGCCCGCTGCGGATCACCACCCGAGGTGGTTACGGTGACCCCGACCGCCGATCCGGCCGACCCACCCACGACGGCGCCCGCATCGCGGTGGGCGCTCGACCACGAGGGAGAACCCATGGCGCACAACCCTTACGACGACCTCCCGCAGGTGCCGACGTTCGAGGTCACCAGCACCGAGATCACCGACGGCGGCACCCTGCCGATGCCGCAGGTCAGCGGGATCTTCGGCGCGGGCGGCGAGGACCGCTCCCCGCAGCTGTCGTGGAGCGGCGCCCCCGAGGGCACCCAGTCCTACGTGGTCACCTGCTTCGACCCCGACGCCCCGACCGGGTCGGGCTTCTGGCACTGGGCCCTCGTCGACATCCCCGCGTCGGTGACCTCGCTGGAGTCCGGTGCCGCCGACGGCGAGCTGCCCGAGGGCGCCTTCCAGCTCGCCAACGACGCCGGCCTGAAGAACTACCTGGGCGCCGCGCCGCCCGCGGGACACGGGCCGCACCGCTACTTCTTCGTCGTGCACGCGGTCGACGTGCCGTCGCTGGGGATCCCCGCCGAGGCCAGCAACGCCTTCCTCGGCTTCAACCTGTTCTCCCACACCCTCGCCCGGGCGACGATCACCCCGGTCTACGAGATCAAGGAGTAGCCGCGGGCCGAGCGGCCCGGTCCCGACCGGTTGCGGGCCGACCGGTTCGCGGGCCGACCGGCTAGGGACGAGCGGTGGCCAGGGCGAGCGCGTTGAGCGCCGCCCAGCCACCGGCGACCGCGACGGTCCTGCGGGCCGCGTCGCGGTCGGAGATCGCCGTGCCGAGCGTGACGGCGTCCCCGACGTCGGCGGCGACCCGCACGGCGAGTGCGAGCTGCAGGGCCCGGCCCCGTGGCGCCAGCGCCACCGCGAGCCCCGACACCGCGTCACGCACGCCGACGGCGCGCACCAGGGTCGCGACCGGCGGCGACGGGTCGCCCCCGCGCGGGCCGAGCCCGGTCGGGCCGGTGAGGACGGCCGGGCGCACGATCGTCGCGACGCCGTATGCGGTGGTCAGCGCGCCGAGCACGCGGGCGAAGGTGGACACGGGTCTCCTGACTCTCGGGGGACGGACTCTCGGGGACGGCAGGACCGGTTCAGCCGGCGGCGAGCCGCCGGGTGCGCACGGTGACCCCACCGACGGGACGGCCGCCCGCGCGCCGGGTGATCCGCAGCAGCACCTCGGTCCAGAGGTTCAGCTGGATCTCCTTGGCGGCGCGGAACGTGTCGTAGAGGACGCGCGAGACGGCGTCGCCCGGGCGCGCCCACGACTCGATGCCCATCACCAGGCCGCCGTCGTCCTCGTCGTGGGCGCGGAACTCGATCTGGCCCGCCTCGAGGTGCCCGCGCAGCGTCGCGAACCGGAAGCTCGTGTCGTCGGCCGCGACGACCCGCACGGGCCCGTCCCACGGGCCGGGCAGCCGGATCAGGAACTCGTCGCCGTCGCGGATCGCGCCGGGGTGCCCGCGGGTACGCCGGAACACGGCCACGCCGCTGGGGAACCAACCGTTGAGGTCCCGGACGAGGTCTGCCATCAGCTCGCGCGCGTCGAGCGCGGAGCCGCCGATGCGCACGGTGTAGCGCCGGTGCAGCAGGTCGCCGTGGCCGTCGGCGACCTCCTGGACCCGGTCGTCGCGATGGCGTTCGGGAAGCGCGGGCGCCTCGTCGGAGTCGTCCCCCTCCACCTCGCTGCGGTGCAGCGGCACCGTCCGCCACATGTAGCGCCAGCTCACCGCGGCCAGCCCGACGGGCCAGCGCACGAGAGCGGCGACCCGGCGGTGTCGACGGGACCCGGTCGCGGCCTTCCGACTCAGCACGGCCATGTCCGCATGAGAACACGGCTCCCGGGGAACGTGCTCGTCGTGACCGTCGGACGACTGCTCCACCGCATGGGGATCCGGGCCCTGCACCTGCAGACGACCTCGCTCGGGTCGATCGCGCTGTGCATCGGGCTGTGGCTGCGCGCGAAGACCGTCGACCAGGACGAGCGCGGCAACGCCGAGCGCCGCGCGCTGTTCGTCGGGCTCTGGCCGCCCATGTTCTGGCTGATCGGGGAGTCGGTGCGCCGGCACGAGGAGCGGACGCCGCTCCGCGGGCGCCGGGCATGAACGCCCGCGGCCTGGTCACCGAGCTCGACCGGCTCGCGGAGCTGGCGGTCAACTACGACGAGTCCGAGGCCCCCCGTGGCCCCGACGACCCGGACTGGCACGTCGACGTCGCCTCCGCGCAGCTGGGCACCGAACCCCCGGGCGACCCGGTGCCGGGCGGGATCTTCGAATCGGCCTGCGTGCTGGTGCGCGACTACGAGTTCTCCGACCACCGGCTGATCCGCGGGGTGTTCCGGCCCGCCGACGAGCTCCTCGGCCGGAACATGCTGCTCGAGGGCCGGTTCCTGTTCCTGCGGTTCTACCTGGGGGTGCGGGTCACGGCGGTCGTCGACGGCACCCGCGAGTGCCCCGACGGCCCGCAGCGGGTGTGGGGCTGGACCTACCAGACCCTCGACGGCCACCTCGAGCAGGGCAAGCTGACCTACGAGGTCGTCAAGGACCTGACGACGGGCGTCGTCTGCTTCCGCCTCGACGCCTACTCGCGCCGCGCACCGATCGAGAACCCGGTGCTGCGCACGGGGTTCCAGGTGTTCGGCCGGCGTACGCAGCTCGACTTCTACCGCCGCGTCGGGCAGCGGATGCACGACCTGCTCGCCGCCCACGAGGCCGGTGCGCCGCTCCCCCACCCCGCCCGGCTCGCGGGCGACGTCGTGCTCGCGCCCTCGGCGAGCCGGATGCGGCCGTGGGACCCCTTCGCGCTGCCGCTGCGCCACCCCGGCGTGCACGTGGCACGGCGGGCCCGGAAAGGACGGACGTGACCGTCTCGTCAGGACGCGCCCGTGATTCCCGCGTAGCGTCCCGACCGTGCCCGACATCACCGAACTGATACTCGACGACCACGAGTGGTTCCGTCGCCAGTTCGCCGCGCTCGACGAGCTGCGCAGGTCGACCCCCGTCGATCCCACCGCCCTACGCGACGTGTGGCAGCCGCTGGCCGACCACCTCGACGTCCACGCCGTCGCCGAGGAGGAGATCTTCTACCCGCAGCTGCTGCGCCGCGGCGGCGACGACGCCGAGGACGAGACGCTCGACGCCATCGGCGACCACAACGACATCCGCGACGGGGTGCACGCCGCCGCCCGCCACCCGATCGGCACCGACGCGTGGTGGGACGCCGTCCAGCAGGCACGCGACGCCAACGACGAGCACATGGCCGAGGAGGAGAACGAGGGGCTCCCCGACTTCCGGCTGCACGCCGCCCCCGGCCTGCGCGACGCGCTGGGCCGGCAGTTCAGGGCGTTCATCCAGCGCCACCGCGACGCACGCGGGATCGACGTCGGCGACAAGGACCCCGCCACCTACGTCGAACAGGTCGAGGATCGCAATAGGATCAGCGCCGGAGACGCCGACGAGACCGCACGGCTCGACGGCTCGCTCGGCATCGGCAGCCTGAAGGGGAAGTGAGCCGTCCATGACGACACCCGCCGACCACCTCCTGCGGGGGCACGCCCCCATCCCCGCCGAGGCGTGGTCCCAGATCGACGACGAGGCCCGCGAGCGGCTCACCCCGCTGCTCGCCGGCCGCAGGTTGGCCGACTT
>Ga0182736_1001617_pt1 | contig 20658 bp, 21 predicted proteins | sample eDN5th30CKraftBY_FD_128882 | JGI IMG/M metagenome (GOLD analysis project Ga0182736, IMG submission 128882) | Enriched backyard soil microbial communities from Emeryville, California, USA - eDNA 5th pass 30_C Kraft BY (version 2) (version 2) | ecosystem: Environmental > Terrestrial > Soil >... | reverse complement strand
TCGTTCTTTCGCGTCACCGAAATCATGCTGCTGTTCCTGGCGGCCGGCCTCTTCGAAACGGGCGTCGACAAGCTGATCGACATGGAAGTGCTGCCGGTCATCGTCAATCAGGTGTGGAACACGTCGTGGCTGCTCGATGATTCGAGTACGTTCGGATCGCTCGTTGCTACGCTCACCGGTTATCGCGCGCATCCCGCGGGCATGAATCTCGTCGCGTATGCGGTGTACTGGGTCGTCATCTATCTTCTGCTGCGCCGTTCGAACACCCAGATGGCGCAAAAACAAAAGGCGGCAAGCCGTCCAGCATGAGTTCCGTAATGCGTAGACCGGGCCGGCTTCAACAAGCCGGCCACTGGATGCAACGTCACGGCAGCACGATCCGCATGATTCAGTGGGTCGTCGTTGCCGTGTATGCATTTCTGATCATCGTTCCCGCCGTGATGCCGCTGCCGGACGGCGCCGCGCATCTGTGGAACAATCTCACGCTCGCCGCGCAGTTCGTGTTCTGGGGCATCTGGTGGCCATTCGTGCTGCTGTCGATGGTCATGCTCGGGCGCGTCTGGTGCGGCGTGTTGTGTCCCGAAGGCGCGCTGTCGGAGTTCGCGAGCAAGTTCGGCCGCGGCTGGGCGATTCCGCGCTGGATGCGCTGGGGCGGCTGGCCGTTCGTCGCATTCGGGCTCACGACGATCTACGGGCAGATGGTCAGCGTCTATCAGTATCCGAAGGCGGTGCTGCTCGTGCTCGGCGGCTCGACCGTCGGCGCGATGATCATCGGCGTGCTGTATGGCCGCGAGAAGCGCGTGTGGTGCAAGTATCTGTGCCCGGTCAACGGCGTGTTCTCGCTGCTCGCGCGCCTCGCGCCGTTTCACTACAAGGTCGACGAAGAAGCGTGGCGCCGTTCGTACACGAAGGGCGAGCACGGCCATCGCGTGATTCCGATCAACTGCGCGCCGCTCGTCCCGCTGCGCAACATGAAGGGCGCACAGGACTGCCACATGTGTGGCCGATGCAGCGGCCATCGCGACGCCATCGCGCTCACGTGGCGCTCGCCGTCCGAGGAAGTCGTGAAGCTCGGTGACAAGGCCGCGAATCCGTGGGACACCGCGCTCATTCTGTACGGCCTGCTCGGCATCGCGATCGGCGCGTTCCACTGGACCGTGAGCACCTGGTTCGTCGATCTGAAGCAATTTCTCGCCGCCTGGCTGATCGATCACGACATCCTCTGGCCGCTCGACACCAACGCGCCGTGGTTCCTGTTCACGCATTACCCGGAACAGAACGACGTCTTCTCGTGGCTCGACGGCACCATGGTCATCGGCTATATCGTCGCGACTGGGCTCGTGTACGGCACGGCGCTGCTCGGGCTGCTCGCCATCGGCACGCGCATGCTCGGCAAGATGAACGCGACGCGCCTGCATCACCTGACGCTCGCCCTGATCCCGATTGCGGGCGTCGGCGTGTTCCTGGGCCTGTCCGCGACGACGGTATCGCTGCTGCGCGCCGAGCATCTGCCGTTGTGGTGGGTGCCGGGTCTGCGGCTCGGCTTGCTCGCGGCCGCGAATCTCTGGAGCGCGTGGCTTGCGTGGCGCGTGACGGGGCGCCATGCATCGTCACTTGTTCCGCGCCTTCTTGCGATGGTATGGTTTGTCGCTGCGCTGGCCGTTGCGGACAGCGCGTGGTACCTGATGTTCTGGGGCTTCAGCCGATAAACCGTCCACGCCGTCAAGCGCGGCAACGAGAGCGAGAAGTGAGAACCAAACCCGTACTGACCGACGAAGACGTCAAGGCGATGGCCGCGGCCGCCGAGACGCATGCGAGAGAACACAACTGGAACGTGACGATTGCGATCGTCGACGATGGCGGACATCTGCTGCATCTGCATCGTCTCGACGGCGCAGGCGCGAGCACCGCCGAAATGGCGACGGGCAAGGCGCGCACCGCCGTGCTCGGCCGTCGCGAAACCAAGGTCTACGAAGACACCATCAAGCAGGGCCGCACGGCGTTCCTCTCCGCGCCGATGACCGCAATGCTCGAAGGCGGCGTGCCGATCTTCGTGGGCACGGACATCGTCGGTGCCGTCGGCGTGTCGGGCGTGAAATCGGATCAGGATGCGCAGATCGCGAAGGCGGGCATCGCGGCGCTCGGCATCGAGAACGTCTGAAGCATTCGCGCAATAAAAATGGCACGTCCTCGTAACGAAGACGTGCCATTCTGTTTTCGGATGCAGCGCTCGTCGGCGCGCATCGTGACCCAAGCAGGAACCAAAAAAAAGCGGCTTCGCTTGCTATCGACGACTGGCTGGTGTTTGCACGAAGGGGTCTAATTTCTCGCGTGCAAGTCGTCCTCGCTGGCTAAGGCCAAACACCTCTTGGCGAGGTGGTCCCCACAATACCCGGTACTACGGCTGTTCTTGCCTGCGCGTCATTTCGTCAGGATCAGTTTGCCCAAACGCGTCGCACGCAACTGGTACGTCTCTCCGTTATGCACGATGCTCACGTGACTGCGTCCCTGCAGCAGCGCGTCGCTTTTCAGCGATCGCTCGCCGGTGCTGTCCCCCGCGTGCGCGACATGAACCGTTGTCACGGTCGTCGCCTTCGGGCGGGTGATCGCGGCGTCGCGGACAGCCGGGCGGCGCAGCCTGAGCGTGGAGGATCGCGGCGTATCGGTCATGTCGGAAAATGTGCGTTCGTTGATTCGATGGGTCTATAGTAAATGATAACTATTCCTATTTGCAACTAGACTTTCCGATTGAAGCGCCTCTTTCGATAGCCAGTCTCGATGCGGCCGCGAAACATTCGCCACCGCATCCGTCAGAGGCTCAATGCAGCGGACTCTCGTCCCTGCGGCCGTGCGCGAACTGGCGAATGAGCCGCACGGTGTCGATGTCCGACTCGCGGTACGCCGACTTCACGATTTCCTGCGTCTGACGCTCATCGGGCGTGGCGTTTTCGTTCTCGGGCAGCGTCGTGGCGTAAGTGAAGCGCAGGAAGAGCTGGACCGCATCGGGCTGCTCGATCGCCATCGTGAGCGAGCCGCCGACGTAATCGGCGGTCGGCAGAATGTCGTAGCGCACGCTGGTGCCGGGCGTGAGCGTCACGCGGTCGCGCACGGTCGCCTGGCCGTAGTGGAGTTCGCGTTCCATCGTGTCGCCATCGCGCGCGAGGATGTCGCAGCTATCCAGGCCGATCACGAATAGTTGCGGCTGCTCGGCGCGCAGGACGAGGCCTTCCCAGAGCTGCTCGCGCGTCAGCGATTCGAGAAGCGGATTGAGCGGATCGTTGATCTGGATCAGGTGTTCGAAATTCAAGACGACGTTTCCCTTGGACGTTCGTGGTGCCCGCGATGCGTCACTGCGGCGCGAGTCCGGATTCGATGCGAATCGCGCCGGACAGGACCTTGTGCATCGGGCACGCATTGGCAATTTGCAAGAGCCGTTCCCGCTGCTCATCGGACAGCGCGCCCGTGAGCGCGATGCGCCGGTCGATGTTCGTGCCGTCGGCGGTGCTTGTCATCGACAACTCGACGTGTACGCCTTCGAGCGGCCACTCCTTGCGCTTCGCGTACATCTTCAACGTGATCGACGTGCATGCGCCGAGGCTCGCGAGCAGCAGCGACGCGGGTTCCGGTCCGGTATCGCCGCCGCCGATGCCCGCCGGCTCGTCCGCGACCCACGAATGCGTCCCGTCGCCGAGACGGACCTGATAGTCGATGTTGCCGATGCTGGCGGTCACGGAAGGTCCGGCCATGCGTGCTCCTGGTTGAAGTTGAGACTGCAAGATTGACGACAAAGGCGAAACGGCGCGGCAAGAACGGTCATTGTGACGCAATGTGTCCGTTCGTGCCGCACCGTTTCGCGGTTTTCGCTGTGACCAGATCAATGCGCGATGGCGCCCATCCGGCCCGCCTGATAGTCGATCACGGCCTGGCGGATCTCGTCCTCGGTGTTCATCACGAACGGGCCGTAGCGCACGACCGGCTCCTTCAGCGGCACGCCGCCGATCAGCAGCAGCTCGACGGGCTCATCGCCGGCGGCGAGCACGATCGTATCGCTGTCGTCGCGGAAAATCACCATCTGTTGCGCGCGCACCGGCTGGCTTTGCGGACCGTACAGCGCGGTGCCCGACAGCGGATAGGCGAACACGCGGTAATCGCGCGGCACCGCGAGTTCGATCTTCGCGCCCGGCTTGAGCGAAAAGTGCTGATACAGAATCGGCGTGCGCGTCTCGATCGCGGCCTTCACGCCGAGCGCCTCGCCCGCGATGACCTTCACGCTGACCTTGCCGTCCTCGCTCGTCGCGACGGGAATCTGCACGGACGGAATCTCCTGATAGTGCGGCGCGATCATCTTGTAGCGCTGCGGCAGGTTGACCCAAAGCTGCAGGCCGTGCACGCGGCCGCCGCGTTGCGTGAATTCCTCGGCGGGCATCTCGCTATGCACGACGCCCGCGCCCGCGGTCATCCATTGCACGTCGCCGGGACGCAGCGTGCCGGAATGCCCGGCCGAATCCTTGTGACCGAACTCGCCTTCGAGCATGTACGTGACGGTTTCGAAGCCGCGATGCGGATGGTCCGGCGCGCCTTTAGCCTCGCCGGGTGCGTAGTCGGCTGGGCCCATCTCGTCGAGAAGGAGGAACGGATCGAAATCCATCAGAAGACGGGTCGGGAAAGGGCGATGCACGACGAATCCGCCGCCTTCGACAGTGCGGGTCGCCGGAATGATGCGTTCGATGCTGCGGCTGGTGGACATTATTGCCTCGCGTCGGGAATACGGAAAAGAGGGGAATAGCGATAAATTTGAAACACAGAGCTATTATATGGGCCGCATTTCGCGGTAAAAGCCGTCGCGGCGCAATGGATTGTCCCGCTGGGGATAACGAACCGCGTCGATGTTCATCTCTTCCAGTCCCACCGGGCGACTCATGAAAGCCGACTCGCATGACCTGAACGATCTGATGTACTTCTCGCACGTCGTCGAGCACGGCGGGTTTTCCGCCGCCGAGCGCGTGCTCGGCATCTCGAAGTCGCGGCTGTCGCGGCGCGTGTCGGAGCTGGAAGCGTCGCTCGGCGTGCGTCTGTTGCAGCGCTCGACGCGCAAGCTCGCGCTGACCGAGGCCGGGCAGCTTTTCTATCAGCATTGTCAGGCGATGCTCGCCGAGGCACAGGCGGCCGTCAACGTCGTGCAAAGCCTGCGCGATTCGCCGCGCGGCACGGTGCGCGTGAGCGTTCCGGTCACGATCGCGCAGACGTTCCTGTCCGCCGTGATGCCGGATTTCATGCACCGCTATCCGGAAGTGCGCGTCGTCATGCGCGTGACGAACCGTGTCGTCGATCTGTTCGAAGATGCCGTCGATGTCGCGCTGCGCGTGCGCTCGGAGCCGCCCGCGAGCTCGAACGTCGTCGCGCGGCCGCTGTGGCGCACGGAGCAGATGCTGGTCGCGGCGCCATCGCTGCTGAAGTCGAATGCGCCGCCGATGACACCCGCCGAACTCGCCCAGTACGACACGATCGACACGCCGTCGGCGGACGGCCGCCACGTCTACCGCCTGATCGCGCCGGACGGCACGCGCCATGAGTTCGAGCACGAGCCGCGCCTCGTCACGGCCGATCTGTCGATGATCCGCGAGGCCGTCATGCGCGGCGTCGGCATCGCGGCGCTGCCCGAGATGATGTACGGCGCGCCGCTGCGCTCCGGGCAGCTATCGCCGGTGATGCCCGGCTGGACGTTTCCGTCGCCGCAACTCTACGCGGTGTTTTTGTCGCGTCAGGGCATGGTCCCGGCCGTCCGCGCATTCGTCGATTTTCTCGTCGAGTCGATCGGTAGCGGCCAGCGCTTTCCGGGAGAATGTCCTGTTCACGAACAGCCGGAACGGGAAACAGTTTGACCGCATCGGCGTTTGTCATTGGTTTATGGCATTGAAGCGCGCGCTTGCGATGGACAGATTCAATTGATCGTCACAATTTGTGGCGGTATATTGAAGCCTCCTTCGCTAAGGAGCTCCTTATGCGAAAACTGACGGCTGCTCTGATAGTTAGCCTGATAGGGTTGATTGCACTGTCCGTGTCGACCACGGCTGCTGCATGCGACGGAACTTCCGGTTCTGGCTATTCGAACCCAAAGTGACCGCCTCACCCGAATGCGCCGAGCGCGCACGAAAAAAGGCCTTCATCCGACGATGAAGGCCTTTTACTTTGTGCGCCCGGAAGAGGGCGCGTCGAGCTGTTACTTGCCGCTCTTCGGCTCGGTGACGAAACCGATCTTCGTCAATCCGCCTGCCTGCGCCGCCGACATCAGATCGGCGACCTTTTCGTACGCCACCTGACGATCGGCGCGCAGATGAATCTCCGGCTGCGGGTTCTGCTGCGCCGCCTGCGCGATGCGCGCGTTGAGCGCCGCTTCGTCGATCGGCTGATCGTCCCAGAGCGTGGTGCCGTCAGCCTTGATCGCGATGTTCACGTGCGCGGGCTTTTCGTCCTGCGGCTGGCTGCTCGCGTGCGGCAGGTCGATCTTGACCGCGTGATGCATGGCCGGAATCGTGACGAGGAAGATGATCAGCAGAACCAGCATGACGTCGACGAGCGGCGTCATGTTGATCTCGCTCATCATGCCGTCGTCTTCGTCTCCGGCGAAAGGGCTCATGGCCATGATGCGGACCTCCCCGGCTTACGACGCGCGCGTCGCGAGACGCAGGTTGTCCGACGCGGCGTTCGTCGCGCGCTTGGTCGACGAAAGCTTCGAGCCCGTGACGAAGAACGCGTGCAGGCCGTGCGCGAAGCGGTTCAGCTTCGTGACGATGCCCTTGTTCGCGCGGGTCAGCGCGTTATAGCCGAGCACGGCGGGAATCGCGACGAACAGGCCGAACGCCGTCATGATGAGCGATTCGCCGACCGGACCGGCGACCTGATCGATCGACGTCTGTCCCGTCGCGCCGATGGTCAAGAGCGCGTGATAGATGCCCCAGACCGTACCGAAGAGGCCGACGAACGGCGACGTGGAACCGATCGACGCGAGGATCGCGAGGCCCGCCTGCATGCGGCCAACGCCTTCGTCCATGACGTCTTTCAGGCAGCGCGTGATCCAGTCGGACACGTCCATGCGGTCGTGCAGATGCGGCTGCGTCTGATGATGATGGTCGGCGGCTTCCTGGCCGGCGAGCGCGAGCGCGAGAAACGGGTTGTCCGCCGGGCTCGACGACTGGCTGCCGAGCTTCTTGATGCCGTCGTTGAAGTCGTCGGAGTGCCAGAACGCCTGTTCGGCGTTCTTGGTGAGGCGCTTCAGGCGCACGACGTTCCACGCCTTCACGACGATCACCGTCCACGAAAGCACCGACATGATGACGAGCGCGAGCGCGATGCCCCGCGTCACGAAGTCGCCTTGCGCCCAGACGTGCGCAATCCCGTAGTTTTCCATTCCTGTTTCCTTCCTTGTATCTAAAAATAAACGATCAGTCGTTCAGACTGAAAACGAATGGCACCGTGGCGCTAGCACGAATCGCTTCGCCATTTTCCTTGTAAGGGCTGCACGCGCTGCCGCGCACCGCGTCGAGCGCCGCGTCATCGAGGCGCGACGAGCCGCTGCTCTTTTGCAGCGTGACGTTTTCGATCTTGCCCGACAGGCCTACCGTCAGACGGATGACGGCCGTGCCCGTTTCGCCGCGGCGCTTGGACATCGCCGGATAGTCGGGCTGCGCGATGTTGCAACTCAGGTGCGCGACGTTCTTCGGCGCGGCGAGATCCATGCTCGGCCTGCCGATCGCGGGCGCGGCCGGCGGCGGCGCAGGCTGAGCCGGAGCGGGCGGCGTGGGTTCCGGCGCGGGCGCGGCGATCTGCGAAGGCGCTTCCGTGACCGGCATCGGCGTCGGCTTCGGCTCGACTTTCGGTTTCATCTTCGGCTTGGGCTGCGGCTTCGGAACGGGCTGCGGCACCGGCTTGGGCGGCGGCGGCGTTTCGACGGCGACCGGCTGCGGCGCGGGCTGCGGTGTCTCGCTGATCAGTTGCGCGGTGATGGATTTGGCTTCGATCGGGCGGGGCGGCGGCTCGTTCTTCATCGTCAGCGCGACGCCCAGCAACGCAGCGTGAATGGCGACGACGGCGACGCACGCCGCGATCACGCGCGGATTCGCATTTGCTGTCGGCGCGGTCTGGAATGCGGCGGGAGAAGTGGTCGGGGACTGCATCGTTATTGGCTGCTTGTGATGCTGCGTGAATGCTTGCTGATAACGCTGCCTTCGAGTTCGCTGTCCAACGAGCGCACAGGCACGGTGCGGAAGAAACCAGACGACGTCATTTTCGGAAAATCAGCAGGGAGATGAACAGGGTAGTCACGAAACCAATCAGCAATTCCATCTTTCCCTCCAGGGGTAAGGGTTGCGCGGCTGGCTGAAAGTGACCGGAAATACGAAGGTAACCTGGCTTGCTGGAGGCGATAAAACGACTGGGCGGCGCATCCGGAGCATCGGCGTCGCCGGTTGAGCGCGGCGACGCCGCGCGAATTGCTTCAGGCAGCCTGGCGCTCGTAGAACGTCAGCGGCGCAACGTGCTCGCGCTGCTGAACGCCGCATCGCGACGCGCAGACGCCGCTTTGTGCCATTACGTCGCGAACGCTTTCTTCACACTTGCCGCAGCACAGCGCGACGCCGAGTTCGAACTGCAGTTCATCAAAGGAGTCCACCCCTTCGGCGATGGCGCTTCGAATCTTTCGGTCGGACACTGATTTGCAGACGCAGACAATCATGATCGTTCGCAATAGTTAGCGTTAATGCGAATTATTATCATTCGGTATTGCCGCCTTTGCAAGCGCAGGACCGTGTTTTTTGTAACAGAGGGCGAAAGTTAGCGGGTTTATTGCTAGGAGCCTTGTCTGACGGGGCAAAGCGCGCGATGGAACTGCCAACGCGCGTGAGAAACCCTCAGACGATGTCGGGTTCGGCGAGGCGCGTTCGGCGCGAGGGGATGTCGACGTGCTCGACTTTGGCATCGAGCTGAAGGAGCGCGGCGGCGAGTTGACGCTGCGATTCGCCGTCGGCGGTGGAGCAGAAGCGCGGCATATCGTCGGACGGCGCGGCGAGGTTTTTGAGCGCGTGCGCGTCGAGCAGACGATCGAGCTGCCGCGCGATGGCGACGCTCGTGTCGACGATCTGCAGCCGCTCGCCCGCGATGTCGCGGATTGCGCGATCGAGAAAAGGGTAGTGCGTGCAGCCGAGCACGAGCGTGTCGGCGCCGGCATCGAGCATCGGCGCGATATAGCTTTCGAGCAGCGCCATCAGCGCGGGCGACGAGGTGTCGCAGCGCTCGACAGCCTGCACCAGCCCATGTCCCGCCTGACAAATGAAGCGGCAGTCGCCGGCGTAGCGGTCGAGCAGCGACTGAAAGCGCGCCGAGCGCAGCGTGACGGCGGTCGCCAGCACCCCGACCACGCGCGACTTCGAGACCGCCGCCGCCGGCTTCACGCCCGGTTCCACGCCGACGAGCGGAATCGGCAGACGCTCGCGCACGAGCGCGATCGACTGCGCGGTGGCCGTGTTGCACGCGACGACGAGCGCCTTCGCGCCCTGACCGACGAGCCACTCGCCGATTGCCATCGTGCGGTCGACGATGAAATCGTCGTCGCGTTCGCCGTAGGGCGCATGCAGTGAATCGGCGACGTAGATCAGACGCTCGTGCGGCAGGATCGCGCGCACGGCGCGCAGCACCGACAATCCGCCGAGGCCGGAATCGAAAATGCCGACCGGCGCGCTCGCGTCAGACGCGGCACGCTCGTTCGGCATCGGGGAGGGCGCTACGCGGGACATCCGATTATTCGTGATCGCCCATCATGGTCTGCTGGTAATTCTGGATGCCGACCTTGTCGATCAGATCCAGCTGCGTTTCCAGCCAGTCGATGTGCTCTTCGGTGTCGTGCAGGATCTTTTCGAAGATTTCGCGCGAGACGAAATCACGCACCGACTCGCAATACGCGATGGCTTCCTTGCAGGTCGACTGAGAAATCTGCTCGAGCTTCAGGTCACATTCGAGGATTTCCTTGGTCTCTTCGCCGATCAGCAGCTTGTGCAGGTCTTGCAGGTTCGGCAGGCCGTCGAGCATGAACACGCGCTGAATGAGCCAGTCGGCGTGCTTCATCTCACCGATGGATTCGTCGTATTCGTGCTTGTTGAGCTTTTCGAGGCCCCAGTGCTGGTACATCCGCGCGTGCAGGAAGTATTGGTTGATCGCGGTCAGTTCGTTTTTCAACTGCGCGTTCAGATATTCGATGACTTTCGCGTCGCCTTGCATGATTTTGTTTCCTGTTCGTAACGTGGGGCTGTTGGAAAGATAAACCTTGAGTGTGCCGATGCCAAGGTTAGGTAGAAATTTTTTGTTTCAGACGAAACTGAGAATGAAAACGCTTCTCGACTGGCGGCGGTTCAAAGAAAAGAGCCGGGCGCATCGCCCGGCTCTCGTCGTTCAGTCACGGTGATAAACCGCCATTAAGCGGCGATCAAGCCGTCGCGACCGGAATTTTGCCGATTTTCGCCTGCCATTCGGCCGGGCCCGTCTTGTGAACCGACGTGCCGCTCGAATCGACTGCCACCGTAACGGGCATGTCCTGCACGTCGAACTCGTAGATCGCTTCCATGCCGAGGTCTTCGAACGCGAGCACCTTCGCCTCGCGGATCGCCTTCGACACGAGATACGCCGCGCCGCCGACCGCCATCAGATACGCCGCCTTGTGGTTCTTGATCGCCTCGATCGCGACCGGGCCGCGCTCGGCCTTGCCGATCATCGAGATGAGGCCGGTTTGCGCGAGCATCATCTCGGTGAACTTGTCCATGCGCGTGGCCGTGGTCGGGCCAGCCGGACCGACCGCTTCGTCGCGAACCGGATCGACCGGGCCGACGTAATAGATCACGCGATTGGTGAAATCGACCGGCAGCTTCTCGCCCTTCGCCAGCATGTCGGCAATGCGCTTGTGCGCGGCGTCGCGGCCCGTCAGCATCTTGCCCGACAAGAGCAGCGTCTGGCCCGGCTTCCACGATGCGACTTCTTCCGGCGTCAACGTGTTCAGGTCGACGCGCTTGCTCGTCTCCGTGTTCGGCTGCCATGTGACCTTCGGCCATGCGTCGAGCGGCGGGGCTTCGAGCTTCGCCGCGCCCGAGCCGTCGAGCGTGAAGTGCGCGTGGCGCGTCGCCGCGCAATTCGGGATGATCGCGACCGGCTTCGATGCCGCGTGCGTCGGCGCGGCCATGATTTTCACGTCGAGCACGGTCGAAAGACCGCCGAGACCTTGCGCGCCGATGCCGAGCGCGTTCACCTTCTCGTGCAGTTCCACGCGCAGTTCTTCGATCCAGTCCTGCGGGCCGCGCGCGATGACATCCTGAATGTCGATCGGGTCCATCAGCGATTCCTTCGCCATGACCATCGCCTTTTCGGCCGTGCCGCCGATGCCGATGCCGAGCATGCCCGGCGGACACCAGCCCGCGCCCATCGTCGGGACGGTCTTGAGAATCCAGTCGACGATCGAATCGGACGGATTCAGCATCGCGAACTTCGACTTGTTTTCCGAGCCGCCGCCCTTGGCCGCGACCTGAACGTCGACCTTGTCGCCCGGCACGATCTCGTAGTGGATCACGGCCGGCGTGTTGTCCTTCGTGTTCTTGCGGCCGCCTTCGGGCGGGCTCACGATCGATGCGCGCAATACGTTGTCCGGGTTCAGATAACCGCGGCGCACGCCTTCGTTGATCATGTCGGTGACCGACATCGTCGCGCCGTCCCAGCGCACGTCCATGCCGACCTTCACGAACACCGTGACGATGCCCGTGTCCTGGCAGATCGGACGCTTGCCTTCCGCGCACATGCGGCTGTTGGTCAGGATCTGCGCGATCGCGTCCTTCGCGGCCGGGCTTTCTTCCAGCTCGTAGGCGCGGCCGAGCGCCTGGATATAGTCGAGCGGATGGTAGTAGCTGATGTACTGCAGCGAATCAGCGATGCTCTGAATCAGGTCTTCCTGCTTGATGACTGTCATGGCTTTGGGCTCTGGGGGACTGAATTTTTTCCTGCGGGCGTTCTGAAGGACGCTTCACTCGACGGCGTTTTTCGGCGGCGCAAAGGACTCGTCGTGGAAATGGCGCGGATGCGTATGCGTGGTCAGCCGGTCGACATACGCCATGATGAGCGCGGAAACGAGGAACGCGACGTGGATGATCACCTGCCACAACACGGTGTGAAACGTGTGCTGGTCGGGGTTGATGAAGGTTTTCAGCAGATGGATCGACGAGATGCTAATGAGCGCCATCGACAGCTTCACCTTCAGCACGCCCGCGTTGACGTGATCGAGCCACTCGGGCTCGTCGGGATGGCCTTCCACGCCGAGCTTCGACACGAACGTCTCGTATCCGCCGACGATCACCATGATGAGCAGATTCGAGATCATCACCACGTCGATCAGGCCGAGCACGACGAGCATGATATTGGTTTCGTCGAGCGTCATCGCGTGCGTGACGAGATGCCAGACTTCCTTCAGAAACAGGACGACGTACACGGCTTGCGCGACGATCAGGCCCAGATAGAGCGGCACCTGGAGCCAGCGGCTCATGAAGATGACTTTCGGCAGCAGTTTCATCGAGCCGGGCTGCTTGGGCGAGGCGGGAGAATGCTTGGGAGCGGACATGGGCGGCTTTTCAGTCGGGGCGGGTCGAACCGGAATGATGACTGGCGAATATGACGAACCGGAACGTGCAAAGTGCGTGCGGAGCGTTGGCAATCCGCCGGCGAGCGGCGGGTATTGGCGCATTCGCGGTGTCGGGAAGCCCGCTATTGTAGCGTGTCGTCGCGCGGACTTCCCAAATGCTTTCAGAATCCGCTGAACCCGTTCTAGGCGCCGGTTTCGCCCGAAACGGAAGCCCGGGCGCGCGCCTTCAAGCTTGCGAGCGCGATGCCCGTCACGACGCACGCGAGCGCGATGCCGTGCGCGAGCGTCGGACGTTCGTCGAGAAAGGCGATGCCGTAGAGCGCCGCCGCGACCGGCAGCACGGCGCAGAAGACGCCGGCGAGACTGCCGTCGACGTGACGGATGCCCTTCATCCACAGCCAGAACGAGAAGATGCTCGCCGAAAGCCCGTACCACAGGACGAGCGCCCACGTGTTCCAGGCGACGCTCGTCCAGTCGAAGTGCGCGAGCGATGTTGCGCCGAGCGGGAGCATGAGCAACAGGCCGATCGCGTGCGTGTACGCGCAGATGTCGATGGCGGGCAGCGTCTGCGTGAGACGGCGCGAGAGGATCACATAGAGCGATTCGCAGCACACGGCGCCGAGCACCATCAGATTGCCGGGCAGGGAGCTCGCGCCCGCATCCCCGGCCTGCGCGACGTTGATGACGAGCACGCCCGCGATCGCCAGTCCGATCGACGCGAGCGCGCGCGGACCCGGCTTCTCCTTGAGGAAGATCCACGCGAAGAGCGCGACCACGGCCGGAATCGTGCTCGTGATGACGCCCGCCGCGACGGCGCTCGTGCGCGCGACGCCGTTCAACATCAGCAAGGTGAAGCCGAACGTGCCGAAGAATGCCTGCAGGAAAAGGTTGAGCCATTCGCCGCGCGCGACGCGCTTCATCTTCGACCAGCGCAAGAGCGGCCAGAGCACCGCGAGCGCGATCACGAAGCGCAGCAGCGCGAAGAGCGGAACGGGAACGAATGCGACGATCGATTTGCCGATGCCGACGTTGCTTCCGACGAGCAGCATCGCTGCAATCAAAAGAAGGGCGTAGCGATTCAAGCTGGATACCGCGCTGGGAGTTCAGTTACGATTGTGGGGACGCATTGTAGAAGCCGCGCGGACTCCGTGTATACCCCGTGCCTGTTGGCCCGGCCACGTAAGAAGCGGGTAAGTTGAGCGGCTTATCTTGAATTCAATGCAGGATGTCGCCGGTATGCGAATGTGCCGTGACATTTTTCCGTGCCGCTCCGGTACGGTAGAAAGGAGACAAGGTCGAAGCCGGGAACGCCGCGCGTTCGCCGCTTTCGAACCTCATAAACATGCGGCGCGCGCAACCCATTCAGCGATGCGCGCGCCGCCGGATTTCGGAAACACCATCAGGAGAGGTTGTCGATGTCTGCGATCGAATCGGTTCTTCAGGAAAAACGTGTGTTCCCGCCGTCAGCCAAGGCAAGCGCGGGTGCGGCAATCTCCGGCATGGACGCCTACAAGGCGCTTGTAGCGGAAGCGGAACGTGACTACGAAGGCTTCTGGGCGCGCATCGCGCGCGAGACGCTCACGTGGCACAAGCCCTTCACGCAGGTGCTGGACGAATCGAAGGCGCCTTTCTACAAGTGGTTCGAGGACGGCGAGCTCAACGCGTCGTACAACTGTCTCGACCGTCATGTGGAAGCGGGCCGCGGCAACGACAACGCGATCATCTTCGAAGCCGACGACGGCACCGTCACCAACGTCACCTATCAGGATCTGCTGGACCGCGTCTCGCGTCTCGCCAATGCGCTCAAGAAGCGCGGCGTGAAAAAGGGCGACCGCGTCGTGATCTATCTGCCGATGTCGGTGGAAGGCGTCGTCGCGATGCAGGCGTGCGTGCGTATCGGCGCGACGCATTCGGTCGTGTTCGGCGGCTTCTCGTCGAAGTCGCTCAACGAACGTCTCGTCGATGTCGGCGCGGTCGCGCTCATCACCGCCGACGAACAGATGCGCGGCGGCAAGGCGCTGCCGCTGAAAAGCATCGCCGATGAAGCGCTCGCCGCGGGCGGCTGCGAGAAGGTGAAGGACGTCATCGTGTATCGGCGCACGGGCGGCAAGGTCGCATGGACCGAAGGCCGCGACGCGTGGCTGCATGAAATCGTCGAGAACGAATCGGCGAAGTGCGAGCCGGAATGGGTGAGCGCGGAGCATCCGCTTTTCATCCTTTACACGTCCGGCTCGACGGGCAAGCCGAAGGGCGTGCAGCACAGCACGGCCGGCACGCTGCTGTGGGCCGCGCAGACCATGAAGTGGACCTTCGACATGAAGCCGGGCGACATCTTCTGGTGCACGGCGGATATCGGCTGGATCACGGGGCATAGCTATATCGCGTACGGGCCGCTCGCCATCGGCGCGACGCAGGTCATGTTCGAAGGCGTGCCGACGTATCCGCACGCGGGCCGCTTCTGGGAGATGATCGCGCGCCACAAGGTCACGATCTTCTACACGGCGCCCACGGCGATCCGCTCGCTCATCAAGGCATCGGAAGCGGACGCGAAGGTTCATCCGAAGAGTTTCGATCTGTCGACGCTGCGCATCCTCGGCACGGTCGGCGAACCGATCAATCCGGAAGCGTGGATGTGGTATCACGAGAACGTCGGCCGTGGGCAATGTCCGATCGTCGATACGTGGTGGCAGACCGAAACCGGCGGCCACATGATCACGCCGCTGCCGGGCGCGACGCCGCTCGTGCCGGGTTCCTGCACGCTGCCGCTGCCGGGCATCATGGCCGCGATCGTCGATGAAACCGGCCAGGACGTGCCGAACGGGCAAGGCGGCATTCTGGTCGTGAAGCGCCCGTGGCCGTCGATGCTGCGCAACGTCTGGGGCGACCCCAAGCGCTATCAGACGAGCTATTTCCCGGAAGAACTCGGCGGCAAGCTGTATCTCGCCGGCGACGGCGCGGTGCGCGACAAGGAAACCGGCTACTTCACGATCATGGGCCGCATCGACGACGTGCTGAATGTCTCCGGCCACCGCCTCGGCACGATGGAAATCGAGTCGGCGCTGGTCGCGAATCCGATCGTCGCGGAAGCCGCGGTCGTCGGCCGTCCGGACGATACGACGGGTGAAGCCGTGGTCGCGTTCGTCGTGCTGAAGCGCGCGCGCCCGGAAGGCGACGAAGCGAAGCAGATCGCCACCGAACTGCGCAACTGGGTCGGCAAGGAGATCGGTCCGATCGCGAAGCCGAAGGACATCCGTTTCGGCGAGAACCTGCCGAAGACGCGCTCCGGCAAGATCATGCGGCGGCTCTTGCGCTCGCTCGCGAAGGGCGAGGAGATCACGCAGGACGTCTCCACGCTGGAAAATCCCGCGATTCTGGATCAGCTCGGCGAAGCGCGCTGATCGTCCGCGACCGCTGCCTCGCGCGGCAGCGGTCGATCCTTATTGCCGATGACATGCGGTTTTGTTAAAAAACCGCATGTCCGATTCTTCCAACCCGACGCCTGCCTCGCCGCCGCCCGTATCGGCGGCGATGGCGCGCGCGCATCGGCGCTACTGGCGCTTCAATATCGCGCTGATCGGCGTGCTGATGACCATCGGCTTCGTCGTCTCCTTCGGCCTGCCGCTCTTCGCGCAACGCTTCCAGCATGCCCGCGTCGCCGGCTTTCCGCTGCCGTTCTATTTCGGCGCGCAGGGCGCGATTCTCGTCTACATCGCGCTGATCCTCATCTATATCGTGCTGATGCAGATGGCCGATGCGCGTCTTGCCCGCGCCGCCCGCGCCGAACAGGGCGACGCCGCATGAAGCTCACGAACCGGCTGATCCTCTCCTACGCGCTCTATACGGTCGGCTTCCTGCTGTTCATCTTTCTGATGGAGCGCATCGAGCGCACGACGGGGCCGGGAACGTGGATCGGCTATGTGTTCCTGTTCGTGCCCATTGCGGTGTACGCGGTGATCGGTCTTTTGTCGCGCACGTCGGATCTCGTCGAATACTACGTGGCAGGACGGCGCGTGCCGTCCGCGTTCAACGGCATGGCGACGGCCGCCGACTGGCTTTCGGCGGCATCGTTCATCGGGCTTGCCGGGTCGATCTACGCAAGTGGTTACGACGGCCTCGCGTACGTGATGGGTTGGACCGGCGGCTATTGCCTCGTCGCGTTCCTGCTCGCGCCGTACGTGCGCAAACTCGCGCGCTACACGATTCCGGATTTTCTCGGCACGCGCTTCTCCAGCAACCTCGTGCGCGGGCTCGCGGCGTTCGCGGCGATTCTCTGTTCGTTCGTCTATCTCGTCGCGCAGATCCAGGGCATCGGGCTGATCGCGTCGAGGTTCATCGGCATCGAGTTTTCGATCGGCATCTTCTGCGGTCTCGCGGGCATTCTCGTGTGCTCGTTTCTCGGCGGCATGCGCGCGGTGACGTGGACGCAGGTCGCGCAATACATCATCCTCATCAGCGCGATGCTGATTCCCGTGTCGATGATCGCGCATCGCGAAGGGCTCGGGTGGTTCCCGCAATTCAACTACGGGCGCGTGATGGAGCGCGTCGAATCGCTCGAACGCGCGGTCGCCGTGTCGCCCGACGAAGCGCGCGTGCGCGCCGATTATCAGCGGCAGGCCGCGCTGATTCAGCAACGCATCGACGCGCTGCCGCAGTCGTTCCATGCCGAGCACGCGCGCCTCGCCGCGGAGATCGCGGAACTGCGCCGGCGCAACGGGCCGCTGCGCGAGATCAACGAGCGCGAGCGCGAACTCGCGGCTTTTCCACGCGATGCCGCCGATGCGCACGCCAAATGGTCGCGCGAACGCGATGCGTTGATCGAGCGCGTCGCCGCGCCCGTGCCGATGGCCGAGGCGTTCGCGCCCGGCTCGGCCGGTGACGAGAGCCCGCGCGTGCATCAGATCAACTTTCTGTCGCTGCTCCTGTGCCTGTCGATCGGCACGGCGAGCCTGCCGCACATCCTCACGCGCTACAACACGACGACGTCGGTGTCGTCGGCGCGGCGCTCGGTCGGCTGGACGCTGTTCTTCGTCGCGTTGTTCTATTTGACGGTGCCGGTGCTCGCGGTGCTCATCAAGCATGAAATATTGACGGGGCTCGTCGGGCATCGCTTTGCCGATCTGCCGCAGTGGGTCACGCAATGGCGGCGCGTGGAGCCGTATCTGATCCGCATCGGCGATGTGAACGGCGACGGCATCGTGCGCTGGGCCGGCATTCAGATGCAGCCGGACATGGTCGTGCTGGCGGCGCCTGAAATCGCGGGATTGCCGTATGTGATTTCCGGGCTGATTGCCGCCGGCGCGCTCGCGGCGGCTTTGTCGACGGCGGACGGGCTCCTGCTGACGATCGCGAATGCGCTCTCGCACGACGTGTATTACTGCATGGTCGATCGCCGCGCGACGAGCCAGCGGCGCGTGACGATCTCGAAGATTCTGTTGCTCGGCGTGGCGCTGCTCGCGTCGTATGTGGCGTCGCTGAATGCGGGCAACATTCTGTTTCTGGTCGGCGCGGCGTTTTCGCTTGCAGCGTCGAGTCTCTTTCCGGCGCTCGTACTCGGCGTGTTCTGGAAGCGCACGACGCAGCGGGGTGTCGTCGCGGGCATGATCGCGGGGCTCGTCGTCTGCGTGTATTACATCGTGTCGACGTATCCGTTCTTCGTGCAGTTGACGGGTTTCGCCGGGCCGCGCTGGTTCGGCATCGAGCCGATCAGCTCGGGCGTGTTCGGGGTGCCGGCCGGATTCGCGGTGGCGATCGTTGTGAGTCTGTTCGATCGGAAGCCGGATGCGTACACGCGCGCGCTCGTCGATTACATTCGCCATCCGTAGGGGCTGGCGCAGGCGCGGGAACTTGGTATAATCGCGGTCTTCCGGAGAGATGGATGAGTGGTTTAAGTCGCACGCCTGGAAAGCGTGTATAGGGTAAAACCTATCGGGGGTTCGAATCCCCCTCTCTCCGCCAGAACCTCAAGCCCTTGATCTTCAAGGGCTTTTCTTTTTTGTTCTCAGAATTGACGCGGGCGCTGTAAAAGGCCCGTATGCCGAAAAAATCCGAAACGCGGCCCGTCGTTGTTTCGAATCTCAAGTGGTTCAAATCGAAAATGAGGAAGCTTCGTCCTTTTCCTCGCGCTTCGACATCATAGATTCGGATAACTGATTGAACATGGCGGCGCGCAGTCGATCGAGCGTCGAGCATGCGGACAACAAGTGGAGGGGAGCGAGAAGAGTTGTCGTAAGAGTCATGAGCGCTGGTACGGTTGCGCCTCTAATAATGCTCGATGAACTCTCGCACATGGCAGGGCGCAGCGGCCCATGCAGCCCATCTCTTACGACATTCAGAAGGATAGACGATGCGGCCAGGAAAGAAATCGGATTAATCGCGTTATGTAAGCGGCAATCGTTCAACGATGCACCGGCTTGCCGGCAAACGCTGCAATTCGATCCGTTTCCGTCGTGGTGACTGCGGATCGTGCCGCCGCTTCGCGGGTCGCCTTCTTGCTTTGCGGCGGTGCAACGGACTTTAAACGGTTGCGCGCGGCGGCCGACCCACCGAGAAAGAAACGCCCCGCGTAAGACACGGGGCATCGCATTGCAAGCTCAGTGCGTGAGAATCATCTGAGCGGCGTGATTCTCGGCGTCGTAGTGCAGCGCCGAGTTCGCCGCCTGCTGTTCCTGAATGAGCACTTCGCGCGCCGCCTGAGCACCTCGCTCATAACCGGCCTTCGTCGCGTGCTCCTCGAGTGCGGCGATAAGCGGCAATTGCTCCTCTGCCACCGAGCGCAGCAAATTCAGGATGTCGCGCCGCATCGCTTCGGGATAAGCGCAGAAGTGCTCGAAGCCACCCGGCGCAGCGACGATGTTCACGAGCGACGTAAGCAGTCGCGCGCGATTGTTGCAATGTTCGCTGATCTGCACCGACTGCGAGAGCGTCGCGTGGCCGTTCGGATCGACGGAAATATGCAGGTCATTCATCTTGAAAAGCCTCTTGTAATAACGGAAGGCCTGCATTTAAGCCGCTCCGGCGCTTGGAAACGCTCGGACGAATCCTATTACCTCGGGTGCGCGACGATCCTTTACTTTCGGATGTTTCCGCTCACGCGAAGCATCGTGCGAGCCAGCGCCAGAACGCGCGGCAACGGCCGGCCGTGACGACGCGCGATGCATCCATGTCGCGCTGCCAGTTCGCGTTTTCCTGATCGTCGCGCGACCGAGCGACGAGTGTCCCGAAGTACATGGCAGCCCCCTTTGCGGATATCGATGGCGAACGGCGTCACGTGAGCGACTCCGATGCGTTCAGGATGCCGATGCTTCCGCGAGCGCAAAACCCGCATGACGCGGGGAGCGCGCTTTGCATGCGGACATGGGCGAAAGGAGGGGTACGCGCGTCAGCATGCGCGCAGCGAAAGTTTTACATGAACTGTTGACACAAAAGGTTCACAGTCGGAAAGGTCGACGGACCGTATCCTTTGCTCCGCTACGGTGAACGCGAGGCAACCATGCCGGACATCGCATTTCCTCAGCAGGGCGGCGTGAGCGAACGCACGCGCCGGACCGGTCTCATCGTTTTCGGTCTCATACTTCTCGGCGGTATCGGTTATGTCGGATTGCATCTGGCTAACGATCTCGAATCCGTCCGGCTGAGTTCCGCACTGCCTTATTTCCTGCTCGCCGTCGCGCTGCTGATCGCACTCGGATTCGAGTTCGTCAACGGCTTCCACGACACCGCCAACGCGGTCGCGACCGTCATCTACACGCACTCGCTGACGCCGAACCTCGCGGTGGTCTGGTCCGGGACGTGGAATTTCATCGGCGTGCTGGTTTCGAGCGGCGCGGTCGCGTTCGGCATCCTGCAACTGCTGCCCGTCGAGCTGATACTTCAGGTCGGCAGCAGCGCAGGCTTCGCGATGGTCTTCGCGTTGCTCATCGCCGCGATCATCTGGAACCTCGCGACATGGTATTTCGGCCTGCCGTCGTCGAGCTCGCATACGCTGATCGGCTCGA
>Ga0182736_1001615_pt1 | contig 20675 bp, 15 predicted proteins | sample eDN5th30CKraftBY_FD_128882 | JGI IMG/M metagenome (GOLD analysis project Ga0182736, IMG submission 128882) | Enriched backyard soil microbial communities from Emeryville, California, USA - eDNA 5th pass 30_C Kraft BY (version 2) (version 2) | ecosystem: Environmental > Terrestrial > Soil >... | reverse complement strand
GTCGTGCTGCTGTTCGAGGGGCTCACCGGGGCCCTGATCTACCAGAAGATCAAGGCGGCCCTGGGCGGCCCGCCGCGCCCGGACCTCGCCAAACGCAATGTGGCGCGGGCCTGCTATGTGCTGGCGCTGATGTTCTGGCCGGCGGTGCTGATGCTGTGGCGGCGCAAGCTGCGCTGGGTGACGGTGCTGCTGGGCGTCGCGGCCATGGTCGGCCCGCTCCTGCTGGGGGTGGACGCCCCGCTGGCGGCCCTCGTCATTTCCCTGGCCATCTTCGTGCTGGTGCGGCTGGCCGGCGCGGCGGGCCTTTATGTCTGCATGGGGGGCGCGGCGGTCTATTTCGCCTTCGCCCCGCATCTGGTCGACCTGTTCGGGGCCGTCGTCGGCCGCAAGGCGTCCTGGGACGCGCGGCAGGCCATATGGAAGGTGGTGATCGGCCAGATCGAACAGCATCCCCTGCGCGGCTGGGGCCTCGATTCCAGCCGGCTGCTGCCCAAGCCGGTGTCCCTGCATCCGCACGACGCCGCCCTGCAGCTCTGGCTGGAGCTGGGGGCGGTGGGGGTGATGCTGACGGCGGTGTTCTGGGTTTGGCTGCTGTGGAGTCTCATCAAGGTGCAGGCCCGCGACCGCAGCCTCGCCGCGGCGGGGGCGGCCATGGCCGGGGTCTATCTGACCATCGGCGCCCTCAGCTTCGGGGTTTGGCAGGAATGGTGGCTGGCCCTGGGGGCCCTGGCCATCGGCGTGTTTGCTCTTTCGAACGTCAGTTCGGTCGCCTATTTCCGCAAGCGTTCGCCTTACTACATCTAGCTCCAGCCTGAATTTTTGCGCCCCGGGCGGAATTCGCCTATATGGCGCGCCCGTTCTTCCGAAAGCTAAGTGCCATGACCGAGCGTTGGAGTCCGTCGAGCTGGAGGGCGATGCCCGCCAAGCACATCCCGACCGATTACCCCGATCCTGCCGCCCTGGCCCGGATGGAAGGGACCTTGCGCAACATGCCCCCGCTGGTGTTCGCCGGCGAGGCGCGGCGGCTGAAGTCGCTGCTCGGCGACGTGTCGGCGGGCAAGGCCTTCCTGCTGCAGGGCGGGGACTGCGCCGAAAGCTTCAAGGAATTCCGCGCGGACAACATCCGCGACACCTTCCGCCTGCTGCTGCAGATGGCGGTCGTGCTGACCTTCGCGGGCGGCAAGCCGGTGGTGAAGGTCGGCCGCATCGCCGGCCAGTTCGCCAAGCCGCGCTCCGAGCCGGTCGAAACCATCGGCGACGTGACCCTGCCGTCCTATCGCGGCGACATCATCAACGGCCAGGACTTCGATGCCGCCTCGCGTGCGCCGGACCCGCAGCGGCTGTTGCAGGCCTACACCCAGTCGGCGGCGACCCTGAACCTGCTGCGGGCGTTCGCGACCGGCGGCTATGCGGACCTGTACAACATCCACAAGTGGACCCTCGGCTTCGTGGCCGACAGCCCGCAGGGCGCGCGCTACGCCGAGCTCGCCGACAAGATCTCCGAATCCCTGTCGTTCATGTCCGCCATCGGCCTCGCCCAGAGCGAGCCGATCCTGCATCAGGTGGAGTTCTTCACCAGCCACGAAGCCCTGCTGCTGGGCTTCGAGGAAGCCATGACCCGCGTCGATTCCACCTCGGGCGAATGGTACGACACCTCCGCCCATCTGGTGTGGATCGGCGAACGCACCCGTCAGCTCGACGGGGCGCACATCGAGTTCTGCAAGGGCATCAAGAACCCCATCGGCATGAAGGTCGGCCCCACGGTCGAGCCCGAAGAGCTGATCCGGCTGATCGACGCCCTGAACCCGAAGAACGAGCCCGGCCGCCTGACCCTCTACGGCCGCTTCGGCGCAGACAAGATCGCCGCCCGCCTGCCGCGCCTGATGGCGACCACGGTCAAGGAAGGGCGCAACGTGGTGTGGGCCTCCGACCCGATGCACGGCAACACCCTGAAGGCCGCCAACGGCTACAAGACCCGGCCCTTCGACCGGGTGCTGGCCGAGGTGAAGGGCTTCATCGAGGTGGCGCGCGCCGAAGGCGCCCACCCCGGCGGCGTGCACCTGGAGATGACCGGCCAGGACGTGACCGAATGCCTCGGCGGCGCCCGCGCCCTGTCGGAGGACGAACTGTCCCACCGCTACCACACCCACTGCGACCCGCGCCTCAACGCCGATCAGGCGCTGGAGCTGTCGTTCCTGGTGGCCGAAAAGCTGAAGTCCGAAATGGCCTCGGCGCCGATCGCGGCGGTGGGGTAAGGCGGCCCTCCGCGAGGACGCCGCCCATCCAGTATCTGTTTTGCTCGGGCCTGACCCGAGCATCCAGACGCGCGGGAAGCGCAAGGCTGGCTTTGCCGTGTCGGCGTTTCTGGATCCCCGCCTCAAGGGCGGGGAAGGCGGTCTAACTGGGTGAGGGCAGGGCCTATTGGCCCGTCAACACCCAACCCTCTTCGCCTTCCACCGCCTCGACCTCTTCGGGCGTGGCGGTCTTCGGCGCCGCGAAGGCGGCCGCCAGCTTGCCGGTTTCGTCCAGCTTGGCGAAGTGTTCGGCGAGGCCGCGCACCTCGGTCAGGTCGCGCCCGCCCATCGTGGTGGGCTGGGACTTGTGCTGGCCCAGGCGAATCTCGGCCGCGACCACGTCCACCCCGTCGAGATCGGCGGGGGCCAGGGTCTTCCAGCCGGTCTCGAACGGCCACAGCTTCAGGGCGCGGGTCTTGCGCAGCCGTTTCAGCATCGGCAGGCCGAGGATGGTCAGGCCGCCGACCTGGCCGGCGTAGTAGAGCTTCCAGATCGGCGTCGGGCCGCCCTTGGCCGGGGCGTGGGCGAGGTCGGCGTAGCGGAACTCCGGCGGGTCGCCCTCGCCGTGTTCGCGCCCGCGCTTGGGCTGCAGGGTGGTCAGGGCGTCCCGCGGCGGACAGCCCCAGAAGGGAAACGGGCCGCCGGTCAGGCGTCGGTTGATCTCCGCGCCGACGCCGAAGCGGTTGTTGACGTTGTCCGGCTTGTCCTTGGCCATCTTGTTGAGCAGGTCGAGGTTGGCCGACCAGGGCTCCCCCGTCAGCTTCATCAGGCCGGAGAACCCCCGCGGCAGGCCGAGGGGGAAGGGCAGGCCCAGCAGCGCCTTCTCGCCCCGCTTCTTCAGGTCGTCGAAGATCAGGCCGAGGCGCGCCTCGGCTTCCGCACGGGTGGCGCAGGCGAAACCCTCAAAGGCGAGGCGGAACCGCACGTCGCGCTTCAGCACGGCGATGGCGATGGATTCCGGTCCTGCGGCCGGCTTGGAGGCGGAACTCCAATCCACGACAACATAGGCGCTGAACAGGCGAGACAACGGGCGGCCCTCGACGATTTGGGTCAGGTCTCTTACAGCGAGGCGGCGCCGCAGGCGAGCATAAGGAGCAATTCCCCGGATGACGGGCAGGGTGATCAGGTGCGGCGTGGCGGGCGCCGGGGTGTTCGGCGGCTATCACGCCAAGAAGGTCGGGACGCTGGAAGGCGCTGTTCTGGCCGGCGTGTTCGACCACGATTTGGTCCGGGCGGAGGCTCTGGCTGCGCCGCTCGGCGGGGTGGGCACGACCGATTTCGACCAGTTGCTGGCCTGGTCCGACGTGGTGATCGTCGCCACCCCCGCGGTGTCCCACGCCGACCTCGCCGGCCGGGCGTTGGCGGCGGGCAAGCCCATCTATGTGGAAAAGCCGGTGGCTGCCGATTCGGCGGACGCCTGGGCCCTGGTGGAGGCGGCGAGGGCGGGGGGCCTCGTTTTCGCCAGCGGGCATCAGGAGCGCCTTTCGATGGCGGCGATGGGCCTGTTCGACACCCCCGAGACCCCGTTCCGAATCGAGGCCGTGCGCCGCGGCCCGCCGTCGCCCCGCAGCCGAGACGTCTCCTGCGTGCAGGACCTGATGATCCATGACCTCGACCTCGCCCGCGTGCTGGCGGGGGGAGACGCCGTGAAGGTGGAGGCCGTCGGCGGCTTCGACACCGTCCGCGCCGGCGTGCAGTTCGAGGGCGGGCTGACGGCGCTCCTGGAGGCTTCGCGCGAGGCGGAAGCGCGGTCGCGCACCATGCGAATCTTCTACCCCTCGGGAATCGTGGAGATCGACTTCCTGGCCCCGTCCTTCCGCAACCCGACCTATTTCAAACTCAACGCCGACTTCGCCCAGGCGCCGCAGGGCAGGGACCCCCTGGGGGCCAGTCTCAGCCAGTTCCTGGCCGCCGTGCGGGGCGATGCGGCGCGTCCGGCGGCCACCGGGGAGGAGGGGGCGCAGGCGGTGGATCTGGCCCTGGCGGTGGAGCGGGCGGCCGGGCTTTGATCGGCGTCGGATCGAACTTGCTTCGGGCTCGGGGCGCTGGTACACGCTCGCCCTTCGGCGAAGGCCGTATGCGCCGGCGGACCCGCGCCTCCGGCGCTTTCGCCGTCGCCTGAAGGAGTGTAGCTCAGCTGGTAGAGCATCGGTCTCCAAAACCGAGGGCCGGGGGTTCGAGTCCCTCCACTCCTGCCATTTGACGAACACCGGACGGGAAGCGAGTAAGCCTTTCGATGGCCAAGGATCCAGGCATTCCAACGCAAGCGCGGCCCGCGCGCCGGGGACGTCCCGCGCCGCCCGCCAAGCCGTCTGCAACGACGGCTGTGGCCGCCGAGCCGAAGGTGGCCAAGCCTCGCTTCAATCTGGTGCAATTCTCCCGCGAGGTGCGGGCGGAAGCGCGAAAGATCACCTGGACCTCCTGGAAGGAGACCTGGATCACCTCCGTGATGGTCTTCATCATGGTGGTGGTGACCTCCGTCTTCTTCCTGCTGGTGGACGGGGGCCTCGGCTTCCTGGTCCGTCAGCTCCTGCGGCTTGCAAGTTGAGGACGACGCGATGAACGCCGAAGCTCAAGACGCCGCCGCCGCGCCGGCGGCCCGCTCCAACCCGAACCACAAGTGGTACATCGTCCACGCCTACTCGAACTTCGAGAAGAAGGTGGCCGAATCGATCAAGGAGCAGGCCAAGTCCCAGGGGCTCGAGGACAGCTTCTCCGAGATCCTGGTGCCCACCGAGGACGTGGTGGAGATCCGCCGCGGCCGGAAGATCAACGCCGAGCGCAAGTTCTTCCCGGGCTATGTGCTGGTGAAGATGGACCTCTCCGACGAGGCCTATCACCTGATCAAGAACACCCCCAAGGTCACGGGCTTCCTGGGTTCGGGCAACAAGCCGATGCCGGTCTCCGACAAGGAGGTGCAGCGCATCGTCGGCGCCATCGAGGAAGGCGTCGAGCGGCCCAAGCCCACCATCCGCTGGGACCTCGGCGAGAAGGTCAAGGTCACCGACGGCCCCTTCGCCAGCTTCGACGGCATCGTCGAGAGCGTGGACGAGGAGCGGGCCCGCCTGCGGGTCAGCGTCTCCATCTTCGGCCGGGCCACCCCGGTCGACCTGGAGTACAGCCAGGTGGAGAAGGCGGTCTAAGCGCGCTGGCGCGAACCTATCGAATTCCCGCTGCCGGCGGTTTCGGCGGCGGGTGAAATCCGCGGGAGGGGGCGGCCACCGTAACCCCGCACCGCGGCCCTTACGGCCTGCAATCGGGCAGGCCGATAACTGGAGCAGAAGATGGCCAAGAAGATTCTGGGCTACATCAAGTTGCAGGTGTCTGCGGGCTCCGCGACCCCTTCGCCGCCCATCGGGCCGGCGCTGGGTCAGCGCGGCGTCAACATCATGGGCTTCTGTAAGGAGTTCAACGCCCGCACCGAGAATGTGCCGAAAGGCACGCCCCTGCCGACGGTGATCACCGTCTATCAGGACAAGTCGTTCACCTTCGTCACCAAGACGCCCCCGGCGACCTACTTCCTGAAGGAAGCGGCGGGCATCAAGTCCGCCTCGGGCAAGCCCGGCCGCGACGTGGCCGGCAAGGTGACGCGGCAGCAGTGCCGCGACATCGCCGAGAAGAAGATGAAGGATCTCAACGCCAACGACCTCGACGCCGCCACTCGGATCATCGAGGGCTCGGCGCGGGCGATGGGCCTGCAGGTGGTGGACTAAGTCATGGCCAAGACCCCTAAGCGCATCCAAGCCTGGAGCGGCGACTTCGCCAAGAACTACGGCCTCGACGAGGCCGTGAAGCTGGTGAAGTCCAACGCCAAGGCCAAGTTCGACGAAACCGTCGAGATCTCCATCAACCTGGGTGTCGACCCGCGTCACGCTGACCAACAGGTCCGCGGCGTGGTCAACCTGCCGTCCGGCACCGGCCGCGACGTGCGCGTGGCGGTGTTCGCCCGCGGCGCCGCCGCCGACGCCGCGCTCGCGGCGGGCGCCGACATCGTGGGCGCCGAGGACCTGCTCGAAAAGGTCCAGGGCGGCTTCATGGATTTCGACCGCGTCATCGCGTCCCCGGACATGATGGCCCTGGTCGGCCGCCTCGGTAAGGTGCTGGGCCCGCGCGGCCTGATGCCGAACCCCAAGGTCGGCACCGTGACCCCCAACGTCGCCCAGGCGGTGAAGGACTCCAAGGGCGGCGCCGTCGAGTTCCGCGTCGAGAAGGCCGGGATCGTCCACGCCGGCATCGGCAAGGCGAGCTTCACCGAAGACGCCCTGACCGCCAACGTCCGCGCTCTGGTCGACGCCTTGAACAAGGCCAAGCCGAGCGGGGCCAAGGGCACCTACATCAAGCGCGTCTCGCTCTCCTCCACCATGGGGCCGGGCGTGAAGGTTGATACCGGTTCGCTCAGCGCCTAAGCCGAGCGGCATTGAATTCGGGGGCGTTTCACTGTAAACGCCCCCGCGTCCGATGGCGGGTTCGCCCGCCGTCGTCCTGTCCGAGAACTGCGGCGTCCGGGGGCCACCCGGGCGATAATCGAGGAAGAGCCCTTCCTTGCCGTTGGGAGACGGGGATTGAGACGCCTTCAGCCTTCCGCGCTGCGGACGGCCACGGCCGACTTTCCTTTGGACAGGTCTGTACGATCCGAACGTGGGGTTCGCCCCGCGCACGGGTCATTTCGGTCGTCGGATGGTCCGGCGGCCGCATCGTAGGAGACCGCAATGGACCGCGCACAGAAAGCCGAGTCGATCGAAACGCTGAAGGGCGTTTTCGCCGACGCCGGCGCCGTGGTCGTGACCCACTACATGGGTCTGACCGTTGCGGAAATGACCGACCTGCGTACGCGCCTCCGTAAGGAAGGCGCCTCGCTGAAGGTGGTGAAGAACCGGCTCGCCCAGAAGGCGATGGACGGGTCTGCTGGAGAGGCTGGCGACAGCCTGTTCAAGGGCCCCGTCGCCATCGCTTACGGCAAGGACCCGGTCGCCGCCGCCAAGGTCGCCACCCAGTACGCCAAGGAGAACGACAAGTTCTCCGTCGTCGGCGGCCTGCTTGGCGACGTGGTGTTGGACCAGAAGGCCGTCGGGGCGCTCGCCTCGCTGCCGTCTCTGGACCAACTCCGCGGCAAGCTCATCGGCCTCATCCAGGCTCCGGCGACCAAGGTCGCGGGCGTGGTTCAGGCTCCGGCGAGCCAGCTCGCGCGTCTCATGTCGGCCTATGCCGCCAAAGACGCCGCCTAAAGGTCATCTCCGCTTCTCACCGAAACCATCTCAATCCGATCCAAAGGAATTCATCCCATGGCCGATCTGTCCAAAATCGTCGACGACCTGTCCGCGCTGACCGTTCTCGAAGCCGCCGAACTCGCCAAGCTGCTTGAAGAAAAGTGGGGCGTCTCCGCCGCCGCTCCGGTGGCCGCCGCCGCCCCCGCCGCTGGCGGCGCTGCTCCGGCCGCTGCCGAAGAAGAGCAAACCGAGTTCACCGTCATCCTGACCTCGGGCGGGGACAAGAAGATCAACGTCATCAAGGAAGTCCGTGGCATCCGCGCCGATCTCGGCCTGAAGGAAGCCAAGGACCTCGTCGAAGGCGCCCCGCAGCCCGTGAAGGAGAACATCTCCAAGCAGGAAGCGGAAGAGATCAAGAAGAAGCTGGAAGAAGCCGGCGCTTCCGTCCAGATCAAGTAGTTCGGTCGCGGGCGCTCGCCCGCGTCCACCAGGACTATCAGCGGGGAGGCGGCGACGCCTCCCCGTTTTGATTCTCCCCAGGGGAGGGGATTTCGCATTTCCCGCCGATTGCCTCTTCCCTTCTGTGGGGAAAAGGCCTATCTCCCCTGCCTCGCGAAAATCACCGTTCGTCGCAACGCGATTCTTCGCGCCCATACGTTCCGAGGCATGGTCCGCCGCCCTCCGACCATGCGAAGGGGCGCTCCCGTTACGGCGGGGGAATTTTCCAGCGTCCGGCGGGAGCCTTCCAAGGCTTCCGATCCGAGGGTGGACGCAAGGAAACAAGCCCGCGCGCCGCCATGGCGCGTGGCCAGAGGAGCAGCATGCCTCAGACGTTCAAAGGCCTTACCTTCACCGGTAAGAAGCGCATCCGCAAGTCGTTCGGCCGCATCCCTGAAGTGGTGCAGATGCCGAACCTGATCGAAGTTCAACGGTCTTCCTACGAACAGTTCCTCCAGCGCGAAACCCGCGTGGCCGACCGCCGCGACGAGGGCCTGGAAGCGGTGTTCAAGTCCGTCTTCCCGATCAAGGACTTCAACGAACGCGCCACCCTCGAATACGTTTCGTACGAATTCGAAGAGCCGAAGTATGACGTCGAGGAATGCATCCAGCGCGACATGACCTTCGCGGCTCCGCTGAAGGTCAAGCTGCGCCTGATCGTGTTCGAAAACGACGAAGAAACCGGCGCCCGCTCCGTCAAGGACATCAAGGAGCAGGACGTCTACATGGGCGACATCCCGCTCATGACGGACAAAGGCACCTTCATCGTCAACGGCACCGAGCGGGTGATCGTCTCCCAGATGCACCGCTCGCCGGGCGTCTTCTTCGACCACGACAAGGGCAAGACCCACGCGTCGGGCAAGCTGCTGTTCGCCGCGCGCGTCATTCCCTACCGTGGTTCGTGGCTCGACTTCGAGTTCGACGCCAAGGACGTGGTCTACGTCCGTATCGACCGTCGCCGTAAGCTGCCGGCGACCACCTTCCTCTACGGCCTCGGCATGGATGGGGAAGAGATCCTCACCACCTTCTATGACGTGATCCCGTTCGAGCGTCGCACCGGCAAGGACGGCGTGTCCGGCTGGGCCACCCCCTACAAGCCCGAGCGCTGGCGCGGCGTGAAGCCGGAGTTCGGCCTCGTCGATGCTGACACCGGCGAAGAGATCGCCCCCGCCGGCCAGAAGATCAGCGCCCGCGCCGCCAAGAAGTTCGCCGACAGCGGCGTGAAGACCCTGCTGGTCGGCCCCGACGCCCTCGTCGGCCGGTTCCTGGCCCGTGAAGCGGTCAACTACGAGACCGGTGAAATCTACGCCGAAGCCGGCGACGAGCTGGACGTGGCGACCATCCAGGCGCTGGAAGACCAAGGCTTCTCGACCATCGAGGTGCTGGACATCGACCACGTCACGGTGGGCGCCTACATGCGCAACACCCTGCGGGTGGACAAGAACTCCGTCCGCGAGGACGCCCTGTTCGACATCTATCGCGTCATGCGCCCGGGCGAGCCGCCGACGGTGGAAGCCGCCGAGGCCATGTTCCGCAGCTTGTTCTTTGATTCCGAACGCTACGACCTGTCGGCCGTCGGCCGGGTGAAGATGAACCTTCGCCTGGAGCTGGACTGCCCGGACGACGTGCGCGTGCTCCGCAAGGAAGACGTGCTGGAAGTCCTCAAGGTGCTGGTCGGCCTGCGCGACGGCCGCGGCGAGATCGACGACATCGACAACCTGGGCAACCGCCGGGTCCGTTCGGTGGGCGAACTGCTGGAAAACCAATACCGGGTCGGCCTGCTGCGCATGGAGCGGGCGATCAAGGAACGCATGTCCTCGGTCGATATCGACACGGTCATGCCGCACGACCTGATCAACGCCAAGCCGGCTGCGGCGGCGGTGCGGGAGTTCTTCGGCTCCTCGCAGCTCTCGCAGTTCATGGACCAGACCAACCCGCTGTCGGAAATCACCCACAAGCGCCGCCTCTCGGCGCTTGGCCCGGGCGGTCTGACCCGCGAGCGGGCGGGCTTTGAAGTCCGCGACGTGCACCCGACCCACTACGGCTGGATCTGCCCGATCGAAACGCCGGAAGGCCCGAACATCGGCCTGATCAACAGCCTGGCCACCCACGCGCGGGTGAACAAGTACGGCTTCATCGAGAGCCCGTACCGCCGCGTGATCGACGGCGCCGTGCAGGACGAGGTCGTCTACATGTCGGCGATGGAGGAGGCCAAGCACACCATCGCTCAGGCCAACATCGTCATCGAGAATGGCCAGGTCCGCGACGACCTAGTGCAGGTCCGCATCAACGGCGACGTGACCCTCGCCGGCAAGGACCAGGTCGACTACATGGACGTGTCGCCCAAGCAGGTGGTTTCGGTGGCCGCGGCCCTGATCCCCTTCCTTGAGAACGACGACGCCAATCGCGCCCTCATGGGCTCGAACATGCAGCGTCAGGCCGTGCCCCTGGTGAAGTCGGACGCGCCCCTCGTGGGCACCGGCATGGAAGACGTGGTGGCCCGGGATTCCGGCGCCACCGTGGTCGCCCGCCGCGACGGGGTGGTGGAGCAGATCGACGGCACCCGTATCGTCCTTCGCGCCACCAGCGAGACCGACCCCACCAAGCCGGGCGTCGACATCTACCGCCTGTCGAAGTTCCAGCGCTCCAACCAGAACACCTGCATCAACCAGCGTCCGCTGGTGCGGGTGGGCGACGTGATCAAGGCCGGCGACGTGATCGCCGACGGCCCGTCCACGGAGCTGGGTGAGCTGGCCCTGGGTCGGAATGCGCTCGTCGCCTTCATGCCCTGGAACGGCTACAACTTCGAGGACTCCATCCTCATCTCCGAGCGGATCGTCTCCGACGACATCTTCACCTCGATCCACATTGAGGAGTTCGAGGTGATGGCCCGCGACACCAAGCTGGGCCCGGAAGAAATCACCCGCGACATCCCCAACGTCGGCGAGGAAGCCCTGCGCAACCTCGACGAAGCGGGCATCGTGGCCATCGGCGCCGAAGTGGCGCCGGGGGACATCCTGGTCGGCAAGGTCACCCCGAAGGGCGAAAGCCCGATGACGCCGGAAGAAAAGCTCCTGCGCGCCATCTTCGGTGAAAAGGCCTCGGACGTTCGCGACACCTCCCTGCGCTTGCCGCCGGGGGTGACCGGCACCATCGTCGAGGTGCGGGTGTTCAACCGGCACGGCGTCGACAAGGACGAGCGCGCGCTCGCCATCGAACGGGAAGAGATCGAGCGCCTGGGCAAGGACCGCGACGACGAGTTCGCCATCCTGAACCGCAACATGACCGGCCGCCTGCGCGAGATGCTGGTGGGCAAGAACGCCGTCTCGGGCCCGAAGGGGCTCGGCCGCGGCGAGATCAGCGCCGACAAGCTGGAAGAGATCTCCCCCGGCCTGTGGTGGCAGATCGCCCTCGACGACGAGAAGGCGATGGGCGAGCTGGAAGCCATGAAGCGCCAGTTCGACGAGGCCCGTAAGCGCCTCGACCGGCGCTTCGAGGACAAGGTCGACAAGCTGCAGCGGGGCGACGAGCTGCCCCCCGGCGTGATGAAGATGGTCAAGGTGTTCGTGGCGGTGAAGCGCAAGCTGCAGCCGGGCGACAAGATGGCCGGCCGTCACGGCAACAAGGGGGTCATCTCCAAGATTCTCCCGGTCGAAGACATGCCCTATCTGGAAGACGGCACCCCGGTCGACGTGGTGCTCAATCCCCTGGGCGTGCCCTCGCGGATGAACGTCGGCCAGATCTTCGAGACCCACCTCGGGTGGGCCTGCGCGGGTCTCGGCAGGCAGATCACCCGCCTGCTGGAAGAGTGGCAAGGCGGCGGTCAGCGCGCGATGCTGACCGAGAAGCTGCGCGACATCTACGGCGCGGACCAGGAGCTGCCGGACACCGACGAGGAACTGGTGGAGCTCGCCCGCAACCTCGGCAAGGGCGTTCCGATCGCCACGCCGGTGTTCGACGGCGCGCACATCAACGACATCGAGGACATGCTGGAGAAGGCGGGCCTGGCTCGTAGCGGCCAGTCGATCCTGTACGATGGCCAGACCGGCGACCAGTTCAAGCGCCCGGTCACCGTCGGCTACATCTACATGCTGAAGCTGCACCACCTGGTGGACGACAAAATCCACAGCCGCTCGATCGGCCCGTACAGCCTCGTCACCCAGCAGCCGCTGGGCGGTAAGGCCCAGTTCGGCGGTCAGCGCTTCGGGGAAATGGAGGTGTGGGCCCTCGAAGCCTACGGCGCCGCCTACACCCTGCAGGAGATGCTCACGGTCAAGTCCGACGACGTGGCCGGCCGGACCAAGGTCTACGAGGCGATCGTCCGTGGCGACGACAGCTTCGAGGCGGGCATTCCGGAAAGCTTCAACGTGCTGGTCAAGGAAATGCGCTCCCTCGGCCTGAACGTGGAGCTGGAGAACTCGTAGCGCGATGCGGGCTCCGCCCTTCGTGGCGCGGAGCCCGCGACGTCGCTTCGCGCGCCCTTTCATGAGGGCGCACACAGAAATTCTTTGCGGGACAGCCCCGCAGAAGGAAGTCCGATGAACCAGGAAGTCCTGAACATCTTCAATCCGGTCGCCGCTGCGCCGACCTTCGACCAGATCCGCATCTCCCTGGCCTCGCCGGAGAAGATCAAGTCGTGGTCCTTCGGCGAGATCAAGAAGCCGGAAACCATCAACTACCGGACCTTCAAGCCCGAGCGCGACGGCCTGTTCTGCGCCCGTATCTTCGGTCCGACCAAGGACTACGAGTGCTTGTGCGGCAAGTACAAGCGCATGAAGTACAAGGGCATCATCTGCGAGAAATGCGGCGTCGAGGTCACCCTGGCCCGCGTCCGGCGCGAGCGGATGGGCCACATCGAGCTGGCCTCGCCGGTCGCCCACATCTGGTTCCTGAAGAGCCTGCCGAGCCGCATCGCCCTGATGCTCGACATGCCGCTGAAGGACATCGAGCGGGTGCTCTACTTCGAGCACTACATCATCACCGAGCCCGGCCTGACCCCGCTGAAGCAGCACCAGCTGCTGACCGAGGACGACTACATCCGTTACCAGGATGAGTTCGGCGACGACAGCTTCACCGCCGAGATCGGCGCGGAGGCCATCCGCGGCCTGCTGATGGCCATCGACCTCGAGAAGGAAGCCGACCGCCTCCGCGGCGAGCTGGCCGACGGTCCGTCGGAAATGAAGGCCAAGAAGGCGTCCAAGCGCCTGAAGATCATCGAGGCCTTCCAGGAGAGCGGCAACAAGCCGGAGTGGATGATCCTGACGGTCATCCCGGTGATCCCGCCTGAGCTGCGCCCGCTGGTGCCGCTGGACGGCGGCCGCTTCGCCACCTCCGACCTGAACGACCTCTATCGCCGGGTGATCAACCGGAACAACCGCCTGAAGCGGCTGATGGAGCTGCGCGCCCCCGACATCATCATCCGCAACGAAAAGCGGATGCTGCAGGAAGCGGTGGACGCGCTGTTCGACAACGGCCGCCGCGGCCGCATCATCACCGGCGCCAACAAGCGTCCGCTGAAGTCGCTGGCCGACATGCTGAAGGGTAAGCAGGGGCGGTTCCGCCAGAACCTGCTCGGCAAGCGCGTCGACTATTCGGGCCGTTCGGTGATCGTGGTCGGTCCCGAGCTGAAGCTGCACGAGTGCGGCCTGCCGAAGAAGATGGCGCTGGAGCTGTTCAAGCCCTTCATCTACGCGCGCCTCGACGCCAAGGGCCTGTCCGGCACCGTGAAGCAATCCAAGCGGATGGTGGAGCGGGAGCAGGGGGCCGTCTGGGACGTGCTGGAAGAGGTGATCCGGGAACACCCGGTGCTGCTGAACCGCGCCCCGACCCTGCACCGTCTCGGCATCCAGGCGTTCGAGCCCAAGCTGATCGAGGGTAAGGCCATCCAGCTTCACCCGCTGGTCTGCGCCGCCTTCAACGCCGACTTCGACGGCGACCAGATGGCCGTGCACGTGCCGCTGAGCCTCGAAGCCCAGCTCGAAGCCCGCGTGCTGATGATGTCGACCAACAACATCCTCAGCCCCGCCAACGGCCGCCCGATCATCGTGCCGTCTCAGGACATCGTGCTCGGCCTCTATTACCTGTCGCTGGCCAAGGACAAGGAGCCCGGCGAGGGCAAGCTGTTCGCCAACCTGGGTGAGATCGACGCCGCGCTCGACGCCAAGGTCGTGACCCTGCACACCAAGATCAAGGCTCGCTTCACCGAGATGAATGAGGCTGGCGAGGTGGTCAGCAAGGTGATCGACACTACCCCGGGTCGGATGAAGATCGCGGCCCTGCTGCCGCATCACCAGGCCATCGGCCACCGCATGGTCGCCAAGCCGTTGACCAAGAAGGAAATCGGCAACCTGATCGACGCCGTCTACCGCCACTGCGGTCAGAAGGCGACGGTGATCTTCGCCGACCAGATCATGGGCCTGGGCTTCCGCGAGGCGGCCAAGGCGGGGATCTCCTTCGGCAAGGACGACATCATCATCCCCGAGCGCAAGAAGGTGCTGGTCAACGAGACCCGCACCCTCGTGGAAGAGTATGAGCAGCAGTACGCCGACGGCCTGATCACCAAGGGCGAGAAATACAACAAGGTGGTCGACGCCTGGGCCAAGGCCACCGACCGGGTGGCCGACGAGATGATGGCCGAGATCTCCACCGCGCCGAAGGACGCCGACGGCCGCGAGATCGAGATCAACTCCATCTTCATGATGGCCCACTCCGGCGCCCGCGGTTCGCAGGCCCAGATGAAGCAGCTCGGCGGGATGCGCGGCCTCATGGCCAAGCCGTCCGGCGAGATCATCGAGACGCCGATCATCTCGAACTTCAAGGAAGGCCTGACCGTGCTGGAGTACTTCAACTCCACCCACGGCGCCCGTAAGGGTCTGGCCGACACCGCCCTGAAGACCGCCAACTCGGGTTACCTGACCCGCCGTCTGGTGGACGTGGCCCAGGACTGCATCATCACCGAGGAAGATTGCGGCACCACGCGGGGGATCACCCTGCGCGCCGTGGTCGAAGGCGGCGACGTGCTGGTTTCCCTGGGGCAGCGCATCCTCGGCCGTTCGGCGGCGGAAGACATCCGCGATCCGGGCACCGGCGAGGTGATCGTCCCCGCCGACGCCTATCTCGACGAAGTGCTGATCGACGTGGTGGAGAAGGCCGGCGTCCAGTCGGTCAAGGTCCGCTCCGTGCTGGTCTGCGAAGCCAAGGTCGGCGTCTGCGGCGCCTGCTACGGCCGTGACCTCGCCCGCGGCACCCGGGTCAACATCGGCGAAGCGGTGGGCGTCATCGCCGCCCAGTCGATCGGCGAGCCGGGCACCCAGCTCACCATGCGGACCTTCCACATCGGCGGCACCGCCCAGGTGGCCGAGCAGAGCTTCTTCGAATCCGGCAACGACGGGATCGTGAAGTTCGCCATGGCCAGCACCGTGCGGGCTTCGGACGGCGCCCTCGTCGTCATGAACCGCAACATGCAAGTCGTGGTCCAGGTCGATGGCAAGGATCGCGAGTCCTACAAGCTGCCCTACGGCGCGCGCCTGAAGGTCGAGGACGGCAAGCCGGTCAAGCGCGGTGCGCGCCTGGCCGAATGGGACCCCTACACCACCCCGATCATCACCGAGGTGGGCGGCAAGGTGCGGGCCGAGGATCTGGTCGAAGGCTTCTCCGTGCGGGAAGAGACCGACGAGGCCACCGGTATCGCCAACCGCGTCGTCACCGACTGGCGGGCGAGCCCGCGCGGTTCGGACCTGCGGCCGGCCATGGCGGTGCTGGGCGAGGACGGCAACTACAAGAAGCTGTCGAACGGCGGCGACGCCCGTTATCTGCTCCCCGTGGGCGCGGTTCTGTCCATGGGCGATGGCGATGAAGCCAAGCCCGGCGACGTGCTGGCCCGTCTGCCTACCGAAAGCGCCAAGACCCGGGACATCACCGGCGGTCTGCCGCGGGTGGCCGAACTGTTCGAGGCCCGCCGGCCGAAGGACTGCGCCATCATCGCGGAAATGTCCGGCCGGGTTGAGTTCGGTAAGGATTACAAGAACAAGCGCCGCATCAAGATCACCCCGGAAGACGGTGGCGAGGCGGTCGAGTTCCTGATCCCGAAGGGCAAGCACATCGCGGTGCACGACGGTGATTTCATCGCCAAGGGCGAGTACATCATCGACGGCAACCCCGATCCGCACGACATCCTGCGGGTCGAGGGCATCGAGGCGCTGGCCGAATACCTAGTCAATGAGATCCAGGAGGTCTATCGCCTGCAGGGCGTGCCGATCAACGACAAACACATCGAGACCATCGTGCGTCAGATGCTGCAGAAGGTCGAAATCCTGGAGCCGGGCGACACCGGCCTCCTGAAGAACGACCATCTGGACAAGGTCGAGGTCGACGAGGAGAACGCCAAGGCCGAGGCCCGCGGCGGTCGCCCCGCCGTCACCGTCCCGGTCCTGCTCGGCATCACCAAGGCGTCCCTGCAGACCCGCAGCTTCATCTCTGCGGCGTCGTTCCAGGAAACCACCCGTGTGCTGACCGACGCCTCCGTGCACGGCAAGACCGACACCCTGGAAGGCCTGAAGGAAAACGTCATCGTCGGCCGGCTCATCCCGGCGGGCACTGGCGCCTACCTGCGCGGCCTGCAACGCCTCGCCGCCCAGCGCGACGATGCGCTCACGGCCAGCCGTCAGGCCGAACTCGACGCCGCGATCGAGGCCTTCCCGGCCGAGCTCGAACTGGCGGGCGCTCCTTCGGACGAGTAATCGGCCGCAAGCTCTGCTTTACGCGAACGGCCCGGGATCGCTCCCGGGCCGTTTTCGCATTTGGGCTTGCAGGTTTCCCCGACAGGTCCAAAATATCGAGCATCGGAGTCTTAGACCGGCTCCGGTATTCGTCCAGGGCGCACGCGCCAAACGGGCGCCCTCATCGCCATATGCTCCTGGAGGATGTGGTTGTGAGACCTTGTACTGATCTTGCGGCCGAATCCGGTCGCCGCCCGACGTTAGGGCGACGCCGCCACGAGCATTCGCTCATTCGTGGAGGATAAGATGCGTCGTCCGAACCTGGGCAAAGCCGAATCCGCCTTCGACTATCTGGTGCTCGCACTCGTGGTGGGGCTGGGCCTCGCCATGCTGATCGGTCTGCTGACAGCCAATGGGGGCAGCATCGGCCATTAGCGCGGTCGGGCGGACGGGGAGGGGGCTGACCGACCGGCGGCGGCGCGATCCGGCGCTTCGCTGGTGTTGCGCCCCCCGCGCCACTTCGCGGCCCTCTGGCTGCGGCCTTGACCCTCCCTGACTTCACGCGTAAGACCGCGCCCAGTTTAGAGGGACGAGTCGCATCTGCGGCGAGTCGCTCACGAAAAGTGGAACGTAAGGGCTGTCGCCCGCCGGAACGCCCAGAGCGCGCGTCCCGGCCCGTTTTGTTTTTCGCGTAAACGAGATTGAACCGGACCCAGGACGACGACGAAAGAGCCCAATGCCCACGGTCAACCAGCTTATCCGCAAGCCGCGCCAGCCCAAGCCCACCCGTAACAAGGTCCCGGCGCTGAAGGGCTCCCCCCAACGCCGGGGCGTTTGCACCCGCGTCTACACCACGACCCCGAAGAAGCCGAACTCGGCGCTTCGTAAGGTCGCCAAGGTGCGCCTGACCTCGGGCATCGAGGCGGTGTGCTACATCCCCGGCGAAGGCCACAACCTTCAGGAACACTCCGTGGTCCTGATCCGCGGCGGCCGCGTGAAGGACCTTCCGGGCGTGCGCTACCACATCCTGCGCGGCGTGCTGGACACCCAGGGCGTCAAGAACCGCAAGCAGCGCCGTTCGCACTACGGCGCCAAGCGCCCGAAATAAGCATTCGAGGAAATTAGCACATGTCCCGCCGTCGCCGCGCAGAGAAGCGCGAAGTCCTGCCCGATCCCAAGTTCGGGGACCTGGTCCTCACCAAGTTCATGAACTACGTCATGTACGAAGGTAAGAAGGCCGTCGCCGAGAACATCGTCTATGGCGCCTTCGACATCATCGAAGCCAAGCGCCGCGACATGGACCCGATCGCGGTGTTCCACTCGGCCCTCGAAAATGTCGCTCCCGCCCTGGAAGTGCGCTCCCGCCGGGTCGGCGGCGCCACCTATCAGGTGCCCGTGGAAGTGCGTCCCGATCGCCGCCGTGCGCTGGCCATCCGCTGGCTGGTCAACGCCGCCCGCAAGCGTGGCGAGAACACCATGACCGAAAAGCTCGCCGGCGAGCTGCTCGACGCGTCCAACAACCGCGGCACCGCGGTGAAGAAGCGCGAAGACACCCACAAGATGGCCGAAGCCAACCGGGCGTTCTCGCATTACCGCTGGTAGCGCCTACATATGCATGACGATGCGGGCGGTTTGAGCTAAACCGCCCGCGGTCCATATCCGCCCGTAGAATCGGCGCTCCGGCGCCCGTCCGCAGAGCCCTTCCCATGCCCCGCACGCACAAAATCGAAGACTACCGCAACTTCGGCATCATGGCGCACATCGATGCCGGAAAGACCACGACCACGGAGCGGATCCTCTACTACACCGGCAAGAACCATAAGATTGGCGAGACGCACGACGGATCCGCCACTATGGACTGGATGGAGCAGGAGCAGGAGCGTGGGATCACCATCACCTCCGCCGCCACCACCGCCTTCTGGAACGGCCGGCGCCTGAATATCATCGACACCCCCGGCCACGTGGACTTCACCATTGAAGTGGAACGCAGCCTGCGCGTGCTCGACGGCGCGGTGGCCGTGCTCGACGGCAACCAGGGCGTGGAGCCCCAGACCGAAACCGTCTGGCGCCAGGCCGACCGCTACAACGTTCCGCGCATCGTGTTCGTCAACAAGATGGACAAGATCGGCGCCGACTTCGACAAGTGCGTCGAGTCCATCCGCGACCGTCTGGGCGCGAAGGCCGTTCCGATCCAACTGCCGATCGGTTCCGAAGCCGCCCTGAAGGGCATCGTCGACCTCGTCCGCATGAAGGCCGTGGTGTGGGAGTCCGAAGGCCTCGGCGCCAACTTCCATGACGCCGAGATCCCGGCGGACATGCGCGAGAAGTGTGAAGCCGCCCGCAGCTACATGATCGAGAATGCGGTCGAACTCGACGACGAGGCGATGGAATCCTATCTCAGCGGTGAAGAGCCGTCTGAAGAAGTGATCAAGAAGTGCCTGCGCAAGGCGGTGCTCACCGGCGCCTTCTATCCGATCCTCGCGGGCTCGGCCTTCAAGAACAAGGGCGTGCAGCCCCTGCTCGACGCCGTGGTCGATTATCTGCCGTCGCCGGTGGACATCCCCCCGACTCCGGGCATCGACTACAAGACCGAAGAGCCCGTCACCCGCAAGGCGTCGGACGAAGAGCCCCTGTCGGTGCTGGCGTTCAAGATCATGGACGACCCCTTCGTGGGCTCGCTGACCTTCTGCCGCATTTATTCGGGCAAGCTGGAGACCGGCATGGCTCTGCTGAACTCGACGCGCGACAAGCGCGAGCGGGTGGGCCGGATGCTGCTGATGCACTCCAACAACCGCGAAGACATCAAGGAAGCCTTCGCCGGCGACATCGTCGCCCTGGCCGGCCTGAAGGACACCCGCACGGGGGACACTCTGTGCGATCCCACCAAGTCGCCGGTGATCCTGGAAAAGATGAACTTCCCGGAGCCGGTGATCGAACAGGCCATCGAGCCCAAATCGAAGGCCGACCAGGAAAAGCTGGGCGTCGCCCTGGCCAAGATGGTCGCCGAAGATCCGTCCTTCACCGTCTACACCGACCAGGAGTCGGGCCAGACGATCATGAAGGGCATGGGCGAGCTGCACCTGGACATCAAGGTCGACATCCTTCGCCGGACCTACAAGGTGGACGCCAACATCGGCGCGCCGCAGGTGGCCTATCGCGAAACCATCAGCCGCAAGGCCGAGATCGACTACACCCACAAGAAGCAGACCGGCGGTACGGGCCAGTTCGCCCGCATCAAGCTGGTGTTCGAGCCGGGTGAGCAGGGCTCGGGTTTCCAGTTCGAGTCGACCATCGTCGGCGGTTCGGTTCCGAAGGAATATGTCCCCGGCGTGCAGAAGGGCCTCGAGTCCTCCAAGGAAAACGGCCTGCTGGCCGGCTTCCCGGTGATCGACTTCAAGGCGACCCTGATCGACGGCGCCTACCACGACGTGGACTCCAGCGTGCTGGCGTTCGAAATCGCGGCGCGGGCTGCCTTCAAGGAACTGCGTGAGAAGGGCGGCGCCAAGCTGCTCGAGCCCATCATGAAGGTCGAGGTTCTGACCCCCGATGAATACATGGGCGACGTGATCGGCGACCTGAACAGCCGCCGTGGCCAGATCCAAGGCACCGAGACCCGCGGCAACGCCCAGGTGGTCACGGCCATGGTTCCCCTGGCCAACATGTTCGGCTACGTGAGCCAGCTGCGGTCCTTCAGCCAGGGCCGTGCGCAGTTCACCATGCAATACGATCACTACGAAATGGTGCCGCAAGCGGTCGCCGACGAAGTCATCAAGAAGTACGCCTAATCCATCCAACCCTAGACGAGAGGACAAGCCCGGACAGGGCTGGAGCTTGAAATGGCCAAGGAAAAGTTTGAACGCAACAAGCCGCACTGCAACATCGGCACGATTGGTCACGTTGACCATGGCAAGACGACGCTGACGGCGGCGATCACGATGGTGCTGGCGAAGACGGGCGGC
>Ga0182736_1001614_pt1 | contig 20680 bp, 19 predicted proteins | sample eDN5th30CKraftBY_FD_128882 | JGI IMG/M metagenome (GOLD analysis project Ga0182736, IMG submission 128882) | Enriched backyard soil microbial communities from Emeryville, California, USA - eDNA 5th pass 30_C Kraft BY (version 2) (version 2) | ecosystem: Environmental > Terrestrial > Soil >... | reverse complement strand
GCTGGTCAGAACGGCGCTGGTCAGAACGGCCCTGCGCAGAACGGCCCTGCGCAGAACGGCACGGGTCCGGGCGCGCGGGGACGGGACCGGAGTGAGGGGCGGCGCTCCGAGGTCGCTGGGCCGAATGCTCAGCTGCCGAACGGCCAGCCGCCGAATGCTCAGTCGCCGAATGGTCAGCCGCCGAATGCTCAGTCGCCAAACGGTCAGCCGCCGATCGGTCAGCCGTCGAATGCTCAGCCGCGGAACGACCCCTCGGCGAACGGCCAGCCGCTGACGGGCTCGGCGGCTAATGGACAGCCGTCCAATGCGCAGCCGCCGAACAGGCCATCGGTGACCGACGCGCGCCTGGCCGCAGATCCGTCGACAAGCCGGCCGGCGAACAGGACGGGTCCGGAGGCTCACCCGGCGAAGGGGCGACCCACGAGCCTGCCGTCTTCGAACCATCCGATGCCGAACGGTGCAGGCGCAAACGGGCAGGCAGCGAACGGTCAGGGCGCGAACGGTCAGGGCGTGAACGGAACTGGATCGAAAGGCACGGAGGCTGCCGAACTTGGCGCCGCATCGACGACCGCCATCCGCCGGGACGCGCGCGACGAGGACGCACCCCGAACGCCGCCGGGTGCCCCGGCACCCGAGCCGTTGCGTGTGGACGGGTGCCGAGCCGCCGCAGAGGAACGCGCGGACGCCGACCGTGGATCGTCACGTCCGCACGAGGACGCGGGGCGCCCACACCGACCGGGGCCGTGAACCGGACGCATCGCGCGTATCACCCGGCTGAGTCGTCGCTCGGCTGAGCAGCGGGTCGAGCGACGTGCGGCGGAGCGTCGAGCCCGTCGAGTTGTCGACCCGCGCCGACGTCGGCGGCAGAGCCTCAGGCCGGGCCACGGCCGCCGCCGGGTCGGCCCGGGAGGCCTCGGCTCGTGTGACCCCCTGTGAGCGGCGACGGTCGCCATGGCGACCATCGCCACTCGCGAGCGCCGCGGGCGCGAGCTCTGCGTGGTGGGGCGGCGAGCCGGCCGTTCGAGCCGATGACCGTCGCGCCGACGATCTCGCGACGGCCCGCGCGTGGAAAGCCGCCCGCGGTCGCTCACCGGCTGACGTGCCGAGCATCCCCGTAGGTCGCCGACCTCGGGGACTGCGTCGCAGGCGCGTCGTGACTCTCAGAGTCTGCGCAGCACCGCGACGACGCGGCCGAGGATTGTGGCCTCGTCGCCGGGAATGGGGTCGTACGCGGGGTTGGCCGGCATCAGCCAGACGTGCCCGTCGCGGCGGCGGAACGTCTTGACCGTCGCCTCGCCGTCGATCATCGCCGCGACGATCTCACCCTGTTCTGCGACCGGCTGCTGGCGCACGACCACCCAGTCGCCGTCGGTGATCGCCGCCTCGACCATCGAGTCGCCGCGCACGTTGAGCAGGAACAGCGTGCCCTCGCCGACGATCTCGCGCGGCAGCGGGAACACGCTCTGCACCGCCTGTTCCGCGAGGATCGGCCCACCAGCGGCGATGTCACCCAGCAGCGGGACGTAGGCGGGGGCGGGGTGCTCGTCACGCGTCGTGCCGGGATCGCGGGAGTCCGCGTCGGCGTCGGCGACGTCCTCGGGGGCGCGGACGTCCACCGCCCGCGTGCGGTTGGGGTCGCGGCGCAGGTATCCCTTGCGCTCCAGGCTGCGCAGCTGGTGGTGGACCGAGGACGTCGACGTCAAGCCGACGGCGTCGCCGATCTCGCGGACGCTCGGCGGGTACCCGAAACGCTCCACCCAGTCGCGGATGACCTCCAGCACCTTCCGCTGCCGCGGGGTCAGCGACGTGTCGTCCCCCGCCGCCTCGGCCGGGTCCGGGAAGGAACGCACCTGCCCGGCCTCACGGTCGGTACCGGTCTCGTCCCGTGCCATCCTGTCCGCCTCCTCGATCGGCGCGGTGGGGCCGTTCGTCCCCGCCGCCGTCGCACCGCACCGTAGACCCGATCATCTCCGCCGCCAAACACATGTTCGAACGACACGCGGCGCGTCGCGAAAAATTGTCGGGGCCCGGTGGTACACATTCGCACGAGCGTTCGATCGAACGCTTGTGCGAACGGAGGGTATCCGATCGGGCGCGGCGGGCGATCGCCGCCGAGGTCGGGCCGTCCGGTCCACGTGTGTCGCCGACCGAGGAGCCGGCGCCGACGGGAAGGGAACTGCCATGTCTGTCAGCACGGCTCCCGGATGTGCGGGCGCAGGGACGGGTGGGCCCGCCGGGAACGGTGCCGGCGCCGCGGGTTCCGGCGGGAGGGCCGCGGACCGGTCGCCGAGGCAGGCGTCGCACCGGCCCGAAGCGGTGCGGGACGCCGACGAGGGCGGCGCCCGGCCGCGACGCCGGGGCCGCGGGCCGCGGCCTGCGCGTCCGCGGGAGGCCGCGCGGCGGGGCAGCGCACAGCGGGACGCATCGCGAGCCGAGGCCGGTGTACCTCGGCGGTCGGGGTCGACAATGGCGCGGCGGGGGACGCGCCCGTCGTTGACCGTGCTGCCGGGCGGCCTCGAGCCGACCACGGGGGGCGACGGGGGGCTCGGTCCCCGCCTCGGCTCGTCCGATGTGGACGCGCAGCGCCTGTCCGAGATCGACCGTGCGTTGCTGCGGCATCCGTCGGCGCGCGGCCGACGCCCGGTCGGGGCGAGCGTCGCCCCCGGTGTGGCACGTCCTCGTTGCGTCGCGCCGCCGCGGGTGCATCCGCGGCCTGCTCGGTCCCGGGCACTCCGACGGACTCCGCTGGCGCTGCGCTACCGGGTGCGGCGGGCGGTCGCGGTCCTGGTGCTCGGGGTGTGCGCCGCCGTCGTGGTGGTCGCGCTCGGGTCGTTGGGCGAGATCGCCCGCGACGCCGGCCCCGGAATCCCCACGAGCACCGCCCAGGTCGTGGTCCAACGTGGCGACACGGTGTGGGACATCGCCCGGCGCACGGTCCCCGATGCCGACCCTGCCGTGGCTGCCGCCCGCATCGCCGAGCTCAACGGCCTCCATTCGGCTGCGCTGCGACCCGGCCAGATCCTCACTGTGCCGCGGGCCTAGTCAGAGGCGGGCGGGCCTCCGGTACCCCTTCGCTGCTGTGTCACTGCCGTCGCTCATGTCGTTTCGCTGCGTCCGTCCGGCTGCGGCCCGTCCGGCTGCGGCCCGTGCGGCTGCGGTCGGCCGGTGCGGCCGCCGTGCGCCCTTCGATGCTCAGCCTCCATTGCCCGGCGCCGTGGGACCCGTCGCGGAGCCGCCGGCGCCGACCGGCGCTCTGCCGTGCACCCGATCGTCGGCTCGGTGGCGGAGCGTGCCGTGTTACCCGATGGCGGAGCGTGGCCGGCGGTGGGTGCCGGGTCGGTGCCGGGGCGGCGGGTGCCAGTGTGGATGGCGGCCGCAGGGGTCGGCGGGGATCCGTGCGGGTGCTCGCGCCCCGCGCCCGGGTGCCCTCCGTGTGGGTCCGGACACGGGTCGTCGACCGCGCAGGGTGCGCGACACGCCGTACCGGAGGCGACGCGCCGGGCTGTCGGGGCGCTGGCCTCGCCGGATCGGGCGAACATGGGACGCGTGGGCGCCCCGAGCGCCCACACCCCTACATCTTGTGGTTACATACGTGTTGTTCGGCCACAGGTTGGGGTTGTCGGTCGCTCTCGGAGAGAGGATCACTACTGTGCGCTGCCCGTTCTGCCGCCACTCGGACTGCCGCGTCATCGACTCTCGTGAGGTCGAGGACGGGCAGGCCACCCGCCGTCGTCGCTCCTGCGCGTCGTGCGGTCGGCGGTTCACCACCGTCGAGGAGCCGGTGCTCGCGGTGGTCAAGCGCAGCGGGGTGACCGAACCGTTCAGCCGCGACAAGGTGGTCGGCGGAGTACGACGCGCGTGCCAGGGCCGCCCCGTCGACGAGGACGCGCTGCAGCAGCTGGCGCACCGCGTGGAGGAAGCGGTCCGGGCGGGCGGGACGGCCGAGATCCCGAGCCACGAGGTGGGCCTGGCGATCCTCGGGCCGTTGCGCGAGCTCGACGAGGTGGCCTACCTGCGCTTCGCGAGCGTGTACCGCTCCTTCTCCTCGATCGAGGACTTCGAGAAGGAGATCGCGGATCTGCGGCGGTCGGTCGCCGGGGAAGCAGCCGACGGCGCGGATCGCGACTAGCAGTAACACGCCGGGACGGGGGAGACCTCGTCGCGGCGGGTCGCCCGGCCGGCGCGCGACACCGGCCGGTCGGCACACGCAACGGCCCGCTCGGCGCCCTTATCGCCGGCGTGGTCGTTGACAGGGTGCGACACGACTGCACCACGGTTGCTCAGGGGAAGAGGACGAGGATGACGGAGACGGTCGGGGCGACGGCCTCGGGGGACGCGGCCGGGAACGCACGCGGCGCGAAGGCCGGGAGCCGGTCCGACCGGCGGAAGCGGCCCGCCGGGCTCACCGTCGAGCGGCTGTACACGACGGCCGGGGTGCACCCGTACGACGAGGTGACCTGGGAGCGTCGTGACGTCGTCATGACCAACTGGCGCGACGGCACGGTCAACTTCGAGCAGCGCGGCGTCGAGTTCCCGTCGTCGTGGTCGGTCAACGCCACGAACATCGTCACCAGCAAGTACTTCCGCGGGGCGGTCGGCTCGCCGCAGCGCGAGTCGAGCCTGCGCCAGCTGATCGACCGGGTCGTCGGCGTCTACCACCGCTCGGGCGTGGAGAACGGCTACTTCGCGACCGACGAGGACGCGGAGATCTTCGCCCACGAGCTCACCTGGATGCTGCTGCACCAGGTGTTCAGCTTCAACTCGCCGGTGTGGTTCAACGTCGGTACGTCGTCGCCGCAGCAGGTCAGCGCCTGCTTCATCCTGGCGGTCGACGACACGATGGAGTCGATCCTCAACTGGTACCGCGAGGAGGGCCTGATCTTCAAGGGCGGCTCCGGCGCGGGGCTGAACCTCTCCCGCATCCGGTCGTCGAAGGAGCTGCTCTCGAGCGGCGGCACGGCCAGCGGTCCCGTCTCGTTCATGCGCGGTGCCGACGCCAGCGCGGGGACGATCAAGTCGGGCGGCGCGACGCGGCGCGCGGCCAAGATGGTCGTCCTCGACGTCGACCACCCCGACATCGAGGAGTTCGTCGAGACCAAGGCCAAGGAGGAGGCCAAGGTCCGGGTGCTGCGCGACGCCGGGTTCGACATGGACCTGGGCGGCGCCGACATCACGTCGGTGCAGTACCAGAACGCCAACAACTCCGTGCGCGTCACCGACGAGTTCATGCGCGCCGTCGAGGAGGGCACGAGCTTCGGTCTGCGCGCCCGGATGACGGGCGAGGTGATCGACAGCGTCGACGCCCGCACCCTCTTCCGCGGCATCGCGCAGGCCGCGTGGGAGTGCGCCGACCCGGGCATCCAGTACGACGGCACGATCAACGACTGGCACACCACGCCGGAGTCGGGCCGCATCACGGCGTCGAACCCGTGCTCGGAGTACATGCACCTGGACAACTCCAGCTGCAACCTCGCGTCGCTGAACCTGCTCACGTTCCTCGGCGACGACGGGATGTTCGACGCGGAGCGCTTCCGCCGGGCCGTGGAGTTCATCATCACGGCGATGGACATCTCCATCTGCTTCGCCGACTTCCCGACGGAGCCGATCGGCGACACCACCCGCAAGTTCCGCCAGCTGGGCATCGGCTACGCCAACCTCGGCGCGCTGCTCATGGCCACCGGGCACGCCTACGACTCCGAGGGCGGCCGCGCGCTGGCGGCGTCGATCACGTCGCTGATGACGGGCGCCGCCTACAAGCGCTCGGCCGAGCTGGCCGGCGTCGTCGGCCCGTACGAGGGCTACGCCCGCAACGCCGAGGGGCACCAGCGGGTCATGCGCAAGCACGCCGCTGCCAACGACGACGTGCGCACGCTCGCCGCCAGCACCCACATCCACCGGCTGGCCACGATCACCTGGAAGGAGTGCCTGGCGATCGGCGAGCGCAACGGCTGGCGCAACGCGCAGGCCTCCGTGCTGGCCCCGACGGGCACGATCGGCCTGATGATGGACTGCGACACGACCGGCATCGAGCCGGACCTGGCGCTGGTCAAGTTCAAGAAGCTGGTCGGCGGCGGCTCGATGCAGATCGTCAACCAGACCGTGCCGCGCGCGCTGCAGAAGCTGGGCTACCAGGCCGAGCAGGCCGAGGCGATCGTGGAGTACGTCGCCGAGCACGGGCACGTCATCGACGCACCGGGCCTGCGCACCGAGCACTACGAGGTCTTCGACTGCGCCATGGGGGAGCGGTCCATCGCCCCGATGGGCCACGTCCGGATGATGGCCGCCGTGCAGCCGTTCCTGTCCGGCGCGATCTCGAAGACCGTCAACATGCCCGAGGCCGCGAGCGTCGAGGACGTCGAGCGGATCTACATGGAGGGCTGGAAGCTCGGCCTGAAGGCGCTCGCGATCTACCGCGACAACTGCAAGGTGGGCCAGCCGCTGTCGGCGGGCAAGGAGGCCCGCAAGGACGCCTCGGCCGACGCGGAGGCGCCCGTCGAGTACCGCCCGGTCCGGCGCCGGCTGCCGAAGAAGCGCCCGAGCGAGACGGTGTCGTTCACCGTGGGAGGCGCCGAGGGCTACCTGACGGCGGGCTCCTATCCCGACGACGGCCTGGGCGAGATCTTCGTCAAGCTCGGCAAGCAGGGTTCGACGTTGGCCGGCGTGATGGACGCCTTCTCGATGTCGATCTCGGTGGGTCTGCAGTACGGCATCCCGCTGGAGTTCTACGTCTCGAAGTTCTCCAACCTGCGCTTCGAGCCCGCCGGCATGACCGACGACCCGGACATCCGGATCGCGACGAGCGTGCTCGACTACCTGTTCCGTCGTCTCGCGCTCGACCACCTCAGCTACGACAAGCGCGCCGAGCTGGGCATCTTCTCCGCCGACGAGCGCTCGGAGCAGGTCGCGACGGCCTACGGCGAGCCCGAGCCCGCGACCGACGTCGACCTGGAGAGCCTGCGCTCGACGGTGTCGATCGACGAGCGGCCGGCCGCGCCCGCCGCGCCGACCCCGCCCGCGAACGTCGGCAGCTCGACGGAGCTGCTGGAGCTGCGCCTGGGCAAGGCGGCCGACGCGCCGCTGTGCCTGACCTGCGGCACCAAGATGCGGCCCGCCGGATCGTGCTACCTGTGCGAGGGCTGCGGGTCGACCAGCGGCTGCAGCTGACACCCGAGGCATCCCTGCACGACCGACGGGGCCGGACCGCGAGACGGCCCGGCCCCGTCGGGGTTTTCGGACGCCGCATGACGCGCGACGCGCGGAGAGCACCGTGCGGTGCGTCCCCGTCGGCAACGGGGTCGCCCTCGCGCAGCCCGCGGCCGCGCTCGCGGGCGAGGCCGTCGGCACGATCCTCCACGCGGACCGACCGCGGCCACGGCCCGGACCGACCCGCTGGGCCCGGAGGTCAGGTCGCCGACCGCTCCCCGGTGACCGAGACGCTGCCCGGGACCCTGCCGTCGGCACGCAGCAGCTGGCGCCACTGCTCGGGGCTCCAGCTCGCCGGGGCGGTGCCCGCGACGAACTCGTCGACGAGCGCGACGAACCGCGCGGGGTCGGTGTGGAACGGGAAGTGTCCGGAGGTCTCGAAGATCTCCAGCCGGCTGCCGGGCATCGCCTCGTGCGCCCGCCGGCCGTGCTCGACGGGCACGATCGCGTCGCGTGCGCCCCACACCAGCAGGACCGGCATCCCGCGGGTGAGGTAGCAGCGGTCGAGCATCGTCACGACCTGACCGCGCCAGTCGACGACGGCCCGCAGGGTCCGGATGAAGGCGGCGCGGGAGGTGGCGTCGGGCAGCGCGTCGACGACCCGCAGCAGGTCGGGCGCGTCGAGCCCGATGTCGGTCCCGAGCAGCCGCAGCGCCGCGACGACGGCTTCCGCCTGCAGCCGCATCGTCGGCAGCCGCAGCGCGCCGAGCAGCGTCGCGGCCCCCGGCAGGGTCATCGCGCGCAGGACCGGCGTCACGTCCGGCCCGGCGCCGCCGCTGCCGACGAGCACGAGCCGCTCGGTGCGCTCCGGGAACTGGTAGGCGAACTGCATCGCGACGCCACCGCCGAGCGAGTGTCCGACGAGCGTCGCCCGCGCGATCCCGAGCACGCCGAGCAGGTCGCGGATGCCGTTGGCGTAGGCGGCGACGGAGTAGTCCGCGCGCGGCTTGTCCGACTCGCCGTGGCCCAGCAGGTCGGGCGCGATCACCAGGTGTCGACGGGCCAGCGCCGGCAGCACCGGCGCCCACGTGCGCGAGCTGTCGCCGATCCCGTGCACGAGCACGAGTGGGGGTCCGGCGCCGGCGACGCGGAACGCCCGGCGGTAGCCGTGGACGGTGCGGAACCGCAGCTCGGCGTCCCGCGGCGGCACGGCCCCGAGCCGTCCCGCCGCGGTGCCCGTCCACCCGCTCCGCATCGCGCCGACGCTAGGCGTCGCTCGTCACGCCGGAGTTTCCGACGCGTTGCGGCGCAGTAGGGTCGATGATCGTGACCGACCGGTTCCGGCTCGTCCCCGCCGCCTACGTCCTGCTGTTGCGGACGGGTCCGCGGGGCGAGGAGGTCCTGCTCCAGCTCCGCCGCGGCACCGGGTTCATGGACGGCCACTGGGCCGCCGCGGCCGCGGGGCACGTCGAGGAGGCGGAGTCGGTCACCCGAGCGGCGGTGCGCGAGGCGGCGGAGGAGCTGGGCGTCGTCGTCGACCCGGCCGACCTCGTGGCGCTCACCGCGATGCACCGCACCCGGGCCACGGGCCTGCCCGTCGACGAGCGCGTGGACTTCTTCTTCACCTGCCGCGCCTGGCGGGGCGAGCCACGGGCCGCGGAGGCGAAGGCCGCAGACGTCCGGTGGTTCGCGCTCGACGCGCTGCCGGAGCCCGTCGTCCCGCACGAGCGCTGGGTGCTCGACCAGCTCGCCCGCGGCGCCGTGCCGCCGCCGGTCTCGGAGTTCGGGTTCACCCCGGACGGACGTCGTCCTACGGTGTCGTCATGAGGCAGCTGCGGTGAGCGACACCTCCACCCGTCCGGTGGTCGAGATCTGCGGTGGCGAGGCCGGGGCCGAACCGGTCCGCGAGCTGCTGCCGGCCCGGACGGTCGAGCTGGGCGGGTCCACGCGGGTCCGCCGGCTGCTGCCGACACTGGGCCGCCGCATGGTCGGGGCCTGGTGCTTCGTCGACCACTACGGGCCCGACGACGTCGCCGCCGCGCCCGGCATGCAGGTCCCGCCGCACCCGCACATCGGCCTGCAGACGGTGAGCTGGCTGCTCGAGGGCACGGTCCACCACCGCGACAGCCTCGGGTCCGACCGGCTGATCGAGCCGGGCGAGCTCGCCCTCATGACGGCCGGCCGCGGGATCGCGCACGCCGAGCAGTCACCCGATCCGCACGCCCCGGTGCTGCACGGCGCCCAGCTGTGGGTCGCGCTGCCCGACGGCGCCCGCGCGGGCGACCCGCGCTTCGAGTTCCACGCGGACCTGCCGGTCGTCACCGGTCGCGGGCTGCGGGCCACGGTGCTGCTCGGCGAGCTGGCCGAGGCCGTGTCGCCGGGACGGGTGCACACGCCGCTGGTCGGGGTCGACGTCGAACTCGATGCCGGTGCCGACGTCGTGCTGCCGTTGGAGCCCGACTTCGAGCACGCCGTGCTGACGGTCTCGGGCGCGCCCGACGTCGACGGCGTCCTGGAGCCGGGGTCGCTGTGCTATCTGGGCTGCGGGCGGTCGCAGCTGCGGCTGCGTGCCGGGTCGGGGAGTCGGTTGCTGCTGCTCGGCGGGGTGCCCTTCGGCGAGGAGATCGTCATGTGGTGGAACTTCGTCGGTCGCAGCGGCGACGAGGTGCGCGCCGCCCGCGAGGCCTGGCAGGCCGAGATCGGCGGCACCGGCCCGGCCCGCTACGGCGCCGTCACCGGCTACGACGGCGCACCGCTCGCGGCCCCGGCGATGCCACCGGTCCCGCTGCGCCCGCGTGGCCGGACCCGCTGAGGGGCAGCGTCCCGCAGGTAGGTCAGCCCGCCTCGTAGCGCGCCGACTCGATGAGCTCGTCGACCGCCGCCGGCTGCACCCGGAACGACCGCCCGAAGCGGACCGCGGGGAGCCGACCGCTGTGCAGCAGCCGGTAGACCGTCATCTTCGACACGCGCATCCGCTCGGCGACCTCGGCCACGGTGAGGAACGGCGTCCGCCCGACCCCCGCGCCTTCCGGACTGCCTGCCACCATCGTCGACCCCACTTCTCCCGCGCCGTCACGAGCGGCGAACGGCCCACCCGCAGCGGTCACCTGACCGATTTGCTGCACGGCGACACTAATCGACGAAGCGTCACCTCCGGAGTGCGAAAACGTCCTCGACCGGGTGGTATGACGAGAGGCCCTGAAGGGGCGATGACGGCGTGCGATCATTGGACGACGCACCGTGAGGGAGGAGCGACGTGTCGCAGGGACAACAGGTGTCGGACCGACCGGAGGACCATCTGGCGCCGGGCGGCTTCGTCGACTCGGACGCGCCGGCCGTGCGCGAGTTCGCCGAGCGGTCCGCGGGCACCGAGGACGACCCGGTCCGGCGGGGCGCGGCGCTGTTCGCCGCGGTCCGCGACGGCATCTGGTACGACCCCTTCGTCATCAGCACCGATCCCGAGGACTACCGGGCGAGCACGGTCGCGACGACGCCGCGCAACTGGTGCGTCCCCAAGGCGGTCCTGCTCACCGCGGCGGCCAGGGCCCTCGACATCCCGGCCAGGCTGGGCTTCGCCGACGTGCGCAACCACCTGAACACCGCCCGGCTGCGCGCGATGATGAACGGCAACGACCTGTTCGTCTACCACGGCTACACCGAGCTGTGGCTCGACGGCCGCTGGGTCAAGGCCACGCCGGCGTTCAACCGGGAGCTGTGCGCGCGCTTCGGGGTCGACCCGATCGAGTTCGACGGCCGGCACGACGCGCTCATGCACCCGTACTCCGGTGACGGCAGCGAGTACATGGAGTACGTCACCGACCACGGCCCCTTCGCCGACCTGCCGTTCGACGCGATCATGGCCACGTTCCGCAGCACGTACGGTGAGGCGATGTTCGGTGGCCGGTCTCACGCCGGTTCCGACGAGTTCACCGCGCCCACGTCCGCCTAGGGTGCCAAGGGTGAGCACGACGATCCTCGACGACGACCCGAACGGCGACTGGACGGCCCCCGGGACGTTCCGTGTCGCCCCCGGCGTGTACCGCATCCCGCTGCCGCTGCCGAACGACGGGCTGCGTGCGGTCAACGTCTACGCCATCGAGGACGTCGACGGCTGGACGCTCGTCGACTCGGGCTGGGCGCTGGAGATCGCCGAGGACCTCCTCGGCTCGGCGCTCGCCGCGCTGGGCACCGGGCTGCCCGAGGTGAGGCGCTTCCTGGTCACGCACTCGCACCGCGACCACTACACGATGGGCGTGGAGCTGCGCCGCCGCTTCGGCAGCCGGGTGCTGCTGGGGGCGGGGGAGAAGGTCGGGCTCGACGAGATCAACCGGCCCGACCGGATGAGCGGCGGCTCGTCGCACATGGAGCGGCTGCGCGCCGCGGGCGCGGACGACCTCGCCGATCTCATCGAGCGCAACGCCCCGCCGCCCATGGACCTGCGACTGTGGGAGCCGCCCGACGAATGGCTCGACGACGGCGCGGTGATCACCGTCGGACCGGAGGAGGGCCCGGCCGCGCGTACGCTGACCGCCATCGCGACGCCGGGGCACACCCGTGGCCACATGGTCTTCGCCGACCCGGAGCACGACCTGCTGTTCACCGGCGACCACGTACTCCCGACGATCACGCCGTCGATCGGCTTCGAGCCCGTCGCGCCGCCGAGCCCGCTCACCGACTTCCTGACGTCGCTCCAGCTGCTGCGCGACCGTCCGGACGCCGCGATGCTGCCCGCGCACGGGCGCGTCGGGCGCCGCGTGCACGAGCGCGTCGACGAGCTGCTGGCCCACCACGCGCAGCGGCTCGACGCGACGCTCGCGGGCCTCGCGCAGGGCCGGACCACCGTCGCCGAGGTCGCCGCGACGCTCACCTGGACCCGTCGGGAGCGCACGCTGGCCGAGCTCGACCCGTTCAACCGCATGCTCGCCATCCTCGAGACAGGGGTGCACCTGGAGGTCCTCGTCGAGCGCGGCCTCGCCGAGGTGGACCGGCCGGCGGAGAGCGAGGGCCCCGCCGGGCTGCTGCGCTACCGCCCGGCGTGACCGACACGCCCGACGCGCCGAGGATGTTTGGCGTCGCGGCGCGAGATCGGGCAGAGTGATCACCGACAGCCGATCACCGCCGGGTCCGCCCGGCCGAACCGAACGACACACGACTGCACCACCACTGCACGCGAGGACGTAGGGGAAGACGTTTCCTCGTCGAACAGCGGAGGTCTGCAGTGAGCACACGCGGCGTGGTTTTCGTCCACTCGTCGCCGACTGCGGTCTGCCCGCATGTCGAATGGGCGATGTCAGGGGTCCTCGGGGGCAAGGTCAGCCTTCAATGGACCCCCCAGTCCGCTGCGCACGGACAGCTCCGGACCGAGGTCACCTGGTCCGGTCCCGCGGGCACCGGCGGTGCTCTCGCGAGCGCGCTGCGCGCCTGGCCGATGCTGCGCTTCGAGGTCACCGAGGAGCCCAGTCCGGGTGTCGACGGTCAGCGGTTCTGCTACGTCCCCGGCCTCGGCATGTGGAGCGGTCGGACGAGCGCGAACGGCGACATCGTCGTCGGTGAGGACCAGCTGCGCGCCGTCGTGGCCGGTGCCGCGGCGGCGAAGGTGCACGCGAGCATCGAGGCGCTGCTCGGTTCGGCGTGGGACGCGGCGCTGGAGCCCTTCCGGCTGGCGGGCGACGGCGCGCCCGTCACCTGGCTGCACCAGGTCGGCTGAGCGGGGGACCGGACCGGCAGACGGGCGCGGTGATCATCCGGGACGGGGTCGTCGTCACCTGATCGTGGCCGTCGGGGAGACTGGGCCCGGGCGCGGCACGACGGGGGAGGACGACGCCACGTGAGGTCGGGGGTCCGGTACACGCCTGCGCTCGCCGTCGCGCTGCTGGCGTTGCTGATCGCGGCCGGGGTGTCCGCGTACGTACTGGGCGGACGGTCGTTCGAGGGCGTGGCGCCCACCGGCGCGCCGCCCGCGCCGCCGTCCTCGGGCGCGGGGGCGCCCACGGTCGAGCTCAGCGCCGACGCGGAGCGGCATCCGTCGGCCGACGCGGTGCGCAGCCAGCTGCAGCACTACTTCGACGCCATCAACTCCCGGGACTACGACCTGTGGAGCGCCACGGTCGTGCCCGAGCGGGTGGCGCAGCAGCCGCGGGAGCAGTGGACGGCGTCGATCGACACGGCCACCGACGGCACGATCCGCGTCGACCGCATCGACGATCTCGCGCCCGGCCGGCTGCTGGTGCTGGTCCGGTTCGTGTCCACGCAGTCGCTCGACGACGCCCCCGCCGACCTGCGGGTGCCGCGGATCTGCTGGCGCGGCACGTACCCGATGACGGGCGCGCCGCCGCGGCTGGAGACCGGCTCGGCGGGCAGCCTGCTCTCCGAGCCCTGCTGACCGCCCACGACTGACGACGGGCCCGGCACGCAGCATGCGTGCCGGGCCCGTCGGCCTTCCTCAGACCTTGCTCAGACCTTCGTGAACACCACGGAGGCGTTGTGCCCGCCGAACCCGAACGAGTTGTTCACCGCGGCGTTGAGCTCCATCTTGCGCGGCTCCCCGGCCACGACGTCGAGCTCGACGCCCGGGTCGAGGTTCTCCAGGTTCAGCGTCGCCGGGACGACGCCCTCCTTGACCGAGAGCATCGTGAACAGGCTCTCGACCGCGCCCGCGGCACCGACCAGGTGTCCCATCGACGACTTGGGTGCGGTGAGCACCGGCCGGTCGCCGAGCGCCTTGCGGATCGCGGCCGACTCGCCCACGTCGCCGACGACCGTCGAGGTCGCGTGACAGTTGACGTGGTCGATGTCCGACGGTTCCAGGCCGGCGCTGCGGACGGCCTTGAGCATTGCCCGGGACTGGCCCGAGCCCTCCGGGTCGGGCCCGGTGATGTGGTACGCGTCGGCGGTGAGTCCGTGACCGGCGAGCCGGCCGTGGATCGTCGCCCCACGGGCCCTGGCGAAGTCGGCCCGCTCCAGGACCAGGATGCCGGCCCCCTCACCGAGCACGAACCCGTCGCGGCCGGTGTCGAACGGCCGCGACGCCCTCTCGGGCTCGTCGTTGCGGCTGCTCAACGTGCGGGACTGCACGAAGCCGGCCACCGTGATGCCGGTGATGCAGGCCTCGGCGCCCCCGGCCACGACGACGTCGGCGTCGCCCTCCTGGATGAGCCGGTACGCCCAGGCCAGCGCCTCGGCGCCGGACGCGCACGCCGACACCGGCGCGTGGACACCGGCACGGGCCCCCAGTTCGAGGCTGACGACGGCCGCGGGGCCGTTGGGCATGAGCATCGGGACGGTCAGCGGCGACACCTTGCGCAGGCCGCCGGACTCGAGCAGGTCGTCCTGGCCGAGCAGGGTCATCGCCCCGCCGATGCCGGTGCCGACGACCGCCGCCACCCGCTCCGGCTCGACCTTCGGCTCGTCGCCGCCGAGCCCGGCGTGCGCCCACGCCTCGCGGGCCGCGACGATCGCGACCTGCTCGCACCGGTCGAGCCGGCGGGCCTGGACCCGCGGGATGACCTCGGTGGGCTCGACGGCCAGCTGCGCGGAGATCTTCACGGGCAGGTCGAAGCGCTCGACGAACTCCGCGTCGGTCCGTCCGACACCCGACTTCCCGGCCAGCAGCGCCTCCCAGGTCGACGCGGCGTCCCCGCCGAGCGGGGTGGTCGCGCCGTACCCGGTGACGACGACCTCGACTGGGGCCCCCGTCACTGGTTCTTCGCGATGTAGTCCACCGCGTCGCCCACCGTCTTGAGCTCGGCGAGCTGCTCGTCGGGGATCTTCACACCGAACTTGTCCTCGGCCTGGACGGCGATCTCGACCATCGAGAGCGAGTCGATGTCGAGGTCGTCGACGAAGGACTTCTCGGCCGAGACGTCACCGGCGTCGATACCGGCGACCTCCTCGACGATCTCGGAGAGGCCGGACAGGATCTCGGCGTTGTCAGCCACTGGGTGCTCCTTCTGGTGGGAAACTCGGGGTGTCGCGTGGTCGGAACGGAATCCTAGGGACAGACCACGACCTGGGCGGCATAGGACAGGCCCGCACCGAACCCGACCAGCAGCGCGACGTCGCCGGAGCGGACCCGGCCGTCGGCACGCATGTGGTCGAGCGCCAGCGGGATCGACGCCGACGAGGTGTTTCCGGAGTGGATGATGTCGTCGGCCACGACCATGTCCTCGCGCGCGCCCTTGGCCCGCAGCCGCTTGGCGACGGACTCGACGATCCGCAGGTTGGCCTGGTGCGGGATGAGCACGTCGATGTCGGCGGGCGTGAGGCCGGCGAGCTCGACGGCACGCAGCGCGACGGGCGCGATCTTCGTCGTGGCCCAGCGGAAGACCGACTGGCCCTCCTGGGCGAGCGCCTGGTTGTGCTCGCGGATCTCGATCATCGAGGACAGGTCGCCCGCGGACCCCCACGCCACCGGCCCGACGCCCACCGACTCCGCGTCGGGGGCCGGACCGAGCACGGCCGCCCCGGCACCGTCGGCGAAGATGATGCACGTCGAGCGGTCGTCCCAGTCGAGCCAGTCGGTGAGCTTCTCGGCGCCGATCACCAGCACCGTGCGGGCCGAGCCCGCGCGGATGAGATCGGCACCGGCACCCATCCCGTAGCTGAACCCGGCACAGGCGGCGTTGAGGTCGAACGCGCCGGGAGCGCTGACGCCGATCTTCTCGGCGGTCTGCGCGGCGGCGTTCGGGATGGGGTAGCGCATCGTGCACGTCGCGACGATGACGGTGTCGACGTCGGCCGGGGTGAGCCCGGCGTCCTTGACGGCGCTGCGGCCGGCCTCGGCAGCCATGTCCACCAGCAGCTCGTCCTCGGCGGCGACGCGGCGCTCGACGATGCCGACGCGCTCGCGGATCCACTGGTCGTTGGTGTCGACGCGCTTCGCCAGGTCGTCGTTGGTGAGGATCTTCTCGGGCTGGTAGCTGCCGACGCCGAGGATGCGTGCGCCGGGCACCGCCGCCGGGAGGGTCAACCGAGCACTCATGCCTGCGCCCCCGCGTGCTCGGCGACCAGGGCGGCCGCGGCGTCGAGGTCGTCGGGCGTCTTCAGTGCCAACGTGGCCGTCCCCTTCAGCTCGCGCTTGACGAGTCCGACCAGCGCCCCCGCGGGCGGCAGCTCGATCACCGCGGTCACCTCCCTCTCACGCAATGTGGCCATGCACATGTCCCAGCGCACCGGCCGGGTCACCTGCGAGACCAGCCGCGACAGCGCCTCGGCGCCCGAGGTCACGACGGTCCCGTCGGCGTTGGACAGCAGCGGCCGCTCGGGGTCGGCGGGCTCGATGCCGGCGGCGTGCGTGCGCACGGCGTCCTCGGCGGGAGCCATGAACCGCGTATGGAACGCACCCGCGACGGGCAGCGCCTTCACCCGGCTGCGCTCGGGCGGGTTCTCGGCCAGCGCCGCGAGCGCGGACAGCGGTCCGGCCGCGACGATCTGCCCGGCGCCGTTCATGTTCGCCGGTTCGAGGCCGAGCTCGGACAGCCGTGCGAGCACGTCGTCGGGGTTCCCGCCCAGCAGGGCGCTCATGCCCGTCGGTTCCAGCGCACACGCGGCCGCCATCTCCCGCCCCCGGACGGCCGCCAGCGCGACGGCGGCGTCGGTGGGCAGGACGCCGGCGACCGCGGCCGCGGCGAGCTCTCCGACGGAGTGCCCGGCGATCGGCGCCCGCTCGGGCAGCGTGACATGTCCGCCGAGCCGCGCGGCGGCGAGCAGCGCCGTGGCGACGACGAGCGGCTGGGTCACCGCGGTGTCCTTGATCTCGTCGGCCTCGGCGGTGGTCCCCAGCCGGCGCAGGTCCAGCCCGACGGCGTCGGACCAGGCCGCCACGGTCTCCTCGGCGACGGGGTCGTCGAGCCAGGGGGACAACATGCCTGGGGTCTGGGATCCCTGACCCGGTGCGAGCAGCGCGATCACGACGGACAGCGAACACCGCCGGGGTACGCGGACGGCATAGCGGCAGGCTCCAACTCCACGAGCCGATATTGTAGGTTTCCTACAACAAAGAGAACTATGTGACCGCCGACTCCCCACGTCGAGGGACCGTCTTTTGTAGGAGTCGCCCGCCCGGTCGCGCCGATCGCGTGATCCTCAGTCGCAGCTCAGGGTGCGTCGGGCGGACGGGCGGCGGGTTCGCCGGAGGCCTCGGGCCCCGCCTCCGCCCGGGCCATCCGCGCCGCGAGGAGCGCCGCGCGCAGCACCAGCGCGTCGCGCGGATCGGTCGGCGTCCGGCCGGTGAGTTCGCTCACGCGGCGCAGCCGGTAGCGCACGGTGTTGGGGTGCACGAACAGCGTCCGCGCGCAGCCCTCGAGCGAGCTGCCGCCCTCGAGGTATGCCGCGAGGGTGCGCAGCAGCTCGCCGCCGGCGTCGGCCAGCGGCGCGACGATCGTCTCCACCAGCCGCCGGTGTGCCGCCGCGTCGCCGGAGAACGCCCGCTCGGGCAGCAGCTCGTCGGCCGGTACCGGACGCGGCGCCTCGGGCCAGCCGGGTGCCGCGCGCAGGCCGGCGAGCGCGTCGCGGGCACTCGCGTGCGCCGTCGCGAGGTCGGGCGCGAGCGGTCCGACGACCAGCGGGCCGTCGCCGAAGTCCAGGGCCAGCGCGGCCAGCACGGCGTCGAGGCCGTCCCCGTTGCGGTCCCCGTGTCGGTCACCGGGTCGATCACCGGGTCGATCGCCGCTCCGGTCGCCGTTGCCCGGGCCGGTGTCGGGCTCGCCGTCGCCCGCGCACGAGAGCAGGACGACGAGCCGGTTCCCCTGGGCCCCGACCAGGACCGACCGGCCGGCGCGCCCGGCGCGGCGGCGCAGCTCGCCGAGCCGCTCGGCCGCGTGCTCCGCGGGCGGGCTGCCGACGAGTACCCGCACCGCGCCCGCCGGGTCCCAGCCCAGTGCCGACGCCCGGGAGATCAGCTCGTCGCCCGCGTCGCCGCGGACCACGCCGTCGACGACGAGCGCCTCCAGCCGGGCGTCCCACGCCCCGCGGTCCTCCGCGGCCCCCGCATAGGCGGTCGCCGCGGCGAACGCGACCTCGCGGCCGAAACGCAGCACCGCTTCCGACAGCACGCGGAACTCCGCGTCGTCGGCGGCCAGCGGCGGCAGCCGTTCCTCGAGGACGTCGGTGGCGACCCGCACCAGCTCCACGGTCTGGCGCAACGTCAGCCGGCGCGCGAGGTCGCGTGGGGCGATGCGGAACGCCTCGGCGGTGAGCCGTACCGAGCCGGAACCGGCGCCCGCGCTCTCGGGCTCGGCGTCCTCGGGTCGGGTGTCGTCGGCCTGAACCCCGTCGGGTCGGCCGCGCCGGGGGCGGACGGGTCCGGGCCCGGCTGCGGGGGGATCGGTGGCGGGGGCGGTCGGGTGCCCGGCTCCGGTCGCGACGAGCCAGCCCACGAAGTTCGCAACGCCGGTCTGGGTGACCAGCTGGACGCCCGACCGCAGCGCCGCGGGCAGCTTGCGGAACCAGGGCTGACGGCGGTCCATCGCCGCGAGGCACGCCCCGGCGATGCCACCGGCGGCGAGCTCCAGGCGGCGCAGCGTCGCGGGCGAGACGCCCGCGCGCGGGCCGGTGGGGGTCGTCGGGCGGGCCCGGGTGCCGGGATCGGCACGGCCGGATGCGGGGGAGGTCACGGCGCGGTCCCCGACATGTGCGGCAGCATGGCACGCGAGGGGGTCCGGCGGTGGCCGTGCCTGCCCGCCGGGCCCGTGCAACAGCAGCGCAACGCCCGGATGCGACGGTCGCCGCCCGCGGCCGCCCGCCGAGGACCTGGAGGAGGGAGCAGCCCATGAGCCGGTCCGGCACCGTCGACGGCGTGCTCGTCCGGCGCGCCGACGACCGTATGCACACCGAGATCGACTGGCTCGACTCGCGGCACAGCTTCTCGTTCGGCGCGCACTACGACCCCGACGACACACACTTCGGTCTGCTGCTGGTGAGCAACGACGACAGGGTGAAGGCGGGCAGCGGGTTCGAGACCCATCCGCACCGCGACACCGAGATCGTCACCTGGGTGCTGGCGGGATCGCTCGTGCACCAGGACTCGACCGGGCACTCGGGCGTCATCCATCCCGGTCTGGCGCAACGGATGTCGGCCGGCAGCGGCATCCTGCACTCGGAGAAGAACGACGCGTTCCGCGCGGATCCCGCGACGCCCGCGACCGACGTCCACTTCGTGCAGATGTGGGTCGCGCCCGACACGTCCGGCGTCACGCCGGGCTACGAGCAGCTCGACATCACCGCCGAGCTCGACGAGGGTGGGCTCGTCGTCGTCGCGTCGGGCGTGCCGCGGCACGTCGACCAACGCGCGATCTCGTTGCGGCAGAAGGACGCCGCGCTCCATGCCGCACGTCTGCTGCCTGCGGGCACGGTCCGGCTGCCCGCGGCTCCGTACGTGCACCTGTTCGTCGCCCGGGGCACGGTGGAGGTCGAGGGGGCGGGACGGCTCGCCGACGGCGACGCCGCACGGATCACGGCGTCGGACGGTCGTCGGGTGACGGCCGGCGCCGATGGTGCCGAGATCCTGGTGTGGGAGATGCACTCCGCCCTGCGCTGAGCATCCGTTCCGCCGGGCCCGTCCGGGTACCGCTGTGGACCCGGACGTCGAGCGACGTCCGGGTCGGGGACGGTCGGAGGTCGGGTGTGGCGAAGGAGTGGGCGCGGGGCGGGTGACCGCCTCGGTCAGCCGATGGGCGTGACCTTGGTGGCCTGCGGGCCCTTCTGGCCCTGCTCGATGTCGAACGAGACGCGCTGCCCCTCGTCGAGGCTCTTGTAGCCGTTGACCTGGATCGCCGAGTAGTGCACGAACACGTCCGCGCCACCACCGTCAGGAGCGAGGAACCCGTAGCCCTTCTCGCTGTTGAACCACTTGACGGTGCCCTCTGCCATTCTTGCTCTCCTCGTACCTGGTGCCGGGGCACTCGCCCCCGGCATCGCGCCGCCCAGCTGCTGTTCGCACCCTGGTCGGGACACCGTTCACGATCACGCGAGGTCGGCGTCGGGCGGAGCGTACCGTGACTCGGCTCTCCTGCCGAGAGTCAATGACCTGTGGATTCTCGGTGAGCGACACGTTCGGGGACACCGTTCGGCCCCGATCAGAACGCCCTCGCGCGGGGCGGGCGGACCGCTGTCGCGCACCGTGTCCGGCCGTGCGTCGAGGGTGATCGGCGCCACGTGCGCGACCGCCCCGGAGCCGCGGATGCGGCCCCGGGGCGGTCGGGTACGGCGCGCGTGCGGCGTGTCAGGCGACCCCGGAGTCCGACGTCTGCGGGCCGGCCGCCTGCGGGTCGTCGATCGCGTACTTGGCCGCCGCCTCGGCGACGACGGCGCGGTCGACCTCCCCGCGCGCGGCCAGCGAGCCGAGCGCGGCCACGGTGATCGACTCGGCGTCGACCGCGAAGTGCCTGCGCGCGGCCGGCCGGGTGTCCGAGAGCCCGAAGCCGTCGGTGCCGAGCGTGGTGAACTGCGCCGGAACCCACTGGCGCACAAGGTCGGGGACCGCGCGCATCCAGTCCGACACCGCGACGACCGGTGCGTCGGACCCCTCGAGGGCCGTCCG
>Ga0182736_1001613_pt1 | contig 20684 bp, 19 predicted proteins | sample eDN5th30CKraftBY_FD_128882 | JGI IMG/M metagenome (GOLD analysis project Ga0182736, IMG submission 128882) | Enriched backyard soil microbial communities from Emeryville, California, USA - eDNA 5th pass 30_C Kraft BY (version 2) (version 2) | ecosystem: Environmental > Terrestrial > Soil >... | reverse complement strand
GTTTTTCGATGGGCGGCGGACTGGCGCCGGTGTGGCTCAGGGCCGATCGACATTCAGAAGGTGCCGTGCCGAACATAGTGGATTTTCGCGACCCGGCGCGCGGCGTGCTGACGGCATATGAGCACCGGAAGCACGGAAAGACGCCATTTGCAGGGCGTCGGGCCTGAATGTCGATCCGCCCTAGTCCGCCGGCAGCAGCAGGCTGGCATCCCCATAGCTGTAGAAGCGATAGCCCGCGCCGATCGCATGGGCATAGGCCGCCTGCATCCGCCCGGTGCCCATCAGCGCGCAGACCAGCATGAACAGGGTGGAGCGGGGCAGGTGGAAATTGGTCATCAGCCCGTCAATGGCGCGGAAGCGATAGCCCGGCGTGATGAAGATGCGCGTCTCATCGGCCCATGCCCGGATGAGGCCATCCTCCCCCACCGCGCTTTCCAGCAGGCGCAGGCTGGTCGTGCCGACGGCGATCACGCGACCGCCGGCGGCGCGCACGGCGTTGAGGCGGTCTGCCGTCGCGCTGTCGATCCGACCCCATTCGGCATGCATGTGGTGGTCGGCCGTATCATCCGCCTTGACGGGCAGAAACGTGCCGGCGCCGACATGCAGGGTCAGCGTCTCATGCCCGATGCCGGCATCGGCAAGCGCGGCCAGCAGGCCGGGGGTGAAGTGCAGCGCGGCGGTGGGCGCGGCAACGGCGCCCGGCTCGCGCGCGAACATGGTCTGATAATCATCCCGGTCGCGCGCATCCGTGGGGCGCTTGCTGGCGATATAGGGGGGCAGGGGCATCTGCCCGGCGCGCTCCAGCAGCAGCTCGACCGGCTCCTCGCCGAGAAAGTGCAGCGCCATGCCGCCATCCGCATCGCGCGGGCCGGCCTGCGCTTCCACGCCGGCGGCAAAAGCGATGATGTCGCCCGGCCGCACCCGTTTGGCATTGCGGACGAACACCTGCCAGTCGCGCGGGCCGAGGCGCTTGTGGAGCGTCACCCCGATCTTCGCCTCGCCGCGCTGGCCCTCAAGCTGGGCGGGAATGACGCGCGTATCGTTGAAGACGAGGCAATCGCCCGCGCGCAGCATGGCGGGCAGGTCGCTCACCGCCGCATCGCGGGTGACGGCGCCATCCAGCACCAGCATCCGCGCCGCATCGCGCGGGCTGGCCGGCCGCAGGGCGATCCGCTCGGGCGGCAGGTCGAAATCAAACAGGTCAACACGCATGGGGACCGCCTTTAACGGGCCGGACCGGCGATGAACAGGGCGCGTGGGCGCAGGGCAGATGGAGGAGCGGGGGGCGTGGCGATCAGGACGCAAAGGCGGCGCGCGCTCGCTCATCCGGGAGGAAGCGGGAGTGGGGTGCCGTCTCATAATGGGCGGTGCCGGGGCCAACGGCCATAGGCTGCGATTCGGGCGATCCGCGCATGATCCGCAGGGCGACGGACATGCGGCCTCAGCTGGGAGAGGCCGCGCTGGTAGCAGGAGCCGACATCGGGAGCAGCGCAGCCGGCGGGGCGCTCGCTCATCCGGGGAAGGAGGCGGGGGCAGGTCGCCCTTTCATTATGGGGTGGGCCGGCGGGTAACAGCCATAGGCGGCGGTTCGGACGATCCGCGCATGATCGCAGGGTGCCGGCTGCGCGGCGCGGCATGTGGAGGCAGCGCCGGCAACAGGAGCCGGCGTCGGGAACGGCGCAGCCGGCGGGGGCTCGCTCATTCGGGGAGGCGGCGGCCGGGTTGCCGTCTCATAATGGGCGGAGTCGGCGGGCAACGGTCATAAACCGCGGTTCGGACGATCCGCACATGATCGCAGGTGATGGCTGCGCGGCGCCTTAGCTGGCGGAGGCGGCGCCGGCAGCGGGAGCCGGCGCCGGGAGCGGCGCGGCTGGTGGGGCGCCGTCGCTTTCAATATAGGCGCGGACGATCTTCGTCGGATTTGCGGGCGGCTCGCCCTTGCTGATCGCATCGACGCCGGCCATGCCGTCGATCACGCGGCCGAACACGGTATATTGATGATCGAGCTGGAGGCGCGGCATCAGCATGATGTAGAACTGGCTGTTGGCGCTGTCCTCCCCGGCGGCGCGCGCCATGGAGACGGTGCCGCGCATATGCGGCAGCCAGTTGAACTCCTGCTTGAGATCCGGCAGCTCGGAACCGCCGGTGCCGTCACCCTTGGGGTCACCCCCCTGCGCCATGAAACCGTCGATCACCCGGTGGAATTCCAGGCCGTTATAAAAGCCCTGCCGGGTGAGCGCCTTGATCCGCTCGACATGGCCCGGCGCGACATCCGGCCGCAGCTGGATGCGGACATGGCCGCCATCCGACAGATCGAGCACCCAGATATTGTCCGGCGTCACCGGCACGGTCGCCCGCAGCGGCTGGACGCCGGCCTTCTCCGCCTCGACGCGCAGGGCGTCGGCGTCTTTCTTGGCGCGGGCGGCCATATCCGCTTCCTTCGTGGCGTCTTCCGCCGTGCGCTGGGCCAGCGCCGGTGCGACGCCACCCAGCATCAGGGCGAGAGCCATGCCATGGCCGATCAGTCGGTGAACGCGCATCAATTCGATCCTTCGCTTGGGGCTATCGCGGCGCATGGCTGAACCGCAGCTGACCCGTCAACCTTGCTGCGCGGCGATCCGCGCCAGAACATCGTCCCGCACGGCGGGGGTGACGAACTTGCCAATATCTCCACCCAGCCGCGCAATCTCCTTGACCAGCCGGGAGGCGATGGGCTGCAACGCCACATCCGCCATCAGGAACACCGTCTCGATCCGGGAATCAAGATATTGGTTCATGCCGGCCATCTGATACTCATATTCGAAATCCGCCACCGCGCGCAAACCGCGCAGGATGACCGATGCGCCGACCGCCCGCGCATAATCGATGAGCAGCGTATCGAACGCGAACACGTCGATCCGCGCATCGATACCCGCACATTCGCGCCGCAGCATCGCCAGCCGCTCCTCCACGCCGAACATGGGCGACTTGGCGGGGTTGGTGGTGACGCCGATCACCAGCCGGTCGACCAGCTTCGCGCCGCGCCGGATGATATCCATATGACCGCGCGTCACCGGATCGAACGTGCCCGGATAAAGGCCGATGCGTTCCGTCATGCTGCTGTCCCGGCCATATCATTTTCCCCCGGCTTTCGTGTTTTCCGGTTATCGCTTTTCAGTGCCTGCGGCGAATCGCGAAATCGGCAATCTCGCGCAGCAGGTCCGCCTCGCCGCCGAAGCTGTGCAGATGCGCCTTGGCCTGGGCGACGAGCAATTCGGCCTGCTCGCGCGCCTGCTCGCGGCCGATGAGCGAGACGAATGTGGCCTTGCCCGCCGCATCATCCTTGCCCACCGCCTTGCCGGTGACATCCGCATCGCCTTCCACATCCAGCAGATCGTCGGTGATCTGGAATGCCAGCCCGACATCGCGCGCATAGCCGCGCAGGCCAACGCGCCGATCCTCCGGAACCCGCGCCAATATGGCGCCGGCTTCGGCGGAAAAGGCGATCAGCGCCCCGGTCTTGAGCTGCTGCATGCGAGTGACAGCCGCCAGATCCAGCCGGGTGGTCTGCGCCGACAGGTCGATCATCTGGCCGCCGGCCATGCCGGCCGGGCCGCTGGCATGGGCCAGCGCGCGAATCAGCTCGCAGCGGGCGAACGGGTCCGGATGCGTGCGCTCATCGACCAGCACGGAGAAGGCGAGATCATGCAGGCAGTCGCCCGCGAGAATGGCGGTCGCCTCGTCAAAGGCGCGGTGCACGGTCGGCTTGCCGCGCCGCAGATCGTCATCATCCATCGCCGGCAGATCGTCATGGATCAGCGAATAGACATGGATGCACTCGACCGCGAGACCCGTGCGCCGGGCGCTCTCGGCATCGACGTTGAAAAGATCGCAGCTCGCCTTGACGAGCAGCGGCCGCATCCGCTTGCCGCCGCCAATCGCGGCATGGCGCATGGCGGCATAAAGCCGGGCGCGCGGTTCGTCGGGGCTGGTGAGCAGCACCTCGAACTGGCGGTCGATCGCATCGGCGACCATGGCCATCTCATCGTCCAGCCGCGTCGGTGCATCAATGTGCATGGCGGTCAGTCGGCCGGGAAGGGGGCGGTTCTGGCCGCGCTGCCATCCGCGTTGCTGACGATCTGCTGGATGCGCGCCTCGGCCGCGGCGAGTCGCGCCTGACATTGCGCGCGCAGCCTGTCGCCTTCCGCATAAAGGGTGATGGACTGCTCAAGCGGGACATCGCCGCGCTCAAGCTGCTGGACGATCGCCTCCAGGCGCCGGAGCGCCTCCTCGAAGCTGAGTGTCCCGGTATCGGCAGGTTCGACCATGCACGCTGCATTGACCCGCCGCCCGCACCGGGTCAAGCGCGCAGTCGGCGCCGGGCAAGGAAAATCGCCGGGCCGAGCCCAAAATGCATTGACGACCGGAAAACAAGGCAGGATAGGGAGCGCGCTATGAAAAATCCCAACCGTATCACAACCTCGCTCGCGCTCGGCGCCGCCGTGCTCGCCCTCGCCGCTTGCAAGTCCGGGCCGGAGACCTTCAACACCGGCACCGGCGATCCGATGGACGCCGAACTGGCCAATGCCGCGGCTGTCGAGCTGCCCCCCATGCTGAAATCCAGCCATGCCTATCGCTGCAAGGACAACAGCCTGATCTTCGTCGACTTCATGACGGACGACAAGACGGCCAACTTCAAGACCGAGCGCGATGGCCCGCTGACGCCGCTCAAGGCGCCCGCAGCCGGCGAACCCTTCGTCTCCGCCGATGGCGCGACGACGATCGTCAACCAGGGCGACGACACGCTGACGTTCAACGGCCAGAGCTGCAAGGCCTGATCGCCGGCCCGGCCGGGCCGTTCATTTGAAGCCATATTCTGAAAATCCCATAGTGCGTTAGACGGGGGCCGGCCATTGCGCCGGCCCTTCGTCATTCAGGTTGCCATTCGGGTGACGGAGCGTGACGCATGGGGCGGCGCAAACGGGAGCGGACGAGCTGCCGGCGCGCCCGAAAAGCACCGAGGCGCCCTCCATGGTTGTGCCCGCCGAGATGCGGCGATAAAGGCCGGTCATGTCCAGCAACACTTCCCCCATCACACCGCAGATCGTCGCAGACCACGGCTTCACGCCGGAGGAATATGACCGCGTCCTCAAAGCCCTCGGCCGCGAGCCGAACCTGACGGAACTCGGCATCTTCTCCGTCATGTGGTCGGAGCATTGCTCCTATAAAAGCTCGCGACTCCACCTGAAGAAACTGCCGACCAAGGCACCCTGGGTGATTTGCGGCCCCGGCGAAAATGCCGGCGTGATCGACATTGGCGACGGGCAGGCGGCCATCTTCAAGATGGAGAGCCACAATCACCCCAGCTATATCGAACCCTATCAGGGCGCGGCGACGGGCGTGGGCGGCATTTTGCGCGACGTATTCACCATGGGCGCGCGGCCGGTGGCGAATATGAACGCGCTGCGCTTCGGCCGGCCCGATCACCCGAAGATGAGGCACCTCATCAGCGGCGTGGTGCGCGGCATTGGCGGCTATGGCAATTGCGTGGGCGTGCCGACCGTGGGCGGCGAAGTGGACTTCCACGAATCCTATGACGGCAACATCCTCGTCAACGCCATGTCCGTAGGCATCGCGGAGCAGGACAAGATCTTCTATTCGGCCGCCTCGGGCGTCGGCAATCCGATCGTCTATGTCGGCTCCAAGACCGGGCGCGACGGCATCCACGGCGCGACCATGGCCTCGGCCGACTTCGCCGAGGATAGTGACGAGAAGCGGCCGACCGTGCAGGTGGGCGATCCGTTCACCGAGAAGCTGCTGATCGAGGCGTGCCTTGAGCTGATGGCCTCCGATGCCATCGTCGCCATTCAGGATATGGGCGCGGCCGGCCTCACCAGCTCGTCGGTCGAAATGGCGAGCAAGGGCGGCGTCGGCATCCGGCTCGACATGGACAAGGTGCCGCAGCGCGAGAGCGGCATGACCGCTTATGAGATGATGCTCTCGGAAAGCCAGGAGCGCATGCTCATGGTGCTCAAGCCCGGCAAGGAAGCCTTTGCCGAGGCGATCTTCCACAAATGGGAGCTGGACTTCGCGGTGATCGGCGAGGTGACCGCGCCCGGCCCGGACGGCGGCCGCATGGTGCTGGTCCACCATGGCGAGGTCGTCTGCGACATTCCGCTGGGCCCGCTCGATCAGGATGCGCCGCTCTACGACCGCCCGCATGTGCCGACGCCGCCCTGCGCGCCGTTGGCCAATGTGCCGGTGGTGAAGGATCTCGGCGCTGAACTGCTGACCCTGATGGGCTCGCCCGACATTGCCAGCCGGCGTTGGATCTGGGAGCAATATGACCATATGGTCGGCGGCGATACGGTGCAGCGCCCCGGCGGCGATGCGGCCGTCGTGCGCGTGCATGGCACGAACAAGGGCCTCGCGATGAGCACCGACTGCACGCCGCGCTATTGCTTTGCCGATCCGGTCGAGGGCGGCAAGCAGGCGATTGCCGAATGCTGGCGCAACATCACCGCTGTCGGCGCGACGCCGCTCGCGACCACGGACTGCATGAACTTCGCCAACCCGCAGCGGCCGGAGATTATGGGGCAGTTCGTCGGCTGCATCGAGGGTATGGCCGAGGCGTGCACCGCGCTCGATTTCCCGATCGTCTCGGGCAATGTCAGCCTTTATAACGAGAGCAAGGCGACCGGCGGCGGCAGCGCCATCCTGCCGACGCCCGCCATTGGCGGCGTGGGGCTGCTGACCGATATCGACCGGATGTGCACCATCGGCTTCAAGAGCACGGGCGACATCATCCTGCTGATCGGCGACCGCAAGGGCGACCTTGGCCAGTCGCTCTGGCTGCGCGAATGCCACGGCATCGAGGGGCGCGAGGCCGGTCCGCCGCCGCGCGTCGACCTGGCGAGCGAACGGCTGACCGGCGATTTCGTGCGCGAGGCGATCCATTGCGGCGCGATCACCGCCTGCCATGACGTCTCCGATGGCGGCGTGCTCGTGGCGGTGGCAGAAATGGCGCTGGCCAGCGGCATCGGCGCGATGCTCGACCAGCCGCTGCACGGCACGGCCGCACAGAGCTATTTCGCGGAGGATCAGGGGCTTTATGTCGTCACCGTGCGTGACGCGGCGCTGATGGAACTGCTCAGCCATGCCGAAGCCAAGGGCGTGGAAGTCGCCCGGCTTGGCCGCACCGTCGCCAACCGGCTGATCGTGGAGCTGCCGGACAGCGACCATGCCATTGCGCTCACGGATCTGCGCGCCGTGCATGAGGGCTTCTTCCCCAAGCTGATGGACAGCGAAATCTGAGGTGGTGCGGGCGGCCCGGTCATCGGGCACGGGCCGCCGCTCCCGCCATTCAATCGCTACTCAATCGCGGCGGAAGATATATTCCTCGTCGCGATGATTGCCGACCATGAAGTGATAATCGCCGACCTTGCGGAAGCCCGCGCCGGCATAGATGGTCTGCGCGCGCATATTCTGTGACCAGACGCCGAGCCAGAGCGGGCCGGGATAGGTGGCGGCGAGCCATTCCAGCGCGGTGGCGAGAAGCCGGCGGCCGAGCCCCAGCCCCTGCGCGGACCGGCGGACATAGAGCTGATAAAGTTCGCCCGCGCGCGGCGTTACATCCGGGTGGGGCAGCTTGCACGGGCCGGCATGGGCATAAGCGAGCAGGGCGCCATCCGCCGCTTCACACAGCCAGCTTCGATGGGCCGGGTCCGCAATCTCGGCGGCGATTCGCGCTTCGCCATAAGTCTCCGCCTCGAAGCGGGCGAGGTCCGGCGCGGGATAGGGGATGGCGAAATCTTCAAGGAAGGTTTCGCGAAATGTGAGCAGCTTGAGCGCGGCCAGCGCGGCGGCATCCCGCGCGGTCGCCATGCGCAGGCGGACGGGCCGGGCATGCTCAGCCATGGCTGATGCGGCCATAGAGGATATGATAGGCAGTCTCGCCCCCCGCCGCATCATAATGAGCGATCACGCGGCGCAGCATGGCGGGGCCGAGCGGGCGATAGCCGGCGCGCGGCACATGGGCGCCGATCGCGCGGAAGTGACGCAGCAGCGCCTGCCCGCCGCCGATCGGCAGAGGGTGATGCTCGTCGCAGGCAAAGGCATCACCAAAGCCGGCGAGCATGGCGCGCAGCCGGGCGAGATCCGGATAGGCCGGCAGGCCCGGCTCCACGCCGAGCGCGGCATGGGCGGCGCGCCAGCTGGCGAAACTCTGCGCGCCCATCGTCGCGAAATAGAGGCTGCCGCCGGGGCGCAGCAGCCCGTGCAGGCGGACAAGCGCGCCGGGCAGATCCTCAAACCACTGGAAGGTGAGGCTGGAGAGGATGAGGTCGAACCACGGGCCGTCAAAGACCGGCGCCTCCCCATCCATGGCGAGCAGGCGGGCGCCAAGCCCGTGGCGGGCGGTGGCGGCGATCATCGCCGGGGCGAGATCGGTGGCGGTGAGCGTCGCATCCGGCCAGCGGCGGCGAATCTCCCGCGTGAGCAGGCCGGTGCCGCAGCCAATCTCCAATATCTGCCCGCGCGGGGTCAGCCGCTCGCGCCCCGCCATCGCCGCAAGGTGACAGGCGACGCGGCGCTGCACATCCGCGCTCGCCTCATAGCCATTGACCGCGGCGGCGAACGCCGCGCCGATCTGCGCCTTGCGTGCCGATCCCATGGCGCGGCGCATGCCACGGCGGGGGGTGGACGTCACGCCAAAAGACGATAGGACGTGCCATGGCCGATGAAAGCTACCGGATCGACGGGCTCGACTTCCTGCGGGGTTTAGCCGTGATGGGGATTTTGCTCCCCAATCTCATCATGTTCGCGCTGCCTTATCCGGCCGTGATCAATCCCTTCACCATCGGCACGGGCGGCATGGCCGATCTGCTGGTCTGGCTGGGGAGCTTCCTGCTGTTCGACGGCAAGATGCGGGCGCTGTTCGCCATATTGTTCGGCGCGTCCATCCTGCTCGTCATGGAATCGGCGGAGATGGACGGGCGCGACGGCATGCAGGCGCATCGCCGCCGGATGCTGTGGCTGCTGCCGATCGGACTGGCGCATTATCTGCTGCTCTGGTCGGGCGACATCCTGATCCTGCTGGCGCTGTGCGGGCTGATCGCCACGCGGTTCGTGCGGCTCGAAGCGCTCAGCCTCATCAAGCTCGCACTGGTGCTGCTGCTGGTGCAATGGCTCATCAACCTGGCCGTCGTGCTGCCGCCCTACTGGCTGCGCGCAGCCGCGATGGCGCCGGAGGCAGGCGCCGGGGCCATCGCTGCCTGGCGCGAATATGCCGACCATGTCGGCATGGGCGCGAGCAGCATCGTGGCGGCCGATATGGTGCGCTATCAGCTCGGCTATCTCGACATATTGCACTGGCGGATTGCGGATGGGCCGGGCGACGCCCTCAGCCAGCTTGTCCACGGGCTGGCGGAAATGCTGGCCTTCATGGCGCTGGGCATGGCGATGCTCAAGGGCGGTTTCCTCGCCGGCCAGTGGCGGCCGGAGCAATATCGCGCGACATGGCGGCGGGCGCTGCTGGTCGGGCTGGTGCCGATGCTGGCCCTCGGCCTCTGGGTGCTGCTCTCGGGCGATCCGCTGACAGCGCAGGCGACGATTTTCGGCTGGTCGCTGCCCTTGCGGCTGCCCATCGCGGTGGGACTGGCGGCGCTGGCGATGGAAATCGCCGCGCGGGCGCCCGAGGGCGCGCTGCCCGGCGCGGTGCGCGCGATCGGCCGGCTGGCGCTTTCCAACTATCTATTGTGCAGCCTCGTCATGACCAGCTTGTTCTATGGCTATGGGCTCGGCCTCTATGGCGCGCTGGACCGGGCGATGCTGATCCCGATCCTGCTCGCCATGTGGGGCGTGATGCTGGGCTGGTCCACGCTATGGCGGCGGCAGGTGGGGCAGGGGCCGGCGGAGTGGCTCTGGCGCAGGCTGGCGCGGGGCCGTGCCGCCGGGAATCGGGGCTGAGCGGCGCGCGGGACTGCTATCCTGAAGGCGGCTTTTTCGATGGCGGCGGGCGGGCGGGCGGCTAGCCGGTATGGTCTTTGGTCCGCGCGATGCATCGGCCCGTTCCATCGTGGAGAGCCATGTTGTCCGCGTGGGTCTGAACTCGTCGTCGGGGTGTTGGCAGCTATCATGAGCCGGGAAGCCGGTAGCCGGGCGGCGGCGCTGCCGGGTGGGAATGGGGGACATGTGCGCCATGACTGTCATGCGTCGCCGATCTGGCAGTTTTGTGATCCCGATCCGGCCCTGATCCGGCTCTGATCCGGCGTCGCCGTCCGGTGTGAGTGAGTGCCGGGCGAGTCGCTGCGGCGCTGCCCTGCCTGTGTGACGACGGCTGGCCGTGACGGGCGCTTGCTATCCGCGCTGCTGAGCGCGCCAGCCTGTCTGGTGGATGAGGGCCGCGAAAAGGCGGCCGCCCGGCCGATCATGCGGAAAATCAAATCGGCGCCCGACCACTGTTGCGGGCGAGCGCCGGAATGAAGGTCGATCAGCGCCGTGCGATCAGGGTGTTTGACCCGTGGCGCGGCGCCGATCGTCTATCTTGCCGGGTTCAGCTGAACGCCACGCGGGCGGTCTGCGAGCGACGCATGGTGAAGCCGACGGCGGCGATGCCGAAGATCATCATCGCCCAGGTGGTGGGCTCGGGAACCGGGGCGGTGACGAAGTTGACGTTGCCGCTATAGGAGGCGTTGCCCATCCCTTCGACGCCGAGAACATTGCCGGCAACTGACAGGACGTGCTTGCCTGCGTCCAGCGGAACCTCGAAATAGATCAGGCTCTGGCCACCCGGCTGCGTCGAGAGCAGGGGCAGGAGGTTGACGCCGTTAAACGTCAGTGTCGTGAATTCGATGGCGCGCTCGTTAGAACCGATCTGCATGATCCCGATGTCACCCAGCGACGGCGCCAAGGAAGGCAGGAAGGTGAATGTGTCACTGAAGGAGCCGTTGAGGCCGCCATTCCCGAAATCAGCCGTGAACGAATTGCCGTTCTGAATGAGATGGACATCAAACGGCGCGGCCTGTGCGGCCGGTGCCATCGTCAATGCAGCAACCGCTGCCGACGCCGCTAACAGAAACTTGTTCATCATAGTCTCCCACACATGAAATCTGAGCAAAGCGTTAATATTGCCGCCCGTATCGTGCAATGCGCATTAACGATAAATGCTCCATCAAGCTGTCTCGAAACGAGACCGGATAGATGATTTTACGAGTTTTTGCGCTGAACCGATGATTTTGGCGATATTCGGCGTGGGAGAGAGCCCCAAAGGTTAACCTTGCCAGTTAACCTTTGGGGCCGGAGATAGAATCAGTACCGCAAGCCGGATTCACCAGATGCGGACGCGCTCTTCCGGCGTGAGCGCCAGTTTCGCGCTCGGCGGGATGGCGAACGCATCATACCATGGGTCCAGATTGCGCACGATCGCCGCGCGCTCCTCGGAGGGGGCGTGCGGATCGGTGAGCAGGCGCTGGCGCAGATTCTCCTCCCGATAGCTGCGCCGCCACACCTGCGCCCAGCCGAGATAGAAGCGCTCATCGCCCGACGTGCCGGCGATGACCGGCGCGGCCTTGCCGCCCAGCGAGGCCAGATAGGCATCATGGGCGACCATCAGCCCGGCCAGATCGGCGATATTCTCGCCGAGCGTCAGCTTGCCGTTCACATGCTCGCCGGGCAGCGGCTCATAGGCATCATATTGTTTGACCAGCTTGTCGGTCAGCGCCTCGAAACTGGCGACGTCCTGATCGCTCCACCACTGGCGCAGGCGGCCGGTCTCATCATATTTGGCGCCCTGATCGTCGAAATGATGGCTCAGTTCATGGCCGATGACCGCGCCGATCGCGCCATAATTGACCGCCGGATCGGCATGCGGATCGAAAAAGGGCGGCTGGAGGATCGCGGCCGGGAACACAATCTCGATCATGCCCGGATTGGCATAGGCGTTCACCTCCATCGGGGTCATGAACCATTCCCAGCGATAGATGGGCTGGCCCAGCTTGCCGACATTATAATCATGATCGAACTGGTTGGAGCGCAGGGCGTTGCCGAACAGATCGTCCCGGCGGATCTCCAGCCCGCTATAATCGCGCCATTGATCCGGATAGCCGATTTTGGGCGTGAAGGCGGCGAGCTTGGCATGCGCGCGGGCCTTGGCCGCATCGCTCATCCAGACCAGCCCGTCGATACGGTGGCCCATCGCGGTGATGATGTTGCGCACCAGCTGATCGGCCGCGGCCTTGGTCTCCGGCGGGAAGTAGCGCGCGACATAGACTTTGCCCACTTCCTCGCCCAGCGCGCCCTTGACGAAATTGACGCCGCGCTTCCAGCGTGGCTCGCGCTCCGGCGTGCCGCTGAGCGTGGTGCCGTAAAAGGCGAAGCTCTCGCTGGCGACAGCATCGGGCAGATAGTCCGCAAACTCGTCCAGGCTGCGGATCAGCAACTGGTCCCGCAAGACGCCGAGCGGCGCGCTGGCGATGAGCGCGGCCTCGCCCGTGATGGCGCTGGGCTGCGCGACCACCAGCTCATTCATATTCAGCCCGGCCGCCTTGAGCCATGCCGCAAAATCGAAGCCCGGCGCGGCGCGGGCGAGGGCCGCGAGCGTCATCTTGTTATAGGTCTTCTCGACATTGCGGCTATCCACACGGGTCCAGTGCGCCTGCGCGATCTTCGTCTCGAAATCGAGCAGGGCGGCGGCGCGCGCTGCGCCATCGCTCTCGCCGGCGAGCGCGAACATCTTCACCAGATGGGCGCGATAGGCGTCGCGCATCGCCGCCATCTTCTCGCCGGTCTGGAGATAATAGTCGCGGTCCGGCATGCCCAGCCCGCTCTGGACCAGGGTGAAGGCATATTGATCCGGCTCCTTGTCGTCCTGCCCGACAAAGCCGTTGAAGAGCGTGGGCACGCCGTTGCGAAATGCCTGCGCGGCAAGGGCGACATAATCCGCGCGCGTCTTCATGGCCTTGATCTGGTCCAGCCATGGTCGGATCGGCGCAAGGCCTTTCGCCTCGACCGCGGCCTCATCGAGATAGGCGGCATAGGCCACGCCGATCTTGCTGGCGGGGTCGTCCTTCGCCTCGTCCAATATCTCCTGCGTGCGCTGCTTGGAGAGATCGTCCAGCGCGGTGAACATGCCGTAATTGGCCTTGTCGGCCGGGATGGGCGTGTTCTTCTCCCATGTGCCATTGGCATATTGATAGAAATTATCGCCCGGCGCGACGCTCTCATCCTTGCCGCTATCGTCAAAGCCATAAGTGCCCAGTTGCGGGCGCGGCGCATCGGCCGGGGCGGGGCTGGACGCAGGTGCGGCAGAATCGGCAGTCAGGCGAGTCGCACAGGCGGAGAGGCTGACGGATGCGAGCGCAAGCATGAGCAATGAGCGGTGCATGGACATTCCTTCGGATCGTTCGGGCAGAGCATTCAGGCGGCCTGCGCAGCAGGCGGACAGAGCCAATGTCTAAACCGTTTTCGGCGCAGGTGGAACCGCCTGCCGGCCGGGCAAGGCGCAAGCCGACAAATGGGCGGCGCGGCCGGTACGATGATGGCGACGGGCCGCCCGCGCCGTGCCTGATCCGCCGTTGCCGGGCCATGTTTTCAGCCGGCGGCGCGCCTGCCCGGTGGCAATCGCCGCCGAAGCTGTTTTTCGGGCTCGTTTCTGTTTGAAAGACGGCGTAAAACAGGGCTGGAATCTTTGTCGCGGCTGCGGCATGTTTGTGCGATGCAACAACAATTAGTGGATCGTTGACCCGCCGTGCGTCGTCTTCCTCCCCTTACCGCGCTTGAAGCCTTCGTGCAGGTGGCGCGCACCGGCTCCATCAAGGCCGCCGCGGAAGATCTGGCGCTCTCCGCGCCCGCGCTCAGCCGGCGCATCCAGGCGCTTGAGCGGTTTCTGGGCTACAGCCTGTTCGAGCGCAAGCATCAGCAGCTGGAGATCAACCCGCAGGGCGTGGCGCTGCTCGCGGAAATCGCCCCGGCGCTGGACCAGCTGAGCGCCGCGATCGAGGTTGCGACCAGCGGCACGCGCACGCTGCGGGTGAAGCTGGGCATGCTGCCGCTGTTCGCGAGCCAGCGGCTCTTCCCCCGGCTGGGCGATTTCCACCGCCGCCACCCCGATATCCATCTCGACGTGGATACCAGCCCCAACGCCATTGCCCGGCTGGGCGAGGGACTGGACGCCGCCATCGTGCTGGCGCGCGATGTCGATCCCGCGCTCTATGCGCGCGAGCTGGACCGCGACGAGGTCTATCTCATCGCGGCGCGATCGCTGGTGGAGGGCGAGCAGGCGATCCGCTCGCCGCGCGACCTTGTCCGCCAGACGGTGCTGATCCACCGCGACATGCCCTCCACCTTCGATGTGTGGAAAGAGGCCGCCGGCGTGCCGGACCTGACCCCGGCAGCCGTGGATTATTATGATTCCGGCGCGCTCATGCTGGAGGCCGCGGCGCAGGGCATGGGCATCGCCGTCATGCATGGCAGCCATCTGGAGCAGGCGCAGGATTCGCGGATCGCACGATTGTTCGACCAGCGGATCGAGAGCCCCTATCGCTATTTCTTCGTCTGCCGCCCCAAGGCGCTGGACCGCCGCTCGGTCCGCATCTTCCACGACTGGCTGATCAACGCGGAAATCTGACCGCCGGCGCCGCCTTCGCCCCGCCGCTTGCGGCCCATGGGGAAAATATCCCTGCATCGGCCCTTTTCTTGGCGGCGGGTGGGCCCTATTGAGGCTGTCTTTCCCGTATCGCAGTGAGGGGCGATGGCCACCAACGGACCCATGCTGACCGCGCGCCGCAGCAGTGCCAGCGATTATTTCAAATTTCTGCAAGCGTGGATTCGCAAGCCGCGGCAGACGGCATCCATCGTCCCCAGCAGCCATTATCTGGGCCGGCTGATGGCAGCGCAGATCGATCCGCAAGGCGGCCGGGTGATGGAATTTGGCGGCGGCACCGGCGCCCTGACACGCGAGATACTGGCGACAGGGCTGCCACGGGACGATCTGGAAGTCGTCGAGATTGACGAGGCGCTGGCGCATAATCTGCGCAGCGGCTTCCCCGGCGTCTCCATCCTGCAGGCGCCGGCGCAGGCCGTTCTGGCGGTGGCGGCGGGCGGCGCGGGCGGCTATCAATGCATCATCAGCGGATTGCCGCTGCTCGCGATGAGCAAGGCGCTGCAAACCGCGATTCTTGAAGAATCGTTCCGGCTGCTGCGGCCGGGGGGTGCGGTCATCCAGTTCACCTATTCGCCGCGCCCGCCCGTGTCGGACCGGGTGGCCGGCCAGCTCGGCCTGCGCGTGGACCGGGTCGGCACGATCGTGCGCAACGTGCCCCCGGCGACGGTGTTCCGCTACCGCCGCATGGCGGATGGCGCGCCGGGCCGATAGGCTTCGCGCCCGGCCGTCTGCATGCCGGGCAATCTGCATGATGGACGGGCGGGCGGCTTTTCGCGACGATATGGCATTCACCGTCGCCTTCTGTGCATTTCGCCATTAGGGATGGGCTATGCAACGCTTCGACGTCATCATTCTGGGCGGTGGCCTTGTTGGCCTGACATTGGCGATCGCTCTCGGGCGACATGGCGTCCAGTGCGCGGTTGTCGACCCCGCCGAGCCCGCTGCGACCATGGCGCCCGGTTTCGACGGGCGCGTCTCGGCCATATCGAGCGCCAGCTGGAAGCTGTTCGAGGCGATCGGCGTCGCGCCGAACCTGGCCGCCAACGCCTGCCCGATCGACCGCATCTGGGTCAGCGAGGGGCTGAGCGGCGGCGCGCTCGACTTCACCACCGATGCCGATGATGGCGCGATGGGCTTCATGGTCGAGAATCGGCAGCTGCGCCGCGGGATCGACCTGACGGCGCAGGCGACGCCGGGCGTGACGCGCTTCCAGCCGGATCAATCCGCCGAGGTCGTGCGCGATGCCTATGGCGTGACCGTGCGGCTGGCGAGCGGCGCGCAGATCGGCGCGAGCCTGCTGGTCGGCGCGGAAGGGCGGGGCAGCCCGACACGGGCGCTGGCCGGCATTCCGGTGGCGCGCTGGAGCTATCCGCAAACCGCGCTGGTCACGGCGATCGACCATGATGTGCCGCATGGCAATACGGCTTATGAACTCTTCTACCCCGGCGGCCCGTTCGCGCTGCTGCCGATGCTGCCCGGCACGCGCTCGGCCATCGTGTGGACGGTGCCCAACCATCAGGCGCCGGCCATGCTCAAGCTGCCCGAGCGCACCTGGCTTGCGGAGGCGGAAAAGCGCATGGGCAATTTCCTCGGCAAGGTCAGCCTCGCCGCGCCGATGCAGAGCTATCCGCTCGGCTATCACCGTGCCGCGCGCATCGTCGATGAGCGGCTGGCGCTGGTGGGTGATGCGGCCCACGCCATCCACCCGATTGCGGGGCAGGGCGTCAATCTGGGCTATCGCGATGCCGCCGCGCTGGCGGAAGTGATTGTGGAGGGCATGCGCGGCGGGCTGGAGCCGGGCGATGCGCAATTGCTCGCCCGCTACCAGCGCTGGCGCGCGCTCGATTCGCTGAGCGTGACGATCATGATGGACGGCCTTGTGCGCCTGTTCGACGTGCCGGGGCGGCCCGCCTCGCTCGCCCGCAGCTTTGGGCTGGCGGCCGTGCAGCGATTGCGGCCGCTCAAGAACCGCTTCATGGCCGAGGCGCGCGGCGAGAGCGGGCCGCGCCCCCGCTTGCTGCTGGGCGACAGGATCTGACCGGCCGGCAAGGCCTGCCCGGCAGTCGGGTTGGTGAAAATTCCCAATCATTGGCGCATCGCCGGTTCACGCCGCGCATCTCGTTCCGCCTGCGTTCATCTGCGCGGGCGCAATAGCGCGCACGCCCGCATTTGGCACGGCTCATGCACGGTCAAGGCCAGGCAGGACCGGACTGATCCGGCCGCGCCACGGAGTTTTTTCGATGCAGATTTATCAGCCGTCCATCATCGCCCGTAACGACACGCTGCTTGGCGTGTGCGCGGCGATTGGCGAGGATTTCGGGTTCAACCCCGTCTGGCTGCGGGTGGTGTTCGCCATCACCGTGTTCTTCAACCTGTTTCTCGCCATCGGCCTCTATCTTGCGCTCGGCATGGTCGTGCTGCTGACGCGGCGCATCTATCCGGGCCGGCGCCAGCTGCTGGAGACAGTTGCGGTGGCCGCCCCGATGGAGGCGGCGCCGGCCCCTGCGCCTGCCGCCCATGTGGAAAGCGACCTCATCCTCACGGCCGCCTGAGCGCGGCTGGCGTGCCTGATTTGCCGGAGATGGCGCGGAGAAACCGGCGCGATGCCGGGCGCCGGCTCAATGCGGGCGGGACTGGCCTTGCTGGCCGGTTTCGCGACGCATGAATTGCATGAGCTGAATGGCCAGTTCGGCGCGCTCGGGCAGGCTCCCGGCCTCCAGCAGCGCCTGCTTGCCGGCGATGTCGAACGGCGCGATCTGGGCGATGGCGTTGACCAGCGTCTCGTCATCCAGATTGTGCACCGCATCCCATTTGACGGCATAGCCGAGCGTATCGGCAAAGAGGCGCGATTCGCTTTCCAGCGCCGCCCGCTCACTGGGCGCGAGCACGGCGCGATCCCCTTCATCCTCGCTCATCAACTCCGGCTCGACCTGACGAAACAGGGTCGATGTCTCCAGTTCACGGACGATCCGGAAGCGCGCCTCGCCGGTGAGGGTGATGTTGAAACGGCCATCCTCCAGCGCCTCGATATCCGTGATGCGGCCAAGGCAGCCGATGGAGAAGAGCGGGGCGGGTTCGCCCGGGCCGCTCGGCTGAATCATGCCGATGCGCTGATCGCGCGCCATCGCATCGCTCACCATCGCCCGGTAGCGCGGCTCGAAAATATGCAGCGACAATTGCGTGCGCGGAAAGAGCAGCGCGCCGCCGAGCGGGAATATGGCGAGCCGCCGGGCCATGCGATCAGGCGAACAGGATCGCGGAAAGACGCCGCCGCTGGGTGAGCACCCATGGGTCTTCAAGGCCGACAACCTCGAACAGCTTGAGCAACTGGTCGCGCGCCTTGCCATCCTCCCAGCCGCGCTCCTTCGCGATGATGGCGAGCAGCGCATCGGCCGCGCCATCGCGATCGCCGCTGGCCATGCGGGCGGCGGACAGATCGAACAACGCCTCGAAATCATCCGGATTGGCCGCCAGGCGCGCCTCAAGCGGGGCCGTGTCCACGCCCGGCGTCGCCGAGCGGGCCAGCGCGATGGCGGCCCGGCCGCGCTCAATGGCGGGCGCCGCGTTCAGCTCGGCGGGCAGGGTGGCGATCAGCGCATCGGCCTCATCGAGGCGGCCGAGCGCGGTGAGCGCGCGCAACTGGCCGCCAAACGCCGCGGCATTGTCCGGCGCCAGCTCGACAATCTGGGCGAAGATGCTCAGCGCCCGCTCGGCATCGCCGCTGGCCAGCACATCCTCGCCCATGGCGAGCAGCGGGGCGATATCCTGCTCGCGCTGGCCGGCCTCGCTCTGGATCGGCAACTGCGCAAGGATCTGGTCGAGCATCTGGCGATACTGGCCTTCCGTCCGCGCCTGGGTGAGATCCGCCACCGGCTGGCCCTGAAATACGGCATAGACGGTGGGAATCGACTGCACGCGGAACTGGCTGGCGATGAAGCGGTTCTCATCGACATTGATCTTGACCAGCAACACGCCGCGATCGGCATATTCGGCGGCGATCTTCTCGATGATAGGCGAGAGCTGTTTGCACGGGCCGCACCATTCCGCCCAGAAATCGACGAGAACGAGACTGGTCTGCGATGGCTCGACCACATCGCGCCGAAATGCCTCGACGGCTTGCTTGTCACTCTCGCTCAAGCCCAAGGTGGCCATGCGTCTGTCTCCTGCTGCTTGTGGTGCGTGCGCCTGTGTGACCGCCATATGGGGTGGAAAGGCGCGCTTTCGCAAGGGCAGGGCGAATTCTTTGCGCTGCATCGCAAAAGAGGCTTGCCGACCCCGGGAGGCGATGCTAGTTGGCCGCCTCACCCAGCCGGCGGACATCCTCCGGCTCGCCAGAGCGGGCGTAGCTCAGGGGTAGAGCACAACCTTGCCAAGGTTGGGGTCGAGGGTTCGAATCCCTTCGCCCGCTCCAGATTTTCTAATAAAATCAATCACATACTAGTCGCCCGACGAATCTCAGTATCGCGGGAGAACGGTAAATTGGTGAAATGGGTCCACGGTGGGGCCACCGATTATCCTATTTGAGCTCACTTAAGGCCCGGCCCAGTCTCGGCGCTTCGACGCCGCTGAATTTTGTGACCTAGACCCTTAAGGGAGTGTTCGGGCGTCATCGATCATCACTTCGTGACGATCTTTGCCAACATAGCTACCTTTTAATGGGACTAGGATAGGCCGATTATAGCGGCCCTCCGTTCATGCTGCATGCAACAGTTGAACCCTCCGGCAAACATGGGATGGCTCATCTCATCGCTGCCAGTGCAGGATGCTAGAAAAAAACCTTCCTCAAGGCCGGCAGGGGAGGTAGCGGTGCTTGGATACGGCCAATGCATCGCCGTTAGTCTTCGGCAGCCGGCAGTTCCGGCGGCCACAGGTGCTTCAGCACCTGACCAGACAGGATCGGGTCGAGCGCGTCCGCCTCCTGTAAGGCCCAACTCGCCCACGCTTCCAAGGTCTTGGCGTCCAAATCCGCCCGATCCAGCATGGCTTCACGAACATCCGCCACCAGAGTACGCAGCTCCCGCGCAGCTCTTAGGAGTTCGCCGCTCGTTCTGAGGTCAGTTACGCGCTGCTCGTTCAACTCACGGATCCGCTCAAGGCGGCGCGCCTCTCGTTGGCGGTGCGCCTCTTCTTCTTTCCGTTGTTGCTCGACGCGTTTCTGTTCTGCGCGTTCCTCGTCCTCGCGCAGTCGCTGCCTGAATTTCGCTTCGCTCGCGACGATGAGTGCCGCCGCGATATCCGCAATCCTTCTTTCCAGTCTTTGGCCCTCCTCGTCCCGCCAGGTGTCACCGATCTCCCGGTCGGAGCCAGGCTTCACGTGAAGGACAAGGGGGGTGCTCACGGGCAGGGCTGGGTCGGCGCGGCGGTATCCGTGGCTGACCACCGTGGTGTACTTGCCTGCGATCTCCAGCGAAAGGCCGAGCGATGTGGATCCTATCCATGCCCGCGCACTAATTTCGGTATCCGTTGCACTCACACTTCCGCTATGGCCGCGCTTGGCTAGTGCCAACAGAATCCCATTGAAAAGCTTCAACCGCCGCTGATCGATTGGGTTATCAAATCTTGGTGCATCCCAGTGCCATGAGTTGCTGGCAGCCTTCTCGCGGCGGCGCTCTTCCTTTTGAACAATATCCTTGAGCCCAGGGTGATAACTTTCAAGCGTTCGAGGCACGGTCACCCTGCCTAAAGCCTTCAATTCCCTCTCCCGCAATTCCTCCAGATCCTCTGGGACCTCCGGAGTGGCAAATGGTCCATCGGCTTGGATCGGGGCGGCTGGCGCAATGAATGGTGCAAATCGTTGATCGACATTACTCGGCCGTTTTCTCCGGGCCGACGGTGAGGCGCTTTAGGAGGTGCCGGGACTTTCCTACCGGCATGTACCCGGTTCCAGTGGCCTTGGGGCGGCGTGACCACACCGAACCCCTTGATGATCTGGCCCCCGTTTTGACTGGACACCTTCAGGCATAAAAAGGAGGCTTGGGGATATCCCTCAAGCATATGCTTATGCCTGGATATGAGGTTATCACCGATGGCGGTCGTCGGCGGCACT
>Ga0182736_1001612_pt1 | contig 20687 bp, 19 predicted proteins | sample eDN5th30CKraftBY_FD_128882 | JGI IMG/M metagenome (GOLD analysis project Ga0182736, IMG submission 128882) | Enriched backyard soil microbial communities from Emeryville, California, USA - eDNA 5th pass 30_C Kraft BY (version 2) (version 2) | ecosystem: Environmental > Terrestrial > Soil >... | reverse complement strand
GGCTTGCGCCCCGATGGCCGGCTCGCCTCCACCGCCCCGCCGGACGTCGTCGAACAGCTCATCAGCGTCGCCGACATCGGCTCGATCGCGACGCGCGCCTTCACCGCGCCGGACGACTGGATCGGTCGCGCCATGGACATCGCCGCGGACGAACTGACGGCACCCGAGATCGCGTCCGCCATCGCGGCAGCGACCGGCCGGGCAGTGCGCTACGAGCGCATCCCGCTGGACGAGGTCCGGGCACAAGATCCGCGACGTGCCGCCGCGATCGCCCGCATGTGGGACCCCGACCGTCCGGCGGCCGAGCTGCAGACCTGCCGTGCCACGATCCCCGACCTCACCGGCTTCAGGGCCTGGCTCGACACGCCGGGCGTGACCGAGGCCTTCACGACCTACCTGTCCGAGGCGGAGCCGATCTGACATGTCGACCATGGCGACGAGCCACGTCCGATCGCCACGCTCCGGACCAGCACACCCGAAGCGCAGTCGACAGCGCAATCGAAACGACATCGCCCCGGCCGTTCCTGCCGGCCGGGGCGATGTTCCTGGTGCGCCCGAAGGGATTCGAACCCCTAACCTTCTGATCCGTAGTCAGATGCTCTATCCGTTGAGCTACGGGCGCGTGCTCTTCAGTTGTCGCCGCGACCGACCCGGGAGTCGGCCACGCCTGCGCGGAGGCTCCGGGATTTGAACCCGGGATGGGGGGTGACCCCAAACCGCATTAGCAGTGCGGCGCCATAGACCAGACTAGGCGAAGCCTCCCGGGGCCTCTCGGCCTCAGCACGGACAACCTTACACAACCCCCCGGCGCCCCTCGCACACCCCCCACCCCCCGAGGGGCGCCGTGACGATCACCCGTCGATCACCCGGACGCGGCCATCTCCAGGAACGGCGCGAGGGCGTCGGGGTTCTGCAGGGCCCCCCGGCTGACGGCCTTGTCGGCGGCCACGCCCGCCAGGATCTTCTTCACCGGGACCTCGCACTTCTTGCCGTTCAGCGTGCGCGGCACCGCGTCGACGACGATGAACCGGTCGGGCACGTGCCGGGGCGAGAGCTCCGAGCGCAGTGCCTTGCGGAGGTCGCCCTCGACATCGTCGAGCGTGGTCCCGTCGGTCAGCACCAGGAAGCACAGCAGGGCGCCCTCGTCGCGCGCCCCCAGCTCTGTGGTGTCGATCACCAGCGAGTCGGCGACGCCGTCGAAACCCTCCACGACGGCGTAGAAGTCCGCCGTGCCCATGCGGACGCCGCCCCGGTTGAGCGTCGAGTCCGAGCGGCCGTAGATGACGTAGGAGCCACGCGGGGTACGGCGCACCCAGTCGCCGTGCCGCCAGACGCCGGGGTAGTCCTCGAAGTAGGCGGCCCGCAGCTTGGCCCCGTCGGGGTCGTTCCAGAACATCACGGGCATCGACGGCATCGGCCGCGTGACGACGAGCTCCCCCACCTCGTCCTCGATCTCCTGGCCCTTCTCGTCATAGGCGACGACGGCCGCCCCGAGCGCGGCGCAGGAGATCTCGCCCAGCCACACCGGGACGGTCGGGGCCGCGCCGACGAACGCGGCGCAGAGGTCGGTCCCGCCGGACACGGAGGCGATCTGCAGGTCGTCGCCCACGGCGTCGGCGACCCAGGCGAATCCCTCCGGCGACAGCGGCGCCCCGGTGGACCCGACGGTGCGCAGCGCCGACAGGTCGACCTCGTCGCGCGGCCGCAGGCCGGCCTTGAGGCACGCCTGGATGAACGGCGCCGATGTCCCGAAGTACTTGACGCGGTGCTTCTCGGCCAACCGCCAGAGCGCGCCGAGGTCCGGGTGACCGGGGTTGCCGTCGTAGAGGATCACCGTCACACCGACGAGAAGCCCGGCGATCAGGTAGTTCCACATCATCCAGCCGGTCGTGGTGAACCAGAAGAAGCGGTCGCCCGGGCGCAGGTCGCCCTGCAGCTGCAGGGCCTTCATGTGTTCGAGAAGGATGCCGCCGTGGCCGTGGACGATGCCCTTGGGCAGGCCCGTCGTCCCCGAGGAGTAGAGGACCCACAGGGGGTGCCCGAACGGGACCGACTCGTACTCGAGCGGGCCGGGCTCGGCGGTGAACTCGGCCCAGGTCGTCGTGCCGTCGAGGGTGGCCTCCTCGTCGAGGTAGCCGACGAGCACGGTGGTGGTCACCGTCGGGAGCTGGCCGCGCAGCGCCGCGACGTTCTCGCGGATGTCGAACCGCTTGCCGCCGTAGACGTAGCCGTCGACGGCGAAGAGCACCGTGGGCTCGATCTGGGCGAAGCGGTCGTGCACGGCGCGGGCGCCGAAGTCCGGGGAGCACGACGACCAGATCGCGCCGAGGCTCGCCGTCGCCAGGAAGGCGACGAGCGTCTCGACGGAGTTGGGCGCGAGCGCGACCACCCGGTCGCCGCGGCCGACGCCGGCACGGACGAGCCCGGCCCGCGCGCGGCCCACGGCGTCGCGCAGCTCGGCGTGGGTGACGGTGCGCTCCAGGCCGTCCTCGCGGACGAAGACGATCGCCGTGTCCTCCGGCGCGCGTCCGGGGCCGTCGCTGAGCGCGTGCTCGGCGTAGTTGAGCGTGGCGCCCGGGAACCACTCGGCACCGGGCATGGCGTCGGAGCCGAGCGGCGCAGTGGGCGCGTCGTGGAACCGGACCCCGAAGAACTCGGCCGCGGCGTCCCAGAACGCACCGACGTCGGCCACGGACCAGGCGTGCAGCGCCGCGTAGTCGGTGTCGTCGGGCAGGTCCACGCCGCGGTTCTCCCGCAGGTGCCGCGCGAACCGCGCGATCTCGCTCGACGCCGCCGCTGCAGGCGACGGGGACCACACGACCTCGGGTGTTCCGGATTCCATTCCGCGGAGTTTTCCCGGCGCCGCGCCCGGATGCCAGTGACCTAGCGCAGGTGTGACCCGAACCAATTGAGCATCCGCTGCCACGCCTCGGCCGCGGCGTCGGGATCGGCGTCGAAGCGGTGCCCCGAGAGCGGGTAGGTCACGAGGTCGGTGGCGACGCGGGCACGGTCGGCCGCCTCGCGCAACGCGTCGACGTCGTCGTGGCTGCCGCCGTCGGCCGGGCTGCCGTAGATCCCCAGCCAGGGACAGGTCAGCGCGGACGCGGCGTCGAGCAGCTCGTCCAGGCCCTCGGAGGTCGTCGTCGTGACCCCGCCGCCGCCGACGGTGACCGCCGCACCGAAGGCGCGTTTGGCCGCGACGAGCAGCGCCACCGAGCCCCCGATGTCGAACCCGACGACGCCCATCCGGTCGGGGGGCACGTCGTGCTCGGCGAGCCAGCCGAACGCCGTGTCGGTGTCGGCCATGATCTCTTCGCGGTCGAGTTTGTCGAGCTGCTCCTGGACGTGTTCGTCCGGTGAGTCGGCGTCGAGCTCGTCGGCCCCGTCGCGGTGGTAGAGGTGCGGTGCGACGGCCAGCCACCCGTCGCCGGCCATGCCGGAGACGATGTTGCGGACGCTCTCGGTGACGCCGCGCGCCTCCTGGAGCACGACGATCCCCCCGCGCACCGAGCCGTCGGGCTCGGCGACGGTGAGCCGCAGTCGGCTGCCGTCGACGAGCGGGACGGTCTCCGTCCGGATCTCGGTCATGGCGCAAGCCTGTCACGTCGGCGAACGGGTCACGGGCCCGGACTACGGTGACCCCCATGACGTTGATCCGCGCGGACCTCGACGCCCTGCCGGCCTACGTGCCGGGCCGGGCCGTCCCCGGGGCCGTGAAGCTCGCCAGCAACGAGGTGCCCCTGCCCCCGCCCGCCTCGGTCCTCGCGGCCGTCGCCGAGGCCGCAGCCGGCGGCAACCGCTACCCGGACCTGGCCGTCGTCGCGTTGACCGACCGGTTGGCCGGCCTGCTCGAGCTGCCCAGCGAGCGCATCGCCGTCGGCTGCGGCTCGGTGAGCCTGTGCCAGCAGCTCGTCAACATCACCTGCCTCGTCCCCGACGACGAGGTCGTCTTCGCGTGGCGGTCGTTCGAGGCGTACCCGATCGTCACGCAGATCGGTGGGGCGCGGGCGCGGATGATCCCGCTGACCGACGACTTCCGCCACGACCTCGACGCGATGGCCGCCGCGGTCACCCCGGCGACCAGGCTCGTCTTCGTCTGCTCGCCCAACAACCCGACGGGCACCGTCGTGACCCGGGCGGAGCTGGAGCGCTTCCTCGCCGCCGTCGGGCCGGACGTGATCGTCGCGCTCGACGAGGCCTACTACGAGTACGTCGACGACCCCGAGGCCGTCGACGGGCGCGACCTCGTCGACGCGTACCCCAACCTCGTCGTGCTGCGGACGTTCTCGAAGGCGTACCGGCTGGCGGGGCTGCGCGTCGGCTACGCGTTCGCCGCACCCGAGGTCGCGACGGCCCTGCGCAAGGTGTGTTCGCCGTTCAGCGTGAGCGTCGTCGCCCAGGCCGGGGCGATGGCCGCGCTCGACGTCCGTGACGAGCTGCTGGCCTCCTGTGCCGACGTCCGGCGCGAACGGGTGCGGGTGCGCGACGCGCTCGTCGCCATGGGGCACACCGTCCCGCCGACGCAGGCGAACTTCGTGTGGCTTCCGCTGGCCGACCGCTCGGCGGAGTTCGCGACGCACTGCCTGGAGCACAAGGTGGTCGTGCGGCCGTTCCAGGGCGACGGGGTGCGCGTCACCGTCAGCACCCCCGAGGAGAACGACCTGCTGCTGGCGGCCGCGGCGTCGTTCCCGCGCTAGACGCCTCCTTGGCGAAGGCCCGGACAGGCGAACGGCCCGGGGAGCAGGCCCCGGGCCGTTCTGTTCAGCGACGTGTTCGATGGCTCAGCTGCGCACGCCCCGCTTGGCCCACAGGCCCGCGACGAGGCCGATACCGATGATCGCGACGATCAGCTGCACGATGTGCTCGATCCAGTCGATCCCGTTCGTGTCGGCCACGCCGAAGGCGCGCGCGATCCACGTGCCGATGTAGGCCGCCACGATCCCGACGATGATCGTCAGCCACAGCGGAATCTTCTGGTCGCCCGGAAGAATGATCCGAGCGAGCACGCCGAGCACCAAACCGATGATGATCGCGCCGATGATGCTGCCGAGCATGTGTTCCCCCGATCCGTCGTCGAGGCGCCGCCCCGACGGCTGCGCAATTCCCGTGTGGCGAGACTGACATCGATCGGCAATTCCTGCCCGCCGGGGCGGCCGAACAATACCGAAGCGTTATCTCCCTGTGCGGCTGTCGACATCCCGGACGTCCGGTTCGGGCCGATCGGCGTCGCGGGCGCACCCGTTCGCCCTGATCCGGCAGCCGCCGGACGGATGTCCACTGCCCGGCCGGGCGCGCGCAGCGGCTCTGCGACCCAGCCGTGACGCTGTGCCGCATTCGCGCCGCCGAACCGACTCGAACGGGTGGTCAGCCCTCGAGTACGTAGCCCGCCCCGCGTACCGTGCGAATTCGTTCGGCCCCGATCTTGCGACGGACGTAGGAGATGTAGACCTGCACGAGGTTCGCGGACGCCGGCTCGGCCCAGACCCGGCGCGCGATCTCGTCGTGCGAGACGGTCTGCCCGGCGTCGGTGAGCAACGCCATCAGCAGCGCGAACTCCGTCGGCGACAACGCCACCGGCCTGCCGTCGACCTGCACCTCGCCGAGGTCGGGGTCGACGGCCAGGTCGCCGATCCGGACGACCTTCTCCTCCACCAGCCCGCCCTGCCGCAGTCGCAGCCGGATCCGCGCGGACAGTTCGTCGACGGGGAAGGGGCGCAGGACGTAGTCGTCGCGATCGGCACGCAGCAGCCCGAGCAGCGCCGCACGCCGCTCACGCGGCGTCACCGCGACGAGGGGCGCCGACGGCACCTCGGCCTGCAGCGCGCCCACGACGGTGACGACGTCAGGGCCCGGTAGCTCGACGTCGACGACGACGAGGGCGGGGACACGGGCGCGCGCTGCGTCGAGCACGCCGATGCCATCGTGGACGGACGCGACGTCGAGGCCGTCGGCCCGCAGGCTGCGGACCACCGAGGCCGTGGCCGCGGTGGCCGGCAGCGCCAGCAGGACCTGATCCGACGACGCGGGCCACTGACCGTGCGACCGTTGTGCCGGGACGAACGCCGACGCGCCCTCCGGGGGAGCAACAGGGAGCATCGGAAGAAGCCTCTCCCGCCAACGGCAGGTCACGATCGGCTAACGGGCCGAGCGGTCGCCTCGAGCTGTCAAACGGTCACCCCTGAGACGACCTCTGCTCCGATCGGAGCAAGGCACTGCGCGGACATGCGACGTCGAGCGCTCCCCGGCGCGTCTCACGGACCTGTCGGCGCGTACGCGCAACCTCGACTCTCAGGATCGCACCCTTGCAGGGCAGGGGTTCCTAAGTTCTCCCGTCATGCGACGGACCCACCGCGCAGGCGGCCGGCACGCTCCCCTCACCGCCGGCCGCGAGGACCGACCACGGCCTGCGGCTCCCATCCCCGGCCGTGACCGGTCCGACCGGACGGACGTCCCCGGCCCCGGTGCCCCAAACCGGGCCCGGGGGCTCGTCCCACCGGGCGCCCACCGCCAGGGCGACGCCCCTCCGAAGCTCCCCATCGGACGGTCGTCACCGAGGCGGTCACCACGGGCGGGGACGGGCGGAAACGACCTCGTCCCCGCCCGGCGCCCCGTCTCGTCCGGCGTGATCAGGGCGGTGGCCGGGGTCGGCCCGTTTCAGCGGTTGAGCCCCCGGCGCCCGAGCAGCGGCGCGATCTCCGGGTCCCGGCCGCGGAAGGCGCGGTAGGCCGCCATCGGCTCGACGGCCCCGCCCCTCGACAGCACCGCGGCGCGGAACGCGTCGCCGTTCTCCCGGCGCAGGCCGCCGTTCTCGGTGAACCACTCGACGGTGTCGGCGTCGAGGACCTCGGACCAGATGTAGGAGTAGTACCCGGCGCTGTACCCGCCGGCGAAGACGTGGTTGAAGTAGGTGCTGCGATAGCGCGGCGGCACGGCGGGCAGCGCTATCCCCGCGTCGGCCAGCGCCCGGGCCTCGAACTCCTGCACGTGCTCGGCGTCGGGGACCTCGTCGGTGAGGGTGTGCCACGCCTGGTCGAGCACGGCCGCGGCGAGGTACTCGGTCGTCGCGAAGCCCTCGCCGTACGCCCGGCCCGCACGCAGCTTCTCGACCAGGTCGGCCGGCAGCGGCTCGCCCGTCTCGTGATGGCGCGCGTACCGGGTGAGCACCTCCGGCCACAGCGACCACATCTCGTTGACCTGCGACGGGAACTCGACGAAGTCGCGCGGAACGCTGGTCCCGGAGAACCGCGGGTACGTCACGTCGGACAGGAGCCCGTGCAGCGCGTGCCCGAACTCGTGGAACAGCGTCGTGACCTCGGAGAACGTGAGCAGCGTCGGCTCGTCGCCGGCGGGTTTCGGGATGTTGAGCGTGTTCATCACGACGGGTCGCTGCCCCAGCAGCCGCGACTGCGTCACCAGCGAGTTCATCCACGCCCCGCCGCGCTTGGAGTCGCGCGCGTAGAAGTCGGCACCGTAGAGGCCGACCGGTCCGGCGTCGTCGAAGACCTCCCAGACGCGGACGTCCTCGTGGTACATGACGAGGTCGTCGCGCTCGACGAACCGCAACCCGTAGAGCTGCCCGGCCGCGAAGAAGACGCCGTCGTGCAGCACCCGGTCGAGCTCCAGGTACGGCCGCAGGGTCGCGGTGTCGACGGAGAAGCGCTGCCTGCGCACCCGTTCGGCGTGGAACGCCCAGTCCCACGGCTCGAGCGTCTCCTCCCCCGCGACGGCCTGCAGCTCCACGGCCTCGGCCTTCGCGTTGGCGACCGCGGGCGGCACGAGGTCGGCCAGCAGCCCCGCGACGGCCTCGACCGAGCCGGCCGTGCTGTCGGCCGCGACGTAGGACGCGTGGTCCCGGAACCCGAGGAGCCGCGCCCGCTCGGCGCGCAGCCTCGCGAGCTCGGAGACGAGAGCACGGGTGTCGTGCTCACCGCCGCGGGCGCCGCGCTCGACCGAGGCCCGGAACAGCTCCTCGCGCAGTGCCCGGTCGGTCAGCGACGCGAGCGCGGGCTGCCCCGTCGGCAGCACCAGCGTGAGCAGGTGCCCGGACAGGCCCCGGGCCGCGGCGGCCGCGGCCGCCGCGGAGATCGCGCCGGAGGACAGGCCGTCGAGCCGGGCCGGGTCGTCGACGTGGACGGCCGAGGCGTTGGCGTCGGCGAGCAGGTGGCGGCCGAAGGCCGTCGAGAGCGACGAGAGTGCCGCGTTCAGCTCGCGCAGCCGGGCCTTGCCCGCGTCGTCGAGCTCCGCGCCATTGCGGACGGCGTCGTCGGTCATCCGCTCCAGCAGCCGCAGCGACTCCGGGTCGAGCCCGAGATCGTGGCGGCGTCCGTGCAGGTCGCGCAGCCGGGCGTAGAGCCGCGGGTCCAGTGCGACGGCGTCACGGTGCGCGGCGAGCTGCGGCGCGATCCGGGCCTGCAGCTCCTCGACCGCCGGGTTGGTGTGGGCGCTGACCCGGCTGAAGAACACCGTCGAGACACGGTCGAGGACGCGGCCGGACCGTTCGAGCGCGACGACGGTGTTCTCGAACGTCGGAGGCTCGGGGTTCGACAGGATCGCCTCGACCTCGGCGCGGTGCTCGGCCATGCCGACCTCGAAGGCCGGGCCGAAGTGCTCGTCGGCGATCCGGCGGAAGTCCGGCAACTCGTAGGGCAGGTCGCTCGCGTGCAGGAACGGGTTGTCGGACTCGCTCATGAGTCCCACGGTAGTGCCGCGGCCCGCTCCCCCAGCATGATCGCGCTGGCCGCGGGCCCCCTCCGGGGGACGGCCGGGAACACCGACGTGTCGACGACGCGCAGGCCCTGCGTGCCGCGCACCCGCAGCTGCGGATCGCACACCGGGCCGATCGCCGCCGTGCCGCACAGGTGCGACGACGTCGTCAGGTGGTCGCGGATCCAGCCGTCGACGCGGGCGTCGTTGCCCAGGACGAACCCCTCGGGCTCGAGGCGGGTGCCCAGACCCGCGCGCAGCAGGTCCGCGGCGATCCGGACGGCGTGCCGCAGCCGTCGGCGATCGGCCTCGGTGCGCAGGTACCGGTGCCGGACCGCTGGCGCCGAGCCGTCGACCGACAGCACCCCGCTGCGGTCCGGGCGCTGCAGCGCGCACATCACGTGCAGCGGACCGCCCGGCGTGAACGGCCGCGAGAACAGCAGCAGCTCCAGGTCGCCCGCGGGATCGGCGCCGGAGTCGACGTGCAGCGCGACCTGCGCGGTGACGGCGTGCGGGTGCGGCGGCGTGTCGTCGTGCGGACGGAACGGCAGGAAGACCGCGGGGTGGTCGGAGAACCCGCGGCCGACAGGGAGGTCGTGCCGGACCCGGATGCCGGCCGCGCGCAGGTCGTCGCCGGGCCCGATGCCGGCACGCGCGAGCAGGACCGGCGTCGCGAGCGCCCCCGCCGCGAGGACGACCTCCCCCGCCTCGATCAGCCCCTGCCCGGTCCGGACGCCGACGGCGCGCAGCCGGTCGAGCTCGATGCCGAGCACCGGCGTGTCGCCCCGCACGACCAGGTTCGACGGCCGCTCCCCCAGGTACGCGTCGGCGGCGCTCACCCGGACACCGTCGACGGCGTTCGACGGGACCGGTCCCGCCCCGGGCGGGCCCCCGGCGTTCTTGTCGGGCTCCTCGGGGAAGCCGAGCGCGGCCGCGGCGGCCAGGAACGGTCCGGTCGTCGGCGCGAGCAGCGAGCCCGCGGGCCGGCGCACCGGGATCGGCCCGGCGTCGCCGTGACCGGGCGCGTCGCCGAGGTCGAGGTCGCGCTCGCTGCGCACGTAGAACGGCAGGACCTCGTCGTAGCCGAAGCCGGGTACACCCCAGCCGTCGAGGTCGTCGCGGGTGGCACGGACGAAGTAGCCGCCGTTGATCGCGCTCGACCCGCCGAGCAGCCGTCCCCGGGGCAGCACCGCGTCGATCCCCGAGACGAGCTCGGTGGTGTACCCCCAGTTCAGCGGATGCCCGGGCACGGTGGCGGCCAACGAGGTGACGTCGCGCGTGTCGTCGGTCCCCGTGAGGGGGCCGGCCTCGAGCAGCAGCACCCGGCGGCCCGGCTTCTCCGCCAGCCGGGCGGCCAGCACGCAGCCCGCGCTGCCACCCCCGACGACGACCACGTCGAACCGTTCACCGGCCACGAGGGCAGGATGCATCACGTGGCCGACCTCGCGCTGGACCTCGCCGACTTCATCTCCGCGAGCCCGACCCCGTACCACGCGGTGGCCGAGGCCGTGGCCCGGCTGACCGCAGCCGGGTTCACCGAACAGGCCGAGACGGCCGACTGGGACACCACACCCGGCGGCCGTTACCTCGTGCGGGACGGGACCGTGCTGGCGTGGTGGCAGCGCGGCGGCGGCGCGCCGCTGCGAATCTTCGCCGCGCACACCGACTCGCCCACGCTGAAGGTCAAGCCGTTGCCCGACACCGGGGCCGGCGGCTGGCGCCAGGTCGCCGTCGAGGTCTACGGCGGTGCGCTGTGGAACTCCTGGCTCGACCGCGACCTCGGGCTCGCGGGCAGGCTCGCGCTCTACGACGGCTCGTCGGTGCTGGTGAACGTCGCCCGCCCGCTGCTGCGGGTCCCGCAGCTGGCGATCCACCTCGACCGGTCGGTCAACCAGGGCCTGACGCTCGACGCCCAGCAGCACCTGCTGCCGGTCTGGGGGCTCGGCGACCCGTCCCCGGGGGAGCTGATCGCCTTCCTCGCCGGGGAGGCGGGCGTCGACGCGGCCGACGTCGCCGCGCACGATCTCGTCGTCCACGATCTGACACCGCCCGCCCGGCTCGGCGAGCACGGCGAACTGCTGGCCGCGCCACGGCTGGACAACCTGTCGTCGGTGCACGCGGGCATCACCGCCCTGACGGCCGCGGCCGAGCGCGACCCGTCGACGACACCGGTGTTCGTCGGCTTCGACCACGAGGAGATCGGCAGCGCCAGCGCGACCGGCGCCGCCGGCCCGCTGCTCGAGACCCTCCTGACGCACCTCGCCGGCGGCTTCGACGTCCGGTCGCGGACCTTCGCGGCGTCGCGGGCGCTGTCGGTCGACGTCACCCACGCCGCGCACCCCAACTACCTGCACCTGCACGACCCCGGGCACCGCGCGCTGCCCAACCAGGGTCCGTCGCTCAAGGTCAACGCCAACCAGCGCTACGCCACCGACGCCCCCGGGGCCGCGGCGTGGCAGCGGGCGTGCCGCGCCGCGGGTGTCGGCTCGCAGTTCTTCGTCGGCAGGAACACGGTGCCGTGCGGCTCGACGGTCGGGCCGATCATCGCCACCCGGCTCGGCATCCGGACCGTCGACGTCGGCATCCCGGTGCTGTCGATGCACTCCGCGCGCGAACTGTGCGGCGTCGAGGACCCCGCACATCTCATTGCGACGGCAACCGAATTCCTCGCAGATGAACGCTCGTGAGTGGCATTACCGGCCATGGTCGGTAGGGCCACTCACGACCGTCAGGGCGAATGCACTCATTCGAGCGAATGGACCGTTCCCCGCTCTCACGGATGTCGTTGATCGAAGTGGTGGTGGCGAGACCGGAGGGGAGCCCCTCGCTGCCGCCCCCAAACCTCGCGTCCGGCATTGTCCGGTGGCGCAACGGCCCGGCATGATCGCCTCCGGCGGATGATCGGAGGGGCCGTGCAGTTCCGGACGACGATCGAGGCGACCGGGAAGAACACGACGGGAATCGTCGTCCCCGAGCGGGTCGTCGAGGAGCTCGGCGGGGGCCGCAGGCCGGCCGTGTCGGTGACCGCCGCGGGCCACACGTGGCGCACCAGCATCGCGTCGATGGGCGGGCGGTTCCTGATCGGCGTCAGCGCGGAGGTCCGGCGCATCACCGGCCTCGCCGGAGGCGACGACGTGGACGTCGAGGTCGAGCTGGACACCGCGCCGCGCGAGGTCACCGTCCCCCAGGACCTCGCCGCCGCCCTCGACGGCGACGCCGCCGCGAAGGCCGCGTTCGAGGCGCTGGCCTACAGCCACCAGCGTCGCCACGTCCTGGCGATCGACGACGCCAAGACCCCCGAGACACGGGCCCGGCGCATCGCCAAGGCCGTCGAGATGCTGCGCGAGGGCCGGAAGTAGGCGCCCGCGACACCGGACGGACCAATTTGAGACACCACACGGACACCTCGTCGTGCATGGTGACGTGTGATCGGCGTCATGATCGCCGATCACCGGTGTCGACGAGGAGGCCGCATGATCCGCGAGGCCGAGCTGTTCGTGACGGCCGAGGAGGTGGCCGTGCGGACGCTCGTCCGCGTCGGCCGCGAACATCGGATGATCACCGTTCCGCCGCCCTTCGGGCTGCCCGCCGACGCGCCGGTCCCGATCGCCACGGTGCTGCGCGAGCACGCCCGCGACGACGCGTGCGTGCCCGACCTGCTCGCGGGTGGCGAGGCGGGCACCGTCGACCCGCTGGAGATCGCACCGGGCGACGCCGAGCGCGACGCCGTCCTCACCCGGCTCGCCGAGGCGTCGACCGCGGCCGCGTGCAAGATCAGCGACCCCGACGCCGTCGTGCACGCGCCGTACGGCGACGTCCCGACGAGTGACTACCTGCTGCGCCAGGCCGTCGTGCGGGCGGTCACGGCGCACGAGGTGGCAGTGTTCATCGGATCGGTCTGCCCGCTCACCGAGGCGTTCTCCCGCGAGATGTGGGAGCTGACCGAGCCGCGGGCCGAGCACTGGCGTGCGGTCGGGCTGTTCGGGCCGCCGCTCACCCCTGTTCCCGACGACGTCTCCTGGCGCGACCGGTTCCTGATGTCCGCGGGGCGGGACCCGCATCCGCTCTGGGACCGCTGATCTCCTCGCCGGCGCCGAACACGTGGCGCCCCACCGGCTCCCACGGCCCATCGAGATAGCGCCACCACGCCAGGCCGACCGCGGTGGCCGTCGACGGCACGAACTCGGCACGCAGCTCATCGTGCAGCGCCCGCGCGACGTCGGGCTCGACCTTGTTCTGCACGGTCACGTGCAGGTCGGAGCCCTTCGCGCGGTCCTGCGGGGTCAGCCACGGGTCCCACCGCGCGGCCAGCGCCGCACGCAGGCCGACCAGCCCGGGCGACGACAGGACGTAGCCGACCCCGCGGCCGGTGAAGCGCAGTCCCGAGATCCGCACCGGTAACGGGCCGGTGGCCCGGCCCGCGACGGCCGCCAGATCCTCCGCGATCGCGGCCGCCCGGTCGCCCGGCAGGTGGTGGAACAGCGTCAGGTGCGCGTCGAGATGGTTGCGTTCGGGCGGGAAATGCTTGCGGCGCAGGCGGTCGAACCGCTGCTGCGTCTCGTCGTCGAGCAGGGCCGTGACGATCAGGGCGTCACCCACGCGGCACACGGTAACGCCCCCGTTCGGCGTCGACCCGATCTCGGGTCAGCCTCGACCCGAGTCGATCACGGTGACGCGGGGGGCGGCATGTCGGCACGTTCGCCGGGATGGGTCACGTTCGGGGTGGTCGCGGTCGGCGCGCCGGGCGGCCCCACCCCGCGCACGGGCACCGTCACCACGTCGAACAACGGCTGCGTCACGCTCGACACGCCGGCCCCCGCGACCGACCTGCCCCGCGGCTTCCCGCCCGAGACCGAGGGGCCGCCGCGGGCGAGCGGGAACCCGATCGTGCGGTTCACGACGAACCAGGGGGACCTGCGCTTCGACCTCGACCGGTCGATCGCGCCCTGCAACGTGCAGAACTTCGTCGACCTGGCCGGCGCCGACTTCTTCGACGGCACCACCTGCCACCGCCTCTCGACGACCGCGGGGCTGCCGATCATCCAGTGCGGCGACCCGACCGGGACCGGCACCGGCGGCCCCGGCTCCACCGTCAAGGACGAGTTCCCGCGCGACTACCCGCCCGCCACCGGCTACGCCGACGCCGTCACCTATCCGCGCGGCGTCATCGCCATGGCCGGGTCGACGACGCCGAACTCGGCCGGCAGCCAGTTCTTCGTGACCTACGGCGACGCCGCGATCACGCCTCGGTTCTCCGTCATCGGCCGGGCGTCGAACGAGACGCTCGCCGTCATCGAGAAGGTCGCCGCGGGCGGGAACGACGACGGCCTCGCGCCGGGCGACGGCCGCCCGAACATCACGCTGACGATCCAGACCTCACGGCTCGGTTAGCCTGCGGGCGTGGGCCAGATCTGGGTGCTCGCGGTGGCGGGCGTCGTACTCCTGCTGATGGCGCTGGTGGTCGTCGACAGGGTGAGCGTCTCCTCCTCCGGGCACAGCAGGCTGCCGTGGCGCCGGCACCGGACCACGCGGCTCGCCCTGTCCACCGGGCTCGACCAGGTGACCGCGCTCTTCTACGCGACCAAGCACTACGAGCTCGACCAGCGCCGGGCCGAGATCATGCTGCGCGACGAGACCGACGACGCCGCCCCGCCGCGGCACGGCCTTCGCGACGGCGGGGTGTTCGTCCTCGATCCCGGCCGTCGCGATCCCGGCCGTCGCGATCCCGGCCCTCGCGATCCCGGCCGTCAGGCGGGGAGCGCGTAGGCCCCCGCCGCGATGTCCTCGAACAGCGTCGGGCCGGTCGGCGTCCAGCCGAGCAGTTCGCGGGTGCGCTCGCTGGACGCGCTGACGTCGACGCCCCAGAAGGCGCCGAGCCACCCGAAGTGGGCCTGCGCGTCCGCCCGCGGGATCGACGCCGTCGGCACGCCCAGCTGATCGCCGATCGCCGCGGCGATGTCGCGCGACGGGATGCCGTTCTCGGCCACGGCGTGCACCCGGGAGCCCGCGGGCGCCTTCTCCAGCGCGAGCCGGACGAGCCGCGCCGCGTCGGAACGGTGGACCGCGGGCCACCGCGTCGAGCCGTCGTCGATATAGCCGGAGACCCCGCGGTCGCGGGCGATCTGGGTGAGACGGGCGACGAACCCGTGGTCGCCCATGCCGTGCACCGTCGCGGAGAACCGCACGGCGACCGGCCGCACACCGCGGTCGGCGTGGTCGAGCGCGAGGTTCTCGCTGCCGCCGCGCATCGCGTCGGCACCGACGTGGGGCGACGGGTCGTCCTCGGTGAGCGGCCCGGCTCCGGTCCCGGCGAGTCCGGAAGCGAGCAGGAACGGCCGGCCGCTGCCGGCCAGCGCGTCGAGCATCGCCGAGACGGCTGCACGCTCGGTCCGACCGGCGCCGGCGTAGTCGGTGAAGTCGTGGTTGAAGGCGAGGTGGACGACCCCGTCGGACTCGGCCGCGGCCTTCGCGAGACCATCCGGATCACCGAGGTCACCGCGGACGACCCGGGCGCCCTTGGCCTCCAGGGCAGCGGCCGAGGCGTCGGACCGGGCGAGCCCGGCCACCTCGTGGCCCTCGGCGAGCAGTTCGTCGGTGACGGCCGAGCCGATCCAGCCCGAGGCGCCGGTGACGAAGACGAGCATGTTCGTTCCCTTCCGCGATGGGAGTCACTGACCGATGTCAGTTCATGACATCGACGCTAGCACGCGATGTCAGCACCTGTCATCGCTTAGACTCGAGGGATGGGGCGCTGGGAGCCGGACGCGCGCGGGCGCATGATGCGCGCCGCGATCGAGCTCTTCACCGAGCGCGGCTACGAACAGACCACCGCGGGCGACATCGCCGGCGCCGCCGGCGTCACCGAGCGGACCTTCTTCCGGCACTTCCGCGACAAGCGCGAGATCCTCTTCGACAGCTCGGACACCATGGGGCGCAACGCCCGTGAGGCCATCCTCGCGGCCCCCGACGACCTCGCTCCGCTCGACACCGCCCTCGCCGGCATGGTCGCGGGCGGCGCCCTGCTGACCGGCCGCCGCGACTACTCCCGGCAACGGGCCGAGATCATCGCCGCCAACCCCGCGCTCCGGGAGCGTGAGCTGCTGAAGCTGGCGAGGCTGACCGAGGGAGTGGCCGAAGCCCTGCGCGCCCGCGGGGTCCCCGAACCGACCGCGTCCCTCGCCGCGCACACCGCCGTCTCGGTCTTCCACGTCGCGTTCGGACGCTGGGTGGGCGACGCGGACGCTCCCGACGACCTCGCCGACTGCATCGCCGAGGCGGCCGCCGCCCTGCGTGCCCTGACCTGAACGTCCGGGCTCAGTTTCGGAGTGCGCCCGGCGGGATCGACCCGGAGATCTCGGCGACCGTCAGTGCCAGCTGCAGCTGGATCAGGTCCGCCGGCCGGGACGGCTGCAGACCCGTCAGCTCGCCGATCCGGCGCAGCCGGTAGTTGACGGTGTTGACGTGGACGAACATCGTCCGCGCCGTCTCCGGGGTCGACATGCCCGCGGCGAGCCACGCCCGCAGGGTGGCCAACAGCCGGCCGCCGCGCTCCGCGTCGTTGCGCACGAGCGGGGCCAGGGTCCGCTCCGCCAGCTCGCGGAGGGCCTCGGGCTGCGCCGACTGCAGGAGCAGCCCAGGCACACCGAGGTCGGTCATGTCGATCACTCCGGCGGACCGGCGGGTGAGCAGCTGGACCGCGCGTGAGGCGACGTCGAACGCGTGGGGGGCGTCGGCGAGCGTCCGGGCCCGCGGCCCGATGAGGACGCGCGCTCCGGCGATCGCTGCTGCGAGCCGCGCCGCGAGCGCCCGGGTCGTCCCCTCGGCCCCGGGCGGCCGGTCGTCGGTGGGGACCGGGTTGAGCACCACGACGTGCGAGCCGACGGAGCCGACCACGGGCCGCGGTCGCACCGTGCCGGTCAGCGCCACGACGCGGCGGTGCGCCCGTGCCACACCGGCCGTCGGATCACCGCCGGACTCGACCTCGGGCAGCGCCACCATGACGACGTCGTGGGCGTGCTGCGGCCGGTGACCGAGTGCGACCGCCCGCCCGAACACCGCGTCCCGGTGCCGCATGGCGGCCGGTGAGAGCAGATCCGCGACCAGGTCCTTGGTGAGCCTGGACTCGATGTCGGCGTCGCGGTCCAGCCGGCGGAGCTCCAGCTCGACGATCAGCGCCGCCCCGTCCAGCGACCACGGGACCGGCTCGTCGGGCGGGGTCTGCGGCGGCACCGCGGCCTGGAGCGTCATCGTCTGGTCGTCGTTGACGTGCATCGACGCGGAGACGCTGCGGCCGTCGCCCCGCGGATCCCCGGCGAGCACCTCCCCCGTCGGCCCGAGCACCGTCAGGGCGACGCCGAGCCCGTCGGTGAGGGTCCGGACGACCGGCGCCAGCCCGGCTCCGTCCGCGGACAGGCGCAACGCGGCGCGCTCGACCGCGCCCAACCTGCGCTGCTCGGCCATCCGCGCGGCCGCACGGTCCACGTCGGCCCGCAGCCCCTCGACCGCGGCCCGGTCGGCTTCGCGGCGCCGGACGAGCAGCGTGACCGCGGTGGCCAGCCTGCCCAGCTCCTCGAGCACGGGCAGGTCCGCGGGCCCGGGCGCGGCGCCCTTCGCCAGGTAGGCGGTGACCGACCCGATCACAGCCCCGTCCGGGGCGGTCATCGGAACCGCGGCGATACCCCGGAAACCCTGCGGCCGGAACAGCGGCAGCCACGGCCCGAGCTCGGTCTCGGCGAACACGTCCGGCACGAGGATGGTCGTCGCCGTCAGCACCGCCCGGACGTTGGGCGGCCCCGTCGCCGCCGTCCCCGACGCAAGGTCGAGCGGCATCTCGCGCATCACCTTCAGGTACTCGGCGGTCAGCCCGTGCCACCCCTCCAGCTGCAGGGTCGTCGCGTCGTCGCCCAGGAGATAGACCCCGCCGTAGAGCACGCCGGGCAGATCGGTGACGTTGCGCGCGACGTGCGAGAGCACCCGCTGCAGCGGGGCATCCTCGGCGACCTCGAAGGCCAGGCCGGCCAGGTCGTGCAGGGAGTCCGAATGGAGACCGCGGCCGCGGGCCGCCTCCCAGTCGAGGTGGCGCGCCACCGAACACTCCCTTGTGAGACGAACAAGCAGGACAGAGCTTCTCTGTCTCCTGAACATAGTCACCTGTGAGCCGGGCCACCAGACTCCGACAACGCGGCCCAGGACGGCCGCATCCGGACTGGGAGAGCACATGACAACCGCCAGCGCACTCGAACTGCCCGCGGCGATGGACCCGTTCCGCCCGGAGAACCTCGCCGACCCCTACCCGTTCTACGAACGGCTGCGGGCCTGCGGCCCCGTCGCGCACCTGCCCGGACGCGACACCTGGTTCGTCTCGACGTACGCGTCGGTGTCCCAGGTGCTGCGCAACTACCGCGAGTTCGTCTCCGGCCTCGGCTCGTCGTACCACCGCGTGTCCGAGAGCGGGTTCCGCTTCCCCTTCATCGACAACGACCCGCCGGAGCACACGCGGATCCGCCGGTCGGTCCAACGCCACTTCGGCAAGGGCCCCATGGCCGAGCTCCGGCCGAAGGTCCGCGCCGACATCGAGCGGCTCGCCGCGCCGGCACTGGCCGCCGGGACCGTCGACGTGGTGGAGGCGTTCTCGAGAACGATCCCGAACCTGACCATCCGGCACGTCACCGGCATCCCGGCGCCGGACGCACGGACGATGGCCGGCTGGGCCGACGCCGCGTTCCACGTCGTCGGGCCCGAGCCCGACCCCGAGTACGTCGCGTTGATCATGGAGAGCCTGGAGTGGCTCAGCACCGAGGGCCTGCCGGCGATGCCCGCGCACTGCCTCGGCCGGCTGATGATGGAGCAGGGTGGCGACGACGGACTGCTCGCCGCCGAGGGCAGCGAACGGCTGTTCGCGCTCGCCTCGATCTGGGTCGCCGGCGTCGACACGACGAACAGCCTGATCTCCAACATGATCCGCGCCTTCACGTTGTTCCCCGAACAGTGGCAGCTGCTGCGCGAGGACCGATCCCTCATCCCCGCCGCCGTCGAGGAGGCCCTGCGCTGGGACAGCCCCGTGCGGGTGTTCATGCGCCGGACGGTGGACGAGGTGGAGTTCCAGGGCGTCACCATCCCCGCCGACGCCGACGTCTGCGCGCTGTTCCCGTCGGCCAACCGCGACCCGGAGGTGTTCGAGCGGGCCGACGAGTTCGACATCACGCTGCGACGGCCCACCGCGCACGTCGCGTTCGGCGCGTCGATCCACCTGTGCCTCGGGGCACCGGTGGCGCGGCTGGAGGCGGCCGAGCTGCTCGCCCACCTCGCCGACAACGTCGAGCGGTTCGAGCAGGCGGGCGAACCGGTGCGCGGCGTGAGCCGCGTCGTCCGCAACTTCTCCTCGCTGCCGACCCGCCTCGTCCCGGCGGCCCGGGCGTGACCGGCGAGCGTCCGGTCGCCGTCGTCGCGGGCGGGTCCACCGGTATCGGCGCGGCGGTGTGCCGCAGGCTCGACGCCGAGGGCCACCGGGTCGTCGTCGTCGGCTCGACGAGCGTCGACGAGGGCACGGCGGTCGCCGACGGGCTCGACGAGGGCGAGTTCCTGCGGGCCGACCTCGGCGATCCCGGTGCCCCCGCCGACATCGTGGCGCACGTCGAGGCCGTCCACGGGCGGCTCGACACCGTCGTCTACGCGGCCGGGCGGACCGCACGGATTCCCCACCCCGACATCCACGCCGTCACCGACGACGTGTGGGAACCCATCCTGCGGCTCAACCTGCTGGGACCGTGGCACATGATCCAGGCCGCCGAGCCGCTGCTGCGCAAGAGCGGCAACGGGAACGTCGTCGTCGTGGGCGCGCTCGCCGGGGTCGACGTCGGCGGCAGCAGCATCCCGTACGCCGTCAGCAAGGCCGCGGTGCACCACATGTGCAAGCTGCTCGGCGGGGCACTCGGCCCCGAGATCCGGGTCAACGCCGTCGCCCCCGGGTTCATCGAGACCCGCTGGACCGCGGACTGGAACGACTTCCGTGAGCAGATCTCGCAGGCAGCGCCCCTGCGCCGCACCGGAACCCCGGAGGAGGTCGCGGAGCTCGTCGTCGGACTCGTCCGCGCCACCTACGTGACGGGGCAGGTCGTCGTCGCCGACGGCGGCCTGTCCCTGTTGCCGTGAGGAGGCGGGCGCGGCGCGTCGGCCGACCTGCGGCCGCGTTCGCGCCGGGCCCGAACCCGCCCGGTAGGCGACCCGGCTCCGCCCGGCCACGAACCGCCGGATCACCGAGCCCATCGACGGCGATCCGTCAGACACGCTCCTCAAGGAGGCTCGACCGTGCCCGAGAACATCCCGCTGTCCGGACGCGACGTCGCGGTCGCACCGTCGGTGCGCCGCTGGCGTCGCGTCGTCACCGGCCTCGACGCCGACGGACGCTCGACCGTCGTGTCCGACGCGCCGTGCCCGCACGTCCAGGTCGTCGCCGACGCGCCGACGTTCGCGATGACCGACTTCTGGCGCCACGAGAAGGTGCCCGTCGACAACGCCGGCACCGCCGACGACGGGCTCGGGGGCCCCGCGGAGATCTCCCCGCCCGCCGAGGGCTCGGTGCTGCGGATCGTCGAGTTCCCGCCCGACGAGCACTGGGACACCGACGGCGGCGAGCGCCGCGCCCGGATGTTCCACAGCACGGCGTCGCTGGACTACGCGATCGTGCTCCGCGGGTCGATCTGGTCGGTGCTGGACGCCGACGAGCGCGAGCTCACCGAGGGCGACGTGCTGGTGCAGCGGGGTACGCGCCACCGCTGGTCGAACCGGTCGGGCGCACCGTGCCAGGTGGCGTTCGTGCTGATCGGGGGCTCGGCGGTCTGATGAGCCCCGGTCTCCCGAGGAGCCTCCGATGAGACATCCTCTGTCAACCTTCGGGTCAGGCTGCTCGTCCGAGGGCTCGGTTGCGGTTGGCGACGTGGACGTTTTCGTCGTAGAGGACGCCTCGAGTGAGGCAGTGCCAAAGG
>Ga0182736_1001611_pt1 | contig 20688 bp, 19 predicted proteins | sample eDN5th30CKraftBY_FD_128882 | JGI IMG/M metagenome (GOLD analysis project Ga0182736, IMG submission 128882) | Enriched backyard soil microbial communities from Emeryville, California, USA - eDNA 5th pass 30_C Kraft BY (version 2) (version 2) | ecosystem: Environmental > Terrestrial > Soil >... | reverse complement strand
GAATTTCTCGGTCAGGTCGCCCAGCTGCGACGAGCTGAGGGCCGCCACGGCGTTGCCGCCGGCCGCGCCGGCCGCGTCGCGCGCCGCCGAGACGGTATAGGCGGTCTGCATGGCCTTCTTGGTGTGGCCCAGCGCCACGTGGCCGATCTCGTGGCCGATCACGCCTTGCAGCTCGTCGTCGGTCATCATGTCCATCAGCCCGCTGTAGACGCGGATGCAGCCATTGGCCATGGCCCAGGCGTTGACGTCCGAGGTCATGTACACCTTGTAGTTGGCGGGCTGCCCGTTCACGCTGCCGCCCAGCGCCTTGGCCAGCTTCTGCAGGCGCGCATCGTACTTGCTGCCGCGCTTGGCAACGGTTTCCTGCTTGTCGCTTTCGGCGCAAGCCTTGTCGGACAAGGTCTTGATGTCGGCATCGCTGAGCGTGGCGGCCTGCACCACTTTGCTGCCCGCACCGATCAGCCCGCCGATGTCCAGGGCATGCGAGGCAGAATACGGGGCCAGAACCAGGGCGAGCGCTGCAGCGCCATGACGCATCTTCATTGGTGTTATCTCCGGTGTACCGCTCGACGTGAGCGGGCGCGGCAATTCTATCGGCGCAAGAAGATCGGGCCCTGTTTTTGCACACAAATTCGCAAATGCGAGATTTACTTACATATTGCCCGCGGATGGCGCGCTGCAAACGACAAAACGCCCCCGGCGGCGCAAGGCCGACGGGGGCGCGGGCGGATACCGGCGCAGCCGGTTCAGTTGGTGACTTTGATGTTCTTGGCGCTGGGACCCTTGGGCCCCTGCCCCACATCGAACGTCACGCGCTGATTTTCCTGCAGCGACTTGTAGCCCTCGCTGCTGATTTCCGAATAATGCGCGAAAAGATCCTTGGTGCCGTCATCGGGCGTAATGAAACCGTAGCCCTTTTCGGCATTGAACCATTTGACGATGCCTGTTGCCATGAATGTGTCCTTCACCTTCAAGTAGCGATTGCTCGCGGGGGGCGCCAGATGATCAAGGAGGGGACAGGCAACTGGGTACCAGTAACGGCGACAGGAGTAACGACCGCGTCGCTTGAAAATCTCGCTTTCCCAGTGTATGGGGGAATCTCGAAAAACGTCAAACACCAGATGCCCGCGCCTGCCTGGGGGACCGGCAACGAAAAAAGCCCCCGAAGGGGCTTTCAGACATCCCGGCGCTTACAGCACCTGGATTTTCGTCGCTTGCGGACCCTTGGGACCGTTAGCCGTCACGAAGCTGACGCGCTGGTTTTCTTCCAGGGACTTGAAGCCGTTGGCCTGGATTTCCGAGAAGTGCGCGAAAAGATCCTTGCCGCCCGCTTCCGGGGTGATGAAGCCGTAGCCTTTTTCCGAGTTGAACCACTTAACAACGCCGGTTTCCATACTGTATTTCCTAGAGATAATGGGCAAATGCCCGGGGGTCACGAATCAATCAAGGAGGGGACAGTAGAACAATAACGCTGGCCGGAAAAGGCACTGCACTGAACGAAAATCGCAACGCTTGAGATCGTGTGCCGTCACTATCGTTAGGTTCCCCTCACAAGTCAACATAATCCTCAAAAATACGTGCCAATAATGCAACAAAGCGCAACCACAGACTGGCGAATCCGGAACTAATCCGGCCCCAGGCGGTCGCGCCGTGCCCGCCCGTCAGGGTTCCAGGGGCAGGCCCAGCAGGTCGAGCGCGGCGTTATAGGCGTCGTCGCTGGCACACAGGAACACGGCCACGTCGCCCGGATTGAGGTTCTCGAGCACCTGGTCGACCTGTTCCTGGGCGGTATCGACCGTATCGACCGCGGTGACGTGGATATCGGCCCCGGCGTCGACTTTTTCGCGCGGCACGATGTCGGCCACGGCGTCGAGGTCGGAGACGCCCGTGACCACGTAGGCGTCGATGCGCTCGCCGTCCAGGGTGGTTTCCAGGGCGAGCCCGCCCGGGATCTCGGCGACTTGGCGGCTGGTGATGTCCATGGGAATGCGTCCTTCGGGTGCGCGGGGGAGCGCACTATACCAGCCCCGGGGCGGCCGCGCAGCCGCGGCGCGGCATGCGCCTGCCAAACCTGCCCGATACTACGGTATGGTGAGGTCTGGACACACAGCGGGAGAACCGCCATGCAACGCGATTTCGATCTTGTGGTGACGATACTGGGCGAACTGCGCGACGCCGACACGCCGACGCTTTCGCAAGGCGACATCGAGACGGCAGTGCTCGCCAGCATGCCGGATGCGCCGCCGGCCTCGTTGATCGGCCATCACCTGGATATCCTGGCCGATGCCGGGCTGGTCAAGGCCGTGGCTGCGCTGGACGACAGCCCCGAAGACGCCCATTGGCGCCTGACCTGGAAAGGGCACGACGCGCTGGACCAGCAGGACGGCGAAGGCGACGATGAAGAGGACGACGAGGACGACGACTGAGCCGCGCGCGTCAGCCGTGGCCGGCCCGGTGCTGGCGCCGCACCCGGCGCGTCAGCAACGTGGCGGCCGTGCCGATGACCAGGGAAAACATGAAGGCGGCAATGGCCAGCAGCGCGACGATTTCGCCCAGCCCGGCGTAGACCGCCAGGACGGCAACGATGACCAGCAGCGCCAGCGACCACACGGCGATGCCGGCCAGGCTGCGCGCCGTGGTGGCACAACGCCCCATCAGCGCGCCACCCGCCAGGGCCAGCGCCACGACGGCCGCCATGGCCCAGAATAGGTACTCGTAGTGTTCCAACACGGCTGTGCCTGCCCGGTCGATACCGCCCGCCTCAGGCGGGCCGGCAAGGAAATGGTGCGAAGGGCGGGACTCGAACCCGCACACCTGTTACGGCGTCAGGACCTAAACCTGGTGCGTCTACCAATTTCGCCACCTTCGCAAAGCCAAGCCCGGCATTGTAGCTTGCTTGCTAAAATCTTGCGCCATGAACTCGCGCCTCGATGCCCTGCACCCCTACCCCTTCACGAAACTACGGGCCCTGCTTGAATCGGCCGGCCCCGCGCCGGCCGGCCTGGCGCCGATCGACCTGTCGATCGGCGAGCCCAAGCACGCCGCGCCGGCCTGCGTCGCGCAAGCGCTGTGCGGCAGCCTGGAGGGCCTGTCGGTTTATCCGGCCACCAAGGGCGAGCCCGCCCTGCGCTCGGCCATTGCCCAATGGCTGGCGCGGCGCTACAGCATCCCGGCGCCCGACGCCGACACCCAGGTGCTGCCGGTGCTGGGTTCGCGCGAGGCCCTGTTCGCCTTCGCCCAGACGGTGATAGATGCGGCCGACCAACCGCTGGTGGTGTGCCCCAATCCGTTCTACCAGATATACGAAGGCGCGGCGCTGCTGGCCGGCGCCCAGCCGTACTACGTGAATGCCGATCCGGCGCGCAACTTCGGCTGCGACTGGCAGGCGGTGCCCGCCGATGTCTGGCAGCGCACGCGGCTGGTGTTCGTGTGCTCGCCCGGCAATCCGGCCGGCAACGTGCTCTCGCTGGACGACTGGCGCACGCTGTTCGAACTGTCCGACCGCCACGGCTTCGCCATCGCCGCCGACGAGTGCTATTCGGAAATCTATTTCGACGAGGGCGATGCGCCGCTGGGCGCCCTGCAGGCGGCGCGCCGGCTGGGACGCGACGACTACAAGAACCTGGCGGTGTTCTCCAGCCTGTCCAAGCGCTCGAACGTGCCCGGGCTGCGCTCGGGCTTCGTGGCCGGCGATGCCGCGCTGATGGCGCGCTTTCTGCTGTACCGTACGTATCATGGCAGCGCCATGAGCCCGATCGTGTCGGCCGCCAGCATCGCCGCCTGGAACGACGAGGCCCACGTGCGCGAGAACCGGACGCTGTACCGCGACAAGTTCGCCGCCGTGGTGCCGCTGCTGCAGCCCGCGCTGGGCGTCCAGTATCCGCAGGCCTCGTTCTACCTGTGGGTGGCCGTGCCGGGCTCGGACACGGCCTTTGCCCGCGACCTGTACGCCCAGACCGGCGTGACCGTCCTGCCCGGCAGTTTCCTGGCGCGCGAGGCACACGGCGCCAACCCCGGCCAGGGCCGCATCCGTATCGCGCTGGTGGCGCCCCTGGCGCAGTGCGTCGAAGCCGCCAGCCGCATTGCCCGTTTTGCCAGCACTACGCTTTGATCAACCTTTCTTGAATTGAGCCGTTATGACTCTCGACCTGCAGACCACCATTGAAAATGCCTGGGAAAACCGTGGCAACCTGTCGCCCGTCGATGCCAGCGCCGAAGTGCGCGAAGCTGTCGAACAAACCATCGCCGCCCTGGACCTGGGCCGCCTGCGCGTGGCCGAGAAAACCGAGGCCGGCTGGATCGTGCACCAATGGATCAAGAAGGCCGTGCTGCTGTCGTTCCGCCTGCAGGACAACGCCGTGATGGGCCAGGCGCCGATGCAGTTCTACGACAAGGTGCCGCTGAAGTTCGCCGAATACGGCGATGCGGCGTTCAAGCATGGCGGCTACCGCGTGGTGCCGCCGGCGGTGGCGCGCCGCGGCGCCTTCATCGCCCGCAACGTGGTGCTGATGCCCTCTTACGTGAACATCGGCGCCTATGTCGACGAGGGCACCATGGTCGATACCTGGGCCACCGTGGGCTCGTGCGCGCAGATCGGCAAGAATGTGCACCTGTCGGGCGGCGTGGGCATCGGCGGCGTGCTCGAGCCGCTGCAGGCCAACCCCACCATCATCGAAGACAACTGCTTCATCGGCGCCCGCTCGGAAGTCGTCGAGGGTGTGGTGGTCGAGGAAAACTCGGTGCTGGCCATGGGTGTATTCCTGTCGCAAAGCACCAAGATCTACGACCGTTCCACCGGCAAGGTCATGTACGGCCGCGTGCCCTCGGGCTCGGTGGTGGTGCCCGGCTCGCTGCCCTCGGAAGACGGCTCGCACAGCCTGGCATGCGCCGTGATCGTCAAGCGCGTCGACGCGCAGACGCGCGCCAAGACCAGCATCAACGATCTGCTGAGGGCCTGATGACCGCCGACTGCGCCGTACTCGCGCTGGTGCGCGAGCTGATCGCCCGCCCGTCGGTCACGCCCGACGACGTCGACTGCCAGATGCTGTTGGCGCAGCGCCTGGAGCAGGTCGGCTTCAAGTGCGAGACCATCGCGCGCGGCGGCGTCACCAACCTGTGGGCCCGGCGCGGCAGCGCCGGGCCGCTGGTGGTATTCGCCGGCCACACCGACGTGGTGCCGCCGGGCCCGCGCGACAAATGGGACAGCGACCCGTTCGTGCCCACCGAGCGCGACGGCTACCTGTACGGTCGCGGCGCGGCCGACATGAAAAGCTCGATCGCCGCCTTCGTGGTGGCGGCCGAGGAATTCGCGGCGGCGCATCCGGGCCACGAAGGCTCGATCGGCCTGCTGATCACGTCCGACGAAGAAGGCCCCGCCGTCGACGGCACCGTGATCGTCTGCAACGAGCTGACGGCCCGCGGCGAACAGCTGGACTACTGCATCGTGGGCGAACCCACCTCGGGCGACGTGCTGGGCGACACGTGCAAGAACGGGCGGCGCGGCTCGCTGTCGGGCCGGCTGACCGTCAAGGGCATCCAGGGCCATGTGGCCTACCCGCACCTGGCGCGCAATCCGGTGCACCAGCTGGCGCCGGCGCTGGCCGAGATCGCCGCCACCGAATGGGACCGCGGCAACGAGTATTTCCCGCCCACCACGTTCCAGGTGTCGAACCTGCGCGCCGGCACCGGCGCCACCAACGTGGTGCCGGGCGAGGCCGTGGTGCTGTTCAATTTCCGGTTCTCGACGGCCAGCACTCCCGATGGCCTGAAGCAGCGCGTGCACGCCCTGCTGGACAAGCACGGCCTGGAATACGACCTGGACTGGGAACTGGGCGGCGAACCCTTCCTGACCCCGCGCGGCACGCTGACCGACGCCCTGGTCGAGGCGATCCGCGCCGAAACGGGCGTGGCGGCCGAACTGTCGACCACCGGCGGCACGTCCGACGGGCGCTTCATCGCCAAGATCTGCCCGCAGGTCATCGAGTTCGGCCCGGGCAATGCCACCATCCACAAAGTGAACGAGCGCATCGAACTGGCTTCGCTGGCGCCCTTGAAGAACATCTACCGGCGCACGCTGGAAAACCTGCTGCTGCCTCGCTGACCGCTCCTGTATGCCCCACCCTTCACGATCCGAACTGCTGACGCTGCGCGACCTGATCCGCTACGGCGTATCGCGCCTGCGCGAATCCGGCGCCGCCCTGGGCCACGGCAGCGACAACGCCTGGGACGAGGCCGTCTACCTGGTGCTGCACGCACTGCACCTGCCGCTGGACACGCTGGATCCGTTCCTGGATGCGCGCGTGCTGCCCGATGAGCGCGCCCGCGTCCTTGACCTGATCGACCGGCGCGTGACCGAACGCCTGCCGGCGGCCTACCTGACCCACGAAGCCTGGCTGTGCGGCCACCGGTTCTACGTCGACACGCGCGTCATCGTGCCGCGATCGCCGATCGCCGAATTGCTGGACCAGGGCCTGGCCCCCTGGGTCGAGCCCGACGCCGTGCAAACGGTGCTGGACATGTGCACCGGCTCGGGATGCCTGGCCATCCTGGCCGCGCTGGCGTTCCCCCAGGCGCAGGTGGACGCGGTGGACGTCTCGGCCGACGCACTGGAAGTGGCGCGCCGCAACGTGGCCGACTACGGGCTGCAGGACAGCCTGGCGTTGCACCGCAGCGACCTGTTCGACCAGTTGCCCGCGCGCGCCTACGACGTCATCGTGTGCAACCCGCCGTACGTGAACAGCGCCTCGATGGCCGTGCTGCCCGGCGAATACCGCCACGAACCGGCGCTGGCGCTGGCCGGCGGCGCCGACGGCATGGACCTGGTGCGGCGCATCCTGGCCGCCGCCCCCAGCTACCTGGCGCCGCAGGGCGTGCTGGTGCTCGAGATCGGCCACGAGCGGGCGCACTTCGAGGCGGCCTTCCCGCACCTGCAGCCGGTATGGCTGGACACCGAGGCCGCCAGCGACCAGATCCTGCTGCTGGCCCGCGAGCAACTGGCCCAGGACCCGACCGCCCCGTGATACGCGCTTCCGGATTGACCTTGCGCCGCGGCACCAAGGTGCTGCTGGACGGCGCGGATTTTGTCGTGCACCCCGGCGAACGGGTCGGCATCGTCGGCAAGAACGGCGCGGGCAAGTCGTCCTTGTTCGCGCTGCTGACCGGCGCCCTGGACGCCGATGCCGGCACGATCGACCTGCCGGCCGGCTGGCGCATCGCCGGCGTGCAACAGGAAATCGCCGCAGACGCGCAACCGGCGCGCGAGTTCGTGATCGACGGCGACACCCACCTGCGGGACCTGCAGGCGCGCCGCGCCGCGCTGCGCGACGACCAGGGCACCCAGATTGCCGAACTCGAATCGGCGCTGGTCGAGGCCGGGGCCTGGAGCGCCGCCTCGCGCGCCGAACAGTTGCTGGCCGGGCTGGGGTTCAAGCCGCACGAGTGGATGCAGCCGGTGGCCAGCTTTTCGGGCGGATGGCGTATGCGCCTGGCGTTGGCGCGGGCGCTGATGGCCCCGTCGGACCTGTTGCTGCTGGACGAGCCCACCAACCACCTCGACCTCGACGCGATGCTGTGGCTGGAAAAGTGGCTGGCCGCCTACCCCGGCACGGTGCTGCTGATTTCGCACGACACCGAGTTCCTGGATGCCGTGGCGCGTGCCATCCTGCATTTCGACCATGGCAAGCTGGTGCGCTATCGCGGCGGCTACCAGGATTTCCTGACGCAACGCGCCGAGCGCCTGCGCCAGACCTCCCTGGCGCACGAGCGTCAAACGCGCGAAGCCGCCCGGCTGCAAGGCTTCATCGACCGCTTCAAGGCCAAGGCCAGCAAAGCCAAGCAGGCGCAAAGCCGGGTCAAGGCGCTGGCGCGCATGCAGTCGCTGGCGCCGCTGCACGCCGAGGCCGGCATCGACATCCGCATTCCGTCGCCCGACCACATGCCCGACCCGCTGCTGGCGCTGGAGCACCTGTCGGCCGGCTATACCGACGAGGCCGGCCAGGCGGTGTCCATCCTGCGCGATGTGACGCTGATGGTACGGGCGGGCAGCCGCATCGGCGTGCTGGGCGCCAACGGGGCCGGCAAGAGCACCCTGATCAAGACCCTGGCCGAAGAACTGCCCGTGCAAGCGGGCCAGCGGCGCGCCTCGCGCGGGCTGGCGATCGGCTACTTCCACCAGCACCAGCTCGACATGCTGGACCTGGACGCCACCCCGCTGGCGCACCTGGCGCGGCTGGCGCCGGACACGCGCGAACAGGAACTGCGCAACTACCTGGGCGGTTTCGGCTTTTCCGGCGACGCCGCCACGGGCCTGGTCGGCCCGATGTCCGGCGGCGAGAAAGCGCGCCTGGCGCTGGCGCTGATCGTGTGGCAGAAGCCCAATCTGCTGCTGCTGGACGAGCCCAGCAACCACCTGGACGTCGAGACGCGCGAAGCGCTGGCGACGGCGCTGGCCGAGTTCGCCGGCAGCATGCTGCTGGTCTCGCACGACCGGCACCTGCTGCGCACCACCGTCGACAGCTTCTGGATCGTGGCCGACGGCGCCGTGCGCGAATTCGACGGCGACCTGGAAGACTACCGGGACTGGCTGGCGGCGCGCAATGCCGAGGAAAAAGCCGCCGATGCGTCGGCGCGCGAACCCTCCGACGCGCCCGAATCGGTGAACCGCAAGGCCCAGCGGCGGCTCGAGGCAGAACAGCGCCAGCGCCTGGCCGCCCTGCGCAAGCCGCTGGAAACCGAGCTGGCCAAGGTCGAGGCCGACATGGACAAGGCCCGTGCCGCGCTGCAGAAGCTGGATGGCGTCATCGCCGACGCCGGCCTGTACTCGGATGCGCGGCGCGCCGAACGCCAGCAGGTCATGGCCGAGCACGGCGAACTGGGCAAGCGCATGCAGGGCCTGGAAGAACGCTGGCTGGAACTGCAGGAAGCGCTGGAAGGCATCCAGTAGGCCGGCGCGGGCAGCCGCCCGCCCGGCTCAGGAGTACGGCCGTTCGCGCCGCTGGCGGTGATGTTCCACCACGTTGTCGATGATGGCGCGCAGGATGGCGGCCGCCAGGTCGGGCGGCACGCCGGCGTCGATGGCCAGGTGGCGGATGCGCTCGATCTGCTGCGCTTCGCGCTGGGGGTCGCCCGGTTCCAGGGCGTGCTCTTGCTTGAGCTCGCCGATCATGTCGGTGCACCGGAAGCGCACGCCCAGCAACAACATGATCTGCTGGTCGATTTCGTCGATTTCGGCGCGCAGCGCCGAAAGCTCGGCCTGTGTCGCGTCGTCGCGGCTGCCCATGGCATTCACCCCTGGATGATGTCCAGCTTGGCAATGCCCAGCGCCAGGGTTTTGGCGCCGACATCGCGAAACTGGATTTGCGCCTGCGCGTCCTGGCCGGACCCGCTCAGGCCGATAATGGTGCCGTCGCCAAAGCGCGCGTGCCGCACCCCCTGGCCGATACGATACTGCCGATCGCCCACCGTCACGCCGCTGGCCATGCCGCGCGGCGCGCGCGGGGCAATGGTGCCCGTGGGCCGCCGGCCGAAGGCATCGCCACGGCTGCTCCAGGCCGAGCCGCCGAAGCCGGCATGCGCGTGGGTATTGCCCGCGCGCGGCGTCAGCCACTTCAGGTGCTGTTCGGGGATCTCGTCGAGGAAGCGCGAACGCATGGCATAGCGCGTCTGGCCGTGCAGCATGCGGCTCTGGGCCAGGCTGAAATACAGCCGCTGGCGCGCCCGCGTGATTGCGACATACATCAGGCGCCGCTCTTCTTCCAGGCCGGATTGTTCGAGAATGCTGTTTTCGTGCGGAAACAGGCCCTCTTCCAGGCCGGTGATGAAGACCGCGTCGAACTCCAGCCCCTTGGCGGCGTGCACGGTCATCAGTTGCACCGCGTCCTGGCCGGCCTGGGCCTGGTTGTCGCCCGCCTCGAGCGCCGCATGCGACAGGAAGGCGGCCAGCGGCGTCAGGCCATCGGACGGCACCTCGGCGCCCAGGTCGGGCACCTGGCCCGCCGGCAGGCCGTCGAAGTTCTCTTCCGAGGTGAACACCGCGGCGGCGGTGATGAGTTCGTTGAGGTTCTCGAGGCGTTCGGCGCCTTCGCGTTCGGTTTTGTAGTGCGCCGTGAGCCCGCTGGCCTCGAGCATGTGCTCGACCAATTCCGGCAACGGCAGGTCGCGGGTTTCGTGGGCCATGCGGCCGATCAGTTGGGCGAACTGGGCCAGATTGGACCCGCCCTTGCCGGGAACGCGCGCCACTGCGCCGAACAGGCTGGTATCCAGGGTGCGGGCCGCGTCGGCCAGTTGTTCCAGCGTGCGCGCGCCGATGCCGCGGGCCGGGAAATTGACCACCCGCATCCAGGACGTGTCGTCGTCCGGGTTGGCCATCAGGCGCAGGTACGCCAGCGCATGCTTGATTTCCTGGCGCTCGAAGAAGCGCAGCCCGCCATACACCTTGTAGGGGATGCCGGCCGAGAACAGCGCGTGCTCGAGCACGCGCGACTGCGCATTGCTGCGATACAGCACCGCGATCTCGCGCCGCAGGCTGCCTTCGTTGATGAGCGAACGCACTTCGTCGACCAGCCACTGGGCTTCCATGCCGTCGGAGGGCTGCTCGATGACACGCACCGGCTCGCCCTCGCCCTGTTCGGTCCACAGGTTCTTGCCCAACCGGCCGTTGTTGTGGCCGATGAGCGCGTTGGCCGAATCCAGGATGTGGCCGTACGAACGGTAGTTCTGTTCCAGGCGGATGACCGTGCCGCGCGCGTAGTCGCGCTCGAAGTCGGCCATGTTGCCGACGTTTGCGCCACGGAAGGCATAGATGGACTGGTCGTCGTCGCCCACCGCGAACACGGCCGCCCCGCCCCCGGCCAGCAGCCTGAGCCACTTGTACTGCAGGGTATTGGTGTCCTGGAACTCGTCGACCAGGATATGGCGGAAACGCCGCTGGTAGTGTTCGCGCACCGGGGCATTGCGCACCAGCAATTCGTAGGCGCGCAGCAGCAGTTCGGCGAAGTCGACCACACCTTCGCGCTGGCACTGGGCCTCGTATAGCTGGTAGATCTCGATCAGGCGGCGGCGGTGGCTGTCCTGGGCTTCCAGGTCGCCGGGGCGCTGGCCGTCTTCCTTGGCGCCGTTGATGAACCGCTGCACATCGCGCGGCGGGTACTTGTCATCGTCGATGCCGTTGGCCTTGAGCAGGCGCTTGATGGCGGCGAGCTGGTCGGTGGTGTCGAGGATCTGGAAGGCTTGCGGCAGGCCGGCGTCGCGATGATGGGCGCGCAGCATGCGGTTGCACAGGCCGTGGAAGGTGCCGATCCAGAGGCCGCGCGTGTCGATCGGCAGGATCGCCGACATGCGCGCCAGCATCTCGCGCGCCGCCTTGTTGGTGAAAGTGACGGCCAACAGCCCAAACGGACTGGCCTGGCCGGTTTGAATCAGCCAGGCCATGCGGGTGGTGAGTACCCGGGTCTTGCCGCTGCCTGCCCCGGCCAGGACCAGGGCATGCTGCGGTTCGAGCGTTACGGCGGCGCGTTGTTCTGGGTTGAGCTGCTCTAGCATCATGCCGCGTAGCGGCTCAGGCGTAGGGCGAATTGCTCGAGCCCGGCGATGCCGCTTTGCTGGGCGCGCTGGCACCAGGCCTGCAGGTCGTGCAACAGTTGCTCGCTGCTGGCGCTGGAGCTTTCCCACAGGCGGCCCAGTTCGCGGCGCATCTGCACCAGCGTGGACAGCGACTGGTTCTGCGCGATGGCCTGGTCGACCTCGGCGCGCTGTTCGGGTTGCAGCACTTCTTCGTTGCGGTGCAGCCAGCGGCGCACCCGGTGCAGGCGCGAAGCCGCGACGCCGTCTTGCGCGGGCTTGATCTTGGCGAGCTCTTCGCGCACGGCCGTCTTGACGATGTCGGCGTAGCGGGCCATGACTTCGTAGCGGTGCGTGATCACGCCCTGCAGGGTGCCCAGGTCGATGGCCTTGGCGCTGGATTCGAGCTTGAGCTTGGGCGCGACCTTCTTGATCTTGGCCAGGCCGAAGAACTTCAGCACGCTGATGTAGCACCAGCCGATGTCGAATTCATACCACTTGGCCGAGAACTTGGCCGACGTGCCGTGGGCGTGGTGGTTGTTGTGCAGCTCTTCGCCGCCGATCACGATGCCCCACGGGAACACGTTGGTGCTGGTGTCGGGGCTGTTGTAGTTGCGGTAGCCCCAGTAGTGGCCGATGCCGTTGACCACGCCGGCCGCCCAGAACGGGATCCAGGCCATCTGCACGGCCCAGACGGTCAGGCCGATGGCGCCGAACAGGGCGACGTCGATGCCCAGCATGATCATCACGCCCAGCAGGCTGTGCTTGGAATACAGGTTGCGCTCGAGCCAGTCGTCGGGCGTGCCGTGGCCGAACTTGGCCATGGTTTCCTTGTTGGCCGATTCCAGGCGGTAGAGTTCGGCGCCGCGGAACAGCACTTTCCAGATGCCGAACAGCATGGGCGAATGCGGGTCGCCCTCTTTTTCGCATTTGGCGTGGTGCTTGCGATGGATGGCCACCCATTCTTTCGTGACCATGCCGGTGGTCATCCACAGCCAGAACCGGAAGAAATGCATGACTGCCGGATGCAGGTCGAGGCCGCGGTGCGCCTGGCTGCGGTGCAGGAAGACCGTGACCGCCACGATGGTGACGTGCGTCAACGCCAGCGTGCACAGGACGATCTGCCACCACGAGGCCTGGGTGAAGCCCCCGGAAAGAAAGGAGAGGAATTGATCCATATAGCTTTTTGCGAGCCTCGCTTGAAGAATGGCAGGCAGTTTAGCCTACCTGGTTTGCTTATGACAGCCTGGTTTCAAATTAGTTTTCAATGACAAATCAAGGACTAAGCCGTCATACTGCACCTGGCGGGCGAGACGTTTGCCCCGCCCTGCCGGCACCTGGATAAGTGGGGCCGGCCGCCCCAGGGCACCAGTCGATTATACGTTTTGCTACAAATTGGCTGGCAGAATGTGGCTTTTCGGTCTTTGTTGCGCCAACCTCGCAGGCGGCGCGGTCGATTCATGATACTGCTGCGGCGCGGCCACGGACTATGGCCCCTTTTGTTCTCATGTCTGGGCGTTACAACGGCGGCCGGCGCCACCGAGATCGCCGTGGCGGCGGGCCAGGACGTGGTGCTGGCCCGCTATTACGAGATCCGCCAGGCCAACTGCCTGCCCCTGCAGGCGCCGCGGGTGCGCATCACGGCCGCCCCACAGCTGGGTAACGCCACTGTCGTGCGCATCCAACACCAGGCCGTGCAGGTCGGCGGACGCTGTGGCACGCTGGCCGTGCCGGTCGCCCAGGTGCATTACCGGGCGGGCCAACCCGGCACCGATACCCTGGCCTGGGAAATCCGCTACCAGCAACGCGGCGCCGGGCCGGCCCAGGCGGACGCCCAGGTACGGATACTGCCGGCCCCGCCCGCGACCGCCCGTTAGCCAGGCTGGCCTGCCCCGCCTGCGGCATGGGCAGGCACCGGCCGCCAGGCGGGGGCCCGGCGCGTCCCTACGCCGCGTCCGGCTCGGCAGGGGTGGCCGCCTCGTCCGGCTGGGGCGTGTCGACGGCCACGGCCTTTTTCCGCTCGAAGACGGCCGCGAAAAAGCCGTCGGTGCCGTGCACGTCGGGCCGCAACTGCATATACGGGCCTTCCAGGCGCAGGTCGGGGCAACGGGCCGCCACCAGCGCGGCCGCATCGACCCGTTCGAACTCGGGATGCGTGGCCAGGAACTGTTCGGCCTGGGCCTCGTTTTCTTCGGCCAGCAGGCTGCAAGTGGCATAGACCAGGCGCCCGCCAGGCGCCACGCAGCGTGCGGCACCGTGCAGGATGCGCGCCTGCAGCGCGCAGAGCTCGGCCAGGGCCTGCGGGTGCTGGCGCCATTTCAGGTCGGGGTTGCGGCGCAGCGTGCCGATGCCGCTGCAGGGCGCATCGACCAGCACGCGCTGGGCCTTGCCGGCCAGCCGCTTGACGCGGACATCGTTCTCGCTGTCGATGACCACCGGCACCACGTTGGACAAGCCGCTGCGCGCGAAGCGCGGCTTGGCGCGGGCCAGCCGGGCGGCCGACACGTCGAAGGCATACAGGCGCCCGGTGGAGCGCATCAGCGCGCCCAGCAACAGGGTCTTGCCGCCCGCGCCGGCGCAGAAATCGATGATCATCTCGCCGCGCCGCGGCGCCACCAGCAGGGCCAGCAGTTGGCTGCCCTCGTCCTGGACTTCCAGGCTGCCGTTCTCGAATTGGGGCCAGCGGTTGACCGCGGGCCGGCCCGCCAGCCGGATGCCCCAGGGCGAATACGGCGTGGGCTGCGGATCGAAACGCGCCGCCGGGCCGTCGCGCAGGGCCGCCAGCGCGGCATCGCGCTCGGCTTTCATGGGATTGACGCGCAGGTCCAGCGCCGCCGGGCGATTCAGCGCCGCCATCAGGGCGTCGGGGTCGTCCAGCCCGCCCAGGCGCTCGTCCAGCCAGTCCGGCATGCTGGCGCGCACCGCGCGCGGCAGCGTGGCCGGATCGATGCGGTCGACCCGGCCCAGCCATTCGGCTTCGGCGGCGTCCAGCCCGTCTTGCAGGGCCGACACGCCCAGCGTGGCCGCCAGGCCCAGGATGGCCAGGCGGCGCGCAGCCGGCCCGCTGCCGCTTTCGGACAACTGGCGGTAGCGCCGCAGGTGGCGCAGGACGTCGTACACGGCCTCGGCCACCTCGGCGCGGTCGCGCCCGCCCAGGCTCGGATGGGCCCGCAACCAGTGCGACAGCGTGGCATCGGCCGGATACGTCCATTGCAGGATCTCGCCCAGCACGCGCTGGACCTGGTCGATGCGAATGGCCGCATGCGGCGCGCGCGGCTGCGCGGCGGCCGGCTTGCCGGCCGGGGCGCGCCGGGCGCCCCCGTGCGCGGCCGGGCCGGATCGGTTCGGGGCAGAACGATTCGGACCGGAGCGATTCGGGGCGGAAGAGCCGGCGGGGCGCGGCCGGGAAACGGGATTCTTGCTCATGATGCTTCCATTCGGGGCCCGGGCGTCAGCCCGGGCCGGTCAGACTACCGGAGGGTGGGGGCAGCGGCCGGCGCGTCAGGCCGCGCCGGCCCCCATGAACAGGCGTTGCGGCTCGCCATCGACCTCGACGCGCTGGTCGGGGGTCAGGCGCACCCGCCCTTCGGCCAGCCAGCGCACCGCGGCCGGATAGGCCTGGTGCTCGACCGCCAGCACGCGCTCGGCCAGGGTATCGGGGGTGTCGTCGGCCAGCACCGGCACGCACCCCTGGGCGATGATCGGGCCGTGGTCGAGCACCGGCGTGACGAAGTGCACGGTGCAGCCGTGCAGGCGCACGCCGGTCGCCAGCGCCTGGGCGTGCGTGTGCAGGCCGGGAAACATGGGCAGCAGCGACGGGTGGATGTTGACCAGTCGGCCGGCGTAGTGGTTGACAAAGGCCGGCGTCAGCACGCGCATGAACCCGGCCAGCAGAACGTAGTCGGGCTGGTGCTGGTCGATCTCGCGGGCCAGGGCGGTGTCGAAAGCCTCGCGGCTGGGAAAATCCTTGTGGTACAGGGCGCCAGTGGCGATGCCCTGCCCGCGCGCCCACTGCAGCCCGGCCGCGTCGGGGCGGCTGGCGATCACGGCGCACACGCTGGCCGGCCAAGCCTGGTCGCGGCACGCGCGCACCAGGGCTTGCATATTGCTGCCCCGCCCCGAAATCAGGATGACCAGGCGACGCGTGGGGGAAGAAGATTCCGGCAAGATGAGATATTCCAAGGCGAACCAACCCAAAATTGTAAACTCTCGGTCGTGAAAACCTCGCTGCACCTCTACCGATCGGCGCCGCCGCCCGCGCGGCGCGCCCCCTGCGCGCTGACCATCGGCAATTTCGATGGCGTCCACCGCGGCCACCAGGCCATCCTGGCGCGCGTGCGGCAGGCGGCCCGCGAACGCGGCCTGCTGCCCACGGTCATGACTTTCGAGCCGCACCCGCGCGAATACTTCGCCGCGCTGAACCAGCGCCCGGAACTGGCCCCGACCCGCATCTCGGGCCTGCGCGACAAGCTCGAGGCGCTGGCCTGCCAGGGCATGGCGCAGGTCATCATCGAGCGATTCGATGCGCGCCTGGCCGACATGTCCGCCAACGCCTTCATCGAAGACCTGCTGGTCGGCGGGCTGCGGACGCGCTGGCTGCTGGTGGGCGAAGACTTCCGCTTCGGCCACAAGCGCAGCGGCGACATCGACCTGCTGCGCGAAGCCGGCATGGTGCATGGCTTCGAGGTGCAGACGCTGGCCGACGTCACCGACCAGCACGGCCACCGGGTATCGAGCTCGGAGGTGCGCACCGCCCTGGCGGTCGGCGACCTGGACCGGGCCCAGCACCTGCTGGGGCGTCCCTTCCAGATCAGCGGACACGTCATCCATGGCCAGAAACTGGGCCGTACGCTGGGCTTTCCCACCATGAACCTGCGGGTCGCCGCGCGCTGCGCCGCGCGCTCGGGCATCTATGTGGTGCGGGTGCACGGGCTGGACGCCGGCCCGCGGCCGGCCGTGGCCAGCCTGGGCGTGCGGCCCACCATCGAAGACCACGGGCGGGTGCTGCTGGAAGCCCACGTGCTGGATGGGCCCACCGACGCATACGGTAAACTCGTGCGAGTCGAATTCCTGCACAAATTGCGGGACGAAGAAAAGTTTCCCGATCTCCCTTCCCTGACTGCCGCCATCGCCGAAGACGCGCGAAACGCGCGCGCCTATTTTGCCGTTCATGGACTATAAAAAAACCCTCAACCTGCCCGACACCCCCTTTCCCATGCGGGGCGACCTCGCCAAGCGCGAACCCGCCTGGGTGGCCCAGTGGGAAGAAAACCACGTGTACCAGGCCATCCGCGCGGCCAGCCGCGGACGGCCGCGTTTCGTGCTGCACGACGGGCCGCCGTACGCCAACGGCGACATCCATATCGGCCACGCGGTCAACAAGATCCTGAAAGACATCATCGTCAAGAGCCGCAACATGGCCGGCTACGACGCGCACTACGTGCCGGGCTGGGACTGCCACGGCATGCCGATCGAGATCCAGATCGAAAAGAAATACGGCAAGCACCTGCCCGTGACCGAAGTGCAGGCCAAGGCGCGTGCCTACGCGCTCGAGCAGATCGACCGCCAGCGCCAAGACTTCAAGCGCCTGGGCGTGCTGGGCGAATGGGACCGCCCCTATCTCACCATGAACTTCAGCAATGAAGCCAACGAGATCCGGGCGCTGGGCGGCATCCTGCAAAAGGGCTACGTATTCCGCGGCCTGAAGCCGGTGAACTGGTGTTTCGACTGCGGCTCGGCGCTGGCCGAGGCCGAAGTCGAGTACGCCGACCGCGTCGACCCGGCGGTGGACGTGGCCTTCCCGTTCGCCGACAAGCCCGGCCTGGCGGCCGCGTTCGGGCTGGACGCCGTCGACGACGGCGCGGTGGTCATCTGGACCACCACCCCCTGGACCATCCCGGCCAACCAGGCGCTGAACATGCACCCCGAGCTGGAATACGCGCTGGTGCGCGTCACGCCGGCGCCGGCGCACGGCCCGTTGCTGCTGCTGGCGCGCGAGCGCGTGCAGGCTTGCCTGAAGGCCTGGAACCTGCAGGGCGAGATCGTCGCCACGGCGCCGGGCGCCGCGCTCGAAGGCCTGCGCTTTCACCATCCGCTGGCCTCGGCCGACGCGGGCTATGCCCGCACCGCACCGGTGTACCTGGGCGACTACGTCAGCCTGGATGCCGGCACCGGCGTGGTGCACTCGGCCCCCGCCTACGGCATCGAAGACTTCGTCTCGTGCAAGGCGCACGGCCTGGCCGACGACGACATCCTGAACCCCGTGCTGGGCGACGGCAAGTACGCCGAAAGCCTGCCGCTGTTCGGCGGCCTGTCCATCTGGGACGCCAACCCGCGCATCATCGAGGCGCTGAAGGCCGCCGGCTCGCTGATGGACGTGCAGAAGCTGTCGCACAGCTACATGCATTGCTGGCGCCACAAGACGCCGGTCATCTATCGCGCCACCAGCCAATGGTTCGCCGGCATGGACGTCAAGCCTTCCGACGGCGGCCCCACGCTGCGCGAAAGCGCGCTGGCGGGCATCGACGCCACGGCGTTCTACCCGTCGTGGGGACGCGCGCGCCTGCATGCCATGATCGCCAACCGGCCCGACTGGACCCTGTCGCGCCAGCGCCAGTGGGGCGTGCCCATGGCTTTCTTCGTGCACAAGGAAACCGGCGCCCTGCATCCGCGCACGGCCGAGCTGCTGGAACAAGTGGCCGAACGCGTCGAACAACACGGCATCGAGGCCTGGCAATCGCTCGACCCGCGCGAACTGCTGGGCGACGAGGCCGACCAATACGAAAAGAACCGCGACACGCTGGACGTCTGGTTCGATTCCGGCACCACGCACGCCACGGTGCTGGGCGGCAAAGACCAGGCCCTGGGCGGCTCGCACGGCGCCGAACTGGCCTGGCCCGCCGACCTGTACCTGGAAGGCTCGGACCAGCACCGCGGCTGGTTCCACTCGTCGCTGCTGACCGGCTGCATGCTGTACGGCCAGCCGCCCTACAAGGCCCTGCTCACGCACGGCTTCGTGGTCGACGGCCAGGGCCGCAAGATGAGCAAGTCGGTGGGCAACGTGATCGCGCCGCAGAAGGTGTCCGACTCGCTCGGCGCCGAGATCCTGCGGTTGTGGGTCGCATCCACCGACTATTCCGGCGAGCTGTCGATTTCCGACGAGATCCTCAAGCGCGTGGTCGAAGGCTACCGCCGCATCCGCAATACGCTGCGCTTCCTGTTGGCCAACCTGGCCGACTTCGATGCGGTCAGCCAGGCGGTGCCGTACGGCGAGCTGTTCGAGATCGACCGCTACGCGCTGGCCATGACGGCGCAGATGCAGGCCGAAGTGCTGGCGCACTACGAGCGCTACGACTTCCACCCCGCCGTGTCGCGCCTGCAGACCTTCTGCTCGGAAGACCTGGGCGCGTTCTACCTGGATATCCTGAAAGACCGCCTGTACACCACGGCCGCCGGCAGCCTGGCGCGGCGTTCGGCGCAAACCGCCCTGCTCGACATCACCCAGACGCTGCTGAAGCTGATGGCGCCCATCCTGTCGTTCACTGCCGAAGAAGCCTGGAAGGTGCTGGCGGAATCGGCGCTGAAGCACCAGGCCGATGCCTCGCGCGCGACGATCTTCGCCGAGGTCTTCCACTGCCTGCCGCCGTATGCCGATGCCGACGCGCTGGCAGCCAAGTGGACCCGCCTGCGCGCCATCCGCGCAGACGTGCAGCGCAAGCTGGAAGAAGTCCGCACCGCCGGCGGCATCGGCTCGTCGCTGCAGGCCGAAGTCGACCTGTACGCCGACGGCGACGACCGCGCCCTGCTCGACAGCCTGGGCGACGACCTGCGCTTCGTGCTGATCGTCTCGCGCGCCGGCGTCCATGCCGGCAGCGGCGAATTGCGCATCGACATCGCCCCTTCGGCGCACAAGAAGTGCGAACGCTGCTGGCACTGGCGCCTGGACGTGGGCAGCGACGCCGATCACCCCGAGATCTGCGGCCGCTGTGTTTCCAACCTGTTCGGTGCGGGCGAACCGCGCGACAAGGCCTGACGCATGCCGCCCGCTTCCGCCGGACATCCCGCCCCCGCGCCGCGCCTGGGCCGCTGGCTGGCCCTGGCCCTGCTGCTGATCGTGCTGGACCAGGCCACCAAGCTGTATTTCAACGGGGCGTTCGAATACGGTGAACGCGTCAACGTGCTGCCGGTGTTCGATTTCACGCTGCTGTACAACCGCGGCGCCGCGTTCAGCTTCCTGGCCGCGCAGGCCGGCTGGCAACGCTGGTTCTTCACCGCGCTGGGCATCGTGGCGGCGGTCGTGATCGTCTGGCTGTTGCGGCGCCATGCGGCGCAGTCGCGCTTCTGCCTGGCGCTGACCCTGATCCTGGGCGGCGCGCTGGGCAACGTGATCGACCGCCTGGCGCACGGCCACGTCATCGATTTCCTGCTGTTCTACTGGAAAGACTGGCACTATCCGGCCTTCAATCTGGCCGATGTCTGCATTACCTGCGGGGCGATCCTGCTGGTGCTGGACGAACTGCTGCGCGCCCGCCAGGCGCGCAGCGCTTAAAATTACCGGATTCCTTCCACCGCCCGACTGACGGCGTCCCGCGCCGGCCCGCCCATGCTCGATCTCGCCCGCAAACGCATTGTCCTCGGCCTGACCGGCGGTATCGCCTGCTACAAGATCGCCGAACTGGTACGCCGCCTGACCGAACAGGGCGCCGTGGTCGACGTCGTCATGACCGAGGCCGCCACGCACTTCATCACGCCGGTCACCCTGCAGGCCCTGTCGGGCCGCCCCGTGTTCGTCGATGCCTGGGACGCGCGCATCGCCAACAACATGGCGCACATCGAGCTGACCCGCGGCGCCGATGCCGTGCTGGTGGCCCCCGCCAGCGCCGACTTCATGGCCAAGCTGGTGCATGGCCTGGCCGACGACCTGCTGTCCACGCTGTGCCTGGCGCGCGCCTGTCCGCTCTTGGTGGCGCCGGCCATGAACCGCGAGATGTGGGCCAACCCGGCCACCCGGCGCAACGTGGCGCAATTGCGCGCCGACGGCGTCGCGGTGCTGGGCCCGGCCTCGGGCGACCAGGCCTGCGGCGAGACCGGCGACGGCCGCATGCTGGAAGCGCACGAGCTGCTGGCCGATCT
>Ga0182736_1001610_pt1 | contig 20694 bp, 13 predicted proteins | sample eDN5th30CKraftBY_FD_128882 | JGI IMG/M metagenome (GOLD analysis project Ga0182736, IMG submission 128882) | Enriched backyard soil microbial communities from Emeryville, California, USA - eDNA 5th pass 30_C Kraft BY (version 2) (version 2) | ecosystem: Environmental > Terrestrial > Soil >... | reverse complement strand
GGCGTACAGGGTGGTGGTCTTGCCGCTGCCTGTAGGGCCGGTGACCAGGATCATGCCGTAGGGTTCTGCCGCCAACCGGCGCAGGGCGCGCAAGGTTTCGTCGGCAAAGCCCAAGGCTTGCAGTTGCACGCCGCTGACCCGGTCAGACAAGTCCTGCTTGTCGAGCACCCGCAGCACGGCATCTTCACCGAAGATGCTAGGCATGATCGACACCCGGAAGTCGATTTGCCGGTCGCCCACGGCCACCTTGAAGCGGCCGTCCTGGGGTACGCGTTTTTCGCCGATGTCCAGCTCGGCCATGACCTTGATGCGCGAGATCACCTGGTCGGCGAAGGCGCTGCCACTGGCCTTGCCAGCACCGTTGAGCACGCCGTCGATACGGTACTTGATGGTCAGGCCCTGACCGGTCATGCCCAGGTGGATGTCGCTGGCGTGCAGCTTGAGGGCGTCGTACAGGGTGGAGTTGACCAGCTTGACCACGCGGCTCTGGTCTTCGCTGATACTGGCCAGCGACAGGCGTTGCAGCGGGTCACTTTCGCTGCTGGCTTCGGCGTCGTGGTCAAGGGCATCGACAGCGTGGAAGCTTTCTTCATGACGGGCCAGAAAGGTGGCCAGGTCGGCGGCGTGGGCCAGGTAAAGCGGCGCGCCTTGCAGTACGTCGTCGATCCAGGCCAGGCGGGCGTGGTCGAAGGGGTCGGCGAACACGCCCAGCAGTTGGCCGCCTTGCTCGATCAGCACACATTCGCGCTTGATGCACTGGGCCAAGGCCACCTTGTCGAAGCGTGGGGTGCTGGCCAGCAGGCTGTGGCTGTCGAGTACCGGGTAATGCAGGGTCAGGCCCAGGCGCTGGGTGAAGGTGTCGGGGGTGTCGCAGGCCAGGCGTTCCAGGCAGTCGAGCAGGCGCTCGTCAGTGGCTTGCAGACGGGCCTGGGCCAGCAGTTCGCGGGGGTAGGCGGAAATTTTTGCCGGGTTCTTCGCGGGCATACCCGCTCCCACAGGTACATCACAGGTCTGTGGGCTGCATACATCCTGTGGGAGCGGGCATGCCCGCGAAGACGTCGGTGCAGGCTTTGCAGATTCCGGGGTTGCATCGAATGCTTCTGGCATGGCCTGCGACTCCGCTCAGGGGCGCGTCGCAGGCTGGCTCTACCAGGGGTGCGGGCGCCGCTATTCCCCTGTGAGCAGTTGATCGTCGTCGGGCTCTGGTGGCTTGGCGCCATTACGGCGGCGGTCGGCCAACACCCAGCTTCCATCGTACAACTGCAGGGGGAACGATTCGTTCCTGTTCTGGCGTCGTTCGACGAACCCTTCGGCCGGGTTGTCCGTGGCCCTGCGCCGGCGCTCAATGCCCAGCAGGTCGAAGATCGCACGCGCCAGTTCCATCAGTGGGAACGGCTTGAACAGGACGTGACTCACACCGAGTTCGGCGGCCCGCTCACGCACCTCGACGGTGGGGTGGGCGGTGATCAGCACGAAGTGGCATTGCCTGTTCTTGCGTACAGCCTCCAGAACCTGAAAACCTTCCATGTCGGGCAGGCGGTAATCCAGCACAACTACTTGCGGTGCCAGGCTTTCAGCCTGTTCGATACCACTGGCACCGTCGTGGGCAACATGAACTTCCAGGCCTTGCGCCTGCAGGTACGCTTGCAGGTTCTGCGCAAGAGTCTGTTCGTCATCGACTACCAATACTCTGTTCACCAAGGTCGACTCCCAAATACTGCCCGGTTCCCCGGTCTGCGAAGTACGCCCTTGTAGAGACTGGAGCAGGCTTCGTGCCAGGCGTGAATAGTCATGTTGCACCACTGTAAGTCGCTGATTTTACTAGAGCGCTGGCCAGCAACCGACATACGCTGAGCGGGCGCACCCCACCCGTTCCCCACAAGCGGGGGAAATGATGGCATATTGCCAAGTCTTAATTCCCCAGGATTGGGGCAAGCGCCCTCAACGGTCTCAGTTGGCGATCTCCACTTTAGCGGACTCGCGCAAACGTTGGCGCACGGATTGGCGCGCCTGCGCCTCCCGCTGACCGATGAGCGTTGCCCTGGCCAACGCCAGACCCTGTTCGCGTATGACCGATGGATTATCACTTTGGTTCTGCGCTCCTTGCAGTCTCTCCTGGTTGGCATCATAGAATGCCTCCACTTCGCCCTGGCTCGGCGCGTCGACTGCGCTGAGCTGGGCGTACACCTGCTGGGCCGCCATCTCATGCCGGGTGTACTCAGTGTACTGTGCCCTATCGAAGCCTGCCTCTGCCAGCCGCCTTTCGAATAACGCCGGGCTGCCAAATGCCGCTTCCACCTCGCCAATCTGCGCCGACACTTGTTCATCGCTGATGGCTATGCCTTGGCGTTGCGCTTCCTGCCACAACAGCTCCTTGTCGATCAGCTCGTCCAGCGCTTGGTCACGCAGGCGTTTATACAGGCCTGGATTGCGGATGCTGGTCACCGCCCGACCCTGGGCGTCCAGGTACTCGCTGAAGTAGCGCTCCAGGCGCATCAACCCGATCTCGACACCATTGACTCGCGCCGCCGGCACATCGGCCCAGCTCGCTCTGGTCAGCACCAGCAACAGGCACAACCATACGATACGCATGACAACCTCCGCTCAAGGGCTGACCGGCACTGGCCGGTAGGGGGTGACCGCAGTAAAGCGCGGCCCGGGCAGGGTCACGGCCACCACGTGGGCACCTGCCATGCCCTGGCGGCGACCAGGGCCAAAGCCCAGTGCCGGGGTCAGGCCGGTGGGCACATCGTGCAGGCCTTCGAGCGCAGCAATCAGTTGCTCGCGGCTGGCATCACGACCAATCTGCTTCAGCGCTTCGCTCAACAGGCGCAACGCGCACAGCGTATTGACCTGCAATGACGCCTGGCGCGGGTCCAGGCCCTGACGCTGCTGCAGCCCGGTAAGCGCAGCCAGGCCTTGCTCGGTCCAGTCCTCTGGCACGTAGGGATAGGCCAGAAACAGCCGTTGCGACCACTGCGCCGGCAAACGCGCCACAGCGCCGGCCACCTGACTGGAGGCGGCAAACAGGTAAGGCTCGCGGCCGGCCACCTGCAACGCCGTGGCCAACTCGGCAAAGGCCTGGGCGCGGCCAAGAAAGACGATGCCCTGCCCGTCCACGGCCTGGCCGTCGAAAGCCTGGATAGCGGGTGGCGCCCAGCCCTGCTGTCGTAAAAGCTCGCGTACCTGCTCGGCCAAGGCTGCGTGCTCGTTACCGGCAAACACTACACGTAACTCATCCGGGGCCAGGCCCAGCGCTCCACGGGCATGCTCTGCCAGGCTCAGCAACTGCTCGGGCAAGCCGGGTAGCGGGTCGAAGATCTGTTCGCTGCCGCCGCTGCGCGGGGTGCTGCCGACCATCGGCACGTTCTGTGGCGCCAGCAAGGTCGTCAGGCGCTGGTCGAGCATGGGCGCCAATGGCGCGATCAGGGCAAACACCCGCTTTTGCTCAAGCAACTGATGCAAGGCGCGTTCGGCACTGACCGGGTCGGCACCTGGGTCAAGCACTACCAGTTCCACGCGCCGCCCGTGAATGCCGCCTTGCTGATTGAGTTGATCCACGCCGTCTTCCAGCACGGCACGCACTACCTGACCGGCTTCGCCCAGCGGACCGCTCGCGGGCAGCAGGGTGCCAAGGCGCAGCACGCCCTCCTCCACACCAGGGTCGCGTTCTTGGGCCAAGCGCTTGAGATAGGCGGTGAGGTTGCGCTGGTCGGCCAAGGTCAGTTCGAAGCGTGGCATGGCCGGGTCCAGGCGATTGCCTGCCGGGTCGATGCCCTGCTGGATGGCCCGCGCCAGGCTGCTGTCGGTATAGGCCGGATAACGACGGCCGTTGGCCTCACGCATGCCCTGGCCGAGTGCCAGGCGTTGCCAGTCGAGGCCTGGGGGGCGCACACCGCCTTCGGCTCGGCCACGGCCGTCGTTGCCGTGGCAACTGGCGCAAGGCAGCACGCTGGTGGGGACTGTGATGTCGCTGGCGCCTACCCGGGCTTGCAACTGAGCATCGCTACTGGAAACGCCCTCACGGTAAAGGCGTTTGCCAGCTTGTTCGTGATCGGTCAGGTCCAGGGCCAAGGCTGAGGTCGAAGATGCCATGCCAAGCGCGCATGTGAGCCATATCGCAAGCCCTTTCGCGACGCAAGGCGGCGCCCACAAAAGCTGATGCCACAGACGCCAATTCCCCAGGCGGCCCATGATACTCACCGACCTGCCAGCGGCTGAGTCAGCAGCTGCATGCGCTGGGCAATGGCCGCTGGCGGTGCATCCGGGCGAATCTTGCTCCAGCGTTTACCTGCAACATCACCGGCAATCAGCTGCGTCGAATGCTGCTCGGGACTCGGCAGGAACTGCCCTATACGGCCAAGCACCAGGTCGACATTGGCCTTGTCGCCAGTCAGGAACAACCAGTTCGGCCCATCCACCCCCTGCTTGGCGGCGAACGCCTTCAGCGCCTCGGGGGTGTCGTTCAGCGGGTCACTGCTGATCGACACGAAGGTCACCTGGCCGGCCAGCACTGGCCCCATGGCCTCGCGCACCTCGCGCAGCTTACGGGTGATCAGCGGGCAGGCATCGGTGCAGTGGGTGAAGATCACGTTGAGCATCACCACCTTGTCCTTGAGCACGTCACTGTAAAAGCGCAGCTCGCGGCCATTCTGGTCCTTCAGCAGGGTGTCGGTGAACCAGGTCCTGGCGTCGCGGGTGCCGCCACCACTGGCCATCGCCTGTGGTGCCGGCTGCGGCTCGGGGGGTTGCGGACCATGGCCTTCGTGGGCGAACGCCACCGACGTGAGGATCCACAGGCAGCCACCCAGCACCAGCCAGTCGAAAGCACGCATGCCAGCGCGGTGGGTGCTTGCAGTGCTCATGGTTGCACCTCGTGGTGGTCGGCAATGGCGGTGCTCTTGGCATGTACCCGGCGGGCACTGAGGCGGTTGATTTCCTCGATCAATACAGCCGGGTCGGTGAAGCCGTAGTAACGCGTCCAGTGCCCGCTACGCCCGTCACCCACCAATATCAGCGGCGGGTGCTGGCTGAGGTCGGCGTTGAAGCTGCCCAGCCCTTTCAGGGTTTCAGTGATGGCGTAGGGGGTACCGGTCAGCCAGCTCCAGCCCGGCCCTTTCTGGAATGCCTTGGCATAATTTTGCAGGCGCTTGGCGTCGTCACGCTGGGGGTCGACACTGATCGACACCATGCGAATCTCTTCGCCTACCCGGCCGCCCAGCTGTTGCTGGACCTTGCCCATGATCGACGACACCACCGGGCACACCGTGGTGCAGCTGGTGTAAATGAAGCCCATGACCACCAGATGGTCACTCACCAGGTCTTTCTCCAGGCGTACCGGCATGCCGTCCTGGTTCAGCAGCGAAACATCGGCAAAGCGCACGCTGGTCTTTTCCTGATGCGCCGCCGGCGGTTGCCCGGTGTGACCGTCATGGTCGTGACCGGCGTGAGCCATCGCCAGGTTGCTGGCAAATGCCAGACTCAGGGCCAACAGTGTGCAAGCATGCTTGGCGTTCATCGCACATTCCTCACGTCAGTCTGGGAAGCGTTGGTTGCAGCAGCCGGCAGGACGCGCAGGCTGGTGTAGTTTTCTTCGGCAAACTTGCGCCCCAACGAGGGCGACTGCACATGCAGGTACCAGGCACCGGCCTCAGGCAGGTTCAGCGCCGCCTGGTAGACCCCCTCGCCCACCTCTTGCAACTGCAGGTTGCGCGGCATCGACGATGGCGCCAGGAAGTAGCGCAGGCTCAAGTCGTTCAGGCCCAGGCGCGGCTGCCCGTCGTCACCGACAATCCGCACTCGCGCGGTGAAGTCGCTGTGCTGCGGCAGCGGCTGGTCGAGGCCGATGAACTCGGCACGCGCGCCTTTGGGTTTGCTGGCATTGGCCCCTGCGGCCACCTCGGTGCTGAAGCAGTGAATGATCTGCGGCTGGTTGAGCAGGAAGGCCACATCGAACTTGCCGGCGATGGGCAGCTTCACCGTCGAGCCATACACGCCGGGGGCCACTTCCCGCAGGCTGCGGTCAACGACGAGGGCGGCGCGGGCCTGGTGGCCGCGGTTGTTGTAGCCGGACATCGGCGCATTCATGCCTTCGGTGTAGAAGTAGGTGTTGTTGTCCACCGGGTTGACCACGAACACCGAATTATCATCACGCGATACCGACAGCCCTTGGGCCAGTGGCAGGTCACCGGCCTGGCGCGGCGCTGCCGGGCCGGCCTCGAAGCTTTGCACGATTGGCGAGCGCCCCTCTCCCAGGCTGGCCAGATTGATCATGCTCACTCTCGGTGAGGCCAGGCCCCGCACGTAGGCATAGCCTTTGGTGAACGTCAGCTGGTACGGTTCGGCCGCTACCGGAACGTGGTGGATCAGCTTGTCGGTACTGGCGTCTATGACCAGGGCCTGGTTCTCCAGAGTATTGAGCACGATGCCGTAGCGGCCATCCTGGCTGAAGCGCATCGGCCCCAGGCCCTGCTCGGCCTGGACCGTGTGGCGCAACTGGTGGCTGCGGGCATCGAACACCCTTACGCTGCCTTCCTCGCCATCGACCACGTACACGGCCTGGGACAGCGCCGAATAGCTGACCGACAGCGGGTGTGGGCCCACCTTGATGGTCTTGGCCAGGCGCATTTCCGGGATGTCGATGACACTCAGGGTGCCGCTGTCGCGATTGCTGACGTAGGCATAGCGCGAGTCGGCGCTGAAGGCGATTTCGTGGTGCCCGGTACCGGTGTTGAAGTGCTTCAGGACGCTGCGCCCCGGCACGTCGATCACTGTTACCCCGCCTTTGGCCGGGTCGCTGCTGTTGTTGCCGACCCACAGCCGAAGCTGGTCCGGCTGCAGGGCCACGCGCAGCGGCTGGTCACCGGCATCCAGGTCGGCCACGCGGGTGAAGGTCTCGGTATCGATCACCGAGACCTTGCCCCGCTCTGGTATCGACACGAAAACCTGCTTGTCATCGCTGATGGCCGCCCAGTCCATGGGCCGGCCTGGCAGCTCGATGCGGGCCATGGTGCTGGTTACGCCCCCCACCGACACCGTCGGGTCGATCACGGTGAGGCTGGCGTCATTGTTCAACATCAGCAAGAAGTAGCTGTTCAGGTCGAGCAGCGGCCGGGCCCCGATGCTGCTCTTGAGAAACAGCGCAACCCGCGCCTTGCAGCTCTGCTCGCGGTCCCCCGCCGGGGCCGACTGCACAGGGTCGATCCAGGCCCCCGGGGCCATGCCCGACAGCGGTTGACCACTGGTCTGGTCGCTGAGCTTGAAGCGGATATTGGCGAAATCGCCCTCCTTCAGTTCCCCTCCGGCCAATGGCCGGGCCTCGAACTCCACGGTCACGCCGTCCCGGCTGAGCCGGTGCAGGGCCTGCGGATTGGCCCGTTCCTGCAACAGCTCGCGCGGGTCGCACCATAGCTTTTCGTACGCCACGCCCAGGCCGATCAGCGCTACCCCCAACACTACCCCCAGGTAAGCAGGGCGAGTCTTTTTGTTCATGCTCGCGTTCCCCTTCCGTCACTGCGCCGGGGCCGTTGCCGGCGGCGCTTCGTTGGTCACCCGCAAGATCCCCCACAGCCCCGAAAGGTTGCCGTAGGCGGCGTAGTCGCGGAACAGGTAGTCACCCGCCACCGCGTTGGCACCGCCGGCACTCGGCAGCATGAAGCTGAAGTGCGCCGCTGGCAGTACGCTTTCCTGCGCGCCGATGTACATGGCCATCGGGTTGTAGCCAAAGCGCACCGAACCGATACCAGGCATGCTCATCGGGTAACCGTCCGCATCGCTCTTCTCGGCCTGGTAGTTGTGCAGTGGCCATACGTGCCCGTCCAGTTGGTAGACCATGCCGCGGCTGCCACCACTGGGCATCACGATATGGTTGCGCACCGGTTGCCCTGGCTTGGCGTACAGCACCGGGGTTTGCGGGTCGCCACCGACCAGGGCGTTGGCGTAGGCCATGTGGGCGTTGGGTACATCACCAAAGCCCAGGCCATTGGCGCGGCCGAATGGCGAGTCGGGCGCCATGCCGAAGCGCAGCCACAACGGTTCGGTCTTGTAGTTGACCGCCATGTTGCCGTTGTCTTGCGGATCACCGGCAGCGCCGTTGCCTTCGGTATTGATGCCTTCTACCGGACGACCATCGGCCCAGCGCATGTTCAGTGCGCGCTGCCACACCGTGACGAAGTCGCGGTAGTCCGGCTGGCCACTGACCTTCACCGTGGCCTGGGTACGGGTAGCAGTATCCTCGGTCCAGGTGGCGGTTTGCGGCAGGATGCTCATGGCACCCACCAGACCTTTCTGCGGTTGTTTGATGAAGTCTGACGGGGTCAGGTTGAGGCCACCGAACTCGATAGGCGTGGTCTTGATGTTGTCCACTGTGCGGCCCAGTTGCGACACCGGTTTGCCTTCACGCTCCAAGTGGCCGGCGTAGTACTGGTACTCCTTGGTCGGGTAAGCGCCGCTGGTGCCGGCACGCGGTGGCACGGTCTGCACCGGGTTCAGGCCAACGTTGGCACCGTCGGACTTGGTGATGTCGTAGGCCAGCAGCTGCGCATGCAGGCCCACGTGGCTGGACGGCCGCATCAGGTTGTTGGCAAACGCGGTGGAGCCTTCGCTGTCGAAGCGGTCACGCTTGACCACGTTGTGCATCACTGCAGTGCTCGACAGGTCTGGCATCACCAGTGGCAAGCGGTTCTCCAGGGTGATGCTGATGCAGTCGCCGGCATTGGCGCGCAGTACCAGGGGCTCTACCGGAACACCCGGCTTGAGCTTGCCGGTGGTGGCGTCGAGGTCAGCCTTGCGCACGTACAGGATCGCGGTCGGGTCATGCAGCGGCGCACTGTGGCCACCGATGGTGAAGGTCGCCCCATCTTCAGGGTCTACCCCACTGACCAGCGGGATGGCGGTTTTGCGGCTGTTGAACACCAGGGTGCCACCGTCGGCCTTGAGCGCGCCTCCGACATGCTGGCCGATGCCCGCCGGGTCATTGATGCTGACGCCGTTACGGTTTTCGAGGATGTCGTTGGCCAGCGCCGCGACGATCTCGTAGTTGCGCTTGACCGTGGTGCGGGTGCCGATGCCGTTGGGGTTGGCCGTGGTTTTCGGGCAGATGCCGTTGAAGTTCACGGTGTTGCGCATGGCCACCGGCTGCGGGTTGTTGGGCAGCGGGAACAGGTCGGCACGCTGCGCGGTGTAGTTGCGCATGATGCCCCAGATACCGTTCCAGTAGCCTTCCAGGGCGGCGTCCAGCGAGTACAGGTAGTCGCCGTTGGTGGCTGCCGAACTGGAGATCATCGACACAGGCGCCATGAAGCCCAACTGCTCGGAGATGCCGATCATTTGCGACGACTTCCAGCCCGAGTTGGAGCTGTTGCCAAAGCCAGAGCCATTCTGCAGCCATTTCACGCCGTGCAGGGTGACGTTGTGCTCCTCTTCGTGGCCACCGGCGTGCATGCGCAGGCGCACGTTGTCACCGGAATAGGTTCGCAGCAATGGGGTGAACGGGTCGCCCGGCTCGGCGCCGGCCGTGTTGATATGTGGCGGGAACAGCGTGGTGCCGCCGGTGGGGCCGACTGCCGAGGTGATCGCCGATGGCGACAGGTTCATCGCCGGGATAGCGCGGTCGGTACGGGTTTGCAGGGCATAGCTGAGGTCGCCGGCCAGGCCGTCGGCCTGCATGCCACGCTTGCCGTCCGGGCCGACCTTGTTCGGGTCGTACACGCGCAGGGCCAGCGGCTCGTTACGGTAGTTGACGACGAACATCCCCGGGTCATCCACCGAGATCGCCTGCGGGCATGGCCGGCTTGGGCAGCCAGGGTTGATACCACCACGTTCCTCGACGATGGCCTCAAGCAGGCTCGACGCCTTGCCACGCACGGGCGGGTTGATGGCGTAGCGGAAGCTGTCGGCCGTGGCCGGGTACGACTGGGCATTGGGAATGCCGTCCGGCCCTGCGCCTACATACACGCCGGCTTCATAGGCATGCTGGAAGTCGCTGTACTCCAGGAAGAACTCGCGGTAGCTGTCGTTCTTGCCGTCGCCATCGTGATCGCCGGTCTGGATCACCGCCTGCCACGAGGTCGGGCCGCCGTCCTGGCGCGTGGCCGGGTTATACAGCTGCTCGCCGGTTTCGGCGTGGTACCAGGTAGAGCCGGCCGGTTCGGCCAGCACGGTGGCATACAGGCCCACTTGCTGGTGGGTCGATGGGCCAAGGTGGTCATGGGTGAAGATGGTGCCCAGGCCACGGTCGACGTTATGCACGTTCACCAGCGGGTCGGCGAACCAGCGCTGCATGGCTGTACGTGCGCCCAGCCAGTCGGCGCGGCCAAAGCGGCCGAAGTACGGGTGCTGCCTGGCTATCGGGCAGGCAGCAGTGCCATCGCGACTATCCCCTTCGGTGCAACCGTTATAAGTACGAATGGCATGCACGCGCTCGACCACGCTACCGGGCGAAAGAATGCCGTCTTCGTAGTTCCAGCCGTTGGCCGAACCGTCGGCGGCGGTCAGGTCCCATTTGGGCAGGTGGATGTGCTGGCCGATCACGTCGGTCGGGGTGCGCACCTGGTAATCGTCCATCTCATAGATGTTCGGGATTAGGTTGGTGTGCTGGTACATCGCGCAGTCGAAGGTGTTCATGCGCATCACCAGCGGCTCTGGCGGGCGCTGCTTGGTAATGACCGGCCAGGCGTCCTCCCACAGGGCGATGATGCGTGCCTGCGGGAAGTGGTAGCCCACTTTGTTATACACCGCGTCGAACTGGATGTTGGCCCCTTTGTAGATGCGTGGGCGGTCGGCAGTGAAGGCCGAGGCGCCACGGAAGTTCACACCCGTCAGGCTCTCTCCACTGTTGAACTCACCGACCCCGGAGGACTGCGTCAGACGTTTTCCACGGTCATCCATGCAGGGCTCGTAGTACGGCGCACCCGCAGTCGGCAAGGCGCCGTTGGTGCGGAACGCCTTGGCCACTGGCTGGTTACCGGGAATCAGTGCATAGCTGGGGTGTTCACCCATGGCGTGGAACTGCATGGCTGCCTGCTCCACATCGGTGCCCTCCTCAGGCAGGTAGATGGGCTTGGCCTTGTGCACGACCTTGGTGAAGTCCAGTTTGGTGGTGGTGGTATCCGCTACGCCACCGGCCGACACACCGTCCAGTGCATGGCGCCCAAGGCCGCCGTCCCAGCCATCGACCTGGTTCGCGTCCAGGTTGGCCCACAGGGCTTTACCGCTGTCTTTCAGTTGCCGGGCCAGGGCCGGGTCGAGCATGTCCAGGGGCGGGGTTGGCGGGCGATTGCCGACGCTGCTTTCCATGCCACCGATCCAGAACGGGTAGCCTGGGTTTTTCAACGTGCCGTCGGCATTTCGGTTGGCCTCGGTGCGGTCGACCAGCGCCAGCGAGCCCACGGCCTTGCGCACGGGCGCCTCGCCGGCAGGCTCGTCATCGTCTTCGTGGTCATCATCGTTGGCGGCAACCAACGTTTCGGAGAGCTTGGGCACGACCACGACTTTGCCGGGCATGGGCGGCATGGCCTTGCCGGGCAGCGGCACGATGGCCGGAATAGGCGTACCGGCAATGATCTCGCCATCGGGCAGGGCTCGGGCGCCAACGGCCGGCTTACCGCTCCGCAGTGCGAACGGGGTACTGTGGAAGCCATTCTCGCCCTCCCCGCTTACCTCCAGCCGCGTGCCTTCTTCGAACACGTCATGCACCCGCCACATGGCCCACATGCCTTGGGCGAAGTGCGGGTAGAAGTGACAGTGGTAAATGGCATCGCCGGCAACACGGTTGCGGTTGCCCGAACCGCCGTTGGCGATTTCGTAGGTGTAGCCGACGCCAGCGCCGATGCCTTGGGCATCGATGTAGTCGGAGTTGTCGTCATTGGGGTTGAACAGCCACTGATGGCCGTGCAAGTGGAAGATGTGCTGCTCGTGCCCGTTGTGGGTGTTGCGGAACTTGGTGAAGTCACCGATATAGCTGTGGTGCACGTTGGCAGGCTCTGAGGGGTAAAGGGCCATGCTGGCCTTGACCCCGACGGCACTGGCCGGCGGCACTTCGCCCGGGCGGATGTGTTCCAGGCCGACGTTGGCCGGTACATCCACCAGGGTGCCTATATCACCGACCGTGTGGGCGCTGAGGAAGAACTCTTCATAGGCACACGACAGGCAGTCGTGCATCGGCCCCACCCCCAAGCGGTTGGCCACCACTTCGGCACCCATGCCACCAGAGCCGTAATTGATCATGAACGCATCGCGCGCCGGCTCCAGCACGTGGCCCATCACCGGGTCGGCCCAGTAGCCAGGGAAGGCCTGGGTACCGGCAACCTCGTCGGCGAACTGCGAGGCGAAATCACGGAACGCCTCCAGTCGGTTGGGCAGCGCCGGGTTGCGTTTGCCCGTGCTTTCCAGCGGGTAAGTAGAGCTGGGGAAGCTGCCGTCGGGGTTGGGCCCCATGACGATGGCATCGGTTTCGCTGCTGATGATCTCGTTGCCGTTGACCATGGCAATGATCGGTTTGCCAGCCTTGCCTTCGGCGATCCACGGCTCGACCTGCGGATAACGGGCTTCGTAGTCGATCACGGGCTGGCCGGTGGCAGTTCGACCGGTGGTGGCCAGGCGCATTTCTTCTTCGGTGAGGGTATTGCGGTAGGTACGGCCCAGTTTGGGCACCACTACCACCTGGCCGAACAGGCCATTGGAGACGTTGCCCGCCGTGCCCTCGCCGCCGAACGTAGCGGCTTTGCTGGTGGCGGCGAAGGCGCCTTCGCGCTCGGCATACAAGGTGTAGCTGCGGGTGCTGCCGGGGTTGACGAAGAAGTTGCCGTTGCGCCCGGTATAGGCGGAAATATCGGCAATGCTGTTCACCGCCTGCATACCGTTGACCTGGAAGCCGACCATGCGCTCGGCCACCTGCTCGTCGGCGACAAAGCCTTCGCCGCCTTCGTTTTCAACCTCCGGCGCCTCTGCCTCACCCTCGGGCACTTCGGCCTCGATACCGTGCTTGTTGGGGTTCGCCTTGTAATCCAGCAGGTTGGTGAGGTTGACCGTCAGGCAGTCACCGGCCGCCACGCGCAGCACGATAGGCCGCGGGCGCTTGTCCGGGCGCAGGGTAACCTTGCCCGGTACTGCGGCCCCGCCCTTGCTGAGGGGGACCTGCTTGTCGTCCACCACATCCTCACGAAGGGCAAACATCATGCCGTTGGCGTTTTGCGCGCCAAGGCGGTTGAACATCAGTGGCTGATCCAGTGCCACCACGTTGGCGACCAGGGTGCGCTGGCACTGCACAGCCGCCTCGCTGGTTGCTTCCCAGCCAAGCAAGGCCAGTAAAAGTGACGACAGGATGGGGCCTTTGAGCGGCGTCGACATGCTGCACCTCCGGGACACAGGATCTCTGCGAGGAGCTGGAGCAAGGTGTGTGCCAGAAGAAAACTTCCATATTTGTCAGTAACTTGTGCGGTCAACCGCAACGGATTGGGGAGGATCCCCCAGCGGGTTCCCCCGAATCGGGGGACGTCGTCCCGTGGGTAATGGCTACTCCACAAGGCGCGCGCTGGGCTCGCACAAGGTAAAAACGCACGATACCCTTGCACAATTGTCGATTGTGCAAGGCAAATTCGCATGCCAGGATCCTGCGATCCTCCAGCGAACTCCAGACTTCACTTGGAAAATCAATAACAAAGCAGGGAGAACGCAATGACTGCGCACGCTCATACCGCGGCAGCAACCGACCACGTACTGGCCGAGGTCCGCAACCAGGTCGGCCACCTGACCCTGAACCGCCCTGCCGGTCTCAATGCCCTGACCCTGGACATGGTGCGCAGCCTGCGTCAGCACCTGGATCAGTGGGCCGACAACCCGCACGTGCGCGCCGTGGTCCTGCGCGGCGAAGGCCCCAAGGGGTTCTGTGCCGGTGGCGACATCCGCTCGTTGTACGACAGCTTCAAGGCCGGCGACACGCTGCATGAAACCTTTTTCGTCGAAGAGTACGCCCTCGACCTGGTCATTCACCGCTACCGCAAGCCAATACTGGTGGTGATGGACGGTTTCACCCTCGGTGGCGGCATGGGCCTGGCCCAGGGCTGCGACCTGCGCGTGGTCACCGAGCGCAGCCGGCTGGGCATGCCCGAAGTTGGCATCGGCTACTTCCCGGACGTGGGCGGCAGCTACTTCCTCTCACGCATCCCCGGCGAGCTGGGCATCTACCTGGGTGTCAGCGGTGCCCAGATCCAGGCGGCCGACGCCTTGTACTGCGGCCTGGCCGACTGGTACCTGGCCAGCGACCAGCTCGCCGCCCTCGACCAGGGCCTCGACCAGCTCGACTTCAGCGACCACCCGCTGAAGGACCTGCAAAACCTGCTGGCCAGGCTCGGTAGCCAGGTGCTGGATGATGCGCCACTGGAAAAGCTGCGCCCGGCCATCGACCACTTCTTCGCCCTGCCCGACCTGCCAGCCATCGTCGAGCAACTGCGTGCGGTGAGCCTTGGCGACAGCCACGCCTGGGCGATGGCCACCGCCGATCAGCTGGAAACCCGCTCGCCTCTGGCCATGGCGGTTACGCTGGAGATGCTGCGCCGAGGGCGCGAGCTGGGCATTGACGACTGCTTTGCCATGGAACTGCACCTGGACCGCCAGTGGTTCCAGCACGGCGACATCATCGAAGGCGTGCGTGCCCTGATCATCGACAAGGACAAGCAGCCCCGCTGGAACCCGCCGACCCTGGCCGCGCTGCAACGCCAGCGGGTCGAACAATTCTTCGAAGGCCTGTGAGCCCGGGAGTACACAGATGCAAGACCTCGAACTGAGCGAAGAACAGATCATGATCCGCGACATGGCCCGGGACTTTGCCCGTGGCGAAATCGCACCCCATGCCCAGGCCTGGGAAAAGGCCGGCTGGATCGATGATGGCGTGGTGCGCAAGATGGGCGAACTGGGCCTGTTGGGCATGGTGGTGCCCGAAGACTTCGGCGGCAGCTACACCGACTATGTCGCCTACGCCCTGGCAGTGGAAGAGATCGCCGCCGGCTGCGGCGCCACCGGGGCGATGATGAGCATCCACAACTCGGTAGGTTGCGGCCCGCTGCTGGCCTACGGCACCGCCGAACAGCAACAGCAGTGGCTGCCACGCCTGGCCAGCGGCGAGGTGATTGGCTGCTTCTGCCTGACCGAGCCACAGGCCGGCTCCGAGGCGCACAACCTGCGCACCCGCGCCGAGTTGGTGGATGGCCAGTGGGTCATCAACGGAGCCAAGCAGTTCGTCAGCAATGCCCGCCGTGCCGGCCTGGCGATCGTCTTCGCAGTGACCGACCCGGAGCTGGGCAAGAAAGGCCTGTCGGCGTTCCTGGTGCCCACCGACAACCCTGGGTTCAAGGTTGACCGCAGCGAGCACAAGATGGGCATCCGCGCCTCCGACACCTGCGCGGTCACCTTCGACAACTGCCGCATTCCTGCCGCCAATATCCTCGGTGAGCGTGGCAAGGGCCTGGCCATTGCCCTGTCCAACCTCGAAGGCGGCCGTATCGGCATTGCCGCCCAGGCCTTGGGCATCGCCCGCGCCGCATTTGAAGCGGCGCTGGTCTACTCGCGTGACCGCATACAGTTTGGCAAGCCGATCAACGAACACCAGAGCATCGCCAATCTGCTGGCCGACATGCAGGTGCAGGTGAACGCCGCACGTTTGCTGATCCTGCATGCCGCCCGCCTGCGCAGCGCCGGCAAGCCGTGCCTGTCGGAAGCGTCACAGGCCAAGCTGTTCGCTTCGGAAATGGCCGAGCGGGTGTGCTCGATGGCTATCCAGGTGCATGGTGGGTACGGTTATCTGGAAGACTACCCGGTGGAGCGCTATTACCGGGATGCGCGGATTACGCAGATCTATGAAGGGTCGAGCGAGATCCAGCGCATGCTGATTGCACGGGAATTGAAAAACTATCCGCTGTAACGCAAAGGCAACGCGGTTTTTGGGGGAGTGGGCGACGCGGTGGATGGCACCGGCTTTGCCGGTGTTCGCGGGCGCGCCCGCTCCCACAGTAATGTCACCGCGGCAAACTTCTCGCCTCAGCGCCAATACCGCGCATCATCCACCACCCTGGCATGCCCCTCGAACAACGCCGGCAACTGTTCCTTGAGGTAGTCGATCCAGGTGCGCACCTTGGCGTCCAGGTAGTGGCGTGACGGATACATCGCATACAGCGCACTCTCCCGCAGCCGATACGGTGCCAACAACCGGCACAAGCGCCCCTGCCCGATCGCCTCGCTGGCGGTGTAGAACGGCAGCAGGCCAATGCCCATGCCCAGCTCGCTGGCCACCAGCATGGCGTCGGCGACGTTGGTAGAGAAACTGTCGTTCGGGGCGATCACGCACTGGTCAACCCCTTGCGGGAACACCCAGTCACCTTCGTACATCGGGTAAGCCATGCGCAGGCAGCGATGGCCGTGCAAGTCTTCGGGGCGCTCCGGTACACCGTGAGTATCCAGGTAACCGGGGGCCGCGCAGGGGATGCTGAAAATGTTGCCCAGCGGCACAGCGATCAGCTGCGAATCCGGCAGCGCACCGTCCACAGTGATCACCACGTCATGCCCTTCGGCCAGCGGGTCGGGGTTGCGCTGCGACAGCGTCAGCTCGATCACCACTTCCGGATATAGCGTGTTGTAGCCGGCCACCAGCGGCATCAGCAACAGCCCCATGCCGTGTGGGCAGTGCAAACGCAGATGGCCGCGAGGCGTGAGGTGCGCCCCTCGCGCTTCGCCCACAGCTTCTTCGGTCAGCAGCATGATCTGCCGCGCACGCTCCAGAAACCGCTCACCCGCCTCGCTCATGCGCAAGCGCCGGGTGGTGCGGTGCAGCAGGCGGGTCTGCAGCTGGTTCTCCAGCTCGGCAACGATGCGCGAAACCTGCGCTGCAGAAATATCCAGAGCATTGGCAGCTGCAGCAAAGCTGCCACATTCCACCACACGGGTGAAGGTACGCATGGCATGCAGCATGTCCATGAAGGTGCGCTCCTTATTGTTGCGTTAAAAGCAGGAATCTATCACGTTTTAGCCCATTTATTGTGGATGGCCAATGAATAGATCATAAGCCATCCATTAAAAAAGGAGCCTGTCATGAAACGCTCGATCGCTGTCCTTGCCATTGCCGCTGCCTTCGCCTCGTTCGGTGCTTTTGCCGATGCCGGCGACAACCAGCCCGTCAGCAGCCACTATGAATACGGCATGCCGCTGGACGTGGCCAAGGTCATTTCCATCACCCCGGCCAGTAACGCCGCCGACTGCCAGGTGGGCACCGCACACATGGTGTACGTCGACCATCAGGGCCAGAAGCGCGAAATCGACTACCGGGAAATGGGCAACTGCTCGCAGCAGTGAGTCAGGCCAGCACCTGGGTGATCCAGCCCACCTGCTGATTGAAATCGTCGATCTTCGCCTGAGGCACCGCATCGCGGGCCCGCTGGAAATTGGCCAGGGTCTGCTGCTTCTGCCGCAGCATGCGCCGCCACTTGACCACAAACGCCTCGCTTTTTTCCTGCATCAACACGGGGCCGAAGTACAGCTGTTCAGCGCTATACATCACCCTGCCCGGCTCGGCGACGATGATCTCGTAATCGAAGCGGTTTTCCCGTAGCAGCTCTTCGCTGACGATCTGGTAACCATTGCCCGCCAGCCACTGGCGCAGCTCGCGCTCACCACCATTGGGCTGCAGTACCAGGCGCGTGACGCCGCCAAGGCGCTGCTTGCCGGCCTCGAGTATCTCGCACATGGTGTCGCCGCCCATGCCGCATATGCTCACCACCGAGATACGGTCTTGCGGCTCGACCGCTGCCAGCCCATCGGCCAGGCGCACGGTGACCCGCTCTTGCAGGCCGTTCTTGTGCACATTGCGCTGGGCCGAGGCGAACGGCGTCTGTGCCACCTCACCCGCCACAGCGGCCTCGAGCACGCCACGCAGCATCAAGGCCACCGGCAGGTAGCCGTGGTCCGAGCCAATGTCGGCCAAGCGCGCGCCCTGCGGTACATGGGCGGCCACGCGCTCCAGGCGCCTGGACAAAGTCTGTTCGTTCAACGTAAACCCCTGGTTTTGCAATCGGCCGCGATTCTGACGGCGAACGCCGCGCATTTCAAACACCGAGGCACCCTCGACCGGGCGGATGCGCTCGCGTAGGCTTGCCGTTTTCCTTCCGTTGCAAGGCGAACACACCATGGCAAATGCAGACATCATCTACACCCCGGACCCGGATGCCGAGTCGATTTCCTCCGACGTTGCCGAGTACAACGGCGTGCTGGTCACCACACAAATCCCGACCCACGCCGACGGCAGCCTGGAACTGGGCGGCATCGTCGAGCAGAGCGAATGCACCCTGCAGGCGCTGAAAGTGGCCCTGGAAAAGGCCGGCAGCGGTATGGACCGCGTGCTGCACCTGACCATCTACCTCACCGACATGGCCGACCGCGCGGCGTTCAACGAAGTGTACCAGCGCTTCTTCAGCAAGCCCTGGCCGGTGCGTGCGGCGGTGGGTGTGGCTTCACTGGCCTTTGAAGGCATGCGTGTGGAAGTGACGGCGATGGCTGCCAAGCGCTGAGCTGCGCTTGTTGGGGTGCGCAGCGCCCCCAACATCGTTGACTGACTGCAAGATCGCCGGGGCCGCTCTGCGGCCCTTTCGCGACGCAAGGCCGCTCCCACAGTTGCGCGTACCCGCAGCCAATCCCGCACCTCTCGGCACCCCAATGATGCCGCCAGCCCGTTTCACCGCTACAATGCCCGCCTAAACCGTGACAGCCCGAAAATATAACGACATGTCCCTTCCAAAGAATCACCTGGAACTGCTCAGCCCTGCCCGTGACGTGGCCATCGCCCGTGAAGCGATCCTGCACGGCGCTGACGCCATCTATATCGGCGGCCCGAGCTTTGGCGCGCGCCATAACGCCTGCAACGAAGTCAGCGATATCGCCGAGCTGGTCGAGTTCGCCCATCGCTACCATGCACGCGTGTTCACCACCATCAACACCATCCTGCACGACAACGAGCTGGAACCGGCGCGCAAGCTGATTCACCAGCTGTACGATGCCGGCGTTGACGCGCTGATCGTGCAGGACCTCGGGGTGATGGAGCTGGACATCCCGCCGATCGAGCTGCATGCCAGCACCCAGACCGACATCCGCACCCTGGAACGGGCCAAGTTCCTCGACCAGGCCGGGTTCTCGCAACTGGTACTGGCGCGTGAGCTGAACCTGCAGCAAATCCGTGCCATCGCCGCCGAAACCGATGCTGCCATCGAGTTCTTCATCCACGGCGCGCTGTGCGTGGCGTTCTCCGGCCAATGCAACATTTCTCATGCGCAGACCGGCCGCAGCGCCAACCGTGGTGATTGCTCGCAAGCCTGCCGCCTGCCCTATACGCTGAAAGATGACCAGGGCCGCGTGGTTGCGTTCGAGAAACACTTGCTGTCGATGAAGGACAACAACCAGACCGCCAACCTGGCTGACCTGGTCGATGCCGGCGTGCGCTCGTTCAAGATCGAGGGCCGCTACAAGGACATGGGCTATGTGAAGAACATCACCGCCCATTACCGCAAAGAGCTCGATGCCATCCTTGAAGACCGCCCTCAGTACGCCCGCGCGTCCAGCGGCCGTACCGAACACTTCTTCCTGCCCGACCCGGACAAAACCTTCCACCGCGGCAGCACCGACTACTTCGTGACCGACCGCAAGGTCGATATCGGCGCCTTCGACTCACCAACCTTTACCGGCCTGCCGGTGGGCGTAGTGGAAAAGGTCGGCAAGCGTGACATGCAAGTGGTCACCGACGTACCGCTGACCAACGGCGACGGCCTCAATGTGCTGGTCAAGCGCGAAGTGGTGGGCTTCCGCGCCAACATCGCCGAACCGCGTGGCGAATTCGAAGAAGACGGCCACAAGCGCTACCGCTATCGCGTCGAGCCCAACGAAATGCCCGAAGGCCTGCACAAGCTGCGGCCCAACCACCCGCTGTCGCGCAACCTCGACCACAACTGGCAGCAGGCCCTGCAACGCACCTCCTCCGAACGCCGGGTCGGCGTGGAGTGGCACGCAGTCCTGCGCGAGCAGCGCTTGATGCTTACCCTGAGCAGTGAAGAAGGCGTGAGCGTGCAAGTGGCCCTGGATGGCCCGTTCGGCGTAGCCAACAAGCCGCAGCAGGCACTGGAGCAGCTGCACGACCTGCTCGGCCAATTGGGCACCACCCTGTACCACGCCGACCGCATCGAACTGGATGCCCCGCAGGCGTACTTCATTCCCAACTCGCAGCTCAAGGCCCTGCGCCGCGAAGCCATCGAGGCACTGACTGCAGCACGCGTGCAGGCGCATCCACGTGGCGGGCGCAAGGCCGAGACCACGCCACCGCCGGTATACCCCGAGTCGCACCTGTCGTTCCTGGCCAACGTGTACAACCAGAAGGCCCGCGACTTCTACCACCGCCACGGCGTGCAACTGATCGATGCGGCCTATGAAGCCCATGAAGAGCATGGCGAAGTGCCGGTGATGATCACCAAGCACTGCCTGCGCTTCTCCTTCAACCTGTGCCCCAAGCAGGCCAAGGGCGTGACCGGCGTGCGCACCAAGGTGGCACCGATGCAGCTGATTCAGGGTGACGAAGTGCTGACCCTGAAGTTCGACTGCAAGCCGTGCGAGATGCATGTGATCGGCAAGATGAAGAGCCACATCATCGACCTGCCGACCCCGGGCAGC
>Ga0182736_1001609_pt1 | contig 20708 bp, 17 predicted proteins | sample eDN5th30CKraftBY_FD_128882 | JGI IMG/M metagenome (GOLD analysis project Ga0182736, IMG submission 128882) | Enriched backyard soil microbial communities from Emeryville, California, USA - eDNA 5th pass 30_C Kraft BY (version 2) (version 2) | ecosystem: Environmental > Terrestrial > Soil >... | reverse complement strand
GGCGCGGTGACGATGCGGCCGCCCGCGGCGTTCTCCTCGTTGACCGCGAGCGCGTAGAGGCTCACCCAGTCGAGCCCTTCGAGCACATCGACGCGCGAAACCTTGTCGCCAAGCTGCTTGCGCAGCGCCGGCGCGCGCCGCCGGACCTGTAATCCGCCGGGCAATATGCCCTCGCGGCGGCAGCCGCGCTCGATGCTGTTCATCATCGCGTCGCGCACGCGATCGAGAAACGCCTGGGTTTCTTCCGGCGTGCGCCAGGCCGCTTCGTTAGCCTGCATGATGCCGGCAAAGCTCAGCCGCTCGCGCTCGCCGATTTCGATCAGCGTTTTCGCGGAATCGAATTGAAAACGGAGCGTGACCTGCGCCGCATCGGGCGCGGCTTTTGCTTCACCCTCCTCGCCGACAATCGCGCCGCCGCCGATCGAGTAGAACGTGCGCTGCAGGGCATTTTTGTTACCGGCATGGGCCGTGAACCGCACGCCGTTCGGGTGCCGGGGCAGAAAATCTTTTTTACGGAATACGATATCGGCTGCTTCATCAAAACCGATGGCTCGCGCATTGACGACAAGCGCTTTCTCCGCGCGAATGCGCTCGATCATCGGAGCAACTTGCTCCGGATCGACCGTATCCGGCAGCCAGCCCGAAAGCCCGAGCATCACGGCGGTATCGGTGCCGTGGCCCTTGCCCGTGAGCGCAAGCGAGCCGAACAGCTCGACCGTCACCCGATCGAAATGCAGTGCGCGCGCTTTCAGTTCGTCCGCGAAACGCGCAGCGGCGCGCATCGGCCCGACCGTATGCGAGCTCGATGGCCCGATGCCGATCGTGAAAAGCTCGGTCACCGAGATCGGCGAGAAATCCGGTTTACGCGGGCTATGTGAAGCAAGCGAGAAGGTCATAGGCGCCTTTCGCCGGAAAATCCGGCTGCTGCGCCCCTTCTGTATTTGCGCCTGAGAGCATTATCCCATCGGCGGGCGTCGAAAACGCCACTTTCCAGAAGTCGTCACCATCGAGGTTCTTTTGCCTGAGAGTTTCCGGGGCGGTTGCTCCTTCGGCGCCGGCAAAGCCGGTCTCTCCCTGCGATGGCTCATCTCCTCTTTATCTGCTCATAGACAAATGCCTTTGAACGGTCAACCGAGAAGCAAAACGCGTAACATCGAGACTTTCTCAACTCGCCGCCGGTGCCCGCGGCTATCTGCCGGACCCATGGCTTTGCATGAAGCAGCCTCAAGCGCCGCAGATAACGTTCAATAGCGCCTGGCGACCTTCGTTCCGCACGACCTCAAGCGCGCGTTTTATCGCCGCCGGCAACTCGGCCGGATCTTCGACGCGCTCGCCATAACCGCCCGCCGCCGCGCAGACCTGCTCAAACGCCGGCAAATCGCCGAGCCGTGTGAACGGCGTATCGTTGCTGCGCGCGGTTTGTCCTTGCGGGTACATCTGCAAGGTCGAGCGGCGCACCGCGTTCCACATGCTGTTGTTCATGACGATGAAAAGCACCGGCAGCTTGTGGAGCGCCGCCGCGTGATGCACGGCGACCGGATTGCTGAAAAGGTAGGCGCCATCGCCACTCACGGCGATAACCTGCCGTTCGGGCGAGGCGAGCTTGGCGCCGAGCGCGGCGCCCGGCCCCCAGCCGAGACCCGAGGCGGAACTCGAACCGAAATAACTGTCGGCTTGCTCGAAGCCGCAATGATCGAGCTGCAGCGTATATTCGTTGACGACGATCGCGTTCGCGTCTTTCGCCGCGCCGATGCAGTGACTGACCCAGCTTGGATGCATCGGCATCTGGCGCGCGTTCTTGTCGAGCATCGTGCGCCGTTCCGCATCGAGTTTGGCGCGTTCCTGTACGATCCATTCGCGGCGCGCCGCAACATCGATCTTCCCGGCGTCGAGCGCCCCGGTGAGCGCCGTGAGGATCGCGGCGCAGCCGCCGGCGATGCCAATATCGCTGGCAAAGCCGCGGATCGGAATTTGCGTATGCAGCGGATCGAAACTGCACTGGATCACTTTGCAATCCGGCTTCGGCCGCGCCTGTACCGGTAGCCACGGCACATCGCTGTCCAATACCAGAATGACATCCGCCGCGCCGACGAAACGATGCGGATCGTAACCGAGATTCATCGGATGCGACGACGGCAGCCCAAGATAGCGCGGCTTGTGTTGCGTGACGGGAATTGCGAAGCGCTCGGCGAATGCGGCGAGCGCGGCGAACGCGCCGGGCTCGCGCCCGGCATTGGCGGCAACGATCAGCGGCCGCTTGGCCCGCGCGAGCAGACCAGCCGCAGCAGCGATCGCTTCCGCATCGGGAGCGGCCGGCGCCGCAGACCGCAGCCGCGACGCGCTCGATTGCCCGCCGGGCGCCGCTTCACCCAGCACTTCGCGCGGCAGCGAGAGATAAACGGGCCCGCGCGGTTCGGTTCCGGCGATCGCCAGCGCCCGGTCGACGACGGTTTCGAGCTGAGCGGCGTTGCGCAGCTCATATTCCCACTTCACGATCTCCCGCAGCATTCCCGCCTGGTCGTACATCTCCTGCGCCCAGTGGATGTAGCCGTCGCGCGAGCCGTGCTGGCCGAATTCGGTGATCGGCGAGCGGCCGGCGGTCAGCAGCATGCCGATATTCTCGCGCGCCGCGTTCATCGCGCCGCAGATCATATTGGCGGTACCGACGCTGACATGTACCATCACCGCCGGAATGTTCCGCGACAGCATGGCATAGCCATGCGCCATCGACACCGCGAGATTTTCGTGCGCCGCCAATATCGGTTGCGGCACCGGCATGCCGTTTGTGGCGGACTCTGCGTAAGCTTCGACAATCGGCGCGAAGTCGGTGCCGGCATTGCCGAACAGATATTGCACGCCGCGCTCGGTGAGCAGCCGCAGATAAGCCGCAGCGACGCTATCGACTGCTTTAACCGCCATCGAAAACTTCCTTACGGAAAGAGCTACTCGTCGGGTTCGTCGAACAGGGTGAGCTGCTGCCCTTTACCCTGCGCCACCGCCCGATCGAGGATGTGGTTCCCGAGCATGATATCGCTGATCGCAAAGCCCCGGTGCCAGAATACGATCTTCTCGTCCGGATTCGTGCGGCCCGGCTTGCGGCCTGCAACGATCTCTCCGATCTCCGCATGAATATTCGACGCGGTGAGCTCTCCGCTCTGGATCATCGGGAATAGCTGGCCGCCCTTCTGGCATTGCTCCCAATCGTCGACGACAATCTTGGACGCGCTCTTCACTGTCTTGGGGTCGATCGCCATTACCCAACCATAAGTAACGAGCAGACAGTTCGGCTTCAACCATTCGTCGCGGATCAGCAAGGTCGGCTTTTCGAGCCGCGTCGCCTCGACAACAATATCGGCGCCGCGAACGGCTTCTTCGGCTTCCGCCACGGCTCGCGCCTTGATACCGAGCTCGTCTTGCACCTTGCGTGCGAGCGCCTCACGCGTCTCGGGACGCTTGCTGTTGATACGAACCTCTTCGAGATCGAACATCCCGGCCATCGCCGCGATATTGGAAAACGCCGTTCCTCGCGCACCGATGTGACCGACGATCTTCGGTTTCGGCGGCGCAAGATGGCGCGCACCGGCACCTGTGACGGCGCCGGTGCGTGCCGTCGTGAGATCGGTGGCATCCATGATCGCGCGCGGCACACCCTTGCGCGGATCGTAGAGCGTGAGCACCGCTACTTCCGAGGGAAGGCCATAGCGATAGTTCTCGACGTAATCACCGATTACCTTTACGGCCGCGGTATCGTTCGGCTGCGCCCAGCCCACCAGAATGTTGAAATGACCGTTATAGCGGTCATCCAGCTGGATGTGGGATTTGGGCGGCAACACGACCTCGCGGCGGCCGTGGGCGGCGAGCCCGGTCTCGATGATCTCCACGACTTTCGGCATTGCGGGCATCAACGCCCGTACTTCGCCGCGGTTCAAGAACCGGAACTCAACCCTTGCCACTTGCTCGACGCCCCTTCGTTACCAGGCCGACTTCTTCGCCAGCTCTTTATATTTGTTGCTGTCGAAGTCGTTGATCTTGTCGATGAACTCGTTGGTGTAGGACGACTTCACGTCGAAGTCCTTCGGCAGCAGGCCCTGCTCGATCGTCAGATCGGCGAGGTCCTTCCACTTCGAGTCGATGTTGGTGCCCCACTTGGTCACACCCGCCGGCAGCTTCATCAGATCGAAGCGCGAGTTGAAGACGTGCTCCGCGTCCTTGAGGGCCTTGGCTTCGTCGCCGCTTTGCGGCTTGGTCGACGGATAGAGTTTCCAGTGGTTGCGCACCGCGGCCGACGGGTTGGTCAGACCGAACACCGTCGATTCCGCAATCGCCCGCGCGACCTTGATCGCGCGCTCCGGATGGGCCGCGAGCGTTTCTTCCTTGGCGATCATCACGTTGCCGGGCAGCTGGTTCGCCCAATCCGGGGCGAGCTGCACGAACTGGAAGCCGCCGTTCTCCAGCGAGGCGACCGCCGTATCCCATGCCGCCCACACATCGATCGCCTTCTGCCGCATGGCGTTCGCCGCCGGCGCGCCCAAGCCGACCGACAGCCACTTCACGTCCTTGTCGGGATCGATCTTGGTGCGCTTCAAAATGCTGCGAATAAAAGGCACCGAGCCCGCGCTCATGTCGGGCACGCCGATCGTCTTGCCCTTGAGGTCTTCGATCTTGGTGATGCCGCTGCCCTTCAAGGCAACGACCTGATAGATCGGCCGCTGCGCGTAAGTGTAGAACGCCTTCACCTTGATGCCCTTGGAGCGCGCGATCATCAACGCGTCGGTGCCGACGGTCGCATAATCGACCTGGCCGCTGGCGACCTGCTGAACGCCGGCCGTCGCGCCCGAAAGACCGACGACCTCGACATCGAGGCCGGCATCCTTCCACAGGCCGAGACCCGTCGGGATCGAAGACTGGGCCGCGTGGCCGACCGTGATGTTCGTGGTGGTCACCGCGTAAGTGACTTTCTCGCCCGCGCTTGCCGTCGTGACGGCGGCCACGGAGGCCGCCGCGATCAATGAAATCAGTATGCGTCGCATGTTCGATATCTCCCTTGTTCCCGATACTTTTTGCGTGCCTTGTAGGTGTGTTGCTCTTTTCGAAATTAGATCGATTGCGAGAAGCCGGCGTTCCAGAACAGCAGCCGTCCCTGGATGAAGCGGACAACCATGCTCAACGTGACGCCGAATACGCCCAGGATCACAAGGATCGCGAACATCTGCGCGACGTTGAACTGGAAATTGGCTTCGAGAATGAGATTGCCGAGGCCGGCTTTCGAGCCGACGAATTCGCCGACGATCGAACCGAGAATCGCGAGCACGATCGCCACGTTCAATCCGGCGAAAATAAACGGCAGCGCATTGGGCAAACGCACGAGGCGGAAAGTTTCCCAAGGCGTCGCGCCGAGCGAACGCATCAGATCGAGCTTGCCCTGATCGCAGGATTTGAGGCCGACGATCGTGTTGACCAAAATCGGGAACAACGCGACGAGCGCGACGATCACGACCTTCGACTGGATGCCGTAGCCGGCCCAGATAATGATGAGCGGCGCGATCGCGATCTTCGGCAGCGTCTGCAAGGCGACAAGCCAAGGATAGACGGTGCGTTCGACGATCCGGAACTGGGCGACGAGCGCGCCAAGGCCGATGCCGAAAAACGCAGCCAGCATAAAGCCGGTGAGCGTCTGGAAAGCCGTGACGAAGAAGTGTTCGATGAACAGGCCCGACTTGAGACCGTAATAGAGCGAGATGAAAATCGCGCTCGGCGGGGGCAGAATGAAGTCGGGCACACGCAAGACGCGCACGGCGGCTTCCCAAACGATCAACAGGACCACAAACGCGCTCAGCGAGACGAGATAGTCAGCGCCCGGAATGGAGCGGCGGCGGACCGAAGCACGGCCGCTCGCGATGACGGGACCGGCAGGCTTGCCGTTGGCAGGCGACGTATCAGTCATAGTGCACTCTCCCCGAGGCCGCATTGCTTCCAATGGTCGGCGCATCTTCGCCGTTATCGAGCAAGTGGCGCAGCCTGCGCGTATAATTGCCGAAGGCCGCGTCGCTCAGAAGATCGAGGCCGCGCGGGCGCGGCAAGCCGATCACCACGTCTTCGATGATCCGGCCCGGCCGCGGCGACATGACGATCACCCGGTCGCTCATGAAGGCGGCTTCCGAGATCGAGTGCGTAATCATAAACACGGTCTTCTTGGACGCCTGCCAGATTTTCAAAAGTTCGAGGTTCATATGTTCGCGCGTCAGCGCATCGAGCGCGCCGAACGGCTCATCCATCAGGAGCACCGACGGATCGTGAACGAGCGCGCGCGCGATCGCGACGCGCTGGCGCATGCCGCCCGAGAGCTCGAAGGGATATTTTGCCTCGAAGCCTTTGAGCCCGACGAGATCGAGCAACTCGTAGGCGCGCGCGGTCGCCTGCTTTATTTGAAGTTTCAGAACGTGCGCGGGCAGCAGCACGTTATCGAGCACCGTCCGCCACGGCAGCAGATTGGCATCCTGGAACACGATGCCGATATCCTTGGTCGGGCCGCTCCGCTTGTTGCCGTTCAGCAGGAGGTCGCCGTCATATTCAGGCTCGAGGCCGCCGATGATGCGAAGCAGCGTCGTCTTTCCGCAACCCGACGCGCCGATGACCGAAACGAATTGCTGCGAACGAATGTCCAGATTGATCTTCTGCAGCGCGTTGACTTGCTCTCCGCTTGCGGTCGAATAGGTCTTGCTCACATTCTGCAAGGAAACCGCGCTGGAATCCTGCGAAGCCTGCGAGCGACTGTTTGTCGGTGAGAGCTTAAGAACAGTCGATAGAGAACCCATACGAGCATATCCTCCCAGCACGGCGAATTTTCTTTTTCATCAGAGCAAAAGATGGGCCAATGCGGCGACCGTGACGCCGTGCCCAAATCTCAAGTGCGCTCGTCGGCACCCACGGGCGGCAACACGCTCCTGTTGGATGTCACGCAGCAAGCTAAGCCCATCATCCCTCTTTTCGGTGAGCGGGCAAAAACCCGAACGCCCCAATATGACACCCGATCCATGCTCGTATGCATCGACCGTTCGCCGGATTTCCGGCAACGACGAATCGACGGGCTCTGTCCCCGCAAAAACGGGCATTCGCGAGCCCGCAGGCCGATACCGCCGAAAATTATGGAGGGCGCTGCCAAGGCGAGTAAACAAAGCTTTTCCTTGGCTGGAGTTTAGAAAAAACGAAGCGAATTCCGATGATTGCCTCGCGAAAGAACGCATGCGGCGCTTTCGTGAGCAACCGGCCGGAGACGCCACCGATTGCAAGGCGCCGGCGTTGCCCATTTCCGCTGCAAGCAAAGCGTTCGCAACTATCACCGCGTCAGCACCTCTGGGCCCCTCTTCATAGATCGAGCACAAGTCGTGAACTTTTCGCGCGCGATACGCAGATCATCATGGTCTTGCTGGCCGCGCGTTCTTCTTCCGACAGCAATGCATCGCGATGCTCGGGCTCGCCGGCGATCACGACCGTTTCGCACGTGCCACAGACACCTTCCTCGCACGCGCTATCGACGTGGTAGCCGTTGTCGCGCAGCACCTGCAGGATCGTCCGGTCGGGCGGAACGGTGAGCACCGTGCCGCTGCGCTTCAGTTCGATTTCGAAAGTCGTGTTGGGGCCGTTGTCGATCTCGGGCGCCGAAAACCACTCGAAGTGAACCTGCTCTTTCGGCCATGCCGCCGTCGCCTGCGCGACCGCTTCCATCAGCGGTTTGGGCCCGCAGCAATAGATGTGCGTTTCGGGGGGCTGCGCGCGAATCAACGCATCGACATCGAGAATGGGCTTCTCGCTGAAATACGTGCGCACGCGATCGGGCGCGAGCTTCGCAAGCTCCGGATAAAACGTTGCGTGCTTCTCCGAACGCGCGCAGTAATGCAGCGTCCAGTCCTGATGCTGCTCCTGCAGTTCCGCAATCATCGCCGTGATCGGCGTGATGCCGATGCCGCCGGCGATAAACAGATTCGGATGACTGCCCGGCGCCAGCGGAAAATGATTACGCGGCCCGCCGATGCTCAGCAGCGTGCCGACCTCGATGCGTTCGTGCATGCCGCTTGAGCCGCCGCGGCTTTCGGGCTCCCGCTTGACCGCAATGGTGTATGGCCCCTGGGCAACGATCCTTCCGCACAGCGAATATTGCCGGACCGGTCCGCCGGGAATCTGCACGTCGATATGCGCGCCCGGCGTAAATGGCTCAAGCGAGCGGCCGTCAGCCTCCTCCAGATCGAACGTCATCACGTCGGCGGCCGGATGGCCGACAGAAACGACTCGTACGCGGCGAAGGTCGAGAAGACGGCTCATCGTCATCGCTCGGCGCTTTCTTGCCCGGTATCGTGAACGGACCTGCTCATGACGTTTCCATCACTGCGGCCTCCGGCGAAGCCTTCGGCGGCGTAGCCATCGCTTCGGGAGCAATTCCGCGGCAGAACGCAGCCGCATTCTGGATGTGCCGGCGCATGCCTTCGGCGGCCGCCTCGCCATCGCGCGCTTTGAGTTCCTGGAAAATGCTCTCGATCTCGTGGAAGCCGTCCTGCACGCGCTCCAACGACACCGAACAGGCACGGCGGATCCACTGCACCTTGTCGCGTAAATCCATCAGAATGTCGTGGACAAGCTCGTTGCCGGCGGCCTTGTAGATCGCAAGGTGAAACTGTTTGTCGAGATCGATGAAGAGTTCCGAGCGTCCTGCGACGATGCTCGGCCCGAGCGTGTCGAAAGCAACCTGCAGCGCTTCGAGATCCTTTTGGGTGATGCGCGCGGCGGCGACGCGCGTCGCATGCATTTCGAGCACGGTGCGCAGCTCCGTGACCTCCTCGATGTCGCGGCTGGTCAGCGCTTTCACGAACGTGCCGCTCTGCGGCGAAACCGCGACCCAGCCCTCGCTCTTCAACCGCGCGAGCGCGGAACGCACCGGCGAACGCCCGACGCCAAGCTCCGAAGCAAGGCGCGTCTCGGAAAGCCGCTCACCCAGCCGATAGTCCAGTTCGACGATGCGCCGCTTGATCTCGCGATAGGTGTGGGCGGCGACGTTCAGTTCATCCATTACTCGTCCTCGTCTCGCCGGAGACTCATGGAATCCGCTCCGGCACGATGGCGAAGCCTTCCACTTCGAGCGTCACCCCTTCAAGTCCCATGGTGCCAAGCGGCGCCTCGGTGACGGGCGGCATTTGCGGGCCGAACTTGCGGCCTTGCAGCGGCGTGCTACCGGGCGCGATGCTGCTGAATTTGTAGAAGCCGGTGACCTCAACGAGATCCTGCATGCGCACACCGAAGCCATCGAGAATGCGCCGGATGAATTCGAGCGTGTTATCGGTTTGCCGCGGCATGTTTTCGTCGTCGACGACAAGACCCCGCTCATCCATCGAATACTGTCCGCCGAGCACGACAAGCCGCCCGACCCGAATGCCCTGCTGGAACGAGACGCGCATCGGCCAGTCCCAGTGGCCGAGCGGCCACGACAGCGCGCGTGGCAGGCGTCCTTCGGGTCCGCGCAGCGCCATGCATTCCTGCCGGATCATCGCGCCGTCGGGATAAAGATTCGGCACGGGCACGCCGGTCGCACCCGGCCCCGGAAACCGGAAGGCGGTGCTGCGCACTTCCGCAGCACGCCGCCAGTCGGCATCGGTGCCCTGACCGAGATACCAGGTGTTGAGCTTGACGACGTCGTCAAGATCGCAGCCGAGCGAGCCGAGCACTTCGGCGATATTGCGGATCGTCAGCTTCGCCTGCGAAACGATATCGCCTTCATGCTGGAGCGCGCCGGTCGAGTCCTTCGACGATTGCGCGCTTACGAAAACGAACTCGCCGCAGCGCAGGCCCTGACTGAATTCACCGCCGTGCGGCCAGCCCCAGTGCTTGGCAGGGTTTCCTGCCCGGCGCGGCGCCTTGCCGTCGGCATTGTCGATCGCAACCGCCTTGATCAGCACCGCCATATCTGGATGCCAAAGCTGCGGCAGCGCGACCAGCGAAATTACCGGCGGCACATCGCTCTTGATGTGCGAGCGAATGCGGCGAAGCAATTCCTGCTCGCCGCCGGCGTCGGCAACCGTATGGAACACGACGAGCTTGACGATATCTTCCGCGCGGCCGCCGAGCGATTCCACCGCGCGCGCTATCTTGTTCATCGCCGTATCGGTTTGCTCCAATACGCGGCCCGGATTTGCGATGCCGCCCTGCCCATTGCCGTCATACTGACCGGCAATCCACATCAGGCGGTCGAAACGCGAGCCCTCGCCTTCCTTGCGCGAGGCCTGCCATGCCGAAGGCACACCGCCATCCGGATAAAGAAAGCCATGCATCCGCGCGTCGGTGCCTGGCGATTTTCCGGCGACAGGGGTGTGCAGCGTCATTTCAGTACTCCCGGCCGAGATCGACAACGTTCGTCAGCGGCTCGCCGGCGAAATAGTGGCGCAGGTTCTTGAAGAAGATATCGAGCGTGCGCGGCACGTAAGCGTCGATGTCATCCGACAATACGTGCGGCGTGATGATAAGATTGGGCGTTTCCCAATAAGGCCAATCCGCAGGCGGCGGCTCAGGATAAGTCACGTCGATGACCGCCCCGCTCAAATGACCGCTACGCAGCACCTTGTCGAGGGCAGCCGGATCGACAAGCCCGCCGCGCGACATGTTCACGAAACCCGCGCCTTTGCGCATCAGCGCAAATTCCTTCTCGCCGAAGACAAAACGCGTTTCGGGCGTGAGCGCCGTATTGACCAGCACGATATCGGCACGCGGAAGAAGCGAATGCAGCGCATCGGGCTTGTGCATCTCCTCCACCGCCGGATGCGGTGCACCGCTGCGGCGAATGCCGATCACCTTCATGCCGAACGCCTTGGCATGCTCGGCCGCGCCGCCGCCGATCTGGCCGACCCCTACGATGAGCAGCGTCTTGCCTTCGAGCGTCGTAGTGAAAATGCGATTCCACTTGCGTTCGCGATAGCTGGTCATCAGCGTCGGCAGCCGCGCATTGACCATCAGAAGCGTCATCAGGGCCGACTGCGCCGCCTTCGGCACATGCGCGCCGCTGTTGGTGAGCACCGTAACGCCCTTCGGCACCCAGTTGAGCGGCAACAGATAATCGACGCCTGCACCAAGCACCTGCAAGAGTTTCAGCTTCGGCGCATCGGTGTTCAGCGTGTCCTTGGGAAAACGATAGGTAATCATCGCATCGGCTTGGGCCGCCGATTCACGATAATTTTCCTGATCGAAGCCCCAGGTCGTTTTGATGCACTTCGCAACATCGGGATAGCGTGCGAGCGCCGGCTCGTATTGATCCGGCCGGACGATGAAGACCGGCATGAGCGAGCGCGAATTTTCGATATGAATCCGGAACGGATTGGCTTCCGAATAATTCCGCTTTTCCGCGCCCGTTGTGACGTTCACGTTCACTTGTCTCCCCCGCCTGCTTTACTCAGCCGCCTGACGCGCCGCCGTGCCTTCGCGCAGCGCGCGCGCGCGCGGATCGTCGGGGCCGACCACCTTGTCGAGAACGTAGTTGCCGATCCGGTGGACGACATATTCCTCGAGCGAGAAGCGGCCCGGACGGAACGCGCCCGACTGCATCGCCTTCTGCACGTTCGGATTGATCGTGAGGTCTTCGCGGATGATCTGCGAATACTTGTAATAATATTCGGGGCCGACGATGTCCTTGAAGTCTGGTCGCTCGGCGGTGGTGCGCGGGAACGTCCAGTTCTCCAAAAGCCGCAGCTTGTTCGGCCCCTCCGGCAGATACTGCCGGTACTTCATGTAGGACGACGTGATGATGATTTGCAGGCTCGGCTGCAGCCAGATGTGATAGAGCCCGACCTTGCGATCGTCGTTCAACCCCGGAATTTCCGGCAGGCCCGAATAGGCGACCACGCTCCGCTTGCTGAACATGGCTTCCCACGGGCCGGTCGGCCGCTCGAACTGCCAGTTCTGCGGGTTCTTCGGGTCGTAATGCTGCCGGTGAACGGTCGCGACGTGATAGTTTTCGAACGCGTTTTCGAGCCAGACCTTCCAGTTGCAATCGACTTCGTATTCGTCGACATGCGTCCACTGCATCTGATCGAGATTGTAGTCGGCGAGGAATGCCGGCAGATCGCCGAGCCAGGTCTTCAACGCAGGCGCTTCGGCGTTGAATGTGATGAAGATGAAACCGCCCCAGATTTCCGAACGGATCGGGATCAAGCCGTAATCGTCGTTGCTGAAATCCTCGACGCCGGCGAGCGGATGCGGCGAGCCAGGAATGCCGACGAGACGGCCGTTCAGCGCGTAGGTCCAGCTGTGATAAGGGCAGACGAAGGAGCGGCACTTGCCTTTGCCCTGGGTGATGATCGCGCCGCGATGGCGGCAGACGCCGAGATGAACGCGCACATTATCGCCGTCGCGAACGACGATCAGCGGCTGCTTGATCACCTCGATGCTGAAATAATCGCCGGTGTTGGGAATCTGTTCGACGCGCCCGACACACAGCCATTCCTTGCGGAAGATGACTTCCAGTTCGCGCTCGTACCACTCCTCGTCGGTGTAGCACCAAGCGGGCAGCGGCCCAGCCTGCCGCAACGGCCGGCGGATCAGTTCATATTGCTGCGGGTCATACATAAAGGACTTCATGGGTCCGCCTCCGTTATCTAGTTGACTAGTACCCCAACAACCTTCTTATAATGAGTCAAGACTGGAATTTGAGAAATTCAGCAGATTCCTATTTTCGCGATCAGCAAGGCAAGAAACGCGATGTATCCGAAGCTTGAACTTTTCGTCGGCGGTCAGTGGAGAAATGGCGCGGGCCGGAAAATCGAAACCGTCATCAATCCGGTCAATGAAAAAGTGCTCGCGGAACTTCCCCACGCGAACAAAACCGACCTCGACGACGCGCTTGCAGCCGCAAAAAAAGGGTTCGAGACGTGGCGCAAGACCGACGCGTGGAGCCGCGCACGGATTATGTGCAAGGCCGCCGACATCATGCGCGAGCGGCTCGAAGCGATCGCAGCCGTCATCACGCAGGAGCAAGGCAAGCCGCTATTCGAGGCACGGCTTGAAGTGACTGCCGCCGCGGACGTCATCCAGTGGATGGCGGAAGAAGGAAAGCGCAGCTACGGGCGCGTCATTCCTTCGCGTCTTCCGGGCACGCGCACGTTCACGACGCAGGAGCCGGTCGGCATCTGCGCGGCGTTCACGCCCTGGAATTTTCCTGTGCTGAGTCCGGCCCGCAAGATCGCCGGTGCGCTCGGCGGCGGCTGCGCGCTCATCATCAAGCCGTCGGAAGAAACACCCGGCGCCGCGATCGAGATGACGCGCGCTTTCGCCGAAGCGGGCCTGCCGGAAGGCGTGCTCAGCGTCGTTTTCGGTGTTCCGGCGGAAATTTCCGAATACCTGATCGCGAAACCGGAAGTTCGCAAAATTTCCTTCACCGGCTCGATTCCCGTGGGCAAACACCTGACGAAGCTCGCCGCCGAAGGCGTCAAGCGCGTCACAATGGAGCTTGGCGGCCACTCGCCGGTCATCGTTTTTGACGATGTCGATCCGGAAAAGACGGCGGACTTCGCGGTCGGCGGCAAGTATCGCAACGCCGGCCAGGTCTGCATTTCGCCGACGCGTTTCTACGTGCAGGAAAATTCATATCAGAAATTCGCCGCGCGTTTTGCCGAGCAGGCCAAAGCCGTGAAACTTGGCAACGGCCTCGAACCCGAAACCCGCATGGGGCCGCTCGCCAATGCACGCCGCCTTGATGCGATGGCGAACATCGTCGCGGATTGTCAAAACCGCGGCGCAAAGATCGCGGCCGGCGGAACGCGGCGCGGCAATCAGGGCTACTTTTTCGAGCCCACCGTCGTCACCGGTCTCGAGGACGATTCGAAACTGATGACGCAAGAGCCGTTCGGCCCGATCGCGCCGATCATTCCTTTCAAGACGGTGGACGAGGTGGTGGCGCGCGCCAACTCCCTGCCCTACGGCCTTGCCGCTTACGCCTTCACGACCAGCACCAAGAACGCGAACATCATCTCGGACGCGATCGAGGCCGGCATGGTCGGCATCAACACCTTCTCGATTTCGATGGCGGAAACGCCCTTCGGCGGCGTGAAGGAAAGCGGTTACGGACACGAGGGCTCGGTCGAGGGCCTCGAAGCCTACACCTCGAAGAAATTCATCTCACAGGCTTGAATGGCGGCTCTCGCGCGACGAGATCGGCGCGGCCGGACCGTCACTTCACAAAGCGATCGATGATCTCCCTGGCGCGCTCCGTCGCATCGGCGGGCAACGTATGCCGTTGAGGGAAGTGCCCGCTCGGCGTTGTCGCATCGACGATCATCTTCGATGTCAGGCCGTTGTGGTTCGAGGGATCGAGAATGGCGCCCATGGCGTTCCGAATGATATTGATGTCGTCGTCCGCCTGCATGCGCGTGCACATCGCCCAAAGCACATCGCTGTCGTCATGCACATCCACATCGTCGTCGACGACCACCACGAGTTTCAGACTCAGATCGTCCCCGATCGCCACCGCGGCGGCATTCTTGGCCTGCCCCGGCGCCGGGTTCTTCATGGCGATATAGGCGTGAAAACGGCAGGTGCCCGATTTGGGATAGGCGACCTTCGTCACGTTCGGATAATGCTGCCGCAGCGTGCGGAGAAGCCGCGCTTCCTGCGGCACGGCCAGCATCAACGTATGCTCTTCGGAAATGCCGGGCGTGATGTCGTGGTAGATCGCGCCGCGCCGGTGCGTAATGGCCGAGACTTCAACGACCTGCTGCGTGGAACGCTCCGAGGCATAACCGGTAAATTCGGCGAACGGGCCTTCCGATTCCCGGGTATTGGGCAGAATGTGTCCTTCGATGACGATCTCGGCATGGGCTGGCGCTTCCAGCGGTACGGTCAGGGCGGGCACGATCTCAAGGCCGCGTCTCATCAAGCCGCCCACTACCGCATATTCATCGACGTTCATCGGCCCCTTCCAGAGCCCGCCGAACGTGAACAACGGATGCGCGCCGATTACAATCAGGATCGGCGTCGGCTCGCCTTTCGCATCGTTGCGTTCGACATAGTTCCAAAGATGCCGCCTGCTGTGCAGACTGGTGCCGATGCGCGTCGCCCCCTTCACCTGCATGCGATGAAAGCTCGCGTTGCGCACGCCGGTGTCGGGGTCTTTTGCAATCACGATTGCATTCGTGATGTAGCGCCCGGCATCCTGTGAAAAATGCTTCATGATGGGAAGGACGCCGAGATCGACATCCTTGCCTTTGTAGACGACCTCCTGAACCGGGGCATTATCGCGAAGGACCGGTTCGATAACCTGATCGTTCCGCCGCGCGAGTTCTTCGATCAGAGCGCTTTCTTCGATCCCGAGCGCCGCCGCAAAATTTCGGCGGGATGCAAACAGGTTGGTCAGAATCGGAAATTCGGTGCCCTGAACCTTGTCAAAGAGAAGCGCCGGAAAACGCTTCCGGCGATCAAGCTCCATGGCGACAGCGCTGATTTCGTAATCGCGCGCGACAGATTCGCTGATCCGCACAAGTCCACCGCCAGCATCGAGTTTACCGAGAAAGGCCCGAAGAGTCGGCTCGCCGTCCATCGTACCTTCCGCTGCCTTAGCCGCTTTCGTCATCGCCCTTCCATTCATCGCGCTTCCGGCAAGCAAGACTCATGCGAGTCTCATATGCTGGCCAATAACCTTCCGAATCGCCGCATTGCCCGCGACAGCGCTTGCCAAGCAAGCAACAATGTCATGGAGCGACGGGTCAAGCTAGATGAGCGGCGATTGGCTAAAAAGAACGAGTTTCCTTTCCCATGGATCGGATAAACTTCCGTACGGATCCTTGCGGGCGGCTCGATGCCGCCGAACCCGGCACGCTCGATGCTTCAACCAGGCGTTTAGGCGCAGACTAACCATTGCAATATGAAAACATAATTTTCCGCTCTCGCGCTCTCAATTAAATCAGGCGTGCACCCTCGCAACCGTGAACCGACCGCGGGAGTTGGAAAAGGACGCCAAAATGCCAGTTGAGAAAGTCGACACGATCGTGGTCGGAGGCGGCCAGGCCGGAATCGCGATGAGCGAGCATCTGAGCAAAGCCGGCATCCCGCACATCGTGTTCGAACGCAGCCGCATCGCGGAGCGCTGGCGATCCGAGCGCTGGGATTCACTGGTGGCCAACGGCCCGGCCTGGCACGATCGATTTCCGGGCATGGAGTTTTCCGGCATCCATCCCGATGCCTTCGCCCCGAAAGACAAGGTCGCGCAATATTTCGAAGACTACGCCAAGAAGATCGCGGCCCCCATTCACTGCGGCGTCGAAGTAAAGAAGGTCGAGAGATTGAACGGCGCTCCGGGTTTCAGAGTCGAAACGTCGCAGGGCCTGTTGGAAGCGAATAATGTCGTCGCCGCGACCGGCCCCTTCCAGAACCCCGCCATCCCCAGGATCGTCCCGGACGATCTGAATATTCTGCAGATTCATTCCGCGGCCTATCGAAATCCGGGGCAGCTGCCGGAGGGCGCCGTTCTGGTTGTCGGGGCAGGCTCCTCCGGCGTGCAAATCGCCGAAGAATTGATGCGGGCGGGAAAGAAGGTCTACCTCTCCGTCGGGCCGCACGAGCGCCCGCCGCGCGCCTATCGCGGCATCGACTTCTGCTGGTGGCTCGGCGTGCTCGGCAAGTGGGAAGCCGCGACGCGCGGTCCCGGCATGGAGCATGTCACCATCGCGGTCAGCGGCGCCCGTGGCGGGCACACCGTAAATTTCCGTCACCTTGCATCACAAGGCATGACGCTTGTCGGCCTCACCGAATCCTTCGCCGACGGCACGATATTTTTCAAAGGCGACCTAGCCGAAAACCTCGCCATGGGCGACGGCAGCTACCTCGCGCTTCTCGACGAGGCCGATGCCTATGTCGCCCGCAACGGGCTCGACCTGCCGGCCGATCCCGACGCTCGCAAAATCCTTCCCGACCCTAAATGCGTGACCCACCCGATCCGCCAGTTGAACCTCGCCGAGGCCGGGGTGACAGCGATCGTGTGGGCGACCGGTTTTACATCCGATTACAGCTGGCTGAAGGTCGATGCATTCGACGATCAGGGGCGGCCCAGGCATCACCGCGGCGTATCGTCCGAGCCCGGCGTCTATTTTCTCGGGCTGTCGTGGCAATCGCGCCGGGGCTCCGCCTTCATCTGGGGCGTGTGGCACGACGCCAAGCTGATTGCGGATCGCATCGACACGCATCGCAAATATCTCGAATACCGGATGCCGGCGCGCGCGGCCGAATAGCCGAAGACGATGCCACCCGCTAAATTCCTTTCGAAGGCGATACCGTTATCATTGCCTCCAGCACCGACCGAGAGACAAATGGCACACACCCGAATTCGAAAATTCAATACGAAGCAGACCTATCCGGAACAGAATCTCGATAACGATCTTTGTCACGCCGTCATCACGCGGGGCGGCCGAACGGTTTATCTGCGGGGCCAGTGCCCGCAGGATCTCGACACCGCGAAAAACATCGACAGCCACGATCCGGTGGAGCAAACCCATAAGGTAATGCAAAACATCCGGCAGCTGCTCGCCGAATGCGGTGGACGGATGGAGCATCTCGTCAAGGTCGTGGTTTACATCACGGATGTCCGCAATCGCGAAGCCGTCTACCGGACGATGGGCGAATACATCAAAGGTGTTCATCCTGTCTCGACCGGCCTGGTGGTGCAGGCTCTGGCGCGGCCGGAGTGGCTCGTCGAAATCGACGGCACCGCCGTCATTCCGGACAACGACTGATGACCTTCTCCATCGTAGCCCGATGCAACCGGACCGGAATGTTCGGCATCGCAATCTCGTCTTCTTCTCCCGCCGTTGCCGCGCGCTGCTCTTATGCGCAGGCAGGCGTCGGCGCGGTCGCAAGCCAGAATGTGACCGACCCTGAACTTGGTCCGCGCACGCTCGCATGCCTCGCACAGGGTCTTTCCGCGGCCGAGGCAATCTCCAGGGTGATGAGCGGCACGCACTACGGCGAATACCGGCAACTTCTCGCCGTCGATAAAAACGGCACGAGCGCCATCCACTCCGGCGCAAAAGCACTCGGCGTGTGGGCGAGCGCGCGCGCAACGGACGTCGCTTGCGGAGGCAACCTTCTCGCCAGCGATCGCGTCCCGCAGATCATGGTCGATAGCTTTCTTGCGTCCGAGGGCGATCTGGGTGACCGGCTGATTGCCGCCATGCGCGCCGCGGTGAAGGCGGGCGGCGAAGCGGGCCCAGTCCATTCCTCCGGGCTGAAGCTTGTCCGCGAAACCTCTTGGCCCATTGCCGATCTGCGCTGCGACTGGACCGACGGCTGCCCCATCGAGGAACTGGCGCGGCTTTGGGACATTTACAAGCCTCAGATGGAAAGCTACGTGATACGCGCTATCAACCCGGCCGGCGCACCCAGTTTCGGCGTACCGGGAGATCAATAAACCGTAACGCGTGCCGTTGCGGAATTCGATCTCTCCGAGCCTTGAACTAGGCGCCTGAAGAGCATTATGGGGTCTCATGGCGCTTCGCTTCACCCTCAGACAGTTAGAGTATTTTGTCGCTGTCGGCGAGGCTGGCTCGATCGCCAAAGCCGCCGAGCAGGTAAACGTCTCGGCGCCGTCCATTTCGGCCTCCATCGCACAGCTCGAGTCCGAATTCGGCATCCAGCTGTTTGTCCGCAAGCATTCCCATGGCCTGTCGCTCACCGCGGGCGGCCAGGTTTTTCTCCGGGAGGCGGCACGCCTTCTGGAAGAAGCCGACGCGCTGCACGAAGTCGCGGACGATCTTGCGGAAAGCGTGCGGGGGCCATTTTCGATCGGCTGCCTTCTTACCTTCGCGCAGATCGTGTTGCCTTCGCTGCGCCGGAAATTCGAAGAGCAATATCCGGAAATCCGGATTCGCCAGTACGAGCGGCATCAAGGCCAGTTGCTCGAAATGCTGCAGCGTGGCGAGATCGATGCCGCCCTGACCTACGACCTCGAGGTGTCACAGGACATGACCTTCGAGCCGCTGATCCAGCTTCCCGCCTTCGTCATGTTGCCCGCATCGCATCCCATGGCGTCACGCGCGAGCCTGTCGGTCGAGGATCTTGTCAACGAGCCGATGGTGTTGCTCGATCTTCCTTACAGCCGGGAATATTTTCTATCGGCCTTCGTCAAGAAAGGGCTGAAGCCGAACATCGCGGAGCGCACCGGCGATATTGCGATGATGCGATCGATGGTCGCGAATGGATTTGGCTACGGCATCGCCAACATGCGGCCGTTGCACGCCACCTCTCCCGACGGCAAGCCGCTCGTTTTTGTCCCGCTCGATGCGAGCATTCGTTCGGTCACAATGGGCGTGGTCGTGCCGAATACCGAACGCCGCACCCGGGCGGTACAAGCGTTCATCGATCATTGCCGGCGCTTTATTCTCGAACAAGGCGTGTTCGGCACCGAATATAACCTGCGCTAAACGATCAAAGGCCGGCCGCAAGCCGGCCGAGCAGATTGTCGAGCATGTCGTCGCACCGGCGCATCTGATCGAGGCTTACAAACTCGTCCGGCTTGTGTCCCTGGGCCATGGAGCCCGGCCCGCATACGACGGTCGGCGTGCCGACGTCACGGCTGAAAAGGCCGCCTTCGGTTCCGAAAGCCACCTTGATGGTGTTGTTCGCGCCGATCAGCGATTTTACGAACGCCACCGCTTGCGCGTCCGCCGGCGTGTCGAGACCCGGATACGAATTGGTGACGTCGATCGAAATGGCGGCTTCCGGCGCAATCTTCGCCACGCGAGAAACGATTTGATCGGCGCCTTGCCGAATCCGGCTCATGATCCGGGCCGGATCGTCGCTCGCGATGTAGCGGATTTCAAAATCGATCTCGCAAATATGGGGAACGATATTCAGGGCGACACCGGCATTCATCTTGCCGACATGCACGGTCGAGTATGGAACGTCATAGGCCAGATCGTGCGCGCCTTGCGTTGCGAGATGATCCTGCTCCCGGCGCAAGACGGCAACGAAATCGCAGCCAAGATGGATGGCGTTGAGCGCGAGCGGCGCAAGCGCCGAATGCCCTTCGCGGCCCCGGCAGACAGCGCGTGCTGCAAGCTTACCCTTATGCCCTGTCGCCACCTGCAATTCCGTCGGCTCGCCAACGATACACAGAAGCGGCGGCCGCGGGGCCCGGCGCAACATCTCGACCAAACTATGCACGCCAATGCACCCGACCTCCTCGTCGTAGGAAAGCGCAAGATGCAGCGGTGTCTTCAGATCTAGTGTGCCGGCCCTGAGGCAGGCGGCGATCGCGCATGCGACAAAGCCTTTCATGTCCGCGGTCCCTCGCCCATACAAACGGCCATCCTTTCGGGACAACGAGAAGGCCGGCAGTGTCCAGGCTTGACCGTCCACCGGAACGACATCGGTATGCCCCGACAGCATCACGCCGGGCGCCTTGCCGTCTCCGATCGTTGCAAAGAGGTTCGCCTTGCGCCCATCCGGACTCAGGATGATCGCAGACTCGATCCCATGGGATTTCAAAAGCTCCGCAACGAACCGAATGAGATCAAGATTGGAATCGGAGCTGACGGTCGGGAACGCAATCAGCTTTTCGAGCAGCTCGACGCTTTTCATTCGGGGGCATCCTACCATCGCCAACGATCAATGACTTAGCATCGAAGCCCCCGGAGGCGAATTTCGTTTTCCCTCAGCCCCGCTTCACAATTTCCTCTTTATCCAGACCG
>Ga0182736_1001608_pt1 | contig 20716 bp, 19 predicted proteins | sample eDN5th30CKraftBY_FD_128882 | JGI IMG/M metagenome (GOLD analysis project Ga0182736, IMG submission 128882) | Enriched backyard soil microbial communities from Emeryville, California, USA - eDNA 5th pass 30_C Kraft BY (version 2) (version 2) | ecosystem: Environmental > Terrestrial > Soil >... | reverse complement strand
TCCAGCGCGGCTTTGAGATTCGCGGGCAGGCCGCGCAACGCCTTCAGCTTCGTCTTGTATGCCTTCAGTTCGGCGGCGTTCGGCAGCTTGCCGTGCACGAGCAGATGCGCGATCTCTTCGAACTCGGACGTCGTCGCGACATCGAGAATGTCGTAGCCGCGATAGTGCAAGTCGTTGCCCGTCTTGCCGACGGTGCACAGCGCGGTATTGCCCGCCGTCACGCCCGACAGCGCGACGGATTTCTTCGGCTTGAATGCGCCCGCGCTTGCGGTGCTGTTGTCTGCTTCGCTCATGAATTTGTCTCCTGAAACAAGGGTTATTTCTTCGCTGCGAACAATTGGTCGAGCTTGTCTTCGTAGGCGTGATAGCCGAGGTATTTGTACAGGTCGGCGCGCGTCTGCATCGTTTCGACGGCGGCCTTTTGCGTGCCGTCGCGCTTCACTGTCTCGTAGAAGTTCAAGGCCGCTGCGTTCATCGCGCGATACGCGCCGCAACAATACAACGCGATGTCGACGTTCGCATCCTTCAGTTCATCGACGGTGAAGAGCGGCGTCGAGCCGAACTCGGTCAGATTCGCGAGGATCGGCACGCGCACCGCAGCCTTGAAGCGGCGATAGTCATCGAGCGATTTCATCGCTTCGGGGAAGATCATGTCCGCGCCCGCTTCGACATACGCGACGGCGCGCTCGATCGCCGCGTCGATGCCTTCGGCGGCGGCCGCATCGGTGCGCGCCATGATGACGAACGAATCGTCGGTGCGCGCATCGACGGCGGCTTTCACGCGATCGACCATTTCGCCGGTCGGCACGACTTCCTTGCCCGGACGATGCCCGCAGCGCTTCTGTCCGACCTGATCTTCGATATGCACGGCCGCCACGCCCGCCTTGATGAACGAGCGGATCGTGCGCGCGATGTTGAATGCGCCGCCCCAGCCGGTGTCGATATCGACCATCAGCGGCAGCGACGAGGCGTCGGTGATGCGGCGCGCGTCGATCAGCACGTCTTCCATCGTGCTGATGCCGAGGTCGGGCATGCCGAGCGAATTCGCGGCCACGCCGCCGCCCGACAGATAGAGCGCCTTGAACCCGACGGCTTCGGCCATCTTCGCGGCGTAAGCGGTGATCGCGCCGACGACCTGCAGCGGCGATTCCTCGCGGACGGCCTGGCGGAACCGCGCGCCGGCGGTCTGTGCGGACTGGATTTCGGAACTCACGTTTGTCTCCTGAAAAAGTGCTGCGTATAAAAGCAACTACCTTGCCATCTTGCGATATTTTTCTAACTCGTTGATTTTTCGTGGTTTAGACGTTTCGGCTCCCAGCGCTTGATTTCACGTCTGAAATTTCCTGTTTCGAAACTGAAATCCGTAGCGCATACTGGATTTTTTTTGCGCAGACGATCATGCAAACCGAAACCGCCTCGCGCCCGCGCATCTGGGCGGTCGGCATCAGCCGGCTAAGGGATTTGTTCATCGATCTCGTCGACACCTACGCCGAGCGCGCCGAACTCGATGTCGTGGCGCTCGGCTTCGAGGATGCCGCGAACAGCATCGAATCGGCGCGCGACGGCCGGCCGGATGTCGTCGTGGCGGGCGGCTCGAACGGCGCTTATCTGAAGAGCCGCGTGTCGGTGCCGGTCGTCGTCATCAGTCCGACCGGCTTCGACGTGATGCATGCGCTCACGAAGGCGCGGCGCGAGGGCGCGAGCGTCGCGCTCGTCACGCACGGCGACACGCCCGCGGAAATTCGCCGCTTCCTCGCCGTGTATGGCATCGACGTGATTTGCGCGTCCTATCGCTCGGCGCAGGACGCCGAAAACCTCGTGCTCGATCTGCGTGATCGCGGCGTCGATGTGGTCGTCGGCCCCGGCCTCGTCGCGGATCTGGCGGCGGACGCGGGCATGAGCGCGGTGTTTCTGTATTCGCGCACGTCGGTCGTCGCCGCGTTCGAGACGGCGCTCGAAGTCGCGCAGGCGATGCGCCGCGAAGTCGCGCGGCGCAATCGGCTCGACAACCTGTTGCAGCATCTTCGCGATGGCGTCGTCGCCGTCGATGCGCTCGGCCGCATCGAAGCGATCAATCGGCGGCTCGCCGCCGCGCTCGGCATCGCGGATGCGTCGCGCGCCGTCGGACAGGCGTTGCTCGATGTCGCGCCCGAACTCGACGGCGTGCTGCCTTCCGCCGACGGCGACGTGTTCGGCGCGGTGCGCGGCGTGAGCTACGCGATCCATCGCGGACCGCTCGCAAGCGATGGCGCGTCGGGCGGCACGATCTTCACCTTCCAGGAATCGCGCGCGGTCGAGCGGCTCGACCGGACGCTGCGCTCGCGGCAGGGCGCGCAGGAATTCGTCGCGCGTTATCGGCTGGAGGATGTCGTCGGCGAATCGGAGTCGATCGAGCGCGTGCGTTCGCTCGTGCGCCGCTACGCGAAATCCGACGCCACCGTGCTGATTCTCGGCGAAAGCGGCACGGGCAAGGAGATGGTCGCGCAGAGCATGCATCGCCTGAGCCGCCGCAAGGACTTTCGGTTCGTCGCGATGAACTGCGGCGCGTTTCCCGAAGCCCTGCTCGAAAGCGAGCTTTTCGGTTACGAGGAGGGCGCGTTCACCGGCGCGCGCAAGGGCGGCAAGGCGGGGCTGATCGAGGCGGCGCATCGCGGCACCTTGTTTCTCGATGAAATCGGCGAGATGCCGCCGTCGCTGCAAAGCCGGCTGCTGCGCGTGCTGCAGGAGCGCGAAGTGATACGGCTCGGATCGACGGAGCCGACGCGCGTCGATATTCGCGTGATCGCGGCGACGCATCGCACGCTCGCGCAAGGCGTCGCCGATGGTTCGTTTCGCGCCGATCTTTTTTATCGCATCAATATTCTGAGCATCGCGTTGCCGCCGTTACGCGCACGTTCCAGCGACGTCCTGCTGTTGGCGACCGCGCTGCTGGCACAGGCCGCGCGGCGCGACAAGGCGCTTGCGTCGCGCGTGCCCGATCGCGAAGCGGCGGCGCGCGTGCTCGCGCCGCTGGAAGATGCGCTGTGCCGATATCCGTGGCCGGGCAATGTTCGCGAGTTGCAGAACATCGTCGAGCGTATCGCGGTGGAGTTATCGGATCGGGATGCGCCCGTTGCACTCGCGCTCGACGAACTGGAAGCGATCGCGCCTGAGCTGTTCGAGGACAAGTCCGACGCAAACGCGGACCGCTCGCTGCGCGATCTCAGCCGATCGGTGGAAGCCGATCAGGTCCGCGCATCGCTGGCTGCGTTCGGCGGCGATCGCGATGCCGTCTGCAAGGCGCTCGGCATCAGCAAGACGACGTTGTGGCGAAGGCTCAACGCGAAGCCGAAAAGCTGACGAGCCGCGTAAATGTGTCCGTAAGCTCGCGCTGCTAGCATCTCCTCTCTTTCCCAATCCAGAACCTAACGAACTCATGAAAAAGGCTGTCATTGCTGTGTTTGCCGCTGGTGCGGCATTTTTTTCCGTCGCTCCGGCTTTCGCCGCTTCGCACAATCACCATCAGGTTTGCCACAAGGTCAAAGTGCATCATCACTGGGAACGCCACTGCAAGTAAGCGCGTTTCGCAGCCGAAGGCGATGAGCCCCGTTCGCATTTTCCGACGGGGCTTTTTTTCGTCTCGCGACGCCGCGATCGCGCCGTGAAAGCGCGCTGTTAACAGTCGCCGTCGCCTATACTTTTTTCGCAGTCAATCGATATCCATACTGCGGCTTTCCCGAACGGAAGCGCTGTTGCTCATGCGCCATTGCCGCCTTGTCCTGCTTCCTCTCTGCCTCTTTATGCACGCAAAGAAAACGCGGCGCGTCAATACGTGCGGCCGCTTCACTTTCATTCGATGAGGACACCATGGCTACCTACATCATGCTGCTGAATTGGACCGATCAGGGCGTGCGTACCGCGAAGGACACGGTCGATCGCGCGCGCGCATTTCGCGAAGCGAGCAAGGCGATGGGCGCGACCATCGGCGCACTGCACTGGACGCTTGGCGCATACGATCTCGTTACATCGTTCGATGCACCCGACGATGAAACCGCGACGCGCCTCGGCCTCGCGCTCGGCGCACTCGGCAACGTCCGATCGACGACGATGCGCGCGTTCGGCGAAAGCGAGATGGAACGCATCGTCGGGGGATTGAAGTGAATCGGATAACTTAATAACGCATCGACCTCTGCATTTGGCGTGCCCGGGCGCGGCACGGTCATTGCGCAACTCATGATCGAGCAGACGGAAACGCCTGCGTCCTAATTTCCAGTCCGATCAAGGAGGGACGGATCATGAACAAGGCAATTGGCGCACTCATCGCGGCTGTAGCCGCGGCGGCACTGTCGAGCGGCGTTTATGCGCAGACGGCGGGAGGATCGAGCGGCTCGACGGGCAGCACGGCCAGCCCGGCGAATCAGGTGAACGGTGCGACGGGCGGATATGGCACGCCGGGCACCACCCATTCCGGCAGCGGCATGGCCGCCAAGCCCAATAGCGGCTTGCCGAGCAGCACGAACAGCACGACGAAGTCCGACGCGCCCGCGCCGAAGAGCAACAACACCTTGGCAACGCCGAGCGTCGTATCGCCGGCAGCCGGCCAATAACGCGGTATGAAAGACGGCGACCCATGTATCGGGTCGCCGGGCGTTGTGCGCTGCAATGCGTAGCAGGCGGATGTCGCAAGTTGCGACATCCGCATGGACAGGACTTCGGCAGGGTGTCCGATTTTGCGACACACCCTGCCGATGCCGTCATCACAGAGCGCGAAGGCCATCCACGCAGGCTCACGCGATGCCCCCGCTCGCTTAGCGATTGGCGTGGTCCTTGCTCTTATCCCGGCGCATCGCTTCAGGCGAAGCATCGACGATAACGAACAAGGAGACATCACGTGAAGGCTGCCGTGCTGCATGAGTACGACGAAACGTTGTCCCGCGACGAATTCGTCCGCTATCAAGACGTCCCCACTCCCGAAATCTCGCGGCCCGACGATGTGATCGTCCGGATCGGCGGCGCGGGTGTGTGCCGGACCGATCTGCATATCGTCGAAGGCATCTGGCGCAGCAAGGTCGATATCGCGCTGCCCTACATCATGGGCCACGAGAACGCCGGCTGGGTCGAGGCGGTCGGGCGGGGCGTCGAAAGCGTCAAGGTGGGCGATCCGGTCATCTGCCATCCGCTCGTCACGAGCGGCCACTGTCTCGCGTGCCGGCGCGGCGACGACATGCACGCGACCGAAAGCCGTTTTCCCGGCATCAACTCGAACGGCGGCTATGCCGAATATCTCGCGACCGGCGAACGTTCGCTGATCCGCCTGCCGTCCACGCTCGCGCCGAAGGACGTCGCGCCGTACACCGACGCGGGCCTCACTGCCTATCGCGCCGCGAAGAAGGCATCGCGTCATCTTTTGCCGGGGCAGTTCGCCGTCGTGATCGGCGCGGGCGGTCTGGGTCACATCGGCATTCAGGTGCTGAACGCGCTGTGCGCGGCGGAGATCGTCGTCGTCGACCGATCGGAGACCGCCCTCGCGCTCGCGAAGGAATGCGGTGCGCATCATACGGTTCAGGGCGGCGACGACGCCGTCGAGCGCGTGCTCGAACTCACGCAAGGCAACGGCGCGGAAGCCGTGATCGATTTCGTCGGCGAAGGCAACGCGATCGCGCAAGGTCTCGCGATGACGCGCAACGCGGGCTTCTATTACATCGTCGGCTACGGCGGAAAGATCGACATTCCGACGATCGACATGATCACGAGCGAAAAGACCATCGTCGGCAATCTGGTCGGCACGTATCCGGAACTCGTCGAGCTGATGGCGCTGGCCGATCGCGGACTCGTCCATCTCGCGACGCGCGAGTATCGACTGAGCGAGGCGAATCAGGCGCTGCGCGACCTGCATCACGGCAAGGTGAAAGGACGCGCGGTCCTCATTCCGTAACGACCGGCCGGCCTCGCGACAGACGAGGCCCGCAAGCCAGGCTTTCAGCGGAGAACGCCATGACTGCGCAGGGCCAACCCACGCCCATATCGGAGCGCGTGCGGCTCGTGATCGAGCTCACGTGGATCAATTCGGAGCATCTGCGAAGCAAGAGCCGTTTCGCGGGCGTCGAAATCGAACTCGAAAGCGCGCTGGCCGCGAGCCGGCCCGAAGCGCGCACGTCGCTGCAATTGTTGCGCATCGAAATGCTGCGCGATCAGCTTTGGGAAGCGGACCGGGCGCTGAGCGCGCTGGAGGAAGAGCGCGCGCGTCTGGAGGCGGCGCTCGCGAACGCGGAGGCGGCGACGCGCACCGCGCATGGCCGCGATCCGCGATGAACGTAAGCGCGCCCACGCCGCTCGTCGAGCTGCTCGGCGCGTGCTGGACGGCGCACGCGAGCGTGACGGCGGCGACGTGGAATGTAGGCGGCACTCACGCGGGCTTCACGCTCGGCGATGGAACGCTCGTGCTCGCGTCGGGCGAATGGGAAGGCGGTCCGCAACTCAAGGCGCACGAGACGCGCGGCGTCGAGTTGATCAAGGCCACCGCGCCGCCGCCGCCGCTCGCGCGCTTTGCGATACACGATGGCGCGAGCCTCGGGCTCGCCGCCGATGCCGATGGCGGCTTTCTGAGCGCGGGCGATGACGGCAGGCTCGTGCAGATGGACATCGATGGCAATGTGCGCCAGCTCATAGCGCAGCACGGCCGACGAATCGATCACGTCGCCGTCTCGCGCTCGGGCGTGCGCGCGTATGCGAGCGGCGCGCTGGTGCGGCTCATCGGCGCGATGGAAAGCGAGTTGACGCTGCCCGCTTCATCGACCGCGCTGATGTTTGCGCCCACCGCGCAGCGACTCGCCATCGCTCACGCGGGCGGCGTCACGCTGTGGGATACGCGCGCCGCGACGTCGCGGCTCTTTGCGTGCGCCGGATCGCCGCGCGCGATCGCGTGGAGTCCCGATGGCCGGTATCTCGTCGCGGGCACGGAAGGCAACGCGCTGCACGGCTGGCGTCTTCCCGATGGCGACGATATCGAACTCGGCGGCTATGCGCTGCAGCCCGGCTCGCTGTCGTTCTCGGCGGACGGCCGCGTGCTCGTCACGAGCGGCGGACCGCGCGCGGTGTGCTGGCGCTTCGATCCGCCCGATGCGGATGATCGTCCGCGCGAATGCGGCGTCGCGGGCAGCGCGCCGGTGAGTGTCGTCGCGTGTCATCGGTCGTTGTCGCTGATCGCGGTCGGTTATCGAAGCGGCGCGGTGCTGTTGTGCCAGCCCGGCGGCGCGGACGTGCTGTTCGTCCGGGCCAACGGCGGCGCGGCGATATCCGCGCTTGCGTGGGCGCCCGACGGCGGGCGTCTCGCCTATGGCACCGAAGCCGGCGAGATCGCGCTCGTGTATTTGCCGCACGCGCTATTCCGCATTTCAGGTTCGCATTAGACGCTCGAGGGAGACGGAGATGACGACCGATGCATCCACGAAGGAAGCGTTTTTCGAGCGGCTCGGCGCGCTGTCCGACGACATGATCGCCGCGCATGGCCGCGACTTCGCGATGGGCGCGCTGATACTCGCCGCGCGTTTCATCGCACAAGGTCAGCCGGTCGCGGATGCGGCGAATGCAAGCGCGAGCAAGATCATCGTCGACCATTGAGTGATGTCGCAATTCGGGACACCGTAAGAAATTCGATCGTCGCGTTCCACGACACAAGCGCATCGAAAACCCATGAAAAACGGCGTATTCGCGGATGGCACGCTTGTCGCTCTTCAAGCTGCCGTGCCGATGCAAACGGCGCAATCGCCCTGTAACCGGACAAGGAGAGCTCGATGTCAGAAGCATTAACGCTCAACAAGATCACATCCCAGCGAGGCATCAGTATCGGCGAGGCGGCAAAACGCGTCGCCGATCTCGGCTGGACACCCAGTTACGTTCAGGAAGCGATGACCTTCCCGACGGACTACAAGATCAGCAAGGCGCCGCGCGATCCGATGAAGCAGGTGCTGCGCTCGTATTTCCCGATGCAGGAGGAAAAGGACAACCGCGTCTACGGCGCGCTCGATGCCGCGGTGCGCGGCGACATGTTCCGCAATGTCGAACCGCGCTGGGTCGAATGGATGAAGCTGTTCCTCGCGATCATTCCGTTCCCGGAAATCTCGGCCGCGCGCTCGATGGCGATGCTGGGCCGTCTCGCGCCCGGCGAAGAACTGCGCACGGGCTTCACGATGCAGATGGTCGACGAGTTCCGCCACTCGACGATCCAGATGAATCTGAAGAAGTGGTACATGGAGAACTACATCGATCCGGCGGGTTTCGACATCACCGAAGCCGCGTTCGGCAAGTGCTACGCGACGACCATCGGACGTCAGTTCGCTGAAGGCTTCCTCACCGGCGACGCCGTGACGGCCGCCAACGTGTTCCTGCAAGTGGTCGCGGAAACGGCGTTCACGAATACGCTGTTCGTCGCGATGCCGTCGGAAGCCGCGCGCAACGGCGACTACGCGCTGCCGACGGTGTTCCTTTCCGTGCAATCGGATGAGAGCCGTCACATCGGCAACGGCCATTCGCTGATGATGTCGGTCATCAACGACCCCGACAATCATCTGCTGCTCGAACGCGATCTGCGTTACGCGTTCTGGCAGAACCACGCGATCGTCGATGCGGCTATCGGCACGTTCATCGAATACGGCACGACGGACCGCGACAAGAAGAAAGAGTCGTATGCGGAGCTGTGGCATCGGTGGATCTACGAAGACTATTACCGCACCTACATGCTGCCGCTCGAAAAGTACGGCATCAAGATTCATCACGACGATGTCGCCGCCGCGTGGGATCGCCTCGTCAAGAAGAACTACGTGCACAAGGTCGCGCAGTTCTTCTCGGTCGGCTGGCCGGTGAACTTCTGGCGCATCGAGGCGCAGACCGAGAAAGACTTCGAGTGGTTCGAGCACAAGTATCCCGGCTGGTATGCGGAGTTCGGCGAGTACTGGAAGTGGTACGCGAAGAAGAGCGTGCCCGGCCAGACCAACATGCTGTTCGATCAGGAGAACGGCTACGTGTATCCGCATCGCTGCTGGAGCTGCCTCGTGCCGTGCCTGATTCGCGAGGACTTCTGCGTCGATGAAGTCGACGGCAAGCTCTACACGTATTGCTCGGAGCTATGCCGATGGACGCACAAGGTCGCGTTCGCGTCGGAATACGAAGGCCGCCCGACGCCTGCGATGGGCCGTTTCAGCGGGCGCCGCGAATGGGAAGAGGTCTATCACGGCTGGGACCTCGCGGATTGCATCAAGGATCTCGGCTTCGTGCGCAGCGACGGCAAGACGCTCGTGCCTCAACCGCATCTGCGTTTCGACAACCGCGACATGTGGACGCTCGATGATGTGCGCGGCCACACGATCCAAAGCCCGATCGTGTTGATACGAGAGATGACGCCGGAGCAGCGCGAGAAGCACATCGCGGAGTATCGCGCGGGCTTCACGATCAATCCGTGCAATTGACCGATGCGAGGGAGGCGCGTATGAGCGGCGATGAGTCTGTGACGCACACGGTCCGCTTCGAGCCGGTCGGTGTGGAGATGTCGGTCGAGGAAGGCGAAACCGTGCTGGAAGCGGCGTTCCGTCAAGGCATCGCCGTTATGCACGGATGCAAGGAAGGGCAGTGCAGCAGTTGCAAGTCGTTGCTGGTCGAAGGCGACGTCGAGATGAAGAAGTATTCGACCTTCGCGCTGCCCGACTACGAGAAGGAATCGGGTCACGTCTTGCTTTGCAGGACGCTGGCCTACAGCGATCTCACCGTCGAACTGCTCAACTACGACGAAGACCTGATGCGCCGCTCCATACCCGTCGCCGAATACGACGCGACCGTCACGAGCATCGCCGCGCTCACGCACGACATCAGGCTGCTCGAAGTGGAACTGAGCCGTCCGTTGCGTTACTGGGCGGGGCAGTACGTCGATCTGACGCTGCCATCGGCGGGCATCACGCGCTCTTTCTCGATGGCCAATCCGCCCGATGGCGAACGGCGCCTCTCCTTCATCATCAAGAAGTACCCGAACGGCGCGTTCTCGTCGCGGCTCGACGAAGGTCTCAAGCCCGGCGACCGGATGATCGCGAAAGGTCCGTACGGCACCTGCTTTCGACGCGAGGATCAGCCCGGCCCGATGGTTCTCGTCGGCGGCGGATCGGGGATGTCGCCGCTGTGGTCGATCTTGCAGGACCACGTCGCGAGCGGCGAAGAGCGGCCCGTGCGCTTCTTCTACGGCGCGCGCACGCGCCGCGATCTGTTCTATCTCGACGAGTTCGCGGACTTCGCTGACAAGCTGCCGGACTTCCGCTTCATACCGGCGCTCTCGAACGCCGAAGCCGCCGACGAGTGGACGGGCGAGACGGGTTTCATCCACGAAGTCGTGAGCCGCACCTTGCGCGACGAAGCGCTCGCAGGCGATATCGATGCCTACACGTGCGGTCCCACGGCGATGATCGACGCCGTGATCCCGGTGCTGCAAATGGCCGGCGTAGAACCGGAACGGCTGTATTTCGACAAGTTCACGCAGGCGGTCCGATGACGGCCCGTCGCCCTGATATTCGCTGATCGGAAAGGAGACATGACATGAGTACGTCGACGGAGCAGTCATCGCCGCTTAAGTCGGGCGCTGCGGGCGCGGCGCAGTTCGTGGGCTGGGACAGCCGCAAGTACAACTATTTCGAACCGAAAGGACGCAAGGCAAGCCATTACGAAGACATGACCGTCGACGTGCAGCCAGACCCGAAGCGCTATCTCATTCAGGACTGGATACTGCAATTCGCCGACGGCACGCCGACCTATTCCGAAACGTGGACCGCCGCGCAATGCTCGGACTGGCACACGTTCCGCGCGGTCGATGAAGAATGGGAGCGCACGCACTATCAGCGCCAGTCGACCATCGTCGGAATGATTACGAACGCGATCGGCAATGCGCGGCGCTCGGGCGCGGTCAAGCGCTTCGACAAAGCCTGGGTGAAGGTGCTCGAACATCATCTCGGCGCGTACAAGCACGCGGAATTCGGGCTCGGCACGGCGACCATGCACGCGCAGCGCTACGGCTACACGCAGATGATCAACAGCGCGATCCTGACCAATGCATCGTACAAACTGCGCTTCGCTCAGGACTTGACGTTGTATCTCGGCGAGATCGCGCTCGATCTGCCGGGCTTCGATCTCGATGCGGGCAAGGAGCACTGGCTCAACGATCCGATGTGGCAGGGCACGCGCCGCGCGATCGAAACCATCGGCGGCGCGACCGATTACCTCGAAAAGTATTTCGCGGTGAACGTCGTGTTCGAGCCGCTCGTCGGCGATCTCTTTCGCAGCGGCTTCATCATGCAAGTGGCTGCCGCGCAGAACGACTTCGTGACGCCGACCGTGGTATCCGCCGCCGAAGGCGACTACGAGCGCAATCTCGCCAACGCGGTCGAGCTGTTCCACATGCTTGCCAACGATCCCGCGCATGGCGATGCGAACCGCGCGCTCTTCGGCGCATGGCTCGACAAGCATGGCGCGCTCGCCGCCGATGCCGCGAAGCATCTTCAGCCGATCTGGTCCATTCCGCACGCGAAAGCCGCGCAATACACCGACGCCCTGAGCAGTTCGGTCGAGCGCGCGCAACTGATCGCGAAGGAAGTCGGCATTCCGTTTTCGCTCTCCATTCAAGCCTGAATCCACCGCGAACAGGAGCCGCTCATGTCAGTGCATACCGACAACATCTTCAAGCCGATCAAGGATCTTCGCTTCGATCAGACCATCTCGCATCAATGCGGCGTCACGATGAACGACAGCGTCGAGGCGCGCGCGATTGCGGAACTGATGGCGACGAAGCCGGGCATCACCGTGACGTATCTGCCCGCGATGATCCGCATCGACGGGCAGGGAAAGATCGAGTTCAAGATGGGCGAAATCAGCGACGTGCTGGGCCGCGAGATGACGCCACATCTGTTCGAGATATCGACATCGACGCATTACGGACGGATGGTGATGATCGACGACGATACCGTCGTGCTGTTCGGCAACATGGAAGACGCAATGGCCTACGAATGAAAACGTTCGCGGGTGCGCCCGCGAGCGACAACCCCACGGAGACAGCAACATGTTCAGAACCCAGGACGGCGAGGACATTTTCATCATCGACGGGCACGTTCATCTTTGGGACGGCAGCAAGGCGAACGTGAAGAACGTGCATGGCCAGCAGTTCATCGACTGCTTCTATGCGTATCACAAGAACCTGAGCCCGAAGGAATACCTGTGGCCGAAGGAAAAGTTCGACCAGTACGGCGAAGCGGTCATGTATGAAGACCTTTTCGTCACCGGTTACGACGACATGGCGATCTGCCAGCCGACCTATCTGACCGACTTCTACAAGAACGGCTTCAATACCACCGAAGCGAACTATGTGGTGAAGAAGAAGTATCCGCATCGGTTCATCGTGAACGGCGCGTTCGATCCGCGTGACGGCGAAGCGGGGCTCGAACGTCTCGAGGAGCTGGCGCAGTTGTACAAGATTCAGGGCGTGAAGCTCTACACGGCCGAATGGCGCGGCGACAGCAAGGGCTACAAGCTCTCCGATCCGGGCGCGTACCGGTTTCTCGAACGCTGCGAGAAGCTCGGGATCAGGAACATTCACGTTCATAAAGGACCGACGATCCTGCCGCTCAATCGCGATGCGTTCGATGTCGCCGATATCGACGACGTGGCGACGAGCTTCCAGAACCTGAACTTCATCGTCGAGCATTGCGGCTTGCCGCGTCTCGATGACTTCTGCTGGATCGCCACGCAGGAGACGAACGTGTATGGCGGCCTCGCGGTCGTGCTGCCGTTCATCCACACGCGGCCGGAATACTTCGCGCATGTGATTTCGGAGCTGCTGTTCTGGATCGGCGAGGACCGCATTCTCTACGGCAGCGATTACGCGATCTGGTCGCCGAAGTGGCTCATCGACAAGTTCATGGCGTTCGAGTTGCCCGAATCGGTCGCGAAGGAAACGGGCGCGAAGCTGTCGCTGGAGGCGAAGAAGAAAATCCTCGGGCTGAATGCGGCGCGTCTGTACGGCATCGATATCGAGGCGCAGAAGAAGCTGCTCGAACAGACGCCGCAAAGCGCGGTCGCGCACGCATGAGCGCCGCGAGCGCGGTGAGCGAACCGGCGGCGCAAGTGTGGGAGCGGCTCGCATCCGTCATCGATCCGGAACTCGACGAGTCGGTGACGGAGCTCGGCTTCGTCACGTCCGTCGATGTCGATGCCGATGGCGGCGTGAGCGTCGCCTTCCGGCTTCCGACGTACTGGTGCGCCGCCAATTTCGCGTATCTCATGGCGGCGGACATGCGCGCGGCGATCGCGAATCTGCCGTGGGTGACGGGCATCGGCATGACGCTCGACGAGCACATGTACGCCAACGAGATCAATCGCGGCATGGCGCAGAACCTGTCGTTCCGGCAGGCATTCGGCGATGCCGCGAACGACGATCTCGACGCGGTGCGGCAGACATTTCTCGTCAAGGCATTTCAGCGCAGGCAGGCGGCGTTGCTCGCGCATCTGCTGGCGAGCGGGCGCGAAGCGGAGGCGCTCGTGCGGCTCACCATCGGCGAGCTTGCATCGCTTGCCGACGAGCCGGAACGCGCGCATCTGATCTCGCGTTACATGGAACGGCGTCACGTATGCGGCGGCGCGATGGACGAAGCGCAGCCCGCGTTCATCGACATACACGGCGTGCCGCTCGATCCTGCGACGCTCGGCGCGTATCTGCGCGAGTTGCGGCGCGTGGGCGTCAACGCCGAGTTCAACAGCGCGCTATGCCGCGGTCTTCTTGCGGCGCGTTACGACGATGTCGAAGAGAAGCCGGTTCGCTTCTATCCGCGAACGCGCGATGCATCGACGATACGGACATAAATCGAAAGACAGGAGACAGGAGCACACGATGCCGAACATCATGTTGCATGACGAAGAAGCGCGCGCGGCGCTCGGCCGGGGCGTGGGCAAGCTCGCGCGGGCGGTACGCGGAACGCTCGGGCCGAAGGGCATGAACGCGATCATCGACCGGCCGATCGGCTCGCCGATCATCTCGCGCGACGGCGTGAGCATCGCGAGCGAGATCGAGCTGGAAGATCCGTTCGAGAACATCGGCGCGCAGGTCGTGCGGGAAGTGTCGAAGCAGACGAACGACGTCGCCGGCGACGGCACGACGACCGCCACCGTGCTCGCCGATGCGCTCGTGCAGCAGGGCCTCGAATGTCTCGCGGACGGCGCGAATCCGGTCGAACTCGTGCAGGGCCTCGAAGCCGCGGTGTACGAAACGATCGACGCGCTCAAGCGTTCCGCGACGCCGCTTTCCGGACCGGAAGAAGTGCGCGCGGTCGCCGTGGTGGCCGCCAACGACGAATTTACCGGCGGTCTCGTCGCCGAGGCGCTGGAGCGCGTGGGCGCTGACGGCATCGTCGATGTCGAATACGGCTCGACCGTCGAGACGCGGCTCGAAGTGGTGGAAGGCATGGCGTTCGACCGCGGCTATCTTTCGCATCACATGGTGACGGACATCGAACGCATGCAGGTCGTGCTCGACAATCCGCTCATTCTCATGACGGATCAGCGCCTGCAAAGCCAGGACGACGTCGCCGCGATTCTCGCGCTCGCGAACGAGCACAAGCGCGCGCTCTTCATCATCGCGGAGGAAGTCGCGCCCGCGTGCGTCGTCACGCTGCTCGCCAATCGCGACAACGGAGGCTTCGGCGTCGCGGCGATTCATCCGCCCGAATACGGCCACTGGCGGCGCGCGATGCTCGAAGACATCGCGATCGTCACCGGCGGGCGCGTCATCGCGCGCGATCTCGGCGGCCGGCTCGACGCCATCGACATGCGCGACTTCGGCAGCGCGCGCCAGGTGCGCGTGTCGTCGAATCAGACGATCATCACGGCGGGCGCGGGCGACCCCGCCGCCGTATCGGCGCGACGCCAGCAGGTCGCGCGGCAATATGACATGGCGCCGGAGAACGTCGAGCGCGACAAGTTCGAAGTGCGCCTCGCGAAGCTCTCGGGCGGCACCGCGATGATCCTCGCGGGCGGAGCGACGCCCGTCGAGCAGAAGCGCCGGCTTCATCTGATCGAGGATTCCATCAACGCGGCGCGCGCGGCGATTGCCGAAGGCGTGGTGCCGGGCGGCGGCACGGCGCTGCTGCGGGCATCGGCGCAACTCGACGGATTGATCGCGCGAAGCCACGGCGCCGCGCAACTCGGCGCGATGCTGCTCAAGCGCGCGCTCGCGAAGCCGTTGTTCACGATCGCGTCGAATTGCGGACTGGACGGCGCGTCGATCGTCGCGCAGGTGGCGAAGGCGGATCGCGCGACCGGACTCGACGCGCGCACCGGCGAGATCGCCGATCTGGCCGCGCGCGGGATCATCGATCCCGTGAAGGTGAGTTACAGCGCCGTGCGCAACGCGGCCTCCGTCGCCGCGCTGATCCTGACGACGCAGACGCTCATCGCGAAGAAGCCCGACATCACCGATCCGACGGCGGGCCCGGCGCTCGGCGCGGGCGCGGAGCTGCTCGGCCGCAAGTAGCGCGCGCTGCTGCGCTGCGACACAGCGCGCGCCGCCAACGGGGGCGTTTTCCCCGAGAGGACGAGAGACGCACGAGGTCTATACTCAGCGGACTGTGCTGCGCAATCGCCGGGCCAAGCCGGCGAATCCCGATGCAGCAGCCCCCGCGAGTCGCGCCGACGCCCGCCGCAAGAGCGGGCCGCGCTCCACCTCGCACGGAGGAGACACATGACGAGGCGCCTCATCGGTATGCCGGCTGGCGGCGGTCGCGCGAGCGACCCCTTCGTCGCCGGGTGGACGCGGCCCGACGCAAGCGCCGCCGATCACTCCGACACCGACACCATGCTCGCCTGGGAGCGTTTTCTCGCAGGCGAGATCAGCACGGCCGCGCCGACCGAACTGATCGCATCATGGAAACGAAGTCTGCAATCGGGCGTGAATCCGACCTCGGGCGCAGCGCCGTTCGCCGTGCATGGCGATGCGATCAACACGCTGCGCTGGCGGCATCGCGAACTGCTCGCGGCGTCCGACCGGCTTTTCACGGCCACCGCCGATCTCTTCGCGGATTCGTATTCGATCCTTCTCTTGACCAACGCCGACGGCGTGATTCTCAAGGCGGCCGGCGATCTGCGCACGCTCGACGCCGGCGAAAAGATCCATCTGATGACGGGCGGCGACTGGCGCGAGGCATCGGCCGGGACCAACGGAATCGGCACGGCGCTCGCCACGCGTCAGCCGACTTACGTGCACGGCTCCGAGCACTTCTGCGAAGGCATCAAGGCATGGAGCTGCGCCGCCGCGCCGATCTGCGAACCGGGGACCGGCGCGGTGCTCGGCGTGCTGGACATATCGGGGCCGCCATCGACGTATCAGATCAACAATCTGACGCTCGCCGTCACCGCCGCGCGCCAGATCGAAATGGTGCTCGCGGAGCAGGTGGCGCGCGAGCACATGCGTCTGCTGGCGTTCTGCTTGCAGCGGCTTTCCTCGACGGATGCCGCCGGGCTCATCGCCATCGACCGGCACGGACGGCTCGTGCACACGACGGCGCGCATCGCACTGCCGGTCAATCCGGGCGAGCGCTTTCCCGGCATGGGCGAGCATTTCCCCGTCGAGGACTGGGCCAATCATCTGCCGCAAGGACTGCGGCCCGAGTGGTTCAATCCGGTCGTCGCGGACGGCGAAGCGATCGGCGCGATGCTGATCGTGCCGCAGCCTTCCGGCCTCTCGAATGCGTCGCGTCTTGCGGGCGGCGCGCGCCGCGTCGGGCCGCAAGTGCAGCCGCGCGGCGAAGCCGACCCGCAACGCAACCGCTTTGAGCAGATCATCTGCCAGAGCGCGGCGATGCAGCGCGCGATCGAACGCGGACGGCAGCTTGCGCGACGGCGCGTGCCGGTGCTGATCGAAGGCGAAACGGGCGTCGGCAAGGAGCTGTTCGCGCGCGCGATCCACGGCGAGGAATCCGACGAAGGACCGTTCGTCGCCTACAACTGCGGGGCGGCGTCGAAGGAACTGATCGGCGCGGAACTCTTCGGCCACGTGCGCGGCGCTTATACGGGCGCGACGGCGGAAGGACGTCCCGGACGATTCGAACTCGCGCATGGCGGAACGCTGTGCCTCGACGAGATCGGCGAATTGCCGCTGGAACTGCAGCCGGTGCTGTTGCGCGTGCTCGAAGAAGGGGTGATCTATCGGCTCGGCGATACGCAGGCGCGTCGCGTGGATGTGCGCCTGCTCGCCATGACGAATCGCAATTTGCGCGAGGAAGTCGAGTGCGGGCGATTCAGGGCGGACCTTTACTATCGCGTCGGCGTCACGCGGATTCGCATTCCGGACCTGCGCGAGCGCGATGGCGACGTCGATCTGCTGATCGATCACTTCAACCGCTCGCTCGCGCTGCGTCACGGCGTGCCGGCGCGGCAGTTTCCCGACATCGTGATGGAAGTGCTGCGCGCCTATTCGTGGCCGGGCAATGTGCGCGAGTTGCGCAACGTGGTCGAGAACCTGTTGCTGACATCGAATGACGAGCGCGTCGCGCTGGTCGAGCTGCCGCCGGAAGTGCTCGATGAATCGCCGACCGTGCGTGACACGGTCATGTCGAACGCGACGCCCGGCGCGGGCAGCCTCGAGGAAACCGAGCGCTTCGCGATCGCGCGTGCGTTGCGGCATGCGCAGGGCAACATGGCGCAGGCGGCGCGCGCCCTAGGCGTGTCGCGCAGCACGCTGTATCGCAAGATGGAGCAGTATCGGCTTGCGGTCGACGAAAAGCGTTCGTAGCGCAAGCCGTTCTCGGATATCGCCAGCGCGCCGCGCCCTTACCGCAGCGAATAGAAAGTAACACCCGGTAAGGTTTGACGCGAAGTGTGCATTCATCGGGCATTCGATCTGTCGAGGCATGCCATATCGTTCGATACGGCGACTCAATCCGCCGACGCCCAATGAACGAACACATCTCCGAGAACGAACCAAACATGAATACACGAAAGAAGTTGCACAGCCCATCCATCGACTTGCGGCGCTGCGCGCGTCTCGTTGCGTGCGTGATGTTGACGTCGCTCGGCGCGATGACTGCATCGCATGCCGCGAGCTTTCGCTGTCCGCATGACGCGTCCGCGTCGGAGCGGCTCGTCTGTGCGGACCCGGAACTTTCATCGCTCGACGATAAGCTGGCCGCCGTTTTCCGCGAGGCGCACGACGCGACGACCGACGCGACCGCGCTCGATGCGGATCGCGTGGCGCAATGGCAATGGCGTCAGCGCAACTGCAAGGACAAGGCGTGCGTGACCGACTGGTACACGCGGCGCATCTCCGAGCTGCAAGCGGACGTCGCGCACGGAAAGAAGCAGACTGCCGAGCACATCAAGTACGGCATCGCCGAACAGCGGCTTGCGCCGTCGGCGGAAGCGGCCGTGCTTCGGATGAAAGGGCTTGACGGCGGGAAGGATGAACAGGCCGGCGCTGAATCGAAGACATCGGCCGATGTCGAAAAGAAGAGCGCCGTCGTCGGACAGGTGAACGTCGAACGGCTTCGCGCGGCGTCATCCGCACACTACGAGACCGCTGCTGCCGCTCCGTTGATGAACGCGAACATCACGCACAATCCCGCGCTTTCGACGCCATGCAAGAGCGACTGCGCGCAGCGGCAAGTGCGTATCGCTTTCTAGTTTCGGCTTGATCCGGTGAAGGGCGACGTGGAGGAACGCGTCGCCCCGAGCGCGTCAGCAGGCCAGCGCGCAGTAGATTCCGCCGAGCGTGCCCGCCGCGCCCAGACCCATTCCCAAAGCGATGTTTCCTACGGTGGTGGCGCATCCGCCGAGCATGAAGGCGAGCAGCAACGCGATGAGGGAAGTAATGAGTTTGCGCATGATGTAGCGATTCGGTTTGCGGTAGGCGGGAGAGACGTCTTCGACGTGCGGCATACGAGGCACGAGGCCGGAGCCGATCGTAGCAACGGCCAGTCGCATCCATTGCGCGGAAAAGACGTGGAAGCAGCGCGGCTCTTACCAACTATTTCGTGTTCCGCATTGACCGATGACCGCACCGCTGGCGGATAGGAGCCGTCGGCTTCTGTCATCATGGAGTCGCTTAGGCGAATCCAGGGGTGTCATGTCAGATCTCCAGCATGAGAACGAAATCCGCGAAAATGCGATGCACGAACGCGCCGCGAGCGAGGAGCACGACGAATCGGCGGTCGGCCGCACCGGCCCGCTGAACGAAGCGGCGCTCCTCGGGCGCAAGACGCCGCCGTGGCCGGATTCCGCGGCGGCCAATCCCGGTCAGCACGCGCCCGCCGGCAAGCCCGGCACGATGCGCGCATTGGCCGGTCTGCTGTTCGGCCTCGCGCTGCTCGTCGCGGGGAACGGCCTGTTTCAGACGCTGATTCCCTTGCGCATCCTTCAGTCGGGCTATTCGACGTTCGTCACGGGGCTGATCCAGTCGAGCTATTACGCCGGATTCATATTGGGCGCGGTCGTCAATCGGCGGCTGATCGATCGCATCGGTCAGCATCGGACGTTCGTCGCGTTCTCGGCGGCGGCCTCGATTCTCGCGCTCGCTTTCGGCGCGGCGCAGTCGCCCTGGGTGCTGGGCGGCGTGCGACTTCTCACGGGCGTCGCGTTCATGGGCTTGTACACGTCCGTCGAAAGCTGGCTCAACGGCACCGTCGACAACGAGAAGCGCGGCCAGGTATTCGGTCTGTACGCGGCGATCAACTATCTGGCAGTGGGCAGCGGCCAGTTCCTGCTGAATGTGGGCGCGGGGTCCGGCGCGCAGCAGTTCTCGATCAGCGCGGCGCTCTTTGCGGCGGCGGTGTTGCCGGTCACGTTGATGGAAGGCTGGCCGGTGAAAGTGAACGATGCGAATCTCGATCGCGTGCCCGCGCGAAGCTGGGGAGAGAGCCTTCGCGAAATGATGGCCGTGGCGCCGCTCGGCGTGCCGGGCTGCATACTGACCGGCTTCATCTACAGCAACTTCTATGCGCTGATGCCCGTCTATCTGCAACGCTCGGGCTTCACGACGGAGGAACTCGCGACGTTCATGGGCGTTGCGCTGATCGGCGCTTTGCTGCCGCAGTTCCCGATGGGACGGCTGTCTGATCGCATCGACCGGCGGCGTCTGGTTCTATGGACCTCGTTGACATCGGCGGTGTTGAGCCTCGTGCTGTTCTGCCTGGATTTTCGCATCGTCACATGGTGCGCGACGCTGGCTTATGTCGCCGTGACGTTCACGCAATACGGGCTGATCGTGTCGCATGTGCAGGACCGCACGGAGTCGCATCTGCGCGTTGCAGTGTCGGCGATGCTGCTCGTGCTCTTTTCTCTCGGCGGCATGACGGGACCGACGCTGGCATCCGCGTTGATGACGCTCATCGGGCCGAGCGGACTGTTTCTCTTCAATGCGCTGTCGTGCGTATTGCTGGCGCTGAGTGCAAGGCACGCGCTTAGGCTATCCGCGCGGGCGGCCGAATGAAGCTCCCGTTATTTCCGCCCGGTCGTTGCTTCGCTCAGTCATAAACGATAACCTTGATTCGTTCGTGATCCGTCGAATGCTGGTCAACCGGAGACAACCGTCCCGTGAAGCGAGCCTGGTGTTTCTCCTGCATCGTCGCGTTGAGCGCGGTCGTCGGCGGTTGCAACAAGGACGGATCGCAAAAAGCCGCATCGGAAGCGGGTGCATCCGCGAGTCAGGCGGCGAGTCAGCCCGCGTCGG